>Ga0182012_10003771_pt1 | contig 16007 bp, 14 predicted proteins | sample 612S2SmetaG_FD_120486 | JGI IMG/M metagenome (GOLD analysis project Ga0182012, IMG submission 120486) | Permafrost microbial communities from Stordalen Mire, Sweden - 612S2S metaG | ecosystem: Environmental > Terrestrial > Soil > Wetlands > Permafrost | place: Sweden: Stordalen | collected...
CTGCTTGAACTCAAGCGTGTAACGACCACGCGTCCCCTGCCTCATCTTCGTTTCCCTTTCGCTATTAGAGCAGCTCGCTAAGGGATACGTTTTGCGGGGGCAAGGTCAGTGACCGCCCCCACCGACCCTGACGGTCTTACCTGATGCCCCCTTGCCACCGCCAGATTTCGCCCCACCCTTGCTCCCCTTGGAAGAAGGTCTGACGCTGGAAACAATGGGGCGTTCCAAGCTGGCCGGAGCGAAATTCAAGGACGGGACTGGAAGAGTCGGAGCATCATTTGCGATGACAGGTTGTTCCCGCGTCTGTTCGATTGCAGGTTCGACTGCATTAGCTTTCTTTCGGGTTGCCATGGCGTCTCCTATCTGATTTACTATCCAGTGTCTTTCGCTCGTTCCTTCATCGACTGCCGAAAACGCTCCCTTGCCAGAGCGCACTTTGCCCGAAAGTCATAATAGGAGTCAACCACATCCCCCATGACTCGGAACAAGTAGGTTATAACGATGCCAATGGCGCAGATAACGCCGATGACAACGAGGGTGGCAAGAATCGGATATTCGTGGAGATTGGCGAAATCAGGCGCGGTAGTCAATGCAAAACACTCCGAATCTCTCTCCCCGACCGGAGAAATTATCGAAGCGTAAGCATTCGACTAGCAGCAATAAGTTCCAACACTGACGGCTTGATGGTCGGACCAAGTCGTGATACTCGGACGTTAGCTGCTTGCTTATGCAAGGGGCGCTAACTTGGGTGCTAAATCGGGTGCTCAAATGGCAGGCTACCACGCCTACTCCACACCGACTCCAAAGTACCACAATATGACCTCGGAAGACTACGTCGCCTGTTCTATTCTTCTGCACAACAAAGCCGGGGATTCGCTCCCCGGCTACTGTGACGGTCACGCCAAATTCTTAGCTCGAAAATCCCCGCTTAGCTCGAAAAATTGGGAGAATTCTAGCTACAAAGGGCACTGTAGAGACAATGGAGACTTTTTAGCGTCTACGTAAGTTATGTATTTTGCTGTATTTACAAGATTCTAAAGATTTTGCTTGACGGTATGGCGGAGAGAGTGGGATTCGAACACTTATTAGTCTTGTAGAATCTGTAACTTACAGAGAATACAATGCCACCCTTCCCGTATTTCCCATCGCTCCCGTCGCTCCTTGCCCCATATTGCTCCAAGCTGGGATGGATCGGCGCAACGAGACGCTTCAGGCCCTTTTTTCTCAGGTATAAGCCATTCATTATCAGCACCCAGACGAAAAGGAAATCTCATCCAGATCGACGAGCTTGACCTCTATGTTTCACTGGAATTTACTTCAGTAAAACAAAAACCAGGCGCGGCCAGCCGATCAACCTCACAGCAGCACTAAGAAGCGCACTCATCGTAGGCGGGTGTGTAGGGGGTAGAATGGGCATGTTCTCTCCGAGGCCAGGATCGATTATGACAAGCGAATTGCTGGAGGCGACGAAGGCTGCGGTTCAGCGCGGCGCCGGTCCGATGACCACCAGCCAAATCTGGGCCGCGGTGAAAAGAGAGATGAGCGTCCCCGGCAAGGACCGCTTTTCCGCGGAGACAAAAGAGAGTCTTCCGGGGAGTGAAGGCATCTACGTCTGGCCCGAGTTCAGGCGCTCTCCTCTGTTTTGCAGCCGGCCTCTCGCCGCGTGCGTCGAGGAAGCTCTCCTGAAGGCATTGGATGAAGAGCCGTTGACCGTAGCAAAGGCGGTCCTAGCAGTGAAAAAGGCGTTGCGGAAGGTTCCCGAGAAACACATTGTGAAGGAGATCAAGGTGCTGCTACCGCGCCAGACGCAATCCGGTGTCGTTATTCGGCTTCCGGTTGGCCAGTCGGCGATCTATCTTTCGCGCAACTGGATGGCCGACAAGGGAAAAGTGGATGGGGGCGTTAGTGCGCTCACATCCTTGATTCGCCAGGTAATTGCTCGCCTCCAGTCAATCTCAGGCACCTACGTAAGGATCGATCATCTGAGAAATGCACCTGAGCTCTGCGCAGTCCTGAATAGAACTCTGATTGGGCTAGCCGACGCGGGAGAGCTGGCACTGTCGCGCTATGACGGTCCGCGTCCTGTACCTGAGGAGAATAAGTGGATCTATGTCGAGGATGAAGCGGGCGAATTGTTCATAGGCGTTGCGCTTGCGCGTGAGCGGGGGATTAGCGGGTGATAGACCGAAAGTCGCTTTCGAATCCGTTTAACAGCTCTATTGTCACCAGCCCTGTGCAGGCGGTTCCGGCAGACGTACCGGAGATACATCGGGAGTCCTTCGAACTTTGCCGGCAAGCCTATGACTTGGTGGTCCGAGAGCGCTCCTCACTCTCCGTGCTGCTTTCCGGCGACGCGGGGTGCGGCAAGACGCACTTGCTGAGCCGGTTTCGGCGTTGGTTATCCGGCGAGATGGATAGGCCGCCCTTTCTTGCTCCCGCGAGTTTGATAGCGATCCGCATGGAAACGGCCCCGAGTCAAATCTGGAGGTACATCCGGCAGCGTTTCGCGGAGGATCTAACACGGAGATCGGCAGATGGAAAGTGTGCGCTGGACGTGATATTGGTCCGTTTTGCCGCGCTGCACTCCGGGAATTTGCGGAGGGCGCTGGAAGATGCGGAAATCAACGACCTCGGACTCGATCTCACGAAGGTACTCGTCCAGTTTGGAGCGGGCAACCAACGACGGCTATGTCGCGCATGGCTAGCTGGCGACGGACTCTCGGACGCGGACCTGCAGCTCCTGAATCTGCCTCTGGTTCGCCCGGAGGAAGTGGAGGAGGAGATTGCCGAGGCAAATGCCAGACGCATGGTTCTGGCTATCACGCGCATGAGCGCGCCTTCGCCCGTCGTTTTCTGCTTCGATCAGGTGGAAGCCCTCGGCATCGCGCAGCAGGGGAACAGCAGCTTTGCTCCATTCAGTCGAATGGGTACCGCACTGATCGATGGGTGCCCAAATGTGCTGGTGATTTCGACGATTCTCGAAACCGCGCGTGTCGATTTACAAAACGGCTCGATGGTCTCCGATTACCAGAGAATTGGCAAGATTGTAGCGGCCCTGCATCCCCTCAACCTGAAAGAGGGCCGAGCGCTGATCGATTCCCGGCTCGGGCTCATTCCAGAACTCCAAGCGGAAGACCCGATCCCGGAAAACGGTCTACGTGCTATCTACGAGCAGCAGCATGGAAGCTGCAACGCGCGCAGGCTCATCCACGAGTCCCGGCGGCTTTTCACTGAATGGCAGGGATGTGCGCCGCCACCTTTTGTTTCAACGCCGGAGTTTCTTCGGACAGAGTTTGAGCGTCTCTGGACCAACGCGGAGGTCCGCACTTCGCCGGAGATGGCAGATGCAATTCTGGATCACGCTTTGCCGGCAGCTCTTGAGATGTTGGGCAAAAAGGCGACTAGCGCCGATACTGGCCTCACAATCGAGGATGGAGGATCTCGGGTCGATGCAGTTTTCATCAACCATTCCAACTTGAGCAGCTTGGCGAGTACCCTGAAGCGACTCCTGAAAAAGAAGACGCCAGGGACCCAGCTCTGCCTCATTCGCGACCAGCGGCTTCCGATCTCCGCCGGGGCCAAAGTTACTCGGGAGCTCTTGAAGAAGATCGAAGATGCCGGTGGCCGCGTCATACGCGTCGAGAAGGATGCGCTGGCCGCACTAGACGCGATGCGCAAACTGTTGACGGCGGCCACTAGCGGCGACCTGAGTTCAAATGGAGAAACGGTTGAAGCGAAGACGGTTCGTGAGTGGCTGGCGAAGAATCTGCCGCCTGAGGTCGAACGGCTTGCCGCCGAGCTGCTCGGCGAAGCGGCCGCGCCACAGCTAGACGCTCGTGCGGAAGCTCTTCTGGAACTGGTCGGCAGGCGTAAGCTAGTTTCCGTCGATGAGGCCGCGCAGGCGACCTCGTGGCCGAAGGAGAAGATCGAAGGCTATGCGCGCACGCACCCGCTTGATATTCGCTGGTTTGGGGGCTCTTGCCCTGTGGTCTGCCTGGCGGTCGCTTCGGCCTCGACAACGGAGACCGACGATGCCGGATAGGCCGGTACGGCTCACCGTCAGTGAGATCAGGCAGGAGATTTTCAAGATCTCGGGCCGCCCGGCTGAGGGCGCGGGTAGCCTTGCCGGCGGGCTCTTCCATGAAACAGCCAGTTGCGCTCTGACCGATGGACACCCCGCTTGCTGGAAGAGTGTTCTGACTTCCACACTGGACGAGCAACAGTGGCTAGCTGCTCTCTACGATAGCGTTCTGGGTCCGGGCTTGATGCGGCTGCAACCGTTGCTGGCCGACAGCGGCGAGGACGTCCTGAAGCTGTGGAACGCCGCGCAGCAGTTCGTTCACTGGTTCTGCGGCTTGCTACGCGAGGCTATCGAACGCGGCGCGATTCATTACGGCGAGCGGCGGGAAGAATGGGCTGGCGCCGAATCGCTGATCCAGGCTGAATACGAAGCGGAGAAGGTGTTTTGCTTGCCGGGCTGGACCCGTCCCGTAGTAGTCTCCGGGCGATTGGATCAGTTTGTTCGCATCGGGCCGGATCGGTGGTGCGTGGTGGAGTTCAAGCTGGGTGGTGGCCATCCCGAAGCTGACGCCGTGCAGGTTTGCCTCTATCACGAACTGCTGGGAGGTAACGGCACCGCGGCACTTCTGCATTTCGGCAATGGTCCGAAGGAGGAAGAGCTTCTGTTCCAGCAGGCGAGCTTACAAGAGGCTCGCCCAACACTGATTGCTCTCATTGGGGCCCTCGCCAGAGTCTCCTCGATCAAACTCGGAGACATCGGGTCCGAGGCGGTGCAGGGAGCTGAAGCATGGCCTCGAAAGCCGGGCGAGGCGGAAATCGAGATGGGGAGGAAGTTGGAACGGACCTTGCGGGAGTACGGTGCGGAGGCTCAGTTGGCTGGCGATCCGCAAATGGGCCCCACATTCGTGCGTTTTCTTCTGGAGCCGCAGCGCGGCATCACCGTTAGCAAAATCGAAAGGCGCGGCGCCGAATTGCAGATGCGGCTGGGACTCGACCAGGAGCCGATCATTCACCGCGTCGAAGGCAGGATTGCCGTGGATGTGCAGAGGCGGAACCGCGAGTACGTTTCATTCGGTAGTTTGCGCGCACAGCTTGGCTCGGCAAGCCCGGAAAATGGAACGGCCAAGGTGCTTGCAGGTGTGGACCTGCGCGGAAGGCTCCACTTCCTCGAACTGAGCGGGGAATGTCCACATGTTCTGGTGGGTGGCGGCACAGGCAGCGGCAAGACAGAGTGGCTGCGCGCCGCCGTGGCCAGCTTGATCGTGACGAATACCCCGGAGACCTTGCGGTTGGCTGTCGTGGACCCGAAGAGGAACGCTTTTCCGGAGTTGGCCGGGTCGCCATTTCTGTGGCGTCCGAATGCGCTGGTTGACTCGCCGGATAGCTCCGTGCTCTCTTTGTTGGAAGATTTGATCGAAGAGATGTCACGCCGTAATGGATTACTCAGAGACGCGGCTGCGGACGACCTGATGCAATACAGGCAACGAACTGGTCTAACAATTCCGCGTGTGGTCATTGCGGTCGACGAGTTCGCCGAGCTATTGCTGTCCGGGGGAAAGAAGCAGCGCGATGAGTTTGAGCAGAGCTTCATTCGGATTGCCGCAGTGGGACGAGCTGCCGGAGTCCATTTGATCCTCGCCACACAGCGGCCCAGCCGTCAGGTGGTCAGCGGAAATCTGAAGGCGAACCTCCCTGGAAAGATTGCGATGAGAGTTTCCAATCGGATTGACTCCGGGGTGCTGATCGATCAGCCCGGAGCGGAGCATTTACTGGGCAGGGGCGATCTGCTGCTGGCGGGTCTCTCGAGCGATCCGGTGCGGCTGCAGTCGGCATGGTTGAGCGAGGAGGAGCGTCAGCTCATTTTCCGGGGGACCGGACTTTCTACGCAAAGCGGATCGGCAATGGCTCAAGCTGGTTTCTGAGGCCGTCCCGAACTTGGGTAGGCCGCCGCTGTCGAGATGACGGTGAGATGGCTGCCTTCTTCGGTGGAATGCAATCGCTGGGCCGCTTGAGCGGAGTCCAGCGCAGCTTGCCAATCGCCTTGCCGCAGAGATTGCCGGGCAGCCTGGCGCAAGACGTAGGCATGAGCGGCCAGCAGCATCAGCGCGGTAAGGCCGGCGCCGCAACGGGAGCACTGCGACGAGCCGCGAAAACGAGCTCCGCAGACAGGACAATAGGCGGGGCTGGGAAGATTGCCGCTCATGCGCGGCCCTCGACAAAGAACAACATTTCGCGCAGATCGTGAACGGCCTTCTTGAGTGCGGTGGCATCGCGATCTTCGATTGCGGATTCGATCGCCTGATTCAAGTCGATGGTTTCCTCGCGGTCTTCATCGTGGATTTTGTCGAGCATGAGCCGGGAGCGCTCGATCATCTTCCGGCCCTCTTCCTCGGCAGCGCTCCAGTCGTCCTCGGCCGTTTCACGCGGCTCCGCGGAATCGACCTCGCCTTCGATCACATGCGCATCGTGGCCGTCGAGCATGGCGAGATCGTTGTCTTCATCCCGCTCATCGTCGAAATCGTCGTCTTGCCGGGTGGCGTACAAGGTTTCAAGACGCTTGCGGGCGGCGGCAATTTCGGCTTCGCTCATGGCTTCGAGAGCGCGGGCGATGGTGATGTTCTTGGACAGTCCCGACTTCTTCTCGATCGCGGTTACCTTGAGGATGCCGTCGAGATCGAGGCTCATGCGGCAAATCACTTCATTGAAATCGCGCGTGGGAGTCAGGCCTTTGACCCTGAAGTCGCCGACCAAGATATTGCGTAGCGCATCCTCATCCTCGCCTTCATACACGCGGACATCCACTTCTTCCTGGTATGGATGACTGGTGAAGAATCGCTCACTACGGGTGATGGGCAGAGGCGTGTTGCGTCGCACGATGGGCTTGTAGCAGTGCGGATAAGAGATGCCGCCCCGCTCGCCCAGGAAGGACACGCCGAATGAGTACGGAGTCACATCGACCAGCACCCGTTCGACCTGGTGGCCGGCGAGCCGCGAGGCCATTACCCCCGCGCCCAATGCAACGCACAGGTCCGGATGAATCTCTTCGCGGGGGGGCAATCCGGTGCGTTCCTGAATCATGCGCGCCACCAGCGGCGTGCGCGTCGAGCCACCAACCAGGAGGATGGCATCCAGATCCGACGGACCTTTGCCGGCGTCGGCAAGCGCTTTGGACATATGCTCCAGCGTCTGTTCTACGAGGGGGCGGATCATGTCCTCATACTCCTCGCGCTCGATTTCCAGTTCCAGATGCAGCGGTTTCCCGTCGACCGTGGCCAGCGCCTCCTCGCGAATGGTCACCTCCGGATCGAAGCTCAAGCGGCGCTTGGCCTCCTCGGCGGCCCACCAGATTCGCGCGCGGGCTTGCGGATGGCCGCTGCGCAGATCGATTCCGTGTTGCGCCTGAAACTCGCTGAGCAGATGCTCGGCAAGCAGGTCGTTGAAGTCGTCCCCGCCCAGGCGATTGTTGCCATGGCTCGAAAGCACTTCGGTGATGTCACCTTCGAGCGAGACAATCGAGACGTCGAAGGTTCCTCCGCCCAGATCGTAGACCATGGCGGTATGACGGCTACCTTCGCCATATGCCAGGCTTGCGGCTGTAGGCTCATTCAGAATGCGAACGGCCTCAAGACCGGCCAGAGTTGCGGCCTCGCGCGTGGCCTGGCGCTGCGCATCGGAGAAATACGCGGGAACGGTAATGACCGCCTTTTGTACGGGCCGATCGAGTTGCAGGCTGGCCCAGGAGGCAAGCTCGCGCAGGATCAGTGCCGAGATTTCGGGCGGCGTAAACTGGCGGTCTCCCAGCGTAACGGTCTCGCCGCTGCCCATTTTGCGCTTGATGCTGCGAACCGTGCGACCGGGATAGAGCGCCAATTGATTGCGCGCCGCCTCTCCTACCAGCAGGTCTCCGGACGGGGAAAGGCCGACCACCGAGGGCAGCATATTTTTGTTGCCCGAGCCGAGAATTGTCACTTTGCCATCGACAAATGCCGCTATCTCGGAGTTAGTCGTACCGAGATCGATGCCTACAATCAAGTCGCTCATTCGGATTTCCTCCCCGGATTGCTCATATCGGGACTGCGCGCCACCTTGACCTGTGCGGTGCGGTGGACTTCTCCGTTCCATTCGTATCCGTTGCGGTAGACCTCAACAACAGTTCCCTCGGGCACGGAGCTTGTTTCTTCAATGTCGACAGCCGTCATGCAATGCGGATCGAAAATCTGGCTCTGGCACGCAATGCGGCTCACGCCCGCATCCACAAGCGCCTCGTCCAGACTGTTCAGCGTGAGACTGTATCCGTGGGAGAGGGCGGCAAGAATCTCTTGCGCGTGGCCCGCGTATCCGGCACCCACACCCAGCAAGCGCGCCAATCGCGGCAACCGTTTTGGAGCCAACTCCTCGGAGGCGTTGCGCGCGGTGTTTCCTCCCCGCTCCACACGGTCGCGCAGATCGAGCAGGACATTGAGGGGCAAATGAATCTCCGGCTTCCTTGGCTGCTCGGTTGGTGCATCTTCCTTCCTGCCGCTTGCTTCAGCGGCGGAAACCTCCAGGCTCTGCGCGCTCTGGCTGAGAGTCTCATTCAATTGCTTGAACGTGCGGCCTTGAAGACGGACTTCCTGAGTGAGCGCGGTCATGGCGGCCCACAGAGAATAAAGGTCGCAACCACTGCCGGGCTGTTCGCCGTCCAGCGCCGGAAGCGGATCTCCGTTCTCAAGCGCGGCGAGCAACTCCGCGGTCAATCCTTGCGGAGGTTGCTCTCCGTCCAGCGCGTGATCGAGATTTCGGTCGAGCCATGCCTCGAATCCACGTACGATCCGTTCCCGCACTTCGGGTGAAGACCCTGCCGAGGATTTGTCTTCTTCCATTTCCATTTATCTTTCCTTGAGTACCGCCATCCACGGGCCGGGGCCTGCGAATTTTCGATCGTTGTCCACGTCATCCAGCAGGGACTCCAGACGCACCTCCGGATTGAACGAAAACAGCGTGTGCTGCGTGCGCCTGCGCCGGTCGCGGAGAAGCTCGTATCCATCGCGAACCTGCTCGAACTCGACCGGCGAACGGTCCGGCGGAAACTGCTTGAGCTTGGTCAGATAGGCGGCTCGAATCTGCTCGTCGTCCGCACCGGGTCCAAGGCCCAGCACGGCATAGGGGTCGGGAATTGGCAACGCGTCCAGGTTCATGGTTTCACCCTAAAACAGACTGCCTTGTTCCGGTGGCGGAACCCTGGCAACTCTCTCCTTCTTTGGATTCCGCGGCAACTCGGCCTTAGGCGGCATGTTGCCCTTGATTCTTTCAATGACGGTGATCGGGCTCTCTCCGGCAGCAATGTCTTTTTTCGCCTGTTGCGCCAAGGCGGGAGGAAACTTGTCGATGAACTCCTCGAAGATCTTCATCAGGTTCTTCGCGAAGTCCGGGAAGGACATAGGCGGCCCGTCGAATTCATCTTCATCGTCATCGTCGAAATCATCCTCCTCCTCATCGTCATCCATGTACGCGGGGCCATCGTCCACCGTCTCGCCCCGTCTCGCTCGGCATTTTGGGCAGTCGCAGGCGGAATAGCCAAGCTCCTCTGCATACTTCGGCTCCAGGCCGATGTTGTAGCCGGGGAACTTGTCCATCGTCTGCTCTTCGTCCAGGATTTTGCCGAGCAGCTCCGGTGATACAGGCCGGCTGGCAATTCCTGGGTCGTCTCCCATTCCGGAGCCGAGCCTCCAGCGCTTGCGATCGTTTTCTTTGTTCCCGTTCAAATGATCCAGAATCCTTCCTGCCAGTGCGGTGTTGCGCTCCCGTCTTGCTAATTCGAGCGCCGCTGTTATGCAGCCCTCTCGCCTGAAGGAGGCCTGGAGTGGCAGAGAGCGGGCGCGCAGGAACAGGAACTCGGCATTCGCCCCGCCCTTTGCCATTCCTGCTGTCGATACGGCGTATCCGACTTCCGCTGAATAGCCGTCCAAGGCAGCCTCGCCAAGAGCCAGCATTTGCGCGGCGTCCGCCGGGCAGTTGGCCTTCTTCAGCGCGGCAAGCATTGGACCATTCCATTCGCGCGGCAGCGGAATGCGAAGGCCGGCCCACTCTCCCAGAGTGCGGGCACTGGCCACAGCGCCAATAAGTTCCGCGGCAGGAAGCGTGGAGACCTTCAACGGCGGCGGAGAGCTCGTGGCGCTAACATTCGCTTCTTTGAGGAAGGTTGCTATAAGCAGATGCGTTGCCACGCTGCCCACCATCGTGTTCAGCTTCGCTTCCTGCTCGTTCTGGACGGCCTTGTCGTGGCTAACCTCGGCTGCACACCAGCGGAGCGCCGCGGCCAGTTCTGCGATCTCTCCTGAGCGCACATCGGGCACTGCCTCAATCTGTTCGATTTCGACAAGCGCCAGGTGAGCCTTGCGCTCTCGCAGATGCCGCAAGGCTGCTGCAAGCAACAGGCGCAGCCTTGCCCGGCGCACCTCGGGATTGAGCCGGTCGAGCCGTTCAGCCTCCTCAAGATATTTCAACGATTTCTTGAATGCGTTGCGCTTTTCGGCGGACTCCATCAGATAAAGCAGGGGCTGAATATCCGCGGCCCCGGCTTCTCGCCAGCGCTCGGCCGCCTGGTCCGCCTCTTGCCAGGTTGCGTGCTTTCGGGCCCAGCTAAGCCACGCCTGGAATGCCTCCGGATGAGGGTCTGCGTTGCAGGCGCGTTCATAGAGCGTCTTCGCGGATGGCACCCCTCCTTCATCCTTTTTCCATTGGCCGGGCTTCCGGTAATCGGCCATCTCGGCCTTCAGATCTTCGATGATTTCCTCGGGTACTCTCTCGATCAACTGCGCCATGTGCAGCGAGAGGACGCCATCCTCAAGGCCTCCGGAGACAAACCAGTTCTCCTTGATTGCCTCGCGACGAAAGTCCGCCCAGATCGATACCGCTTCCGCATAGTCATCCACATTGTGCCGGTCCTCCAGTGACCTTGCAAGAAGTCGGAAGTAGTAGGCGTCCCACCGTGGAGAACCGCCCAGGGCCGCGTTGACCGCAGATAGCTGCATGTCCAGCATTCCACAGCGGACCGCAATGAGCTGGCGCAGGCGTTCCCGCATCGCCGCATTGCAGTGATCGCTCGCGCTCATCGCGGTGCGCGCCGCATCCAGAATTCGCCTCACCTTTTTTGCCTGCAGTGCATCTTCCACATCTCTCAAGGCGGAACGCAAAGCCGCTGCATGGTCACCAGCCAAGGCAACGAGCCGTTGTCCAGCCGCGCTTAGCTTGGCATCGGTTTCGGCCGCGGGCTTCGACTTCAGCATGACAGTGAATGCGGGAATCAGGCGCGCTGGAACAGAATCGCCCGGAATCGTCTGGAGCCACTTGCTGCACTCTGCATCTTCGCGCCGGTGGTAGCAGGCAATCGCCCGGATCAGAGCCTTCCACGAAGCCAGCGGGCTGCGCCGCGACACTTCAGGAAGCGCCAGAACCGGGTTCCCCGGCGACAGGTGGTCGCTGGGGTGGAGAGCCGAGTCCTCCCCCGGCCCCGTGGTCGCTGCGTTGAACGCAGCCGCCAGCGCCGATGCAGCCTTGCGCAGGGAGTGCTCCGGAGGCAGGGACGACACCGCGCCCAGAGCGGACAGGTCCCAGATCCGCTGCCGGATGAAGGATTCAATGCGGTCGCGCTCTTCGGTCCGAAGCTCTGGATCGGCGAGCGGTGCGACGACTTCCTCCAGTTTGCCATCCTGCGCGCATATTTCCCGGCCGAGTTCCGTCAGTCGCGGCAGTGCCGAAGGGAACCGCTCCTTTACAATCGCCAACAGGGTCTTGGCCTCGACGGTCATTCCCAGTTTGAGTAGATCGTCGATCCGAGCCTTGTAGGCATCCGTCAACAGGGCTTCGGACTCCAACGTCGCGCTGCGTTTGTAGATATCCTTGGCAAGCTGCAGAGCGGCCTTGGAGTGGCGGCCGGCGATCAGCTCCCGTACCCGCTCGATTTCTTCCGGCAAAAGTTGAGAGGCCCCCACATTGGAAGCGGCGCCTGACGCTCGGCGATTTTTCTTGTCTTGTTTTCGCGGCATGGGATAAGAGGTCAAAGACAGTCTAAACGCCAGGCTTTGCCCGCTCTTCGAAAACGCGGTTGTGCAAAAGCGGTGCAAAAAGTCCGAACCGTGGAAAAACAGTACGGGCGACGCACACATAGGAGGAAACGGCATTCGCGGTGAGTGTTTTGCGATTCAGGCCGCGAGCCGGTCCAATGCCTCAATTGTAGGAGAATCCTCCGAGTTATTCGGCGACGGATCGGGTGTTCCACCAATTCTCGCCGCACGACATCGCAGGTTTACAGCGGTTTCACAATTGCGCTAGATGACACCGAAATACCAGGTACTTTGACAGAGAGGGTGCAAAGAGATGATCTCATTGCTCCATGGAGGAGCTGAGCGCGTATAAAGTATTGAGTCTAAACATCTTAGTTTGGCGGAGAGAGTGGGATTCGAACCCTTATTAGTCTTGTAGAATCTGTAACTTACAGAGAACACAATGCCACCCTTCCCGTATTTCCCATGGCTCCCGTCGCTCCTTGCCCCATATTGCTCCAAACCGCAGGCAGAAGCAGCGCATCACCCATGTACAGGTCCTCGAACCTACAGAATAGATTATTTATTCTCAGCATGTTGATGGACAAAGAGTCGAAATCAGGGCGACTTCAGTCCCGACCTCGAAAAGGCGAAAACCTCGGCGATGTCTAAGGCGCTCTGCATCTTCCGCCCATGGGATCTCGACAAATTCCAAGCCAAAAAAATCATTGCAATTGTGCGGGCGGTGAGAGTCACATACTGGACTCCAAGGGACTTGTGAGAATCGCTACGTTGCTTATCGATCCGAGGGATGCCGCACAAGCAAGCTGGTAGTGTGCCGCTGCGTTCCGAACACGATTTGACTCCCAGTTCTTCATCCGGATAGCCCACCGTCCTTCTAAGCCGGGGGTTGTGGGTTCGATCCCCGCCTCGCCTACCACCATTAAAAATCAATAACTTACGCAAATTCCTCCCGTGATGGAATAGTACAGGCCGGGGGTTTTTTGTGCAAGGATTTTCCGACGTGCTTTTCTCGGCAGCGCACGAGCAGACGGGTGACAAATAAAGCGCTTCATCGATAGAGAATCAAGACGGATAATCGCGGTTGAGGTCCAGTCTGTTATTTTTCCAATGAACCGAGAGTCACTGCTGAAAGCAATGGAAGAGTCTTTTTCTAAGAGCCTTGACCTGAGTGCCCTGTCCGACGGTATGCCTGGACTGACCCCGGCGTGCGGCAAATCCTTAGCGGAAGCAGCGGCAGTCTGCCTTGAAGACCGGGAGCACAAGCCGGGTGTTTCTTTGAAACTCACCGGCCTCAAAAAGCTAGAGCATTCTCTGAATTGGTCGGCGGTAACGGACCAACAGCGCCGATGCTACAACGACTTGCAAGAGGCTACTGAACGCGGTGCATACGGTGTTGCAATTTTAGTGGTCAAAGAAGTCACAGGATTGGTCGTTGTGGAGCGCTCAAAGAAGGGTCCCGGGTTCGATTACTGGCTTGGGGAAGCGGAAGATGAGGCGCTTTTCAACAACAAAGCGAGGCTGGAGGTTTCCGGGATTCTGTCTGGGTCTGATTCAGACATTAGAAGCCGAGCGAATCAGAAAAATGAGCAGATAAAGCCGAGCACGAAACTCGCGACAGGATACGTGGCAATTATCGAATTCGGTACCTGCGCTACAAGCTCAGCTTCCGCGATTTGGTCGAGATGATGTCTGAGCGCGGATTGCACCTTGCTCATACCACCATCCTGCGTTGGGTGCAGCGGTACGCACCGGAGTTCATCAAACGCTGGGATCGTTTTGGCCGGCCTGCTGGTCGCTCCTGGCGGGTCGATGAGACCTATATCAAGGTGCGCGGCCACTGGACCTACCTCTATCGAGCGGTAGACAAGTGTGGACAGACGATCGACTTCAGGCTCAGCAGGACGCGCGATGTAGCCGCGGCCAAGGCGTTCTTCAAGAAGGCAATCCGGCATGAGGGGCAGCCGCCACAGACGATTACCGTTGACGGTTATGCAGCTTCGCATCGTGCCGTTCGCGAAATGCGCACTGACGGGCTGCTGCCCAAGGGTACAAAACTACGCTCTTCAAAGTATCTGAACAACCTGATCGAGCAAGATCACCGCGGCGTCAAGTCGAGGACCTTACCTATGCTCGGCTTCAAGAACTTCGAGTCCGCCGTGATCACGATCGCTGGCGTTGAACTACTCCGCCGCATTCACAAACATCAATTCGCATTAAGTCGGCTGAAAACCAAAGGCCAAGCTGCGCCCGCGATCTGGAATGCCGTGCTCGCGGCGTAAAACACGTCATCAATTTATCGCAGACATTCGGCTGCTGGGGCTATTTGCACCAGAGCCCCCGGTCCGTGGCGCCGTCGTATTGGGAAGATGACCTGAGATAACTAACGATCGCCAGCCTCTAGCAAATTCGGGCGTTCGTCCCCACAATTCAGACGATGGGTAAGCGTAGTTTGCTAGCCGTGCTTACAGAAGGAGCTTGTGAGTAGTTGAAGGATCGAACGTGTCTCCGATTGACACCAACCTCCACCTGCGCCATCATGCGTCATGCCCCATTTACAAGATGCGGATACTCCCGAGGTCGTCGCGCTAAGGCGGGCAATCCGGGCTTGCCTGCTAACCGGCAAAGATTACAAAAGCCTCAAGAACATTCTGGCGACTGAGGACGCCCTGTTGGAGAAAGAGCAGCGAGTCGCTGGAGTACCGCCTCCCCCTGGTTTCCGCGAGCAGTATGCGGCGTACATGGCCGGGCAGGAGGGCAACGCCGATGGCCATTGAAAGCCCCAACGAGATGGACGATCCGGACGAAGAGAAGCAGTGAATGAAGCGAAGCTGGCCCACCGTTTCAGTATGCGGGTGAGACTCTGTTCGCGTTGTGCCTCGCCGAGCTGGCTTCTCGCCGTGCTGCAGAGAAGGTAGTGTCGCGGCTAACGCGAGGTCCAAACAAGGGATACCAAAACCCGCTCTGGACTAAGCGTTTCTTAACGCGCAGGAAGTGCTGGTGGCATCGAAATGCTGCCACCCACGGCAATCTTATGCTGCCACTGACGGGATTCTTGCGCGTCCTCGGATTGCCACCCAAAGCGGGCTGATTCTGCCAAGCGAAGGATTCGGAGCTTGCGTACTGGAGGGACTTCCTCGAGAGATACCTTTATAAGGTGGAAACCAACTCATCTTCGGACCGCTGATTATGAATCTAACGCGCGAATCTCCCAGTCATGCGCGAATAAGTATCATGGATTCGATTACTTCGAATAATGTATGCAGTCAACTTGAATTTTGGAGGCAAATTGCCGTACACTTTGAAAGGTGTCGCATATAGATGTCAAATTTAAGGAGGGAGCCGTCATGCCGGCCATCGCAATCAAAAAAAAGTCCATCAGGGACGCACGCCTGGAAGCTCGAGTTCCCCGCGAGACCAAGACGCTCTGGGAGCGAGCGGCTGCGGTTCAGGGAAGAAAGGTCACGGAGTTTGTGGTCAGTAGCGCTTCCGAAGCCGCTCATCGGATTCTGCGTGAAAGTGAGCTGTCAAGTCTGACTCGCCTCGACAGAATCACATTCGTTGAAGCTCTGCTAAATCCCCCAGCTCCAAACGAAAGACTCCGTAAAGCTGCTGCACGCCATGCGCAGGTGTTTGGGAGGTAAGCCATCTCTACACCTAAGTTCAAAGACATCGAGCCGTTCGGAGATAAACACAAAAAGCTCCGGGCGGCCTTTTCATGTGGTGCACCGGAACTAGACCGATACCTGAAGCAGCAGGCATCTCAGGATATTGAACGGCGGGCCTGTGTTGTTTATGTGCTCACGTCCGAAGACGACGGGTTAGTGGGCTTCTATACGCTCACTCAGGACAACATTGGGGCTGCCCCCTTGGCTGAGACAAACAGTTAAGACACTATTCGCCGTTCGCTGCAAAAATCTCGACCGGCAAGACCACTTTATC
>Ga0182012_10003772_pt1 | contig 16006 bp, 13 predicted proteins | sample 612S2SmetaG_FD_120486 | JGI IMG/M metagenome (GOLD analysis project Ga0182012, IMG submission 120486) | Permafrost microbial communities from Stordalen Mire, Sweden - 612S2S metaG | ecosystem: Environmental > Terrestrial > Soil > Wetlands > Permafrost | place: Sweden: Stordalen | collected...
ATCGTAACCTTTGGAGTCATGGTTGCAACCTCCGCCTGCGGTTATTACATCATTTCGCAGGCTGAATTTGGGGAATTGTTTGGGCAGCCGCAGACGCTGATTTTGCTGCTACCGGCTTGCCCTGGCCCTCGTTCAACGTCTGAAACCTATCTATGGCGGGGACGGAGAAATTTTCGACCAGCCCGCTGGGCCAGTGCACCTCGACACCGTCAACCGAGGTTGCCGATCCGATGCCGAAGTGGGGGCGCATATCGGAGGTCGATGCGTAGCTGCCGCCGGAGAAAACGTCGCCGCGCTGGCGCATTCCGTTTGCCGTCAAGTAAACCGTTGCCCCGATCGCATCGCGCGGCGACTTTGCTCCGCCCACAAGCCGAAATGCAACCCAGTGGTTCTTGTTCCCATCCACATCCTCAAACAGCGCTGGCACCGAGTCCATGTTGTTGACCACGGCATCCATTCTGCCGTTGTTGAATAGATCGCCAACGGCCAGGCCGCGCGCGCTCAGCAATTCCGCCAGCGCGGTGCCTTCGACGGCCGGAACCGGTTCCAGCTTTTCGCCCTTCAGATTGTGAAAGAGCAGCGGGCGCTCGGCCCAGGTGGTTCCCCAGGGATTGGCGTCGGCGTTCGAATAGACGTGGCCGTTGACCTCAAGCAAATCCTTCCAGCCGTCGTTGTCGTAGTCGAGAAACGCCGTGCCCCAGCCGAGGAAAGGAATGGTCAGCTCGGCGATGTGCGCGTCGTAGCTGACGTCGGTAAAGTTTGCGTCGCCATCGTTGCGATAAAGCGGCTTGTAGTCATCGGAGAAGGTTGTGGTGAAGACGTCGAGCAGGCCGTTGTTGCGGTAGTCGCCCAGAGCAATGCCCATCGAAGCGGTCTCGCGGCCTTCCTTGTTCAGCGCAAATCCGGAGGCATAACTCTCGTCGTCAAAGGTGCCGTCGCCCTTGTTGAGGTAGAGATAGTTCGGCGTGGAATCGTTGGCCACCAGCAGGTCCACGCGGCCGTCGCCATTTACGTCGATGAGCACGGAAGAAAGCCCGTAGTAGCCGGCCTTATCGGAGATACCGGCCTTTTCACTGACATCGGTAAATGTGCCGTCGCCATTGTTGTGGAAGAGGTGGTCGCCTTCGCCGGGAAGGCCGCGCGGCCCGCAGAGAACTTTGACGCCGCGATACTGGCAAAAGGAGAGCGGAATATTTCCAGAGGCTTCGGTCTGCGACTTGAGGTCGTAGTGGATGTAGCCGGGGACGAAGAGGTCGAGCCGGCCGTCTCCGTCGTAGTCGCCCCAGGTTGCGCCGGTGGACCAGTTGCCCAGGGCCACGCCAGCTTTTTCGGCCACGTCGGTAAATGTGCCGTCATGGTTGTTGTGGTAGAGGCGGTTCTTGCCGAAGTTGGTTACATAGATGTCCGGCCAGCCGTCGTTGTCGTAGTCGCCAATGGCTACGCCAAAACCCCAGCGGTCGTTGCCCACGCCCGCCTTTGCGGTAACGTCGGTAAACGTGCCGTCGTGATTGTTGTGAAACAGGGCCGCGTGAGGAGGCACGCTCTTTCCTGCCAGAGCAGACTCGGTGCTGCCGTTGACGAGATAGATGTCCAGCCAGCCATCGTTGTCGTAGTCGAGCAGCGCAACGCCGGAGCCGATGGTCTCCAGGATGTAGCGCTTCTCCGGCGAGCCCATCTGATGACGCCAAGCCGTGAGGCCGGCCTTGGCGGCAATGTCTTTAAATATTACCGGGCCGTCTTTCACCGTTCCGCCCGCGGTGATGGGACGGTGCTGCGCGTCCAGCACCGGCGGAAAAACTCCCGCTGTGCCGGAGCCTCCACGCGCTGCGGGCTGCGCGCCCTCTTCCGGCCGCTCCTTCTGGTTTTCAAGTGAGGTTTGGGCGTTGCACAGCACGGCTGCAACTAGTATTGGGAAGAACACAAAGGCCCGGCGCATTAGAAAAAACCTACGAAATCGTGACATTGCCGCTCGCACCGGTCCTTCTCAGTCCTCAAATGAAATGAGCTGCCCGGAGTGTCCCCGGCAGCAGTCATTATATTGGCAACCAGACACAATTGGCTAGGATTGGATAAGGCATTTTCTATAGCCTGTAGGTACAACTATTGCACCCTTTTGGGTCCCAGATGTCGTAAACTTTTGTATATCGCCCTACTTCCCTGGGTACGCGGCCATAAGCACCTGATCGAAGCTGTTCATAAAAGTTCAATTCTTTATGCGCATTTTTGGCGGCGTAAATGATAGTTGATCTTGCATCCAGACTGGATTTTCGATGGCCAATCAAAAAAAAGCCGATGGCGGCAGGCCCCTTGGCGCCGCGGAGGATAGCACCGGCGAGAACGGCAATTCGCCGCGCCACCGCGTGATCTACGAGCAGTTGCTGCACGAGATCCAGACGGGGGTCTACGGGCCGGGTGAGCGGCTGCCCAGCGAGGCCACGCTGTGTGAGCGGTTTCAGGTTTCGCGAATCACTGTGGCCAAGGCCTTCCAGAGCCTGCAGCGCGACCACCTAGTCACGCGCCGGCCGGGCTCCGGAACGTTCGTTGAAAAGCCGGCGCAGCATCAGTCGCTGCATTTTGGCCTGCTCATCTCGGACCTTGGGACCTCCGATGTCTTTGAACGGATTTGCCAGGGGATTCTCCGCTCCCCGGCGGCCAAATCGCACTCCCTTACCTGGGGAAACTCGACTGGCCATACCACGGACCTGGCGCGGGTTGCCGAACAGCTTTGCGACCAGTACATTGCGCAAAAGGTTGCGGGTGTATTTTTTGCGCCGGTCGAGTATGCGGATGCGCGTGAACATGTGAATCGCGGAATCGCTGCTCGGCTGGAAAAGGCGGGAATCCCGATGGTGCTGCTCGATCGCTGCTTTGAGCGCTACCCGGATCGCTCGAACTTCGACCTGGTGGGCATCGACAATCATCAAGCCGGGTTTGTGCTTACCCGGCATCTGATTCGCATGGGCTCCAAGCGCATCCTCTTTGCCGCGCGGCGCAACTCCGCTCCCACAGTCGATGCCCGGATCGCCGGTTTTCGCGAAGCAAACTTCAGTTTGCTGGGCAAATACGATTGCCCGATTGTCAACGGCGATTTTGAAGATGAAAAGGTCGTTCGGAAGATTCTCGATCAAGAAAAACCGGATGGAATTGTCTGCGGCAACGACATGACTGCGGCACGGCTGATGCGCACATTGGGGGGCATCGGCGTGAAGATTCCCGAAGACATTAAAATGGTCGGCTTCGACGACGTGAACTATGCCAAGTACCTGCCCACGCCGCTGACCACCATTCGCCAGGATTGCGCGGAGATTGGCGCGGCGGCCATGTCGGTGATGCTGGATCGCATCAAGCGGCCCAACCATGCGGTCAGGAATGTTTTCATCCGGGCGGAGCTGATTGTTCGCGAATCGAGCGGGTACAAATCGGAAGAGTAGGTCCAGACATCCGGCATACAGATCTCAGCGGCCCAGAATCGAACGAATCTCCTCAATCAGAGCCGCGGGAAGTTCCGGGGTTGCGCCAAACTGGCTGGCTACGTAGCTGCCGCACAGGTTGCTCACTTCGCTCATCTGGGCCAGCGATGCGTCGCGAATGTAGGCATGCACCATGCCGGCGGTAAAGGCATCTCCTGCGCCCACGGTGTCCCGCACCTCGACCACGCGTCCCTTGTGACGATAGACGCCTTCCCGGCTGGCCATCAGGCTGCCGTGAGGGCCCAGGGTAATCGAAACCAACTTGCAGTGCGGACTCGAATCCAGGAGCGCCAGTGCGGATTGGGTTGCCACTTCGGTGAGTGAAGAATCTCCTGTTTCGCAGGGAAAACCGGCCGCGATCCTCGGCTTGCCCAGCAGCCTTGCCACCTGCGGCAGTTCTTCGTCGCTCACCTTGAGCACGTCGGCGTGGCTCAGGCACCACTCAAGCACCTCCGTGGTGCAGAACGGGGCACGGATGTTCAGGTCGCAGACGCGCACGCAACGAGATCCGGCGGCTTCAACCAATGCGCGGATCGAAGCTCTTGAAACCTGCGATCGCTGGGCGAGGGTGCCAAAGCAGATGACGGCGGTGTGGCTGGCCAGGTCGAGCAATTGTGGAGTTAGTTGGATGGCATCCCACGCGACCGGGCTGTCGATCTGGTACTGTGGGCGTCCTTCCTCATTCACGGTGACGGATACTGTTCCCGTCGGCAAATCCGGCGAAACCTGGATGCCGGAAAGATCGAGATGCGTTTTTACGGCTGCGCCCGATGCCAGAGCGGCCAGCCGGCCAGTCGCCTCCCGGCCCAGGGGGTCGTTGCCGACGCAACTGATCAGAGCCGCGTATTCGCCGAGCTGGGCGCACAGCACCGCAAAGTTGGCGGTGGTTCCGCCAAGGCGCGCGCCGGAAGGCATCATGTCCCACAACAGCTCCCCTGCTGCGAGCACGGGAGCCGACAGATCCGCTTGCATGTAACCTCCAGAGACCAGCTATAAATTCAGCGCAGGCAGTATGAACCGAATTGGGAAATGACGATTGCGCTATATGTAATGTCAGTTGATAGGGCTATTTGTGTACATTGTTATGATAATCTCGGATGCCGGGGATGGCGAGAAGATTCAGACTGCCAGTTCCGTTTTGATGAGCAGACGACGGCGATTGGGGCCAGTTATCTGACCTTCAAACTGCTGCCCTGCGGCAAGATATTTATCTCAGGCGGTGGGTAAACCCGGCATTCGAGTCCACCAGAGGTTGAGTTCAATTGCAGTGTACATGGGATTGGGAACTCCGCTGCAGCCGAGACCGCCGCGAAGGGGGAGAATAAAGAGTATGGCGTTGTTCGGCTCACTCCGGCTCTCGCGGGTCACTCAAAAGGCGCTGTTCGTTCTCGGCTTCCTGCTTCCCGCTATCTGCGGCATTGTGGGCTTTCGGTGATGGAGACTCGGCGAGAAGCGGTCTGGCTGTTGTTGGCTCCTACGCTTGCAATCGCTATGTTTCCTGTTGCACTCTGCGCTACCGCCTTTGGCCAGCAGCCCTCGACATCCGCTGTCACCTACAACCGCCAGATCGCGCCCATCCTCTATAAGAACTGCACCTCGTGCCATCATGACGGCGGCTCGGGTCCGTTTCCCCTCATGAACTATAGCGAAGCCCGACGTTGGGGACCGACGGTCGAAGTTGTTACCGGATCGCGCTATATGCCACCCTGGCTGCCAAGCGGGCCGCACAACCAGTTCGCCGACGATCGCCGCCTGGCTGCGGAAGACATCGCGCTCATAAGGCGCTGGGTTGCGGAGGGGATGAAGGAGGGCGACGAGCGCGACGCGGTTGCACCGCCCACATATGCCAGTGACTGGCAGCTTGGCCCTCCCGATCTGGTGCTTGAAATGGATACGCCGCTCGCCGTTCCGGCAGACGGAACGGATCTCTATCGCAACGTGATTCTCCCCGTTCAGATTCCGGCTACGCGCTGGATTCGCGCCATGGAGATCAAGCCCGGCTCGCCGCGCGTGGTGCACCACGCCAACCTGCTCATCGACCGCACCGCCTCTTTGCGCCGCGCTCATCCAGACGATTGGAAGGCGGGCATCCCCGGCATGGACTTGATGGTCGATGCCGGCGACAGCTTCGATCCTGATAGCCACTTTCTCTATTGGAAGCCGGACTCCTCTGCGCTGGTTGAGCCGCCCGATCTTCCCTGGCGGCTCGATCCGGGCAACGACCTGGTGCTGAACCTTCATCTCAAGCCAAACGGAAAACCGGAGACCGTGCGCGCCCGTATTGGGCTGTACTTCGCGCCGGGGCCGGCAAAGCGGTTTCCCATTCTGCTGCAACTGGAAGAGGATGCTGCCCTCAAGATTCCCCCCGGCGATGCAAATTTTGTCGTGGAAGATCAGCTCAAGCTGCCGGAAGATGTGGACGTGCTGGCCGTGTATCCTCATGCTCATTATCTTGGCAAGCGGCTCGAAGGCTGGGCCGAGTTGCCCAATCATGAGCGCCGGGAGCTGATCCTGATCGAAAACTGGGATATCGACCGCCAGTCGATATATAGGTTTACCAATCCGATATTCCTGCCGGCCAACTCCGTGCTGCACATGCGCTACACGTATGACAACTCCGCCGCCAACCCGCACAATCCCAACTCGCCGCCAATACGCGTGACGGCGGGCAATCGCTCGGCGGACGAGATGGGGCATCTCTGGATTCAGGTGCTGCCGCGCGCAAATGGCGGGGATGCCGATCTGCGCGCGCCCATCCTGCGCGCGTGGATGGAGCACCGCATCCAGAAAGATCCGAGCGATCCGATCGCCAACTTCAACGTCGCGTCGCTCGATATGACGGCGGGCAACTACGGGAAGGCGACGGAGCATTATCGCGAGTCGCTGAAGGCGCGGCCCAACGATCCGCGCACCATGACGGCTCTTGCCACAGCGCTGAGCAAATCCGGCGATCTGCAATCTTCGCTGACGCTCTTGCATCAGGCGCTCAGTGTCGATCCCAAATACGCGGATGCGCGCTACGATCTTGCGGTGAATGAACTTCAGCAGGGCGACTATGCAGCCGCCGAACGGGACCTTCGCGCCGTGCTCGACGAGCAGCCGGAAGACGCAACCGCTCATTTGAATCTTGGCGGCGTGCTGCTGGCTACCGGCAAAAACGATGCTGCGCAGGTAGAGTTTGAAACGGTCTTGAAGATGGATGCCAACAACTTCGAGGCGCTCTACAATCTGTCGATGATTGAGCTTGACGCGGGGCACGTGGACCAGGCGCTTGAGCATCTACGCACCGCGGAACTGCTGCATCCGGAGGATGCGGACGTGCACCGCGCGCTGGCTGAGATTTACACACGCCGGGGCGACGATCCGGATGCGATTCGCGAACAGAAACAGATTGGCGCGCCCGCGAAGAAGAGCAGCGCAAATTAGAGTGTTCTTGGCATGAGCGTTTACGGTTCAAATCGAGGGCTATGCGCTCCCACCCTTGAATCAAGAGCGATTCAAGGATGGGGCACCCAGAGTGTAGCCGATACTTGATGCAAAAATGCACCCAGCCGAGATCGTTGGGCTATTCGTCTGCTCAGGGCAGGTCTTGCAGGGAATACGCGGTAGTCGGGTCGATGGGCGCGCTGAGGATTCCAAGGGACTTGAGCTGGAGATAATTTTGCTGCCAGCGTTCGGCATTCATGCGGCCAATCGTTGCGCCGCTGGCATCGCCGCCGTCTACAAAGCCGCCTTCCCGAAGCGCTTTCGCGGTGAAGGCTTCCTGCTCGGGGTTGAGCACGGGGTTGAGCTTGAGCAGGTAAGCGTTGGTAGCCGATGGATCGCGCAGATAGGCCTGCCAGCCGCGCGCGCTGGCTCGGGCAAACTTCTTCAGCAGATCGCCATGCTGTGCGGCAAAGTCGCGCGTGGCAAATGTGACGCGATACGGATCGTACCCCGAGGAACTGATAAGCAACGTGCGCACATCTGCGCCGGCCTGTTTGGCGAAGAACGGCTCATTGGTGACAAAGATCTGCTGCACGTAGTTTGGGTCGGCGAGGAAGTTGGCGATGGAAAATGTAGAGGGAATCTGGCGCACGTCGTGTAGGCCGTACCGCGAGATGACGTACTTGAGCCATGTTGCGCCGGTTTGCGCGGCGATGGTATGGCCTTCGAGATCCTTGAAGTCGTGAATCGGCGAGCCGGCATGAACCATGACGGCTTGCGGATCGTGCTGCATGGTGGCGTAAAAGCCCATCAGCGGCAGGCCGTTTGCGTTCCACTCGAGCATCTGGTCGCTGGAGCCGAGGCCAATGTCCGCCTTGCCCGTGGCCACCATCTGGGCCGCGCTGGCGAATTGCGTCAGCGGCAGAAAGCTGACATCGAGGCCCTCGGCTTTGTAATAGCCGAGCAATTGCGCCGCGTAAAATCCGCCATGCTCCGGCTGCGGGTACCAGTCCAGTTGCAGTCGGAGCGGGGCAAGGCCGCTCGGCACCGGGGACGACTCTTTGTGGCAGGCGCTCAAACTACAGGCCAGGAAGGCAGCAATTGGAAGCAGGATGCAGGGAAGAAATTTGTCAGAGCGCATTGCGTACCTCACCGCGTCGGAGTTGGCTTCTCTGATTTTGACGGTATCATGTGCGCAATCGAAAATTGTTGATGACAGGCGTAAGACGGCGGGATCGCTATGGGTTCTTACGAAATGAGTTTTCCGGGATGAAAGCCATGTGCTACGTTCGATTATGGGCCGAAGAGTGGAAAATCGGCGCGTTGGGAAGCGCGGCTCCGCTGGCGCGCCGAGTGAAAGACTCGAAGCCGACCGGAGAGAGATGACGGCGCTGGTCGCCTTTACCGCGCGGTCGCTGGAGACGGAAAGCCCTCGCCCCTTCGGCGCTTCGATTGTCGATACGAAAACGGGCAAGCCGCTTTTGCGCGCCTTGAACACGGTGGCGCAGGAGATGGACCCGAGCTGCCATGCCGAGGTCAGAGCCATTCGCAAGGCTACCACGAAGCTGAAGAAACTATCGCTGGCCGGATACACGCTGTACACGACGTGCGAACCGTGCCCCATGTGCATGAGCGCGGCGCTTTGGGCGGGGGTCGATCGCGTGGTCTATGGCGCGACGATTGAGGACGCCAACCGCCATTGCCGGCAGATTCGCATTCCGGCTACGGAGCTGGCCGCGCGCAGCGACATGCAATGCGAAATCCTTGGGCCATTTTTACGCGCCGAGTGTTACGCTCTTTTCACCCATCCGCAGATGCTGCGCGCATTTCGGCTTTGGCCGACGCGCAGGCGGAAGTAACGCTGGAGGATTCTGAATGCGCACTGGACTCGCGACAGACCTGGCTCAACTCGTCGCCGACCCTGCGCGTGTGCTGTCAGCCCCGGCCATCGTTGAGAAATTGTCGCGGGACTTTTACTGGTATTCGCCGATCTTGCGCAGACAACTGGAAGGCAAGGCGGGCGAGGTTGTGGTGCAGCCGGTGGACCAAGCCGAGTTGATTGCGGTCATGCGATACGGGTTTGCGCATGAGGTCCCGGTAACTGCACGCGGCGCAGGCACGGGCAACTACGGACAGTGCATTCCGCTTGAGGGCGGGATCGTGCTGGACCTGGCGCTGATGGACAAGCTTGAGCAGATCACCGCCGATGGCGTGGCCGTGTGCCAGCCGGGGCTGCGGCTGGCGACGCTGGAAATGGAAGCAAGAAAAATTGGCTGGGAGCTGCGCATGTATCCCTCCACGCTGGCCAAAGCAAGTGTGGGAGGGTTTCTGGGCGGCGGCTCAGGCGGCATTGGCTCCGTTGCGCACGGCGCGCTGCGAGACTTCGATACGGTGCGGGCGTTTGAAGTAATTACGATGGAAGACGAGCCGCGCGTGGTGCTGCATGAGGGCAAGGCCGTGCATGAGATTTTGCATGCCTGGGGGACGAACGGAGTTTTGTCCCGCATCTGGTTTGCGCTGACGCCGGCGGTCGAGTGGACGCAGTTCACAGCGGCCTTCGACACCTACGAGCAGGCCTTTCGATTTACGCAATCGATCGCCGTGGACGCAGGCTGGAACAAGCGGCTGGCAACGGTGTTCGAGTGGCCGATCCCTTCCTACTTTTCCCCGATCAAGGAGGTGGTGCGGGAGGGCAAATCTCTGGCGCTGCTGATGATTGCGACTGCGCAAACGGACGCCTTGCGCAAAGAGGCCGAGTCGGCGGGCGGCGAAGTTACGTTCTGTGGAAAATACGACGGGCCGCGCACGCATCCGCTGCTCAGCGACTACACTTGGAACCACACGACGCTATGGGCCATGAAAGCCGATCCGGCGCTCACCTATCTGCAGTGCGGATTTTCACCCACCGAGTGCGAGAGGCAGTTCCACCTGTTGCGCGAGCGCTACGGTGACGAGATACTCTTCCATATTGAATTTATGAAAAACGGAGAGGGTGTCGTGATTCCCGGCGCAATTCCGGTGGTGCGATTCACTACGGAAGAACGGTTGAACGGAATGATTGCCTATTGCCGATCGATCGATGTGTTTGTGGCCAACCCGCATGTGAATACGGTGGAGGATGGAGGCCGCTTTCGCGCCGACAACATTCAACTGCGGGCCAAATATAAGTACGATCCGAAGGGGCTGCTCAATCCCGGCAAGATGGCAAGTTTTCAAAGGGAGACTGCCGCAAAGTGAAGACATGGATTCCCGACGCGCGCAATTTTGCGTATCTCACGTGGAAGCAGGTGGACGCGCTGCCGCGCGAGAGCACACTGCTGGTGCTGCCGACGGCAGCCATTGAACAGCATGGGCATCATCTGCCGCTGGCGACCGACACGCTGATCAATAACTTGCTGTTGGGGAAGGCGCTGGCGCTGCTGCCGTCGGAGCTGCAAATTTATGCGCTTCCGCCGGTGTGCTACGGCAAGAGCAATGAACACATCGGGTTTCCCGGGACACTTTCCGTGAGCGCGCAGACGTTTCTGGCCGTGGTGCGCGACCTGGGCGCGAGCATCGCGGCGAGCGGATTCAAAAAGCTGGTGCTTTACAACACGCACGGCGGCAACACTTCGCTTGTCGACGTGCTGGCCCGCGATCTGCGCGCTGAGTTTGGACTGCGTACTTTTTCACTTTTCGGCTCGCCGGGCGCTAAGTTTGAAGGGGTGAGCGATCAGGAGCGCGCCTACGGGTTTCACGCGGGGGAGATTGAAACCGCATTTCTGTTGCACGCGACGCCGGAGCTGGTGCATCGAGGAGAGTACACGGCCAACTATATTGCCCGAGTGGATACGCCGGAGCCGCTGAAGCCGGAAGGCTCGGCGGCAAACTTTGCATGGCTCACCAAAGACATTGCGCCGAGCGGCGTGCTAGGCGACCCATCGGCCGCAACCGAGGAGCATGGCGCGCGTTGGTCGGATGAAGCGGCGGCACGCATCGCCGAGCTTCTGACGGCGATGTACAACTTTGTGCCCCGAACTTCCGAGTCGGGTCACGGAGCCTGACGATGGGCCTGGTCGATTGCGGAAGCGGAGTGCGACTGGAACGCGGCGTTGTGTGCCGGTTGCATGACTGCGTGGAACTTGCCTCCGATCACTACTATCCTGCCGGCCCCGGACCCTGGCCGACGCTGCTGATGCGCCAGCCCTACGGACGCGATATTGCGTCCACAGTCGTGTATGCGCACCCGGTATGGTTTGCGCGGCATGGATTTCATGTTGCGATTCAGGATGTGCGCGGGCGGGGCGGATCGCAGGGCGAGTTCTATCCCTTTCGAAGCGAAGGCAAGGACGGCGCGGAGACGATTGCCTGGCTGCGAACCCACCATGCATGCAACGGTCGCATCGGGATGTATGGGTTCTCTTATCAGGGAGCGACGCAGTTGCTTGCGGCAGCAGAGCAGCCTGAGGGCCTGGAATGCATTGCGCCGCATATGACGGCCGCCGATCTTTATCACGGCTGGTTTTATCATCAAGGCGCGCTGCGGCTGAGTTCAAGCCTGGGATGGGGAATTCAGATGCTGCGCGAAGATGCGCGGAGGCTGAAGCTGCGCGCGGAGAACGAAGCGCTGGAGAGTGCGTGGGCCAATATTCGAGCTCAGGCTGCGCGCGCGCCCTATGCCGATCACCCCGCCATCGTTAGTCCGCTGCTGCCTGCCTACGCTCGCGACTGGTTCGAACATCGCGAGGCGGCCGACTACTGGACGGCGCAGGACATCAGCACACGTTTGAATCGCGTTGAGGTTCCCGCGCTGCACGTCGCGGGTTGGTACGACACGTATCTGGAAGGATCCATCTCCGGCTATCTTGCACTGAGGGAACATGCGGGGACGGATCATGCGCGGCAGAATCAATATCTGATTGCGGGGCCATGGGTTCATATCCCGTGGGGCGACCGCGCGGGCGAGGCGTATTTCGGCGAAGCCGCAAACGTGAACACGGATGAAATTCTGTTGCGATGGTTCAATCACTGGCTCAAAGATTCGGATGAATTCAGCGGTGAACCGCGCATTCGGCACTTTGCGCTGGGAGCAGAAAAATGGATGACGGCGGAAGAATGGCCCGCTGCCTCCGGTCATGCGCTCTTTCTGCAGAGCCAGGGCAACGCCAACTCTCGAAAAGGGGACGGCGAACTGCTGCGCGCGCTTCCAGATAGCGACGCCCCTTGCGACGTATTTGTTTACGATCCCGAAGTGCCGGTGATGGCTCCGGGGGGCGCGCAGGCGCTGAGCGGATGCTTCGATCAGTCGGCGATGGAGTTGGGCAACAATATTTTGGTCTATACAACGCAGCCGCTTACACGTGAGACGGCAATCTTCGGCCAGCCAAGCATTCGTCTGTTTGCCGCAACCTCCGCCTCCAATGCGGATTTTACAGCGAAGCTGGTGCGAGTGACAGCAGCGGGGCGCGCAGAGTTTCTTTCGATTGGGATTGCGCGCAGCTCGTGGCTGTTTCGAGGAATGATATATGCGGCGGATGCGATCCACGAATGGGTTTTTACGCTTGAGCCTCTGTCGGTGGTGCTGGCAGTTGGTGAGCGGCTTCGATTGGAGATTGCCAGCTCCGCTTTCCCTCTCTACGATCGCAACCCTTCCACTGCCATCGACCCGCAGCACGCCAGTGAGTGGACGTGGAGCCGTTCGACGCAACTGGTATTCCATACCGCGCAGTATCCCTCCGAATTGCAACTACCGGTTACAGGAGATGCGGGATGGTAAATGCGGCCCAATCCATACCGGAGATTGCGCTCGAAGGTGTGACCAAGTGCTTTCGCAAGGGCGCGGTTGCGCTGGAGGGAGTTTCGCTGAGCGCGGAACGCGGCGAGTTCGTCAGCTTGCTCGGGCCATCGGGCTGCGGAAAGTCCACGCTGCTGAAACTTGTCTCCGGCCTGAGCCCGGTTACGGAAGGCAAGGTGAGCGTGAACGGCATGACGCCGGAGAACGCGCGCGAGATGATGAGCTTCATCTTTCAGGATGCGACTCTGTTGCCGTGGCGCACGGTGGAGCAGAATGTCGGCCTGGGAATGGAACTGGAACATGCGGCTCGCTCGCTGCGCAAGGAGCGGGTGCGCTCTATGCTGCAACTGGTTGGCTTGGCGGAGGTGCGCGACCGCTATCCGCGTCAACTCTCGGGCGGCATGAAGATGCGCGTGTCGATTGCGCGCGCGCTGGCAAGCCGGCCGCGGATTTTACTAATGGATGAGCCATTTGCCGCGCTCGACGAGATGACGCGCGACCGCATGAACGAAGAGTTGCTGCGCCACTATACCGAGCAGAAGTGGACGGTGCTGTTTGTGACACATTCGGTTGCCGAAGCGGTATTTCTATCTACTCGGATCGTGGTTCTTGCAGCTCATCCGGGCCGTGTGGCGCATGAGATTGCCATCGACCTGCCCTGGCCTCGCAACGAGATCACGCGCGAGTCGAAGGCCTATGAGGAACAGGTGACCCGCGCATCGCGCATACTGCGGGAGGTTCAGCAGGGATGAAAAAGCGCTGGCTGGTCCTCAATAGCGTCATCGTATTCAACAGCCTCATCGTGGTTTGGGCGAGCATCGTCGCGATTGCGCGGCTTCCGGTTTACATATTGCCCGGCCCCCTGCCTGTGGCGCAGGCACTGATCGCTCGATTTCCATCGCTGCTTGATTCGACCTTGATTACTGCGGAAGAAGCGGTCGTGGGCCTGGGAGCGAGCATTGTTGCCGGAATGGCAATTGCCATGGTCTTTGCGCAGTGGCGCGGACTGCGGCAACTGGCGTATCCCTATACGATCCTTCTGCAGACGGTTCCAATACTGGCCATTGCGCCGTTGATTATCGAGTGGGTGGGCACGAGCATCTTCTCGGTTATGATTGTGACCTTCATCATCTGCCTTGCGCCGATCATTGCCAATACGACGCAAGGGCTGATCAGCGTGGAGGAAAATATGGTGCATCTTTTTCTCATGCACAAGGCGACGCCGCTGCAGGCGCTGTTCAAACTCAGGCTTCCTCATGCGCTGCCGCAGTTTTTTACCGGGATTCGCATCGCCGCGGGAATCAGCGTGATTGGCGCGTTCACCGGGGAGCTGTTTGCCGGGTCAACGCGTGTGGGCGAGGGCGGACTGGGCTACGCGATGACCTACGCGAAGAACCAGATGGAAACCGCTTATCTCTTCGCGCTGGTGATTGCGGCCACCGTGCTCGGTTTTTCACTGTTCTTTCTGGTGATGTTTTTCGAGTGGCTCGCGTTGCATAATTGGCATGAGTCGAGCCGGCCGCAAACAGGAGATTAACCTCGAACAAAGGAAGCAACGATGCTACGAATGGAATCGGAGACAGGGTGGTGGCTGATCCGCCATCCGGATCACGCGCATCTGGCGGGTGATTTCGCGACGGCCTGGGGAAACGAGATTTTTCGCAAGCCGGAACCGCGGGCGCGAGTGCTCGAAGGCATCACCCGCCATGACGACGGCTGGGCGATGCGCGACGCGCATCCGACGATCACTCGCCAGGGTAAGCCGTCGGCATTCTCAATAGAATTGGTTGGCAAGTATTCGGCATTTGAAGAGATTGATCTTGAAGACTATCTGGCTGTGCGCGAGCGCGCTGTACGGATAATTGCCGAGCAAGACCCATACGCAGGGCTGCTGATCGCCATGCATACCTACAGCCTGCTTACGGAGCACGCAGACTGGTCTACCATTGCGCCGGACGGGCTGGCGCTTCTCGATCGGTTTCTTGCTAGCCAGCTTGAGTATCAACGTGAAATGCGGGCGCGGATCGCAGGCGATGCCACGCTGTCAGATATCGAAAAATCCGAGCAGGCGATTCTGGAGCATTTTCGGCTGCTTCAGGCCAGCGACAATCTGTCTCTGCTCACATGCGTGGCGTATGACTCTCCGGCGCATTTGCTGCATCCATTGCCGCTGAATGGCGGCGGCGCGGCAGAGGTCAAAGTTTCGCCGGTTGCGCCGAGAGTCTTCCGGCTCGAACCCTGGGCGTTTGCAACGGACGAACTGCAATTCCGCTTCCCCGCGCGTCATGTTGAGGGCAAACTCTTCCCGGAGCACTCCGCATTGGAGAAGGCATTTCTAGCCGCGCCGGTGGAAGAGTTGACCGTAACGCTGCTCAAGTAGATCGCGGCAGCAGGGATACGTGGGCCTGCACAATGCGCCAGCCTTCCGGCATCCGCACCCATACCTGGCTCTGCCGGCCGCGTACGACGGACGCATTTACGGTGCGTTCGAATTCGAGCGTGATGCTGCCGAAGTCGCGGTCGAAGGTGACAATCTCCATGCGGGTGACGGTTCGCGCCAGGTTGGCGGATGGGCGGCTCTTGCGGAATGCCTCCAGCTCCGACGGCCCGTACAGATTTTCCGTGATGCCCAGGCGGATCACCTGCTCGCCATGCCAGAACATCGACACCAGCGTTTCCACATCGTTCGACACCAGAGCCTGCTCGTACTTGGGATAGAGCGCGGCCAGTTCCGCTACCACTTCAGGGTCATTGACGGTCATAGGGCTAAAACAACCTTCTATCGGGCAGGATATTTTTTGAGATCGAGCCGCTCACGGTATAGACCGGCTCGTTGACCACCTGGCTTAAGCGCAGGCTGAGGGCCACGCTGCACAAAATGTAGGCATGGACCGGATCGAATGCCCAGCGCGAGACAAGCAGATCGACCATGCGATGGGTAGCGCCACGTGCTGCTGTGGCAAGGTCTGTGCCGGTCTCTACGATCACCCAGGCATCGTTGCTGGCTCCTTCCGCGGGCCTGTCACAGGATTCAACGATTGGGCCTGCGAGCGATTGATGCGTGTGCAGGTTGAAACCGAGAGACACGTCGAGCGGGCACTCGATGCCGTTGATGCAAACCTCTCCATCGCCCTGTGCCGCGTGGCCGTCGCCGCAACTGAACAGCGCACCGGTGTTATAGACAGGAAGATAGAGCCGCGAGCCCGCGCACAGCTCGCGCACATCTAGATTGCCGCCGAAAGGGCCCGGTGGGCGAGTGCGAAAGCTGCCATCTTCAGCACGCGCTACGCCCATTACGCCGAGAAACGGACGCAAGCGAACAACCGCCGGCGCGAGC
>Ga0182012_10003775_pt1 | contig 15999 bp, 15 predicted proteins | sample 612S2SmetaG_FD_120486 | JGI IMG/M metagenome (GOLD analysis project Ga0182012, IMG submission 120486) | Permafrost microbial communities from Stordalen Mire, Sweden - 612S2S metaG | ecosystem: Environmental > Terrestrial > Soil > Wetlands > Permafrost | place: Sweden: Stordalen | collected...
CAGCCCGCCCCGGAACCCCGTCCGGCTGAACTCCGCCACAAAGAAATCCGCATCCGCCTCCGTCAGCCACGCCGGCAAAACAGAAACATCCGGATACCAGATCTTCCAGCGCGCCCGCAGCCCCTCCCGAGGCACCATGAACACCTGATCCACCCCCGGAGTCCGCGTCTTCAACGGCCCGTCCCCCGACGCCGCGATCAGGTTGCCGCGCAGAAAGAACCGGACGTCGCTTTCCATGTCCGCCTCGGCCGCGCCCGGCGTCTGGTGATACAACTGATAGAACACTGCATCCTCGGTCTGCGGCATCACCGAGGTCGGCCGCTTCTCACCCCGAGGCATAAACGGCACCGACAGCGCAACCACCCCCCGAAACCGGTCCGGCCGCAGCAGCGCCGAAGTCCAGGCCACCGGCGCACCCCAGTCATGGCCGACGATCACCGCCTCGGCTTCCCCCAAAGCGTCGAGCACGCCGACCATGTCGCCCACCAGATGCAGCAGCGTGTACTGGTCGATCGCCTCCGGCCGGTCGGTCTGCCCATAGCCCCGCATGTCCGGCGCCACCGCATGAAACCCGGCCGCCGCCAGCGCCCGCAACTGGTGCCGCCAGGAATACCACGACTCCGGGAAGCCGTGACACAGCAGCACCAGCGGCCCGGTCCCCGCCTCGGCGATATGCATGCGGATTCCGTTGGTCTCGATGAAGCGATGCGATGGTTCGGCCAAGGCAGCCCCCTCCGTCCCCACACGGCCCAACTCTGATCCCTCCAAAGCTCCATGTCACCCCAATCGCACCCCGCACTGGACAATCGCCTCGGCCACAGCGCATTAGGTCCGCCGCCGAACGACCAGAACCGGTGTCCAGGAGCCCCGCGCGTCAGCCCATGATGTATTTCAGCCGCATCAAGACCACGCTCGTTCTGGGCGTCTGCATGCTTGGCATACTGATGGGCGTGCCCAACCTGTTTCCCGCGCCCGCCGCCTGGATGCCATGGCGCACCGTCCACCTCGGCCTCGACCTGCGCGGCGGCAGCTACCTGCTGCTCGAAGTCGACATGAAAGCGGTGCTGAAAGAACGCCTCGACAGCCTCGCCGACGGCGTCCGCCAGGCGCTCCGCACCGCCCAGATCTTCTACCAGACCCTGGAACCGCAGCCCGACCAGACCCGCATCCTGCTGCGCATCCGCGACGCCAGCAAGACCGACGCCGCGGTCGAGGCCCTCAAGCCGCTGATCAGCCAGGACGCCGCAACCGGCCTGCCCGACATGGCGATCGGCTCCGACCCCGACGGCACCATCACCCTGACCCTGTCCGCCACCGCCCTCGCCGCCCGAGCCACCGGCGCGGTTGACCAGTCGATCGAGATCGTCCGCCGACGCATTGACGAAACCGGCGTGCTCGACCCGCAGATCGCGCGCCAGGGCCAGGACCGCATCGTCGTCCAGCTTCCCGGAGTCGGCGATCCCGACCGCATCAAGCAGTTGATCGGCAAGACCGCCCACATGACCTTCCGCCTGGTGGACGAGACCGCCAACCCCGCCGCCGGAGGCCAGCCGCCCCCAGGCGATGATTTCCTTCAGATGCAGGACCGCCCCGGCGAGAAGATCGCCGTCCGCAAGCGCATCGACGTGGACGGCGCCGACCTGACCGACGCCCGCGCCGGCACCAGCCCCGAAACCGGTGAGTGGGTGGTGAACTTCACCTTCAACTCGGTCGGCGCCCGCCGCTTCGCCGACATCAGCCGCGCCAACGTCAACCACCGCTTCGCCATCGTCCTCGACGACAAGGTGATCTCCGCGCCGGTGATCCGCGAGGCAATCACCGGCGGCCGCGGCCAGATCAGCGGCTCCTTCAACGCCCAGTCCGCCAACGATCTCGCTGTCCTGCTGCGCGCCGGCGCCTTGCCGGCCCCGCTGACCGTCGTCGAGGAACGCAGCGTCGGTCCCGAACTCGGTGCCGACAGCATCCGGGCCGGCGCCCTCTCGCTCGGCGCCGGGTTCGTCTTCGTCATTGCGTTTATGGGCGTGTTCTACGGCCTGTTCGGCTGGTTCGCCAACCTCGCCCTCATCGTCAACCTCTTCCTCATGCTCGGCATCATGTCGCTGCTCCAGGCTACGCTCACCCTGCCCGGCATGGCCGGCATCCTGCTCACCCTCGGCATGGCCGTTGACGCCAACATCCTCATCAACGAACGCATCCGGGAGGAGCAGAAACTGGGACGGCCCCCGTTGGCCGCTCTGGAGCACGGCTTTAACCGCGCCTACAGCACCATCTTCGACAGCAATGCCACCGCCTTCCTCGCCCACGTCATGCTGTTCGTCTTCGGCTCCGGCCCCGTTCGAGGCTTCGCCGTGACCATCACCGTCGGTATCGCCACGTCGCTGTTCACCGCCTGGATGCTGACCCGGCTCCTGGTGTCCCGCTGGTACGTCGCCACGCGGCCCAAGCTGCTGCCGGTCTGAGGTTGTCCGAAATGTTCATCAAACCCCGCCTCCGCCTGGTTCCCGACAACACGCGCATCCAGTTCATGAAGGTGCGCTTCACCGGCCTGATCATCTCCGCGGTCCTGTCCACCGCCTCGGTCATCCTGTTCTTTTACCCCGGCCTCAACCTCGGTATCGATTTCTCCGGCGGCGTAGTGATGGAGGTCCGCACCGACGGCCCCGCCAACTTCGCCCAGATTCACGCCGCCCTGACAGCTGCCCACATCCCCGACCAGGGCGTGCAGCGCTTCGGCGACCCGTCCGAGGTGCTGATCCGTCTCGGTGCCACCGCATCCGAACAGGCCACCCAGACCGCCGTCGCCCAGGTGCGCGAGGCGCTGACAAACGGCGTGCCCGGCGCCAAAATCGAGCGCACCGACGCCGTCGGCGCCTCCGTCTCCGCCGAACTGTTCCGCAACGGACTGCTCGCGCTGGGCGTCAGCCTGCTGATGATCCTGGTCTATATCTGGTTCCGCTTCGAATGGCAGTTCGCCGTCGGCGCCGTCGTCACCCTGATCCTCGATGTCACCAAGACCATCGGCTTCCTCGCTTTGACCCGCATCGACTTCGACTTGGTGATGGTCGCCGCCATCCTGACCATCCTGGGCTATTCCACCAACGACAAGGTCGTCGTCTATGACCGGGTGCGCGAGAACCTGCGCAAATACAAATCGATGCCGTTGCGCGAACTGATCGACCTGTCGATCAACGAGACGCTGAACCGCACACTCGGCACCTCCATGACCGTGTTCCTCGCCAGCCTGCCGCTTGCCCTGTTCGGCGGCGAATCGATCTCCGGCTTCGCCTGGGTGATGCTGTTCGGCATCGTCGTCGGCACCTCCTCCTCGATCGGCATCGCCGCACCCATCCTGCTATTCCTGGGCGAGCACCGCCTGCGCCGCGACGCCGCCCCGATTGCGCCGCCCGCCGGGTCTTCTGCCGCCCCGGCCGCCAAGCCTGCACCGCCCGCTGCCGCGGCTGCGCCGGTTATATCCGGCCCGGCCAAGGGTGCCGCGGTCAAAGCCAAAAAGGCATCCGGCTCGGCCGACGCCTCGTCAGCGCCGCGAAGATGACCCCGTGCGGGAGCGCACGACCGTGACCGGATCCCGCCGCCATGTGCTGGCTGGCCTGGCGGCCTCGGCGGCGATTACCTTCGCGCCAGCCCCCACCCGAGCCGCCCAACCCGCCGGCCCCAGGCGCCACCTAACCGTTCTGCTCGGTTTTCCCGAAGGCTCCGGCCCGGACAAGGTCGCACGTGATTTCGTCGGCTTCCTCGCGCCACACCTGCCCGGGATCGACCTGGCCCTGCGCAACCTGCCCGGCGATGCCGGACGCACCATGCTGGCGGCTCTGGGCGACGCGGCGCCGAACGGTGCGACCGCCGGATGGGTGATGACGCCGACCTTGCCGGCGCGGGTGATCGACCGCGCCGAGGCATCCTTGTCACAGCGCCTGTTGCTGATCGGGCAGGTCGAGCGCGAGCCGATCGCGTTCGTCTCGCCATCGAGCGATCCGGCGAACTCGATCCAGGACATCATCCAGCGCGCCGGTGACGATGCCGGCGCGGTGCCCCTGGGTACACCGCCGCCCGGCAGCCCGCCGCATCTCGCCGCATTGCGGCTGCAGGTCCTGGCGCAGACCCAGTTGAACATCGTCACCTTTCCCTCGCCGGAGGCGGCGCGGCAGGCGGTGCTGGCGAGCAATGTCTCGGCCGCCGCATTGGGCTTGTCGGAGGCGATCGGCGACATCAACGCCGGCAATCTCAGCGCGATCGGCATCGCCGCGCGGCGACGCTTCGGCTTGCTGCCGGACACGCCCGTGCTGGACGAGGGCGGCATTCCGCTGTCCGCCTTCATCCGGCGCGGCATCGCGGTGCCGGTCGGCACGCCGCCCGACCTCGTCGCGCTGCTGGCCAAGGCGCTGCAGGCGGTGGCCGAGGATGACGTGTTCCGCGCCCAGGCCGAGGCGAGCGGCTATTACGCCGCATGGGAGGATGGCGCCACCTGGGTCGATCAGATGCAGACTGAGCAGGCGGCGCTGGCAAAGCTGTGGGAAACCAATCCCTGGCTGTCGTCTTCGGCAGGGTAGCCCACGCAGCCTTGCGAAGGGGCGTCCGCAGCGCCGAGTAATCCGGGCTCTTCAGGTCCGTGCCACTCACCATCGTCAGGTCCGTGCCGCTCACCCTGGTCATGCCCCCGGCGTAGTCACCCCTTCGTCATGCTCGTGGCGCTCACCACCGTCATGGCCCGGCTTGTCCGGGCCATCTAAGCGGGCACCCTACCGAGACCGGCGGCACGAACGAGCCTTGACGCGGCGGCAACAGACGTGCCGGCCGACTCGCTTGTTGGTGGGCGTCGCCTTGGTCTGATGGCTGCCATCTGCAGGTCGGGCGACATTTCGGACGTATACGCATACACCGGAAATGACCCGCTGAACCGCACCGATCCGCTCGGATTGTGTGACAGCGCGCAGTGCGGGAACGCCAATCCGAGCAACTCGCTTATTCAGCAGACCAACCAGCTTGGAGCGGATCTTCAGCTCGGGACGCAAGCTGGCCTCGGTGGAGCTAATCAGGCGGCGTCCTCGGGTGGTTTTCAGCAGGCGCAGTGGTTCGTTCCGCTCCTTGAAGTCCCGCCGGTGGAACAACTTACCCCTCTGGATCAACTTCCTCCGGGAGCTGCAGGTGGCCCGAGATCTGGAATGGATTTCCCTCGCAACCTGGGAAAGCCGCAAGGTGATGATCCGTACCCACCATGCACATATTGTGGTGAAGATACTGGCCCTGGGAATCTCCACAGAGACCACATCATCCCGAAATCACAAGGAGGGAACGGCTCTGAGGACAACTTGGCGCCATCCTGCCCGAGTTGTAATCTCTCAAAGGGACCGCAAACCCCGCAGCAGTGGTATGATTGGCTGCAGAACCGTTGAGCGTGAGGAACCCAGATGGACACCCGCGACGCGATCCAAGTCAGGCTAAAGCTAGATCACAATTCGTGGCACGGTGCTGACTCCGAGGGCATTTGGGCGAAGCTAGTAAAGCCTCTTGCTGATAAGGCTATAGTGGAAGTGGACAATATCCCGTTTTTCACGAAGAGTATCAGCCTGCGCGATAAGATATCAGTAGTATTTAGTCAGAATAGCGTGATACTTGACTCTATTGTTGAGAGAGGAGGCCATTCGACATATCGGATATTTTTTCAGGATCCCAACGGCCAAAAATCGAAAATGCTTGATGCGATAAAGGCTCTTGGGTGCGACTGGGAGAAGACGAATTTCAATGGTGGTGAACTCTATGCTCTAGACATTCCACCAAATGTGGATATTTACGAGGTTTATGCGATCCTCGAAAAAGGACAAAAGGAAGGATTTTGGCTTTTCGAAGAGGGGTATGTAGGACATCCTTTGAAAGGAGATCCAGTTCCTCACCTCTCGTAAGAGTCTTTTAATGTGACCTGTGCTCGACGCGTGCTCGGTTCTCACGGTCTTCACCACCTCAGCGTCGATCTCTTCCATCGACATCGGCTCGATGCCAGCGGCGGTCACGCGATCGGCGATCGATAGCAGTGAGTTCGCCGCCTGCCGTTGCTTCGGGCAATTCGATCTCGATTTTGGGCAGGGATCACCTACCAGCCGTCCTATTTGTCGAAATCCTCATAACGCCTTAGCCCACCGCCTCGCCTGGTGCTGTAGCACGAGGCCCTGAAGCACCATCTTTGCGGTGGCCTTTGCCATTGGGGCTGCATCAAGTCATTCGCCTTTCTGGCGGAGATATGCGGCGTGGAGGTCGAAACGCTGTTGCTCTGTGATGATGGCGGCGCGGCTGAGGGCGATGAGCAGGTCCTCGATCTCGTCGGGGTGGACCTCGGCATTGGCGAGGCGGGAGATGGCGGCGGCCAGGGTGTCGAGCGCCGTGGCTTGGTAGGTGACGCCGTGCGTCCGCGCCAGGTTCCGGACGAACGCGGCGACAGTGATTTTGCCGTGCCGTGCGGCTTCCGCGAGCACCGCCGAATCGGGATCGCTCATTGGTCTCTTACCTCCATCTGGATGCCTGCCTCGCGCCCACGATCCGGCCGTGACGCGGGCGCCCGACGGGCGTCTCGCGGCTACCTCGCGGCTGTGACACGGGTATCTCGCGGGCATCCAAAGCGGCGAATCTTCGCTCTATGCACCATTGCACTGGTGGTGCGGGTAAGGTGGGTTTGCGGCGGGGTTCCGATCGCATCTCAGCCGCTATCCCTATCCGAGCGTCTCGGCGATGGCTTTCCTGAGAGCGGCTTGGTCGGCGGCGGCGAGTGTGCCGAGCTGGCGGATGACGAGCGCCTGTTCCAGCGTGGCGAATACCGGCTTGACGGCGGAGGGCTTGAGCAGGCCGGCCGTCTGCCATTGGCCGAGCCAGACCTCGCCCAGGGTTGGGCTGGAGCGGAACTGACTGGTGATCGCCATCACCACGACATCCAGTCGGGCCACGTTGTAAACACGGTTGCTGACGACAACCGCGGGCCGCTTCTTCGATGCTGCCTGGTTGGTGAATGGGAACGGCACCAGCACAACATCGCCGAACTCAAAGGGCATCGTAGGCGTCGTCTTCCGGGTTGTTCCAGATCGCGGCGAAGGAGGGCGCACTCGCGGCGGTGGCGGCACGGGTGAGCGATCGTTCCTGTTCGCGGGCGGCGATGAACGCCACGAAATCTTCCACCTCGGCGATTCGCTCGGGCGGCAGCGCCTGGATTCTTTCCATCAGGGCCTGGGTGTCTGGCATGGGCTGATCCTCAGCGAACCAGCGTTCGCAACTGCTGCTTGGTCAGAAACGCATCGAGCAGCGTCTTGATGACGTGCTTGTCCTCGTCGGGCAGCCGTTCGACCTCCTGGAACTGGCGGAGCAGCTCGCGGTCGGCAACCTTTGCGCGGGCGGCGTCATCGGGCGCGCCTTCCAGCAGATAGTCGCTGGTCACGTCGAGCGCGTCGGCCAGGCGCCGCAGCGTATCGCCGCCGGGCCGCGAGGCGCCGCGCTCGAACCGGCCGATATGGGTGTAGTGCAGCCCGGCGCGCAGGCCGAGTTCGGTCTGTGAGATGTCCTTCTGCTTGCGCAGGGCGCGCAGGCGCCCGGCGAATCCCGCCGGCGGCTCGGCCATATCCAGCACCTCGGTCACGTTGATTGCCTTGAATAAGGCCATCGTGCCGGATGTTTCGAGGGAATGCCACGCCTTCATGCTGGAATGTCCGGTTGACATGCTTGACTCAATACAGCGTCATCGCTACAGGATCAAGCGTTCATGCTTGATCGAGAAAATCTTCGAGGGGTCCTCGGATGGCGCGCATCACGGACGCGGAGCTGGAGCGGCTGAAGGCTGGCGTGCCGGTTGCCGGGCTGATCGAGGCCTCCGGCGTGGCGCTGTCGCGGCAGGGTGCCGATCTCGCCGGCCTGTGTCCGTTCCACGCCGATGACACCCCATCGCTGAAGGTGACGCCGGGCAAGAACCTCTGGCACTGCTTTGGCTGCGGCGCGGGCGGCGGGCCGATCGACTGGGTGATGAAGCGCCGCGGCGTCAGCTTCCGCCATGCCGTCGAACTGCTGCGCGAACCGGCCGGCATGGCCGAGAACCCAACTTCTTTCTTAGCCGCCGCTTCTTCAACCGCCCCGGCGCGTCTGGCCTCGCCGGTGTCGCTGGACGAGGACGACGCGGCGGTGCTGGGCCGGGTGGTGGACTACTACCACGCGTGCCTCAAGCGCAGCCCGGCGGCGCTGGCCTACCTGGAACGGCGGGGGATCGCCGACCCGGCGGCGATCGAGACGTTCAAGCTGGGCTTCGCCGACCGCACGCTGGGCCTTCGCCTGCCGGACAAGCGGCGGAAGGAGGGGGCGGAGCTGCGCACGCGGCTGGAACGGCTGGGGCTGTACCGGGCGAGCGGGCACGAGCACTTCACCGGCTCGCTGGTGATCCCGGTGTTCGACGCGGCGGGCGCGGTGGCGGAGGTCTATGGCCGCAAGATCACGGACAACCTGCGGGCGGGCACCCCGCTGCACCTGTACCTGCCCGGCCCGCATCGCGGGGTGTGGAACCTGCCCGGCATCGCCGCCGCGCCGGACGGCGAGGTGATCGTCTGCGAGGCGCTGATCGACGCGCTGACCTTCTGGTGCGCCGGCTATCGCAACGTCACCGCGTCCTACGGGGTGGACGGGTTCACCGAGGCGCACCTGGCGGCGTTCCAGCAGCACGCCGTCCGGAGAGTGCTGATCGCCTACGACCGCGACGAGGCGGGCGAGCGCGGCGCCGCCGTGCTGGCCGAGCGCCTGAGCGCGGCCGGGATCGCGACCGGTCGGGTCGAGTTCCCGCACGGGATGGACGCGAACGCCTATGCGCTGAAGGTGACGCCGGCGGTGAAGTCGCTCGGCGTGCTACTGCGCCGCGCCGGCGGGACGTGCGCGGCGGCTGTGCCGGATCTCCCGGCGCCGGAGGCCGAGGCAAGCGAAGCGGCGGCTAAAGAAGAAAACCTGGCCCCTACCGTCGCCATTCCACCGGTTGATGCGGGCGCAACCCTGGCCAGCCGCGCTCTGGCCAACGATCCGCCTTCTTCTTTAGCCGCCGCCTTGCCTGCCGCGCTGCCGGTTCCACCCGCTGCTGCCATTCCACCGGCCGCCGCTGATGGCCCCTCGACCATCCCGGCCCGCCCGCGTCCGGAGATCGAGGCGAACGGGACGGAAGCGACAATCCGCTTCGCCAGCCGCCGCTACCGGGTGCGCGGCCTGGACCGGGCGTCCGGCGGCGAGTCGCTCAAGCTCAACCTGACGGCGACGACGGGCGAGGCGTTCCACGTCGACACGCTGGACCTCTACAGCGCCAAAGCGCGCGCCGCGTTCACCGAGGCGGCGGCGGCGGAACTCGGCATCCCGGCGGCGGCGGTCAAGGCGGACCTCGGCCAGGTGCTGCTGGCGGTGGAGGAGCTGCTGGACGCCCGCGCCGCGGCTGCCGCCAAGTCCGCCGCCCCGCCCGAGGCGGCGATGACCCCGGCCGAACGCAACGCGGCCTTGGCCTTCCTGCGCCAGCCCGACCTGCTGGACCGCATCACGGCGGACTTCGAGGCGTGCGGCCTGGTGGGCGAGGCCACCAACAAGCTGGTGGCCTACCTCGCCTGCGTGTCGCGGAAACTGGCGGCCCCCTTGGCGGTGCTGGTGCAATCATCCTCGGCGGCCGGCAAATCCAGCCTGATGGACGCGGTGCTGGCGTTCGTCCCCGAGCCCGAACGGGTGCGCTACTCGGCGATGACCGGCCAGGCGCTGTTCTACATGGGCAGCCGCGACCTCAGGCACCGGGTGCTGGCCCTGTGCGAGGAGGAGGGTGCCAGCCGCGCCGCCTACGCGCTGAAACTGCTGCAATCGGACGGCAGCCTGACCATCGCCAGCACCGGCAAGGACCCGGCGACCGGCGCGCTGGTCACCCAGGACTACCGCGTCGAGGGTCCGGTGATGCTGTTCCTGACCACCACGGCGATCGAGCTGGACGAAGAACTGCTCAACCGCTGCCTGGTGCTGTCCGTCGACGAGGGCCGCGCCCAGACCGAGGCGATTCATCGGCTGCAACGCCAGCGCCGAACCCTGGACGGGCTGCTGGCGCGCCAGGCACGCGGCAGAATCCTCGCCCTGCACCAAAACGCGCAGACGTTGCTGGCACCGCTGGCGGTGGTGAACCCGTATGCCGACCGGCTGACCTTCCTGTCCGACCGCACCCGCGCCCGGCGCGATCACGAGAAATACCTGACGCTGATCGACGCGATCGCGTTGCTGCACCAGCACCAGCGACCGATCCGGCGGGCCGAGGGCAGCGACCTCACCTACATCGAGGCGACCATCGCCGACATCGCGCATGCCAACCGCCTGACGCACGAGGTGCTGGGCCGCAGCCTCGACGCGCTGCCGCCGCAGAGCCGCCGCCTGCTCGGGCTGATCGCCGACTGGATACGCGAACGGGCAACGACGGAGGGGATCGCCCGGGCAGACGTGCGCTTCACCCGCCGCGCGCTGCGCGAGGCGACCGGCTGGGGCGACACGCAGTTAAAAGTCCACCTGTCCCGGCTGACCGAGCTGGAACACCTGCTGGTGCATCGCGCCGAACGCGGCCAGGGGTTCGTCTACGAACTGCTTTACGATGGCCCCCCGGGGGACGACGGCACCGCCGCGCCGCATCTGTCGGGGCTGATCGACCCGGCCGCACTCGACGCCAGCTACGATGCGCGCCGGTCGGGGGCGGAAGCCGGGTGGTCAGAACCGAAGGCGGACCGGTCGCCCGTCGGCCGGGCCGTGGCCGGTGGTGGGCCGGTGCCCGGTCGAAGCGAAGCAGCGGCTAAAGCAGAAGCTGGTTCAGAGGCTTACCAGGATACTGCCGAATCCGTCCCGGATTCGCTGTTCCCGGCGAAAGCGAGGCTGAACGGATCGCACAGACCGGCACCCGTCATAGCGTCTTCTTTAGCCGCTGCACCGCACTGAGCCATGCTTCCCCGCCGCGTCCGCTTCGACAAGCCCGGACGCCGGCCGGGCGCTGCCTGGGGCGACAAGAAGCCCGATCCGATCGCCGCCCTGAAGCTGACCCTCAGCATGGAGGCGCACTTCGAGGCGCTGCTGCTCGCCGGCGGCAGCGCCGAGACGGTGCGCGGCCGGCGCATCGCACTGCGCCAGTTCATCGCCTGGGCCGATCAGCGCGGCCTGACCGAACCCGGCGAGATCACCGGCAAGATCCTCGGGCTGTATCAGCGTCACCTGTTCGCCCGCCGCAAGCCGGACGGCGCGCCGCTGACCATCGGCACCCAGTTCGGCTGCCTGATGGCGCTCCGCGGCTGGTTCAAATGGCTGGCCGCCGAGGGTGCCATCCCGGCCAATCCGGCGGCCGGCCTCGTCCTGCCCCGGCTGCCCAAACTGCTGCCCCGCGCGCTGCTGGGCGTCGCCGAGACCGAGGCGATCCTGGCCGCCGCCGACCCGGTCACCCCCGAGGGACTGCGCGACCGGGCAATGCTGGAACTGCTCTACAGCACCGGCCTGCGCCGCACCGAACTGGCCCATCTGCGCCGCTACGACGCCGACCTGTCGCGCCTGGTGGTGTTCGTCCGCGAGGGCAAGGGACGCAAAGACCGCTGGGTGCCGCTCGGCGCGCGCGCCGCGGCCTGGCTCGACCGCTACCTGATCGAGGCGCGGCCCCGCCTGCTCGGCGCGGCGAGCGAGGCGCTGTTCGTCACCGACTGGGGCCAGCCAGTCACCCCCGAGCATGCCGCCGATGCGGTGCGCCGGGCCAAGGCGCGCGCAGGCGTGGACAAGCCGGGCGCCACCCATCTGCTGCGCCATGCCTGTGCCACGCACATGCTCGACAACGGCGCCGACGTCCGCCACATCCAGGCCCTGCTTGGCCATGCCAGCCTGGCCACCACCGAGCGCTACACCCACGTCGCTATCAGCAAACTGCAGGAGGTCCACGCGAAGACCCACCCGGCAGCCGGGGTGTCGGCGGAACCGACCGCCTCCCGTTCCGCGCCGAAGCGTGACGAGGCGGCGGCGACGGGCGGAGCTGGCCAAGGTTCCGCCAGCGCTAGCTGGTGGAATGCCAGCGGAGGGTGACGCCGCGCGCCGCCAAGACCCTTCAACTACCCCTTGGAAACCCTTCGATGACCCATGCAGGGTGTCCATATGCACCAATGCACGCTTGCTCGCGTGCGGCCGCCTCATGCGACAGGACGTAAAATCGAGCCGCGCGGAAAGCACCAGCGGTGCATTGGTCCATATGGACACCCTTGCCCTGGCGTTCCTCTGACGCTGCCCTGGCGTCAGCCCGGCGATGCCCTGGCGCTGGTCTGGCGGTTCGCGGTGGGCTGAGGGCCGGGGGCGCCGACACCGGCAAAGCCCTGGCCGCACGAGGCGGAAAGGATTACCTTACGACCATGGACACGCTGAACCTCGACACAAGCCAGCCACCCAGCCCGGAAACCGAGGCAGAGCGGCAAGCCCGCATCGCCTGGGAAGCCGAGGGCATCGCCAAGGCCCGTGCCTCGATCGCGGCCGGCTATTACGCGACCGAGGCCGAGGTCGACGCCTGGATTGACAGCCTCGGCACCGATCACCCATTGCCGGCGCCGTACCCGCGTCAGCCGCGCCCGCTCTGACCGCTTCCGCCCGCCCGCGTGCCGCGCGCACTGATCTACGCGCCCGAGGCGCTGGCCGACCTTGAAGCGGCGGGTCGCTGGCTGACTCAGCCAGGTTCGGGGCCGCGCGCTTGGCGCACATTGGCGGCGATCCGCGCCGACATCCGCCGGCTCCGGCAACACCCCTGCCTCTGGCCGGCCGGCGATACGCCCGGCGTGCGCGAACTGCCCGCCGCCGGCGGCCACCGCGTGCTCTACGAGGTCATCCCCGACACCGGCCGCAGCGCGACCGCCGGCGACGTGAGGGTGCTGCGGGTCTACGGTCCCGGCCAGGACCGGCAAGGCTTCGATCCGTCCGGCTCCGCCTAGCCGCCGATCCCGCTTGCCCGCGGCACGCGCGCGGGGGCAGGATGCGCGTCAGGGAAATTTGCCGGCCGAGGGTGTCGGCGCATTGCGGAGACTGGCGGCTAAGCCATTGATACGGTTAGGGGAATTGGCCATCCCCACGGCGGGGATGCGTCGGCGGCAAGAATCTACGCATATGTCGGGAATGATCCGCCTAAATGGGGTCGTCAAAGGCCCTTGACGGGATCGCGTTGGGACGCGGCACGGCGCGGATCGCGGTAGCCCAGCGGCAACTGCACTCGACAACCTGTTGAGCCCCCCAATCTCGCCGTGCCGTGCTGCCAGTTGCCCGCGATCCGGGCTACATGATCCGGCATGGACACACCGAATCTTGGCACCGGCCACCCCCCGTCCGGAAACCGAGGCCGGCCGGCACCACCGGATCGCTGGGAGGCCGCGATGATCGCCGAAGCCGATGCCTCCATCGCCGCAGGTTACTACGCGACCGAGGCCGAGGTGGACGCCTGGATCGACAGCCTCGGCATCGATAACTCATTGCCGGTGCCTTATCCGCGTCGCCCACGCCCACTCTGATCGCACCCGCCTGCACCCGTGGCGCGTGCGCTGATCTACGCGCCTGAAGCGCTGGTGGACCTTGATGCCGCAGCGCTCTGGCTGACCCAACCGGGATCAGGACCGCGCGCCCGCCGCAACGCTGGCAGCGATTCGCGCCGACATCAGGCGGCTCCGGCAACACCCCTGCCGGTGGCCGACCGGCGATCATCCGACGGTGCGGGAACGGCCTTGCGACGGCGGCGACAGGGTGCAGTATTGCGTGACCTCCGACACTGGCAGCAATGCCACCCCCCGGTGACGGCCAGTGTCAGGATCGAGGCGCAATCTGACCCCATGCCGGTGCCCCCACGTCACGCTCGCCCGCGCCGAAAGCGCGGGGCAGGGGACATGCACAACCCCCTTTCAATCCCGTGAAAAGAAATTTTTCTTGCATTCCCAGGAATGTCACCCTATTGTTCCCCGTGAACGAACACCGAACGGGACGCCCGGCCATGACCGCAGACGTCAACCCGACCGTCCTCGAGACCATCCTCACCCATCTCGCGCTGCTGTTCCTCACCGCCGCCGCCGGCGACCCGTCCGCCGCACGCGGCGCCGCCGCGCAGGCGCTTGCGGCCTATCACGCGCAAACCGAGGAAGAACTCCGCCTCGCCTCCGAAATCCTCAGCTTCAGCCTCCACGCGCTGGAGGCGCTCGGTCAGGCGGCCGACCGCGAATTGTCGCTGAACCGCATACTCCGCCTGCGCGGCAGTGCCGTCAGCCTGAGCCGGGAGGCGCACACGGCGCAGCGCAAGCTCGACCAGCTCCAGCGCGCCCGCACCGCCGCGACCCAGCCCCAACCGCAGGCGCAAACCGACCAGCCCGCCGTCAGTGACGAGATGCCCCGCGCCATCGCCGAGGCCGAACGCATCGCCAAGCAGATGATGGGTAAGCACAGTGGCATGACCTGGACGCAGTCATACCAGAAGCGCATCCTGACCCAACGCATGGCTGAAAACGCCAAGAAAAACCAGGCGAAGTACGCCGCCGCCGCCCTCAATGCCCCAGCGATGTCTCCCGAACCCACAGCGGCCGCTTTGTAAAATTCCGACCGACCCGCACCCGCTCGAAACGCCAACCCCTCAAACCGCCACGCCCAACACCCCCAAAGCCGCCCCGGCAACCGCCCCCAGCACCACCACCAGCCAGGGCGGCACCGCCCACAGCGTCAGCAGCAGGAACGCCACCAGCGCCAGCCCGAAACCGGCCGATGTATGCACCGACCCGGTCCAGATCGGTGTGAACAGCGCCGCCAGCAGCACCCCCACCACCGCCGCATTCACCCCGCGCAGCGCCGACCGCACCCCCACACGGTGGCGCAACGAATCCCAGAACGGCAACAGCCCGCCCACGAGCAGAAATGACGACAGGAAAATCGACACCGTCGCCACCACCGCCCCGACCCAGCCGTTCGGCGCCGGCACCTCCACCGCGCCCAGGAACGCCGCGAAGGTGAAGATCGGTCCCGGCATTGCCTGAGTCGCCCCGTAGCCGGCCAGGAACAGGTCGGGCGACACCCAGCCCGGCTCCACCACCGTCGCCTGCAGCAGCGGCAGCACCACGTGGCCGCCGCCGAACACCAGCGAACCCGCCTGATAGAACGCCGACACCAGCCGCAACAAATGCCCGCCCGCCGCATCTGCCGCCGCCGGCAGCCCCAACAGCAACGCAAAAAACGCTGCCAGCAGCAGCACCGCCACTCCGCGCGGCACGCGCACGCCCAGCCGCGCCGGCGCCTCGCCGCCCGCCGCATCCGCTCGCAGCGCCGTCACCCCGATCACCGCGCCCAGCACGATCGCCCCGATCTGCCCCACCGAGGACGGCACCGCCAGACACACCAGGCACGCCGCCACCGCAACGCTCGCCCGCGCCCGGTCCGGAGCCAGTGATCGCGCCATCCCCCACACCGCCTGCGCCACCACCGCTACCGCCACCAGCTTCAGCCCGTGCAGCCACCCCGCCTGCGACAGGTCGCCCACCGCCCCAACCCCGTAGGCAAACAGCGTCATCGCCAAGGCCGACGGCAGCGTGAACCCCAGCCACGCAGCAAACATCCCCAGCGGCCCGGCGCGCAGCAACCCCAGCGCCATGCCGGTCTGCGACGACGCCGGTCCCGGCATGAACTGGCAAAGTGCCACGATGTCGGCGAAATTCGCCTCGCTCAGCCACCCGCGCCGGGTAACCAGTTCCGCCCGGAAATACCCCAGATGCGCCACCGGCCCGCCAAAGCTGGTGCAGCCCAGCCGCAGGAACACCAGGAAGACCTCCAGCGCGGGGCCCAAAACGGCGAGGCTCAGCCCTGCGGTGCGGCCAGGAAATTCATCGCCGCCTGCACGCCGCCCGCCTTGTGCGGCACGCCGGCGGCCAGCAGCCCCATCTCCACCCCGCTCAGCGTGCCGGTGAACGACAGCACGCCCAGATCGCCCATGTGGCC
>Ga0182012_10003776_pt1 | contig 15997 bp, 17 predicted proteins | sample 612S2SmetaG_FD_120486 | JGI IMG/M metagenome (GOLD analysis project Ga0182012, IMG submission 120486) | Permafrost microbial communities from Stordalen Mire, Sweden - 612S2S metaG | ecosystem: Environmental > Terrestrial > Soil > Wetlands > Permafrost | place: Sweden: Stordalen | collected...
ATTTCATCCACGATGGCGCGCACATGCGGCTCGCTGGAACCCGAGGCGATGACGTAATAATCCGCCACCGACGACACTTTGCGGACGTCCAGAACCGCCAGTTTTTCGGCCTTCTTATTGTCCGCATAATCGCGGCAGAGCTGGGCCAGCTTTTTTGAATCCATATTTTTCAGGAGGTATTTTACCACAAACCCGGGCGATTTACAGGGATTTAGTGGCTTTTTTTGCCGGATGAAACGGGCGGGGCAAGGGCGACATATCGTTTCCCGATTTCTCGCTTTCCACTTTCCGCGTTTCACTCACAACTCCATCAACCGATACCCCACACCCGCCTCGGTGATGAGGAGTTGCGGCCGGTTGGCGTCCGCCTCCAGTTTTTCGCGGAGGTGGGCGACGTAAACGCGCAGGTAATGCGTCTGTTCCACGGCATTGGGGCCCCAGACTTCCTTGAGCAACTGGCGATGAGTCATCACGCGACCGGCGTGCCGCGCGAGGAGGGCGAGCAGGGAATATTCCGTGGCGGTGAGTTTGACCTCCTGGCCGCCGCGCGTCACGATCCGGCGGACGAAGTCCACTGCCACCTCGCCGCTGTGGAATACCGCCGCCTCGGGCGCGGGCTGGGCGTGGCGCTGGGCCACGCGCAGGCGTGCGAGCAACTCGCCGGTGCTAAAGGGCTTGGTGACGTAGTCATCCGCGCCGTGATCCAGCGCGGCGATCTTGTCCTCCTCACGATCACGCACACTGAGCACCACGACGGGAACGCGGCTCCATTCGCGCAAGCGCTTGAGCACGGTCAGGCCATCGAGGCCTGGCAGGCCGAGGTCCAGCACCACGACGTCGGGCCGGCGCTGGCCGGCTTCGAGCAGGCCGGTCTGGCCATCCGCCGCCTCAAACACCTTGTAGCCATGCGCCTCCAGCGTGAGCCGGAGCAGCCGGCGGATTTGCACCTCGTCATCAATGATGAGGGCGACGGTGGGATTGGGGTTGGCTTCGGACATATTATGACTGGCCGGGGTCCAAATCTTTGAGCATTTGGGCGACGGTGACCAGCAGGCCGGGAACACGGGTTTCCACGGCCGACCAGAGCAGGCCATAGTCAATCGCGTCATAGCCATGGCTGACGCGGTCACGCATTCCGGCCATGCCGCGCCCGTCCACTGCTGGATACCGGGCCGTCAAGCCGGCGGGCAGCCGTTTGACCGCTTCGCCAAGGATTTCCATTGTGGGCTCGAAGGCGGCCCGTCTGACCCAGTCCCCCAGCATTTCGGGCAGGGTGTTTTGAGCGCAAAGCTCTTGGGTCCGGCGCGCGGGGTCGGCCAACTGCTGCAAGGTTATCCGGGGATCATGCCTGCTCATAGATCGTCAATGCGTCGCCCAGCACTTCTTCGCGAAAGTACTGGCTCAGGCTGTTCGGCGTGTGCAAGTCCACTGTGCGCCCGAACATCGGGGCGAGATCCTCGTGCCAGCCGAAGAATTCCCAGCCGGGCCGGGCGGTGGGTAGTAGTTCCGCCAGCACATCCACATCACTCCGCGCGGGGTCGAAGTCCTCCCGCAAGACCGAGCCGAACAGGCTCAGTTTGCGGATGCCCCGCTCGCGGCAAAAGGCCGCGATTTGCTCCCGGTCAATTTGAACGGGCAACTCGGCAACGCTCATAATTGATATTATGGCCCAAAAATTGGGGGTGGCGAGGGGAAACTATGGAAGCTCAACCATGATTTGCGAGCCCGAGCGCAGGTTTGCCCTCACTTGATTTGTCGGATGGTTTTAAGGCAAGAATTCGCGGCTTTGCTGGCGCGCGAATTGGGAAATTTCGTGATGACTTCCTCGTATTTGGCAATGGCCTGTCCAAAGTCGATGTTTTCCAATTTGACGGCTTCATCTAGAAGTATTTCAGCCTGCCCCGCCACATCCTGCGCTCCGGCTGGCCGGTTCATGTAACCGAGCACGAACGACACGCACGCCACCCGGGCGACCAAAGCAATCAACCAGCCAATTCCGCTCATGTGGGCCCAGACAAACAACAACGGAAAAAACAAAATGCCCAGGCCAATCAACAATAAAATGATCATCCGTCCCTTGACCACCAGATACAACAGCCCGAGCGGCCCAAAATACAAGGCGAGCAGCACGGCAATCACCTTTGATTTTGGCATCGGCGGCGCATCCGGCCCGGTCGCCAATGACTTGCCGCAACCGGAGCATTGTCCGGCTCCAGCAGCGTATGCCGTTCCACAATAGTCACATTTATGTTCAGAAATGGGTTCGCTGTTAGATTCGCTCATAGGCTTGCCTCCAAGGACGGCGGCGCCTCCTGCAAGGGCAGCCGCACCGTGAATTCCGCGCCGCCGCCGGGACGGTTTTGGGCACTGACGTGGCCGCCGTGGGCATCCACAAAGCCTTTCACGATGGACAAGCCCAGGCCGCTCCCGCCGGCGGCCGCGCCGGGAGCCCGGTAAAATTTGTCGAACAAATGCGGGAGCGCCTCCGGTGCGATGCCCGGGCCGTTGTCGGCCACGCTCAGGGCGATGTCTTCCGCGCCGACTTCCGCGCTGAGAATCACGCGCGTGCCCGGCGGGGTGTGCAGCGCGGCGTTCAGCAGCAAATTCACCAGCACCTGTTCCATCAAGACGAAATCAATTTGCACCAGCGGCAGGCCACGCGGGAGGTGGTTGGTCTCCGGATGCCCCGCGAGTTCCTTCGCCAACTGGCGCAACGCCACGCTGGCAAGGTCGGCGAGATCGCACCATTCCAGACGCAATTTCATGTGCCCGGACTCCAGGCGGGTCATGTCCAGCAAATTGCCCACCAGCCGGTTCAGACGGATGGCCGCCGTGCGAATTTCGCCGGTGAGTTCGCGGCGCAAGGCCGGATTTTCCTGGTCGCCCAGTTCGCCCAGGCCGCTGGAAGCGCTGGCGATGGCGGCAATCGGCGTGCGCAATTCGTGCGAGATGGAATTCAGCAGCGCCTTGCTCAGCCGCTCGGATTCCGCCAGCAACTTCGCCTCCTGCACCGTGGCGCGCAGGCGCTGGCGGTCCAGCACCAGGGCGATCTGCCGCACAAAGGCCTCCAGCAAATCGCGCTGCGCGGAATCCAGCTCGGCCGCGTCGCGAAACCGCAGGCTGAGCACCCCGGCGATACGGTCGGTCACCAGCAACGGCAGGTGCAGGCCCTCGGCGGAAGGCAGGGTGTCGGTGCCGCGCCCGGCGGGTTGCTGCCGGCGAAACGCCCAGTCCGCCACGCCCTCCTCCTTCTCGCCCGGCGCCCAACTGCTGGCGAAATACCGGGTCAGCCCGCTGGTCCCGGCCTCATCCGGCAGACTGATCGCCACCTCGGCCTTGAACGTTTTTCCCACCTCGCGAACGATGATCGCCAGCAAATCGGTGAAATCCGTCGCGTTCGCCAGTTCACGCGTGAGCAGGTAGAGCGCCGTGGCGCGTTCCTCGCGGCGGCGCTCGGCGGTCTGCTCCGCCCGCAACCGCGCCGCCAAGTGCCCCATGGCCAGGGCCACGGCAAAGTAGGTGAGGAACAGCATCAGGTCCGTGGTCTCACTGATGCGAAACGTGAAGACCGGCGGGACGAAGAGATAATCCCACAGCAACGCCGTGAGAGTGGCCGCCAGCAGGGTCGGCCAGCGGCCCACAAACATCGCGAGGACCACCACACTGAACAAATACACCAGGGCGAGCGATTGATAGCCCAGTTGATGCTGGAGCAGCGCGTTCAAGCCCGTCACGCCCGCCACCACCGCCACGGCCACCCCGCACCCCTGGAAGGTAAAGGCATCAAAGCGCGGGAGTTGCGGCCAGTGATACGGCGCGCCCTCCCCGTCGGCCCGCACGGCATGCACGTCAATATTGCCGCTCTGCCGGATCAATTGGTTCAAGAGCGAGCCGCCCCGGCACCACTCGAGCCAGCTCAGGCTCACCGGTTTGCCCACCACCAGTTGCGTGGCATTTTGCTCGCGCGCCACGCGCAGGATGCCGCGCGCCACATCCGCGTCGGTGGTATGGATGATTTGCGCGCCGAGTTCGCGGGCCAGCGCGAGATTTTTTGCCAGCCGGCCGGCCGGCTCGGGCGGGAGGGCGGCCGGCAATTCCACATAGACCGCGCACCACGGCGCCTGCAACTCCCCCGCCAGCCGCTTGGTCCAGCGCACCAAGGCCGCCGAACTGGGGCTGGGGCTCACCGCCACCACCAGCCGCTGGCCGGATTTCCACGGGTCGCCAATGCCCGCCGCCTGCCGGTAGGCCAGCACATCCTGGCCCACGTGCTCGGCGGCAAACCGCAAGGCCAGTTCCCGCAGCGCCGAGAGGTTGCCCGCGCGGAAAAAATTTTCCTGCGCCGCCTGGGCGGCCGGACCCAGATACACTTTGCCGGCGGCCAGCCGGGCGCGCAATTCCTCGGGTGTCAAGTCCACCAGCTCAAATTCCGCGCCGTCCAGCGCCGTGTCCGGCACGGTTTCGCGAATGGCGGCGGACGTGATCTGGCGCACGGCCTCGGCACGGCTTTCCACGTGCTGGATGTTCAGCGTGGTGAACACATCCAGGCCCGCCGCCACGAGTTCCATGACATCCTGATACCGTTTGGGATGACGCGAGCCGGGGGCGTTGGTGTGGGCAAATTCATCCACCAGGACCAGTTGCGGACGCCGGGCGATAACGGCATCCAGGTCCATTTCGGTAAACGTTACTCCCCGGTATTCAACCGTTCGGCGGGGGAGGGCGGGCAGCCCCTGGGTCAGGGCATCGGTCTCCTGGCGGCCGTGGGTTTCCACGTAACCGATGACCACATCGCGGCCGGCGGCCAGTTCGCGGCGCGCGGCCTCGAGCATGGCATAAGTTTTGCCCACGCCGGGCGACATGCCCAGAAACACCTTGAGCCGGCCGCGTTGCCGGGCCGCCTCCTGTTTCTGGATGGCGGCCAGCAGCGCGTCCGGATTGGGTCGCGTTGGTTCGCTCACAGGGTTAGCTTAGCGCATCCGGTGGCAAATTCAGCAGTAAAACCACAAATTCGGCGCGGTTCGTCTGCGATGGGGAGCCGGAGGTCAGGGACGGCCACGGCCCATCGCGGCGTTCAACCCTGCCCGCCACTGCCATACACGGGCAACGCCGTTTCCGGGTTGGGAATTTCCTCCAACTCGCCGCTCGCCTCCAACCGGCGGCACCAGGCCAGGTGCCGCCACCGCGTGGCCTCCACCATTGGCCGCCAGACGGCATGCACCAGCCGGTGCTTAATCAGGAAGCGCCAGAGCCGGTTGGAACATTTATAAAGATAACAACTGGCCAAATACGCGGGCAACGCCGCCAGTCCCGCCGGCCGCCGCCGCCAGATGGAGCCATGCGAAAATAGCCGCCGGTAAAGCCAGTCGTAGCCCAGCCACAATTCCTCGGCCGTCATGTGCCGGGGCTGGAATACCACGTGGGCGGTGTCATATTGTTCCCAGTCGCGATGCAACAATCGTCCTTCCGCCTCCATCTGGCGGAACAAGGGAGTGCCGGGATAGGGGGTCAGGAGATGAAACGTGGCGCATTCCATTCGGTTCGCCTCGATCCATTGCGCCAGCGTGGTGAAGGTGTCCTTGCGGTCGCCGTCGAAACCGACCACGAAACTGCCATTCACCTGGATGCCGTGCTCATGCAAGATCCGGACGCGCCGCGCATAATCCTCCGCTCGCGGTGTGCGCTTCCGCGCGGCCACCAGATTTTCGTCCGTCAGCGATTCCAGGCCGATAAAAACCCCGGTGCAGCCCGCGAGCGCCATCGCCCGCACCAGCGAAGGGTCGTCCGTGACATCAATCGTCACGGCGGTACTCCAGATTTTTTTGGCCGGGCGCAGCACCCGGCAGAGTTCCCGCAAGTAGCCGCGGTTGGATCCTAAATTATTGTCAGTGAACACGGCGTAGGGTTCCCGCGTGGCCTCAAATTGCCGGCGCACATCCGCCGGTTCGCGCATCCGATAAGGCATCCGCAATCCATCGGTGGCCAGGTAACAAAATCCGCAACGGTTGTGGCAGCCGCGCGTGGCAATCAGGCTCGCCGTCGTTAAAAAACTTTCCCGGGCAAGCAAATCCCGCTGCGGCGGCGGGTCCAGATCATAAGGCCGCTCATACATCGCCTCGTAGCGTGGTTTTAGTTGGCCACGTTCCTGGTCGCGCAAAATGACCGGCCAGAGGGGCACTCCGTCACCCACCGCAATCGTGTCGGCGTGCGGCGCGGCCTCCGCCGCGCAGGAGAGCACATGCAAGCCGCCCAGGACCACTTTGCACCCCTGCATCCGGTACCACCGCGCCAGTTCATAAGCCCGCCGGGCAAAGGTCAGATGCACGGTAATGCCGACCACTTCAGGCAAAGGGTGGTTGGGTGGCGGACCCTGCAACAGGTTTTCATCCCAGTAACGCACCTGCCAGTTGGCGGGCGTCGCCCCGGCCACCGAAGTCAGGGCCAGCGTGGGCGTCAGCACATGCTTGCCAAAACTGCCGTGCGGCGATTTGGGATAAAAAGGATTGATCAGCAGCGCCGTGCGCGGAACGACCGGTCCGTGACTGACGGGCGGCAGTTCCGGTGCCCGGGCCATTTCCGGTGGCAACCACAATGGTTTGCGCGGCTGATAAAAGGGGTCCGCCGGCACCGAGTCAGCATTCAACCAGTTCATAAATTCTCAAATGGTGTTGGCTGGCACATTCCACCCAACTTTAACTTTGTACCACAAAGTAAAAGACCCCGACGGCGGCATTGCGTTCAAACAAATTTAAACCGCTGAATTTTTCTGAAGATTCTCCGCGCCGGCGACGGGCGGCAAACCAGCTATGCCAAAGTTGGCATCCGCATTAGAGCATTGACAGAAATGATGTGGCGCGGCGAAGCGAGGATGTTGGGGTTTTGGCGAAGGCGCATACCCGCTGCGGTCTGGGCCTGAGCCGCCTGCTTTGCGCGCAGCGCACGTTAATACTGGGCCACTAATTGGCAGAGGCTTGGGAAGCCAACCGAAGCCAAAAACCCAAAAGACCGCTTCCCTCGGTGGTGCCAACGCCACGCTACAACATTGATGGAAATGCTCTAAAACTTGGCAAAAATCTGGTTCGCTTCCTCGAGCGTCTCCTTGGATCCGATGTCGAACCACAGACCAGGCACCGGCCAGGTGTAAACGGAGGTGCGGGGGTAGAGCCATTGCACCAGCCGGCCGGGTTGATCGGGGTTGTTGCCCTCGGCGATGTATTGCTTGATAAGGGCAATCGTGCTCTTGGGATAATAATACAGCGCGATGCCCGTGAGGGTGCTGAGCGGTTGCTTCGGTTTTTCCTCGAAGAAGGTGATGCGGCCCTCGGCATCGGTGGTGATGGAATTGTATTTTTTGACTTCCTCGAGATTGCCCACGTCGTAAACCGCCAGCACCGGGGCGTTTTTCCCGGCGCAAAACCGGCCGAATTCGCCGAGTTTGTCGCTGAAGAGGTTGTCGCCGGCAACCACCAGCAAATCATCGTCCACGCCCTGGGAGGTGAGGACGTAATGAATGTCCCCGATGGCTCCGAGTTTGTTGGCGTCGTCGGTGGAGCCGTCATTGACGACGGTGAATTCAAATTTGGACTTGGTGGCGCGGTAATGCTCGGACCAGGTTTGGAAATGAGTGGCGAACTTGGCGTTGGTCACGACATAAACCCGGTCAATGGCGGCGATGGGGGCCAGATTATCGAGGACGTGCTCCACCATGGGCTTGCCGGCGACGGGCAGCAGGGGTTTGGGCTGGGTCAGCGTGAGGGGATAAAGACGAGTAGCATAACCGGCGGCCAAAATAATGACTTTCATGCTTTATTTTCAAACAAACTGGGTGCGTCGGCGCGTGCCAGGTTTTGGCAGCGCTGGTAAATTTCCGAGGGCGAATCGCACTCCAGCGCAAATTTAGCCAACTCTTGCGCCTCGGTCAATTTCAAGCGGCGGATCATGTACTTAATTTGGGCGACGCCGGCGGGGGCGGTGCTTAATTCATCCACGCCCAGGCCGACCAGCAAGGGGACCAGCGCGGGATCGCCCGCGATTTCACCACATACGCCGACCCAAATACCATGGCGGTGCGCGGCATCCACCGCGAGTTTGATGAGCCGCACGATGGCCGGATGGGTGGGTTCGTACAGGTACGAAACCTTTTCGTTGGTGCGATCGGCCGCCAGGGTGTACTGGATGAGATCGTTGCTGCCAATGCTGAAAAATTTGGCGCTTCGGGCCAGGTCATCGGCAATCATCACGGCGGCGGGGATTTCAATCATCACCCCAATTTCGAGATTTTCTGCAAACGGAATCCCCTCGGCGCGCAACTCCGCCTTGCATTTTTCCACGAAGGCGTTCGCCTGTTTCAGCTCGTCCAGTCCCGAGATCATCGGGTACATCATTTTAATGTTGCCCTCGGTGCTGGCGCGCAGGATGGCGCGGAGCTGGGGCCGGAATAATTCCGGCTGGGCCAGGCAGAGGCGGATGGCCCGCCAGCCCAGAAACGGGTTCATTTCCGGCGCGAGGTGCAGGTGGGAGGCGAATTTGTCGCCGCCCAAATCGAGGGTGCGAATAATGACGGTTTGGGGCTTGAGCGCCTGGGCCACCTGACGGTAGGCCTGGTATTGCTCCTCCTCCGTGGGCAGCTTTTCGCGGTTGATGAACAGGAATTCCGTGCGAAAGAGGCCCACGCCGTCCGCCCCGTGGCGGATGACTTCCTCCGTGTCGGCGGGGTCTTCAATGTTGGCCGAAAGATGAATCGCTTTGCCATCCAGGGTCACCGCCGGCTGGCGCTGGATTTCAGTGAGCTTTTCCAGCAGCGACGCCTTGTGCTGCTGCATTTGCCCGTACTGAAAGAGCGTCTGGTCGGTCGGATTGATGATGATCAATCCGTTGTAACCATCCTGCAAAGCGTAATCGCCGGTCTCCATCTCCAGGCTCGCGACTTCCAAACCGACGACGGCGGGAATGCCAAGGGACCGGGCCATGATGGCGGTATGGGACGTTTTGCCGCCAATATCCGTGGCAAAACCCAGCACCAGCTTCTTGTCCAGTTGCGCGGTCGTGGACGGGCTGAGATCGTGGCTGACCAGGATGCATGGCTCGGAAATGTGGCGCAGATCGAAGGAATCCTTCACCTCGAGCAAATTATCCAGGACCCGCGAGGTGAAATCGCGAATATCGGAGGCGCGCTGGCTCAGGTATTCGTCCTTCGCGGCCAAAAGCGCCTCGGCGAAGCGCTCCGCCGTGCTGTGAAAGGCAAACTCGGCGTTGGTGTTCTTTTCCTTGATGAGGTAGTACACCTCATTGAGCAAATTGGGATCATCGAGCATTTGCAAATGCGCCTCGAAGATGTCCGCCTCCTTGGCCCCCAGGTTTTTGGCGACCCGGTTCTGAATTTCCAGGATTTGCAGCCGGGTTTGGACCAGGGCCTTCTCAAAACGATCAATTTCCGCCGGGACGTCCGCACTCGCAATTTCCCGCCGGACGACCACATGCCGGGCGCGGTGCAAGACGAGAATTTTTCCGCGACAAATGCCCGCCGAAACGGCAATCCCGCGAAATACTTTTTCTCCCTTTGGCTGAGCCGGCATAAATAGTTTTCAACGCACAAATACCGGAATCCGCCGGGAATGAAAAGGAAAAGCACGACAAAAATGCCGGACAATGAACTTGTCCGGCATTTTGCCCGTCGCAACGGGCGGAAATTGGCAGGATAAACCACCCAGGCTCTTAGGCGCGCTCCATGTATTTGCCGGTCCGGGTGTCAATTTTGATCTTCTCGCCGGTCTTGATGAAGAGCGGGGCCTGGACCGTGATGCCCGTTTCCATGGTGATGGCCTTTTGCACGTTGTTGGCGGAATCGCCCCGCACGCCCTCCGGCGCGTCGGTCACCGTGAGAATGACACTGGGCGGGATTTCCACGGTCACGGCTTTTTCCTCGACGAAGGTGACGGTCACCAAACCGTTTTCCACGAGGTAATTCTTCGCATCGCCCACCAGTTCCGCCGTGAGGGTGACGGATTCGTAGTTTTCCGGGTCGGTGAAGACATAATCCACGCCGTCCTTGTAGCTGAACTCCATCTTCTTGGTGATCATCGGGACGGGTTCAATCTTTTCCGTGGAGCTGAAGCGCACATCGGAGGATTTGCCGGTGCGGATGCTGCGCAGGGTGGCCTGAACGAAGGCGCGGAGATTGCCCGGGGTGCGGTGCTGCATGTCGAGCACCACGCTGATATCGCCGTTGTAATTAATTGCCATGCCCCGACGAAGATCGTTTGCTGTCGCCATAAAAATAATTAAAAATTGTCGTTAAATTACCGTTTCACCGAACGGGAGTTGCCAAGGATAGCCAAATCGGGCGGGATGGCAAGCCCGATTGCGGGGCAAAAATGGGGTGACCAGTTTAATTTGCAGATTGAAATTGGATTTATTCGGCTTAAGCTTGGACCATGAGCAAAGCAACGGGACTGGAAAGTCAGGATGCGCATTACAAGGCTCAGGCGCTGAGTCACTTGGCCGAAATTCGCCGGATTATCCGGCAATTGTCTGCGGACCGACGGCGCGAGGAACGCCGCCGGGTCGGTCAAGCAAGCATCCTTTCCGAGGTGAAAATCATCCTGCACGGGACTTAGTCATGTGGAAAACGCTTTCCGACTGGTTATTGGCCTTTCTCAACATGGCCCGTGAGCTCGAGGAAAACCGCGCCAGTATTCGGCAAATTGAAACCCGGTTGCGCGCCATGAAAGAAGCCATCAAATTGTTGGCGCAAGCGCAGCGCCATGGACGCGAAATGGCATCCACCGAACGGGAGAAATTACTTCTTTTACTGCAACAGGAGCTGGCTAAGTTCAAGCCGTTGCCATTAACTCGTGGCCGGAAAAGCGGGTGACAGGAAGAAATATCTGTGATGCCTCCGGAATTTTTCCCGCCCCGCCTCGGCTCCGTTCATTATTTGAACGGCGCGCCTCTCACTTTTGGCCTGGACGACCAAATGCGATTCACCACGCCCGCCAGGCTCGCGGAACTGCTCCGGCAGGAAAAATTGGATGCCGCGCTCGTCAGCATCACGGAAGTGCTGTTTCACAACCGCTATGACATTTTGGACGGCGTGGCCATTGCGTCGCGCGGGGAGGTTTACAGTGTGTTGCTGGCCCACAAAAAGCCGCTGGCGCAAGTGCGCGAGGTGTATTGCGACACCGCCTCGCTCACCTCGTTAAACCTGTTAAAAGTGCTGCTGGCCGAGCGGGGATTGCAGCCGCGGTTTCTGCCGCTGGAAAGCTATGCGGCCGCCGCCGACAAGGACTTTGTACTGCTGATTGGCGACCCGGCGATTGATTTCCAACGGTCCCCCCACCCGCATCAGATTTTCGATCTCGGGACGGAATGGTTCAACCGCGAGCAACTGCCCTTTGTGTTTGCCGTCTGGGCGTTGCGCCGCGGCGTGGACCAAAAGGCCAACCGCCGGTTATTGCGTGCCGCCAAGACTAACGGGCTTAACCATTTGGAGCAGATTATCCGCCAGCGACCGGAGCATGACGAGGCCTTTCGGCGCGCGTACTTTGAACGGAACATCCGCTACGAACTGAACGGCGAGGAAAAGCGCGGTATCGCGCGGTTTTGCGAACTGCTTCAAAAGCACGGCCTCGGGCCGGTTTTTCCGCCCCAGTTCAGCACCTGACGGAGTCACCAGGGGCGTGCCCTGAGTTTCAGCCGCCGCTTTCGAGTTTGGCCAAAACCTCCGGGTCGCGCACATCCACCCACCGGCCCTGAATCTCCAACCCGGCGAGCTTTTGCCCGGCGGCCACAATGGCGCTGATGGCGTCGGTCAGCTCATATTCACCGCGCGGGGATTTTTGGAGGCGGGCGGTGAATTCAAAGAGGGACGGGCGGAAAATGTAAATGCCGGCATTATACCACGCCGGCTGGCCGGGCTTCAGCCAGCCTTCCTGGCGCAATTGCTCCACCTGGGCCAGGGAGGGCTTCTCCACCAGCCGCTTCAGGCAGAATTCCTCATCGAAGAAATTCAGGCCGCCTTTGGTGACATCCTCGCCGGGCGTGACCGTGATAACCCCGGCAAAATCACCCGCGCCAAAGCGCGCCACCATCTGGGCATACGTTTCGGGCAGCACGAGAATGTCCCCGTAGGTGAGGAGGAAAGGCGAATCGCCGACGAACGTTTTCGCCAGCTCCGGGGCCTTGCCGGTGCCATCCTGCACCACCTGGCGGCCGAACTCGATGCGCGCGCCCCATGGCTTGCCATCGCCGAAATGCTGTTCGATCACCTCGGCGTGCCAGCCGGTGATGATGAAAATGTCGCGGATGCCCGCCTGGATAACCCCCTCCACGATATGCTCGAGAATGGGTTTGCCCTGCACCCGCAACATGGGCTTGGGCACCTCCTGGGTCAGTTCCCGCATGCGCGTGCCCTTGCCCGCCGCCAATATGATCGCTTTCACGGCGCGCATGTAACCAGAAAGCGGGCGGGGGCGTCACTATTAAAATCCGGGCAATCCCGCGCGCCCCGCCGGGAGGTTCCCCGGTCCTGACCCGCGGCCACACCGGCGGATATACGGCTCCGCCCCAGTCATCAAAAAAAATCATCATTAGTATAAAAATAATATTGGAGCCGCTGATTAAGCTGTGCGATAGTGCATCATGAGCCCGCAATCAAACCCACCCGCCCGGATTCTCGCCGCCGCCGGCGTTTTCCTGTTAATCGGATTGCTCCCCGTTTTGGCCCTGAGCCCGGCGGGCGGCCCCACCGTGATGCTGTATCCCGGCACCGCGCCGGAAGACCGGGAAATCCAGCAGGCGCTGGACCGGCTGCCGCCAACCGGGGGCACGGTGATGCTCGCCCCGGGCTGCTATGTCATCCGCCACCCCCTGGAGCTGACCCGCGACCATGAGACCTTGCGCGGCAGCGGCGAGACCACCGTGTTGCGCCTGGCGGACGGGGCCGACTGCCCGGTGGTGATCATGGGTTCCACCGCGGCCCGGCCGGAGCGGATCGTGCAGGAGTTGTGCCTCGCAGATTTGATGATTGACGGCAACCGCCGTCACGAGACCGTGGAACGCTGGGTGGATGCCAGCAACACCTCGGGCATTCAGAACAATGGCGTGATGATCCAGGCCGTGAGCAATTCCGTGGTGGAGCAAGTGGTGGCCGCGCACTGCCGCTCCGGCGGGTTGGTGACCGCCAATGGCACGCGGGCCCTGACCGTGCGGGGGTTCACGGCCTATGACAATCAGTTCGACGGGCTGGCCTGTTATCGCACCGAAGACAGTCTGTTCACGGAATTAAATCTGCACGACAACCAGGCCGCCGGCATCTCCCTGGACCTGGACTTTAATCACAATGTCATCCGCGAGGCCACCCTGGCGAACAACGATTTGGGGATTTTTATGCGGCGCTCCAGCAACAACCAGTTCAGCGGCGTCACCATCCGCCAGAGTCATCATGACGGGGTGTTCATGGCCCAATGGGTGGGCGGCACCCCCGCCGGCTGGCAGCTCATCCCGCAAACCGAATGCGCCGGAAACCATTTCGCCGGGCTGGAAATCTATGACTGCGGCGGCGTGGCGTTCCGGGTCCACGACGCCGCCTGCATCAACAATGTGATCGAGGATGGCATTTTTTCCGGCAACCTCAACGGCGGCCTGGTGCAGGCCGGCGCCAACCTGGTGACCTTGCGGGACGTGCTGGATTAAACTAAATCAAAACTTCGTCATCTTTTCCAATTCCCGCACGCGACCGTCAATTTCCGCGCGCGTGGTTTTGGTGGTGCGAACCAGGCCGAAGCCCTCGCAACAGAATGAGGCCGTGACACTCCCGTAAATCATTGCCCGGCGGATGTTGTCGTCCACCGAACCTTTGGCCGAGGCGAGGTAACCCATCATGCCGCCCACAAACGAATCGCCCGCGCCTGTGGGGTCAACCACCTTGTGCAGCGGATACGCCGGACAAATGAAGAAACCCTTGGGACCGGAGAGAATGGAGCCGTGCGACCCTTTTTTGATGATCACATATTTGGGTCCCATTTTGTGAATTTTTTTGAGCGCCGCGAAAACATTGTCCTCTTTCGTCAATTGGTGGGCCTCGCTGTCATTCAGCACGAAACCGTCCAGGCGTTTGATCAGGCTCACCAAATCATTCAGCGCGATGTTCAGCCACAAATCCATGGTGTCCGCCACCACGAACTTCGGCCGCTTCACTTGATCGAGCACATGATGCTGCAAGGCCGGGGCGATGTTGGCCAGCAGCACATACGGCGTGCCCTGATGCGCCGCGGGCAGCACCGGCGTGAAGGTCTCAAACACGCCCAGCTCGGTGAGCAGCGTGCGGCGGTTGTTCATGTTCTCCTCGTACTCCCCGGACCAATGGAAGGTTTTGCCCGGCAGAATCTGCAACCCCGTGGTGTCAATCCCATGGCGCTTGTACAGGGCCAGATATTTCTTCGGAAAATCCTCCCCTACCACCCCGATTAACTTGGTCGGTGCGAAGAAACTGGCTGCCACCGAGGCGTGACTGGCCGAACCGCCCAGCAGGCGCGGGTTCTCCGCCTTGGGGGTTTTAATGGAATCAAGGGCGGTGGAACCGACAATCAGAACACTCATTCGATAGGTATTGGGGGTTGGGTGGAGGGTTAAATCAAACGCCGGCTTTTTGAATCAATTCAATTTCGTAACCTTCTGGCGCGTCAATGAAGGCAAAGGCGCTGCCGGAGGCACTGGTGGTGGGGCCATCGGAATATTTCAGGCCGTGCCGGGCAAGGTGCTGGCCGAAGGCTTCCAGACTATCCACCTCAAACGCCAGATGCGTCAGGTCCGGCTGCACCTGTACCGGGCCACTGCCGGGGAAGAACGTGATTTCGATCAACTCCTCGCTGCCGGGGGTGCGGAGGAACACCAGTTCGGAACCACGCGGGGATTTGTGCCGTTTGACTTCCTCCAGGCCGAGAATGTCTTTGTAAAAAGTCACGGTGCGCTCCAGGTCGTTGACCCGGTAGCGCGTATGCAGGAGTTTGGTGACCAAGCTCATTTTGCCACAGCATAGCGGGCCTAAAGCGGCCGCGCAATCTTGAAGCGGACGTTACCGACCGGGCGGCCGAATCTCGGCACTGCCACGGAGTGCGGCCGTCCCCGGCCGCAGACCCCACCCAACTACCGTTGGTTTTCCCTGCCGCAAGGACAACTGTTCGGGCTTTTGGGTTTGGGAAACACGCCCTCAGGATGCGCCCCGACCGGGCGGCAATACCCGCCCTAACCGTCGCACCAGACTGGCTTCCTTTTTCCGAACCAGCGCGTGTTCCCAGATGCGCAGGACGTGCCACCCGCGCTGGCGCAGGGTCCGGCTCACCAGGCGGTCGCGCGTGCGGTTGCGGCCGATTTTCTTGCGCCAGAAAGCGCGGTTGCTGCCGGGCATCCGACAATGGCGCGGACAACCATGCCAGAAGCAGCCATCCACGAAGACGGCGACTTTGGCTGCCCGGAAAATGAAATCCGGCTTGCCAAACACGGGCTGCCGTCGTCGCCAGCCGGTGAAACCGTGCGCGCGAAAAACTGTTATCAGCGCCAGTTCCGTGTCCCGGTTGCCGTGCGACCGGATTTTGGACATTACCTCGGAGCGTTTGGTTTTGGTGAAAACGTCAGGCATGGATTGGTTGCCCGTGGCGGCAGGCCGGCTCAGTCAACCAAAAACCCGGGGCAAGGGCAAGGCAAGCCCAGGACAGCATCGTCTGATAAAACTTGCGAGGCATCAGAAAGAATGATTGTTTGTATCATGCGTGCTTGGATATCTTATCTATGCAGAGCCTGTCTGGCGGTCGTGATGCTGGCCGCGCCAGCCGTAACCGCCCAGCCGGCGCTGGGGGATCCGCCCCGGCCACCGACCGATGTTTCCACCTTGCCGGGACGCGGGCCCCAGCCCCGAATCGTTACCGGCGGTCTCAACGTAAACACCAGTTCGCGCGAGGAAACACGAGAATTTTACAACGCGGTTTACCTGGCCTCCGCC
>Ga0182012_10003777_pt1 | contig 15996 bp, 11 predicted proteins | sample 612S2SmetaG_FD_120486 | JGI IMG/M metagenome (GOLD analysis project Ga0182012, IMG submission 120486) | Permafrost microbial communities from Stordalen Mire, Sweden - 612S2S metaG | ecosystem: Environmental > Terrestrial > Soil > Wetlands > Permafrost | place: Sweden: Stordalen | collected...
CCAGGAGCTGTTGCATTACTTTCCCCCTGTAGTTGCAGGCGTGCTGGTGCCCACTCTGCTCATCCTTTCTCTTGTGGTTATTCCTTACTTCAACGTGAATATCGAGGCCAACGGCCTCTTCACCAAAGATCGAACCAGGCGAGTACAACTTTTCTACCTCACGGCTTTGGGAATGCTTATCTTCCTGTTGGCGTTTCATGTCTACGTAGCTGTCGCGCCCACCGTTCTTGTTGCGCTGGCCATGATTGTGGCCGCCAACAGCACGCCCGATTCGCCCTCGCGCCTGCGCCGCTACCTGGCCATGAAGCCGCTGGCTTACTGGATCATGACGTGGTTTCTCTTTGAACTGATTGTGCTCACCGCTGTTGGCACATGGTTCCGCGGCCCGGGCTGGTCCTGGGTCTGGCCCTGGAGGAGTTAAGTGCAAACGATCAGAAAGTATCTTTCCTCTGCGTGGCAAGTGCTGTTCGGCGATCCGGTGCGAGCATTCGGTGTTGTCAGCGTGATCTTGCTGCTTGCGCTGGCCATTGCGCCGGCGAAGGAGCACTTCAGCCAGTGGCACAGCTTTCAGCGCAATTACCTGGCGCTCATCCGCGATCGCGGCGACGCAATCAGTCTGCGCCGGCGTTTCGAGCCGGGCATCCATCAGATCTGGCTTCCCGAATTGGGCGTCGTGGACCGCTGCACTACCTGCCACCTGGGACTGAAAGAGGCCAGCCTTTCCGACGTCAGTCAGCAGCCCTTCCGCAAACACCCCGTCGTCCCCCACTCGCTGGATGCGTTCGGCTGCGTCATCTGCCATGGTGGTCAGGGGCCGGCCACAACTGTCGCAGAGGCGCATTGGAGCGAACGTGCCGGTGAACAACCCATTCTGCCAACGCGCTACATCGAGGCTGGCTGCGGACAATGCCACCAAAACGCGCCTCCTGGCACGCCGCAGCTCAATCAGGGCAGAGCCCTGCTCACGCGTTACGGCTGCGTTCACTGCCACGCCATTACACGTCCAGACGGCAGCAAAGTAGCGGCCACGGACCATCCTCCCTCGCTCTTGCATATCGCCGACAAGACCACGCGCGAGTGGATATTCAGCTGGCTCAAGGATCCGCAGGCCTATGCGGCATCAACCACGATGCCCAACTACGAGCTGAGCGACGCGGACGCGAACGACATCTCGGCCTACCTGGTGAGCACGAGCACGGCGCAAACAGGCGATACAGTCGCGTCCGGCGCCAGGCCCGCGGCGGCCGCCGACCCGGCAGCCGGACCGAGCCTCTACGGCGAATCGTTTTGCGCATCCTGCCACGCAGTGCAGAATGCGGCGGGCAACCTGGTGGGCGGTGACCTCGGCCCGGAACTAACCCGCATCGGCAACAAGGCAAAGCCCGAGTGGTTGGCCGCATGGCTTGAAAACCCGCGTACCTACGACTCGACCACGCCCATGCCGCACTACCGCTTCACGCCGCAACAGATCGCCACGCTGGTTGCTTTCCTTCAGGCAAAATCGGACTCCGACTTTGGCTCGGGCGTTCATCTGAATGGGGCCAACCCGCAACAGATCGCACACGGACGCAAGCTGATCGTCGAACTCGGTTGTGCGGCCTGCCACGAGATCAATGGAGTGCAGAAGCCGGAGAACTTCGCGCCCGAATTGAGCACTATCGGCAGCAAGCCGCTCGCACAGATCGTCTTCCTGCCCAACATGGAGCATTCGCTGCCGAGCTACATCGTGGCCAAGATCCGCCAGCCCCGCACCTTCGGTTCCAGTGTGAAGATGCCGCAGTTCACGCTGACCGCATCGCAGACAGACGCGCTGACCACGGCTCTTCTCGCGCTTACTGCCCGCGGCCGGGCAATGCCAGACAACCTGCGTGTTGCGGCCGTTCCTGAGACGAATTACCAACCAGCCGGCCACGCCGGCAAGCTGATCACAGAGCTCGCATGCTTCAGTTGTCACCGATTCAACGGCAGGGGCGGCGACATGGCGCCCGACCTTTCCTGGGAAGGAAGCTCAGTCCAGCGGCAATGGCTAACTGACTTCCTGCACAACCCCAACACGCTGCGCCCTTCGCTCATCAGGCGCATGCCGCGCTTCAATCTCAACGACAGCGACAACAAGGAACTGACGGACTACCTGCTTACCGTTTACCAATCGCCCGCCATCGATCCGGATCTCGCCCTTGGAGCCTCAGATTCTGCAGACGTCGTGGAGCACGGGCGGCAACTTTTCTATTCGAAATATGCCTGCCAGGCCTGCCACATCGTCGATACCAAAACCGATAAGGGCTATATCGGGCCAACGCTCACCCAGGTCGGATCGCGCCTGACACCGGGTTGGATCTACGCATGGCTCAAGAACCCGCAGGCTCTGCGGCCTGGCACGACAGAGCCGAACCAAAACCTGAGCGATGAAGATGCCCACGCGCTGACGGCCTTCCTGATGTCGCTGAAGGGCACAAGCGGGCGAGGAGCGAAGCAATGATCACGCGACTGACGGCACCAACGATGTTTCGAGCCTCCGCAGCTCTTGCGATTGTTTCGCTCGCGATGCTCCTCGGCTGCCAGCATTCTGCACCACCGAATGCTGGGCTCAAGGTCACCGCGCAGGGAACTGCCCTCGTCGAATCCAGCGGCGGTCACCAGGTCGGCGTCACCGGCACCGCGCTTAAAGACCCGCTTGTCGTCCAGGTTAACGACGATAAGGGGACCGCGGTGCCCGGAGCCTTGGTTGAGTTTCACGGCCCCCCGGGTGTCAGCTTCGATCCCGCCGCGGCCGTCACTGACTCCAGTGGCCAGGCGACATCAACGGTTACTCTGGGCTCCATTGCGGGACGATCCCAACTCACCGCCGAAACTCCTGGCAGATCGAAGCCCGTGTCCATCGCAATTGTGGAAACAGCGCTCGGCTACCAGCAGCGCGTCGGCTTCATCCTCGCTGAGCAGTATTGCAGTCGCTGCCATGATCCGGAGTCGTCACCCCAGCGCGTCTCGAATTTCGACAACCTCGAGGTCAAGCCGCATCCGTTCACGGAGGGCAGCACTCTGAACAAGATCAGCGATACGGATCTGACTTCGATCATCCTGCACGGCGGCCCAGCTTTGAATCGTTCCGCCCTGATGCCGCCCTACGGAAACACCCTGAGTGCCGCAGATGTGAAAGCTCTTATCGCATACACCCGAGCCGTGTCCGATCCCCCTTATGAGCCCCCAGGTACGGTCTACGCACGCAAGTGACTTCTTTCTCAAGAAGAAGCCATTTTGTGCTCACTTTATGAGAGCCACATCTCTTCCGAAAGAACTCAAGGGTCCACTCATGAACCATCCAATCCCGATCCGTTCCGCAGGCCTTGTGGCATCTTTCGTAGCGGCGGTTTGCCTGGTTACCATGGCGGCACGGCCTCCGCAATCTGCAAACAACACTTCATCGCTGCAGCCAGCATCCTATCCCGCCCCCACCAACTTGAGGGTGCTTCCCGCAGAATTAAATGGGAAGCAGGTCCATGACATCATGGAAAAGTGGTCGGCAGGCCTGGGCCTTGGCTGCTCAGTGTGCCACGCAAACGATCGAGGCAAGTCCGATCAGGACGGCCATCCACTCCTTGACTTTGCCAGCGATGCAAAACCCGAGAAGGCCACCGCACGCATGATGTACACAATGACCGAAGAGATCAATCAGAAGTACATCGCCAAAATGGATGGCTCCGGAGTGCCAGTGAATTGTGGCACTTGCCATCGCGGTCACATGGGACCAGAGCCGTTCCCTGGCTCTTCGGTCCCTGTGTTACAAGATCCCGTGGCCGGACCGCCCCCCAACCTGGAACCCGGACCTTAGTGGAAGTTGGCCGCCTTCACCCACGCAGATTATTCCAGACGTCGCATTTCAATGGTCCACCACGTGCCGCCGCGATAAAGCATAGAGCCCCAGCAGATCCATCGTGAATGTATACCAACGCGCAATCTATCGATTTGTCCCTTGGCAGGGATGAAAAGACTCAAGTTCCCCTCCGGTTCCTCGTCTGTAAACTGCCGCTGAATTGCGTATGAATCTTCATTCGCTTGAGTACGACGACTACAGCGTTTTCGATCCAGGTGTATACAGAAACCAAGCAGCAAAGTGGCATTTTCCTCAAGAAAATGCCACCTGCGACGATCTCGAAACGTTATTATTTGGATCGAAAACGCTCTAAGACTCAAGTGGATATAACGCTTCGCAGCTTGGTCCGCGAAAGAACGGGGCATGCCATTTGATGCTTTGAATTCACTAATTCAACTGCCATCTACCTGGAATGCGTGCTCTTTCCGAATATGCCTTCTACTCCCGCTCGTATCTGACCGAACTCCCGGCGGAAAGCGAACGTGTGTTCGCGCGGCTTCTGGAACCCGTGACCGCAATTAACCGCACCAACTCGAAAACCGCATTCGACACGAAGCTTGCGATTTCGAATGCGATCGCCGATCGGGATGTCGTCGGCAAGCGTCGCGACTTCCTTGCAGGCATTGCAGAGGCAGGAAGCACACGGCAGGATCGTTATTGGACCCAATCAAGTAAATTGCTCCCCAAGTTCGCTTGCTAGCCTTTCAACTCTCGTTCGCGCAGCCATGTAAAAATCACCGGCGTCACGATGAGAACGTGGATCAGCGAGCTGACCATTCCTCCGAGGACCGGTGCTGCAAGGGGCTTCATGAACTCGGCTCCAGTGCGTGTGGACCAGAGAAGTGGCAGCAATCCGGCTACAACTGTGGCCACGGTCATTACCTTGGGACGCAGGCGAAGGAGAGCACCTTCGATCACTGCCTGATGCAGACCGTCCGGTGTGAGGCGACCGTCGAGCGCTGTGCGACGGGCCACTGCTTCTTCGAGGTAGATCACCATGACGACGCCAGTCTGGACGGCGGTGCCGAAGAGCGCGATAAAGCCGACCCAGACTGCAACTGAAAAGTTGAGGCCCATTGCCTTCACCAGAAAGATGCCGCCGGTAAGCGCGAAAGGCACAGCCAATAGGACATGCGCAGCTTCTTTTAAGGATCCGTACGTGCGATAGAGCAAGACAAAAATCACTAGCAAGACAATCGGAATAACAAGTTCCAGCCGTTTCCTTGCGCTTATCTGGTTTTCATATTGGCCGCTCCACTCAATGTAGTAGCCCTGCGGCATCTTTATCTGAGAAGCGACTACCTGTCGGGCCTGCTCAACAAAGCCGCCCACGTCGCGGCCCCGCACGTTGAGAAGCACTGCTCCGCGCAAGAGACCGTTCTCGCTGGAAATCATTGAAGGACCCATTGTCGTTTTGAGGGTCACCACTTTATCGAGTGGAACCTGGGCGCCGTTGCTGCTGGTGACCAGAACTTGGCCGAGTTGCTGCGGATTCTCACGGAAATCTCGGGCATAACGGACACGCACGGGAAAGCGCTGCCTGCCCTCGATGGTAGTTGTCAGGTTCTTTCCGCCGATAGCTGTTTCAATCACGTCCTCAACATCGGCTACGTTGAGACCGTACCGGTCAGCGGCTGCGCGATCAACAGTCATTTCAAGATAGGGTGATCCAGTGGTGCGCTCGGCATACAGATCGACTGCGCCGGGGATCTTGCGAACAACTTCCTTAATCTCTTCCGATTTCTGCTCGATCACGTTGAGATCCGGGCCAAACACCTTGATACCAACCTGCGTGCGGATGCCGGTGGACAACATGTCGATGCGGTTCCGAATCGGCTGTGTCCAGATATTGGTTACGCCGGGAATCTGCAGCTTCTCATCGAGCCGGGCAAGGATTGCATCCTTGGTCAAACCTTTGGGCCATTGCGACACCGGCTTGAAGGTGATGATGGTCTCGCTCATGTTCACTGGCGCGGGATCGGTGGAGGTCTCTGCGCGTCCGACCTTGCCCACGACCATGGCGACGGCCGGGTCGGCGGCTATGATCGCATCCTGCTGGCGCAGAATCTCAGTTGCCCTCGTCAGTGAGATGCGGGGGTCGGTGATGGGCATGAAGACTGCCGTCTCTTCGTTGAGCGGCGGCATGAATTCCGACCCGATTGTCGTGGCCGTATAAATGGCAGCACAGAAGAAGGCCAGTGCAATGCCGAGGGTGATAGCGCGATGCCGCAGAGCCCAGGCCAATACGGGCTGGTAGAGGGCGCGCAGAACACGCATGATCGGGTTCTCGTCTTCGCGGTGAAGCTTGCCGCGAATGAGAAAAGTACACAATACGGGCACAAGTGTGATCGCGAGAATGGTGGAACCGACCATGGCAAACGTCTTGGTAAATGCCAGTGGATGAAACATCTTGCCTTCCATTCCGGTGAGTGCGAAGACTGGAACAAAAGCCAGGATGATGATGACCATTGCGAAAGAGATGGGGCGACCCACGAGGCGCGCTGCGTTTAACGTAATTTCGATAATGTGTTCGCGATAGTTCCCGTGCTCCTCTTCGTATTGTTCCGCCTGACGGATGACGTTCTCGGTCATCACAATACCTGCATCTACCAATACGCCGATGGCGATGGCGATGCCGCCGAGTGACATGATATTCGACGAAATGCCTGCGCCCTTCATGAAAAGGAATGCGCCCAGCACGGCGAGGGGCAGCGGGATCGTGACGACAAGGATGCTGCGGAAGTGCCAAAGAAACAGTACATGCGCGAGCGTAACAAGAATCAGTTCTTCAATCAGTGCGTGGCGCAGCGTATCGACAGCATGATCGATGAGGACACTGCGGTCATAGAAGGGGACGATCTTCACACCTGCGGGCAGTCCCGGCTGAATCTCTTCGATCTTTTCCTTGACGGCTTCAATAACCTGGCGTGCGTTCGCGCCGTAGCGGATGATGACCACTCCACCCACTGCTTCCTTGCCGTCTTTGTCCAGAACGCCCCGGCGGAACTCCGGACCAAACTGAACGCTAGCCACATTCCCTACCGTCACCGGGGTTCCGTTGAACGCGCCGAGCGAAATCTCCTCAATGTCCTTCAATCCGCGAATCAGACCGATGCCACGTACGATCTCTTCGGTATTGCCTGCTTCCACAACCTTTGCGCCGACGTTGTTATTGCTTCGCTCCACCGCGGAGACGATGGTTTGCAGCGGGATGTTGTAAGCGCGTAGCTTCACGGGATCGAGATCGATCTGATACTGCCTGACGAAGCCGCCTACGCTGCCCACTTCCGCCACGCCCATCACCGAGTTCAACTGGTACTTCACAAACCAGTCCTGGATGGAATGAAGGGTGCCACTGTCATACGGTCCTTCAACCGTGTACCAGAAGACCTGCCCTACGCCGGTCGCATCCGGCCCCATCATCGGGGTAACGCCCGCGGGCAAAAAACTCCCCGCGAGGCTGAGGCGCTCGAGCACGCGTGTGCGCGCAAAGTAAATATCCACCGAATCCTCAAAAATGACATTGACCATCGAGAATCCGAAAGCCGAAGTTGACCGTACAGTTCGCACATGCGGAAGCCCTTGCAGATTGACTGTGAGCGGATAGGTGATTTGATCCTCAACTTCTTGCGGGCTGCGCCCCTGCCAATCGGTAAAGACGATCACCTGGTTCTCGCTCAGGTCGGGAATGGCATCGATTGGCGTGTGCAGCAGCGCCCAATAGCCGCAAGCAGCGAATGCGGCGTAGATGGCCAGGATCAGCACGCGGTTCTTCATTGAGAATTCAAGTATGCGGTTGATCATTGCTGCTCCTACTTCGCGGTCATGTGTGTGCGGAAAGTTGCGATGACGCTGTTGTTCCGGCGCGCCTCAATCAGGACAGTCCAGGAGCCGGCCATTCCAGGCTGGCCCTTTCCCGTGTAGATTGCTCGGTCGGCAGCCCATGGCAGCGCGATGGTGCTTTTCATCTCGGGCATCCCCATCGACGGCATCGCTGGCATCATGAGCGTGAGCATCACATTGGCATCCGAAACTGGTTTTCCATCCGAGCCCGTGACCTTCACCTGAAAGCTGTTGTCTTCGCCAGCCTTCAGAGGATTAGGGTCGGAGTGCAGTTCAATCTTTCCACTTGGAGTTTGCGGGTTGCCAGGCGCATTGGAAGCATTCGTGCCCTGAGCCTGCGGAGTAGCTGAGAATTCCTTTGAGCCCCCATAGAGGCCAGACATCCCCGAACTCAAATGAGCCTGCGAGTCGATGAGGAAGTTGCCATTGAGTACAACCGTGTCGCCCACCGCAAGGCCGCTCGTAACAGGGAACAGGTCGTCAGATGGAGCACCGACGGCAACTTCGCGCGCTTCGAACACGCCGCGTGGCCGAGCTAAATAGACAATCTTGCGCGTACCCGTATCGAGCACGGCTGAACGCGGAACAACGACAGTAGCGTGCGCCGCGCGACTGACAAATGTTGCATTGACGAACATGCCGGGGAGCAGACGCATCGATGGATTCGCTACATGCACGTGCACTGATACGGTCCGCGTCTGCGGATTGGCAGACGGTTCGATAAAGTCGACATGACCGTGCAAGGTTTGGTTTGAGAGCGATTCGCCGGTAATGTCAACCTGCTGGCCTGGGTGAATCTGCGGCAGTTGTTCTTCGTAGACGTCAGCCTTGATCCAGACCTGGCTAAGATCGGCAACGGTAAACAGTGTGTCGCCCGAATTGACGTACTGACCCTGCGTCACCTTGCGTTCTACAACTGTGCCTGAGGCATAGGCAAAGATCGTCACATGGGGCACGCCCGCTGCTGCTGGCGCGTCCATTTGCTTACCTGAAATGCCCCAGAGTTCCAGCCGGTGCTGACTTGCCTTTACCAATGCGTCGGCCTGAGTTTGCGCGTAGGCATCGTCAGACTGCCGGAGGCCGTTGCGATTCTCTTCCGCAACGCGGTATTCCTCGATAGCCGTTGCTACCTCCGGGCTATATATGTCGGCAACCGGCTGCCCGCTCCGCACTCTTTCGCCGGTGTACTGGACGTAGAGTTTGTCCACACGCCCACCTATACGTGAACTCACCGCAGCCAGTTGTGCCTCCGGCTGCTCCACGCGGCCGAACGCATCGATGTCCGTCTTCAGCGTTGCCATGCGAACATCGGCAACTTGCACACCTGCTGCTGTTATCTCCGCGGGCGACAGTTCGACGGTGGTTCCAGGCAGTGTCCCAGTATTTATGTCCTTCGGCTTTGCGGTGGGTACAGGCTCTGTCGGCGTGTTGGGCACCGCGCTGGCTTTGGCTTCCCCGGCAAAGATGTGCTCGCCATGCATGGCTAGCAACGCAACAAGCAGCGCCACTAGCAGCGTCCCGGCTCCCGCTCCCAATCCAATCAGTTTGGTCTCTTTTGCAGTCATTTGCTGTTCCTCTCCGGGATGGTTGTGTCGGGTAGCTTGGTTCCGATAGCGCGCTCAAGATCGGCCACGCCTGCGTCGCGGTTCGCTGAAGCCCTGTAAAGTGCAATTTGAATATCGAGCAGCAGGTTTTGGCTGTCGATCAGCGATGAGAATTCGGCGCGATTGTTCTGGTACGCGGCAGTCGCGGCTTTGAAGGCTGCGTCGGCCTGTGGCAACAGCGTGTCGTGATACACCTTCGTACGCTTCTCTGCTGCAGCAATCGCAATCTGCGCCTGGCGCACTTCAAGAAACACTGTCGTGGTCCGCGCTTTTAGATCGGCCTGGGCAACTTCGGTTGCGCCATCGGCCTGCTTCGCCTCGCCATCATGCCGTTCTCGATTCAGTGCCGGCAGGTTCATCGTCAGCTCGGCCATATACGCATTCCGCGATGCGGAACCTGTCGGCATCAGCATGTATCCAACCGCTACAGTGAAATCCGGTTTCATGGCCAACCGAGTTGCTAGTGCCTGGTCCTGGGACTTGCCGATGCCTTTGCGCAGACCAGCGAGTTCGGGCCGGTGCTCCATTGCAATCCGTTCCAGCTCTTCGAGCGGCGGCATCCCCACAGTTGCTGCGTACTCGCCCGCTATCTCCACGGCCTGGTCGGCGGGCCGCCCCATCAGAGTGTCAAGATCAGCCTGGGCAGCATCGCGTTCCTGTTCGAGCTCGATCAGATGCTCGTCTAGCCGCGTGACCGCTATCTGTGCGCGCAGCACGTCTGTTTGGGGAACGCGGCCTGTCGTGTACTGTGCCAGAGAAGCGGCCAGTGCCTCTTTCAGCAGCGAAGACTGGCGATCGTGCAGCTTCATCTCTTCCGCATTTCGCTTGAGGTCGGCACATGCCTTGCGCACCTGGGCGGCAACCTCCTGACGCAGCGAATCAAGATCGCTCGCAGCCATCTCTGCGTCGTCGCCAGCGACTTTGGCGCGGAGTTCACGTTTCTGCTTGCTCACCAAGGTCTGTTGGACAGAGACCATCAACTGCGCCTGGTTCAGATCCCAGGGTTTGCTCAATGGCGTATCCCAATCGCGCACCATCAGCATCGGATCATCCAGACTCCGTGAGGTTCCGCTCTTGGACTGGGCCAGAGTCAGGCGCCGCACAGCCGCATGGATCTGCGGATTCGACTCCAAGGCAGCGGCAACCGCATCCTCAACAGTGATACGAGCGACCGCGTCAGGGGCAGTGTCCGCGGATGCGCCCATGCGCCCCGCCCCGCTTTGTGCAAAACAGGAAAGACCAAGCGCCAGCAAAAATGGCGCTGCAATTCGATAGGTTTTCACCAGTCAACTCCGCATAATAAGTGGGCAGAAGAAGATTCCGGGCGCGAAACTGCACACACCGGTTAGCCGTGGCGGAATTCTGGAACCTAGATTCGAAGGATGAACGACCCGGTTGGTGGGGAGAGTGGAGGAATTACGGCTAAGGCCGAATGCTGATCCGACACTGTCGCTTCTACCAACGCCGAATATTCTTGCACCACCGCACTCGGGCTTGCGCCCGGCAGCGTCGGTGCTGTCACAATGGCCGGTAATTGCATCCTGACGACACAGCAATTGGTGCGCAAGGAATGCGAGGACTCCGACTGCATGCAGCAACTGTGCGCGCCTTTGGGGCTCTGTTGCAGGCATATTCCAAACGGCGCAATCATCATCCCCACAAGGAGAATCGCAATCGCCGCGCGTTGGAAAGAGAATCGCACTATGGGCTCAGCCTATCATGAGGGCCGAAGAATTCCGTGATATGCATCACCTCTGACGCCTGGCTGAAGTTGAGAGGAAGAGGGACCTCGCAACTCTTAACGCCAGTTGTGAATGGCAAAGCCGGCTGCAGAAAAAGAGATTTCACGCATGCCCGGCGTCTGGAAATAGGTCCCCCTCAGTGCCGTCTGGTACATCCGCCATAAAGTCGTTGGCAAGCTGAAGCGCGAAAAGTGGGCAGGCGCGGGAACTCACAGTTTTCGTTATCCCTTTGGTAGGACCGGAATTCGCAGCGTGACGCGAGTTCCGCGGTCGATTTCACTGGTGATCTCAACGCTGCCGCCGTGAAGGATCAGAATGCTCTGCACGATCGCCAGTCCCAGTCCTGTGCCTCCCGATGTCTTGGACCGCGAAGGGTCGACGCGGAAGAAGCGATCGAACACTCTGGGAAGAGCCTCGGCGGGAATGCCCACACCGGTGTCGGAGATCTCCATGCGGATTGCAGCCTTGTCGTTTGCGGCCGCCAGCGTCACTGTTCCACCTCGCGGCGTATGTGCGATCGCATTTGAGACCAGGTTGCTCACGGCCCGCAGTATCAGCGAGCGATCGAGCTCAGCGTTGAGCGGCTCAGCGGGATTTTTCACAACAAGCGATATTCTTGCGTCGGTCGCGGTAGCTTCGTAGTAGTCGCGAACCGTGTTGAGCAACTCACCGATGCCCACCTTCTCACGGCATAAGTCGGTCACGGGGCTTTCCGCGCGCGCCAGAAAAAGAAGATCACCGATCAACTCAGAGAGCCGGACAGCCTCTTCCAGTGAAGACTCCAGGACGTCGCGGTACTCTTCCGCTGCCCGTGGCCGGGCCAGCGCCACTTCGACTTCGCCTCGGATGATGTTCACCGGGGTGCGCAGATCGTGTGCGATATCGGCGGTAAACCTTGAGATGCGTTCGAACGATTCCTCGAGCCGGTCCAGCATTTCATTGAATGTCCCGGCCAGCGACGCAAGCTCGGATGGAAACCCTTGCGACCCGATCCTTTCGCGCAGATTCGTCGACGTGATTCTGCGCGCGGTTGCTGCAATCTCTTCGACGGGCCGAATGCCGTGCCTTGCAATCCGATATCCGATCAGGGGAAACAAAGCCGACGATACCAGCAGAATGCCCCAGAACCACATGCGATAACGCGCTAAAAGCGCCTCTTCCTGAGAGACGTCGATTGCGATTTGAACCGTATCGTTGTGAGCCGGCTGAGTGCCGACGGCAACTGCAGCAGTCGTAACCCTGAACGGCTGCCCATGTTTGCCAGCCATCGCAATGGAGCGCTCGAAGGGCCCGCGAGTTCGGTTCGCGAGATCTGCCAGATCCAGCTTTTCAGCCATGCCGGGCGTCGTCATGACCGGCGCGCCATTTTCGTCGAGAAGACGAATATAGAACTGCTGGTAGCGACGGGCCTCCGATTCCAGCTCAATCTCTTCGTGCAGCGCATCCTCGTCATCCGGCCGTTCCCGCAACATGGTCCGCAGCACATTCAGCTTGTCGGCGAGGAACAGCTCCGTGCTTCGGTCGAGTTCCGCACGCAGCACGATGTAAAGACTCGCGGTCGCCAGAATCACAAGCGTCAACCCCGCCAGCGAGTAAGCGGCCGAAAGCCGGAATGCCAGGGTTCTGCGCGGAGAAAGCCCAGTCGAGGCGCTAGGACTCTGTTTCGAAGACATAGCCGGCGCCCCGCACCGTGTGAATCAGCTTGATTGGAAAGGGGTCGTCGACCTTGCTGCGCAAACGGCGCATATTCACATCCACGACGTTCGTGTCACTGTCGAAGTTCATATCCCAGACCGACTCGGCGATCTGCGTCCGTGACAGCACTTCGCCCGCACGCCGAGCCAGCAAGGTCAGCAGTAGAAATTCTTTCGAAGTCAGGTCGATCCTCTGGCCCGCTCGAGTTGCGCGGTGGCGCAGCAAATCGATCTCCAGGTCCGCCAAACGCAGCGCTTCCTGCGGCCGTGGCGTCGACCTTCGAAGCAGCGAGCGCACCCGCGCCAGAAGTTCGGAGAATGCAAACGGCTTCACAAGGTAGTCGTCCGCTCCTAACTCGAAGCCGCGCACCCGTTCGTGCACGGCATCGCGCGCAGTAAGCATCAGCACAAGCGCCTTGTGCTTGTGCTCGCGAAGGCGCGCCAACACTTGCCAGCCGTCCATTGCCGGTAGCATCACATCCAGAATCAGCAGGTCAAACTCTACCGCCTGTGCCAGGTGTAAACCTTCCAATCCATCCGACGCAACGTCGACGATGTACCCGGATTCGGTAAGCCCCTTCTTCAGGAACTTGGCGGTTTTTACTTCGTCTTCAATCACCAGCATTTTCATGGTCTATTCCGTTTCAACGACGCTGTGGCTTTGATTGTTTTGCAAACGTCCACTTCCCTCAGTCCCATTCACCAGCCGGCCCGGCAAGCCAGCTCACTTCGAACCCTGTTGCTCGCGGCGAAAGAAGGAAGTCTGCTTTTGGCCATCCGGCCGCTCGCGCACCTTCTCCAGCGTCACACCGTCCTCAATCACAAACCATGTCTCTGTCGACATCAGAATCCGACCGTCTTCATGCTCCTCGATCGAGAAGACGAGGCTTGAGTCTTTCCATACTACGGATGTGTGGAATTCGTCTCCGTCGGCTCCCGTCGAAATTGAAACTTTTCCTTCCGTTGTGTACTTCTGCACCGCGTGCCGCGAAGCTCCTGTGTTGCTTGACATCGATGTCTCGACAATCAGTTCCGGATCGCGATGCTCGATGCGCAGTGTCAAATCTCCGTTTCGCCTCGGCAGGCTTCTCTCGTTGTCCTGCTTCCACACGCCAGAGAAATCCGGCCTGGCCTGGGCCAGGGCAGCGGAGCTGACAATGCAAAGCAACACCAGAATCAGAATGCTGGGACGGATGGAAAAATTGCGACCGATAAAGCTGGCAGTCTCTGTCATGAGTTTTACCTTCGATCGGTGAAGCAGCTATTAGACCGGCTCTGCGGATTTATTGACTTCGATTAAAACTCAAGGCGCATCGCGAACTGAATCTCGCGCGGCGTTCCCGATCCCACCGGCGTAATCGGCGAGACTATCGCGGTGTTCAGGTTGATGGTGTTCGTGATCGCGCCAAAGCCTGTCGTGTTCGATGGATTAAATGTGGCCTGTGGCTGACCGGGCTGCGGGTGGTTGAAGATGTTATAGAACTCTGCGCGGAGTTGGATCCGCGCATGCTCTGTCACTGTAAATGTCTTGCCGGCTCCCAGATCGCTCTGCCAGGTACCAGGCCCTCGCACCAGGTTGCGCGGAGCGGTCCCAAACTCCCCAGCCGGAGTTGCAAAGGCCGCGGGATTGATCCACTCAGCGATTTTTCTGCCTCCGGGAGGAGTAAGGGAAACCCCGCGTACCAGGTCGGGACGCTCCGTTCCAGTCGCGCCGTCTGCCGCTATATAACTGCTTGGCAATATCACATCGACGGGGAAGCCGGTGCGGGCAACAACTGTCGTACTCAGTTGCCATCCTCCTGCGAAAAACTCGGCTGCCCCGTGCTGGTTCAGCAACGGCTTGCCCACGCCAAACGGCAACTGATAAACCGCGTTGGCATTGAAAACCTGGCGGGCGTCCCACGCGCCGTCGGCTCGCTCGCAGCGGAGGCAAAGCGGATTTTGAGGCATCAGTTCGTCGCCATCTCCGCTCCCGTTGGAGCCGTTGTCGATCTCCCTCGAGTACATGTAGTTGGCCGCAACCAGAATCCCGTGTGAAAACGACCGCCGCACTGCCGCAGACAGCCCGTTGTAAGAGCTCATGCCGACTGAGCCGCGCCACCCTATAGCGGGTGCAAACGCCGGATACTGCGCAATCCCCGTCGTCGGATCGATCAGGTTCACCACGTTTTGATCCAGCAGGTGCACGCCGTGGCTTCCCAGGTAGGTGAGTGTACCAACGAATTGGGCGGGCAGTTCCCGCTGCATCGAGAAGTCCCACTGCTCAACATACGAGTCCTTGCGGCCCCGCTGTTCGGCATTCGGCGAGATAGTTCCAGCCCCGTAGCATGAAAGCGAGATCGGGTCGACGCCCGCCTGGTAAGGCTGAATTGTCAGCGGCCCTGCCGGGCTCGAGCATTTCGTAGCTGAATAGGAAGGCACCTCGTTCTTTGCGGGCAGGTTCTGATCGTCTAACTGTCCGTCCTCGTGGTTGATGCCAAACCCCGCGCGTAGAACAGTTTTTCCGCTCTTATCCCCAGACCAGGACACGCCCACGCGCGGATCGAGATCGCCATAGTTCTGGTGCCCGAAGCTGGCGCCCACACCGCAGAATCCTTGAGCCCCGCAGGTAGCAAAATCAAATGGGTCCGCCTTGCCATGCGCCTCGTTAAAGATTTGGAAAACGGAGTAGCGCAGGCCGAGATTCACTGTCATCCTCGGCCGCATCTTGAACTCGTCCTGAATGAACCCGATGATGTCGTTCTTGCGCAAATCGTTGATCGGCAACGCGCCCGTGAGAGTCGCCTTCTTCACCCGGTTCGCAGCCAGATTCTCGATGGTGGAAAATGTAACCTTTCCGTGCTCCCCGTAATTCTGATTGAGTTGAATGTGACGTACTTCGACCCCTGCCTTCAGCGTATGCATGCCCCGGGTCCATGTCAGGTTGTCGATCCCCGACAACGTGTTGCCCACGTAAATAGTTGCGTAGTTGTAGTTTTCTGTCACAAATCCCGGTCCCGGACCGGTCGATATGGCTATCTGATAGGTGGCGTCGTCATTGCCGTAGTTGTAGGTATTCGAGGTGGCGCGATTAAACCCAAATTTGGCCTCGTTCACCACGCTGGGATTGAACACATGGAGATATTCCAGCGCACCGTTGACCGGCGTTGACACCCGCTGCTGCAAATCCGTTGAGGCAGCCGAGAGCGGCTGCGTATCCACCGATCGATCGTAGTTGAACCGCATGAACCCAGTGTCCTTCG
>Ga0182012_10003780_pt1 | contig 15994 bp, 14 predicted proteins | sample 612S2SmetaG_FD_120486 | JGI IMG/M metagenome (GOLD analysis project Ga0182012, IMG submission 120486) | Permafrost microbial communities from Stordalen Mire, Sweden - 612S2S metaG | ecosystem: Environmental > Terrestrial > Soil > Wetlands > Permafrost | place: Sweden: Stordalen | collected...
GCCTGGCGTGGCGCTCGGCGACGCAGTGACCGCGATCCAGGGGGCAATGGCGACGATGGGCGCGCCCGGCGGTCTGACCGGCACCTTCCAGGGGACGGCGCAGGCATTCCAGTCCTCGCTGTCCAGCCAGCCCTACCTGATCGCCGCCGCGCTCATCGCGGTCTACATCATCCTCGGCGTGTTGTACGAGAGCTTCATCATTCCACTGACCATTCTCTCCACGCTGCCCTCCGCCGGTGTCGGCGCGCTGCTGATGCTCATGGCCGCGGGCTACGATCTGTCGGTGATCGCCTTGATCGGCGTGATCCTGCTGATCGGCATCGTGAAGAAGAACGGCATCATGATGGTGGACTTCGCGATCTCCGCCCAGCGACGTGACGGTGAGACGCCGCTCAACGCCATCCGTCAGGCCTGCCTGCTGCGCTTCCGCCCGATCCTGATGACCACGATGGCCGCGCTGCTGACGGGCCTGCCGCTGATGCTTGGTCATGGCGCCGGCTCTGAACTGCGTCGCCCGCTCGGCTTCGCGATGGTCGGTGGCCTCGCGCTGAGCCAGATCCTGACGCTCTACACAACACCTGTCGTCTTCCTCTATCTGGACCGGCTGCAGGCCTTCCTGATGCCCAAGCGGTCCGCGCGCATGCCGGCGCTGGCTCAAAAAATGGGAGCGGCCGCCGACTAGCCCGGAGCACCCGCGCGCATCGGCATTCCGACTTGCGCGGCGCCCGCGATTTCGGTCTGATCCGCTCCCAGTTACGTGTAGGAGACGCCGCGTGCGATTTGCTTCGGTTTTTGCCGCCGTAGCGCTGGCCAGCCTCGCCGGCTGCGTCGGCTGGGATGCGCCGGATACCCCAGTCGCCTCCTATGACGACCCTGCGTTCAAGGATGTTCCGCGCCCATCGCCATTCGATGGCATCTACCAGGGCAATCAGGTCCTGGCGGTGGCGACCGCCGATGTGTGTCCTGCCGGCTCCAATGGCTTGCTTGAGGTTGGTGACGGGAATCTGATCCTGGATTACACGCCCACGATCATTCTGACCTTCACCGTGCAGCCAGACGGAACGCTACACGCGGAGGAGGGGCCGGTCAGCGCCGATGGCACGATTGCCGGCGGTCAGCTTTCCCTGATCGTTCACACCCCCGATTGCGAGTCGCACTACGATTTCAGCCGAATCCAGGGCATGTGAGTCAGCTTCGCTTCAGGGCTATTCCCGCAGCCACCAGCATCACCGCCATACCGAGCGCACTCGAGAGTTCTATCTGTTCGCCCAGCAGCGTAATGCCGAGCAACACCGCGACGACCGGCGAGACGAAAGCATAGGTTCCGGTCCGGCTTGCGCCCCAGTCGCGCACCAGCACGAAATAGATCACCGTCGCGCCGAGCGAGCCGGGAAGGAGCAGGAATAGCCACGCGGTCCAGGCGGCTATGCCCCAGTCGCCCGTCATGGCCTCGCGGGCGCCAGGCTCGAACAGCACTGACAGCGTCAGCAGCAGAACGCCGCCGATCAAGTTCGTCGATGCGGCGATCTCTGCCGGCGTCAGCATCCGCATCAGCGGCCGCGACAGCACCGAGCCCAGCGCATAGGTCAGTGTGCCTACGATCACCCCGAGCGCACCAAGCAGCTCCGAGGCATCCATTCTTCCGGCAAGCGCGGACGGCCCGAAGAGGAGGAAAATTCCGCAAATACCCAACGCCGTCGCCCAGCCTTGGCGCCGGCTGAATTGTTCCTGGCCTAGCGCCACGCTGAAAGTCATCAATCCGATCGGCATCAATGCCGAACTGATCACAGAGGCCAGCCCGCTGCCGACATAGCGCAGCCCATAATTCTGGATCAACGCGTTCATCAGCACCATCAGCACGGCGACCAGCGTGATACGCCCGATCAGCCGCCGGCGGATGCGCAACCGTTTGCCCTGTGCCCTCCGCCACCCGAACAGCAACAGCCCCGCGACTGTCCACCGTGTGCCCGAGAAGAACCCGGGCGGGACGGCCGTGACGCCGACCTTCAGCGCCAGCCAAGTGGCGCCCCAGACGACGCACAGAACCGCAAACAGCAGCCGCTGCCGCGCTGTCCGAGACAAGACCATGGATGATCATTTCGCCGGTGACGTGCGGCCAACCGTGCCCACACACTGCATATCGTCGCAATACGGTCGCTGCATGGCAGAACCGCGTGCAGGATTTCCCGCCGGTTCCCTGCGTCCACCCGGGTGGCGGCCCCCGCGGCGCTGCGCCATGATGGCGCATAACCGGCGCTGCCCAAGCCCGGAGTTTTCTGGGGGAACCACCGCCATGATCATCCGCATCACGCGCCGCAAAGCACTCCTGCTAAGCGCGCTTGCAGCGCCCGCGCTTCTGCGTCCGCGCCGAGCGTTCGCGCAGGACGTCGTGCGCATCGGGCTGCCGACCAAGACCTATTGGCCCACCATCGTCACCCAGGCCGCAGTGACGCAGAAACTGTTCGAGAAGGAGGGTATCGGCGCCGAGCCGACGGTCTATCGCGGGGGCGCCGAAGCCTTTGAGGCGCTGGCCGCGGGGGCTGCCGATATCGTGCTCGACGCGCCCGCGCTGACCGCCGCGGGCATCCGAAAGGGCGTTGCCTCCAAGGTCGTCGCCGGCGGGGCGACCGGCTACATGGGCTGGCACTTGCTCGTGCGATCGGACTCACCCATCACCGCGGTGGATCAGCTTCGGGACAAGAAGGTCGGCATCACCTCCGCGGGCTCCGGCTCCGATCTGCTGGCGCAATGGACCATCCAGAATCACAAGATCAGTTTTACCCGCGTGCCGCTCGGTGGCGGTGGCTTGGTGCCGAACCTGTTATCGCGCAACGTCGATGCCGCGGTGGTCTACTCCCCACTCTCATTTCAGATGATGCAGGCGGGCCAGGCCCGCAGCCTGATCGACTACTTCGCGGCTGTGCCGCCCCATCTTGCGGCCGGCTGGATCGCCACTGACAGGCTGATCGCCGACAATCCGGCGATGGTACAGAAATCCCTCAACGCGCTGTTCGGCGGCCTCGCCTGGCTGCGCGCCAATCGGGCACCGGCCATCACGCTAATCGCCGAAGTAGACGAGATCACGCCGCAGATCGCGGAGGCCGAGTATGAGGCAACGACGCTGAAACTCTCCACGGATGGCGCGATGCCGTTGGAGCAGGTTGAAGCGGCTCTCGAATTGTCGAAACTCGGCGGCATGACCGATCTCGCTCCGGCGGCCGACATCTTCACCACACGCTTCAAACCCGTCCCGACCACGTGACCGCAGCGCTGAGCGAGCGGCCCGCCGCACTGGCATTGCTGCGTCTGGCCATGGGCGCGGCCGCACTTGGCGTCTGGGAACTACTGCCCCGCACCGGCGTCGTCGATCCGATGCTGCTGCCGCCGCCGAGCGTCGTATTTCCCGCGCTCGTCACGATGCTTGGCCGCGCGCCGATCCGCTCCGACCTCCTGGTTACCGGCGCGGAGATTGCCGTCGCTTTCCTGATCTCAGTACCGGTCGGCGCATTGATCGGTGTGCTGCTGGCGGAGGACGAGCGGCTCGGCGCGATCTTCAATCCGCTGCTGTTCTTTCTGTTCGGCATCCCAAAATCGATCTTCCTGCCGCTGTTCATCCTGATCATGGGCATCGGCTTCTGGCAGAAGGTTTCCTTTGGAATCTTCTCCACGGTGTTGATCGTCATCCTGAGCGCCGCATCCGCCGTCCGTTCCGTCCGCCCAGAACATCTGACAGTGGCGCGCTCTTACGGCGCGACGCGTGCGCAGATTATCGCGCGGGTCTATATCCCGAGTATGCTGCCGATCCTCCTGGAAGCGCTGCGTATCGCGATCATCTTTACCTTCACCGCGGTGATTCTTGCCGAGATGTATGCCTCGCGCACAGGCATCGGTCACCAGATCGCCGGCTGGGGTGAAAACTTCATGATGCCGTCCCTCCTGGCGGGCGTCGTCGCACTCTCCGTCATAGCCGTTGTCATCAACGAAGCGATCCGCATGATCGAGCATCGATGCAGCGCATGGCGGACCTGAACGTCGCCGAAACGCCAGCCGCGACGTGTGCCGTCAGTCTGCGCGTCGACGCGCTGTCGCACGCCTATGCCGGCCACGACGTCACGACCCCTGCGCTGGCCGACATCTCTTTCGAGGTCGGCTCCGGGCGCTTCGTTGTCATCGTGGGGCCGAGCGGCTGCGGTAAATCCTCACTGCTGCTGATGATGGCTGGTCTCCGCCGCCCAACTGCGGGGCGTATTCTTTGTGCCGGCCGCCCCATCGAGACGCCCGATCCTGATCGCATCGGTGTGGTCTTTCAGGAGGCCAGCCTGTTTCCCTGGCTCACCGCGGCCGAGAACGTCGCATTCCCTCTCGCGCTGCGCCACACTTCGCGCGCGGCACGGCGGATCCGCGCGCTCGAGATGCTCAAGCTCGTCGGCCTCGATGGCTTTGGGGAACGGCGGCCGCACGAACTGTCCGGCGGCATGAAGCAGCGCGTCGCCATCGCCCGCGGTTTGGTCCAAGACCCGCCGGTGCTGCTGATGGACGAGCCTTTCGCCGCGCTCGACGAGCAGACCCGCATGACCATGGGCGATGAGTTGCTGCGCATCTGGTCGCAGACGCGCAAGACCGTGATCTTCGTCACGCACAGCCTGACCGAAGCGGTGTACCTCGCCGATGAAGTACTGGTGATGTCCGCCCGTCCCGGTCGCATCATCGATCGCATTCCGGTCGATCTGCCGCGCCCGCGCACCTATGAGATGCTTGGCGGCGCCGGCTTCGCCGCGCTGCGCGACCGCATCTGGCAGCAGATCCGCACGCCATGAGCCCGCGCGCCATCCGCTGGCTGATCGTCGCCGCCATTCTAGTGCTCTGGGAGGTGCTGCCACGCATCGGCGCGGTACCGATGCTGTTCCTGCCGCCGTTATCCACGACCCTAGCCGCCGCGGCGCAGGACTGGCAGGCCTATGCATCGGCACTCCTAATCACGCTCGGCGAGGTGGCGCTCGGGCTGGTGATCGCCTGCGGCGGCGGCATTCTTGCCGGCGCGATTGTGGGCGCGGTGCCCTTCCTACGCCGGCTGCTGCTTCCAGTCTTTTCGAGTCTCTACGCCATCCCGCTGGTCATTCTTTATCCCGCCCTCACGGCCTGGTTCGGGATCGGCCCGGAATCGAAAGTCGCCTTCGCCGGCGTCTACGGTTTTTTCCCCACACTGCTCGGCACCGCCGCCGGCATCCGCACGATCGATCCGCAGCTTCTGCTCGCCGCACGCAGTATGGGCGCCACGCTGCCGCAACTCATCACTCGGGTGATCCTGCCGGCATCGATCCCCACCGTGCTTGCCGGCCTGCGTATGGGCGGCGCGCTTGTGATTGTCGGCGTCGTGGTCTCCGAAATGCTGATCTCCACCGCCGGCATCGGCTACATGATCAGCTTTTACCGCACCGTGCTCGACAGCCCGCATGTCTTCGCTGCGATCCTGCTTGTACTCGCTCTGACCCTGATGTTTGACGCGCTCACCCGAGCCCTGGAACGGGGCTGCGCCTCTTGGCGCCAAACCGCATGACCGACCCGAGGAGATGACCATGACCGCACAAGGCAAATTGCTCCCCACCACCGTGGTCGGCAGCTATCCCCAGCCCGCCTGGCTGGTCGACGGCGGGAAGCTGAAAGCCAGCAAGGTGCCGCGCGTGCGCGTGCCCGAAATCTGGCGCGTGCAGGACGATCTGCTGGAACAGGCACAAGACGATGCGACGATCCTCGCCATCCGCGACATGGAACGCGCCGGCATCGATATCATTACCGACGGTGAAATCCGGCGCGAGAGTTACTCCAACCACCTCGCCGCCGCGCTCGAGGGTGTCGACCTCGAAAAGCCCGGCGAGATCATCGGTCGTGGCGGTTTCCCGACGCTCGTTCCCCGCGTGGTCGCGCCGATCCGCCGCCGTGGCCCGGTCGAGGTGCGCGACGTCGAATTCCTGCGCGCCAATACCGACCACACGATCAAGATCACGTTGCCGGGCCCGTTCACCATGGCCCAGCAGGCGAAGGACGAGTTCTACGGCGACGACGAGGAGATGGCGATGGCCTACGCCGTCGCCGTCAACGAGGAAGCGCTGGATCTCAAACGCGCCGGCGCCGATGTCATTCAATTGGACGAGCCCTGGCTGCAGGCCTTTCCGGAAAATGCCAAGCGCTACGGCGTGCGGGCCATCAACCGCGCGCTCCAGGGTGTGACCGGCCCGACCATCGTGCATCTCTGTTTCGGCTACGCGGCGATGGTCTCGGAAAAGCCGAGCGGTTATTCTTTCCTGCCCCAGCTGGCTGATTCCACGGCCGAGCAGATTTCGATCGAGGCTGCCCAGCCCACCCTCGATCTCGGCGTGCTGCAGGATCTCTCCGGCAAGAAGATCCTGCTCGGCGTACTCAATCTGGGCGCGCCGGAGATAGAGACCGCGGAGCAGGTCGCCTCCCGCATCCGCGCCGGCCTGAAGCATGCACCGGCGGAGCACCTGATCCCCGCGCCGGATTGCGGCATGAAATATCTTCCGCGCGCCCGCGCCTTCGGCAAACTGAAGGCGCTCGCCGAGGGCGCGGCGATCGTGCGCCGCGAGCTCGCGGGCTAGCCCGATGGAAGCGCCGCTGACTGTTCCACCCGCCCGGGCGCCGCACACGTTCCTGTATTCGGAGCCAGCCTGGAACGACGACACCCTGGACGCCGACATCGCCATCCTCGGCATGCCCTATGGCGATGCCTACACCTTCGCCGAAATCGTCAATGACCAGACCAACGGCCCCGCGGCGCTCCGCCTTGCCTCGGACCGCATCCTGCGTGGTCTCGATCGCTACGATTTCGACATCGGCGGCCCGCTCTACGATGGCCGCCCGATCCGCACCATCGATTGCGGCGACGTCCGGGCATGGCCCGGCGACCCTGCCGGCCATTACCGCCGCGCCGAGGCGATCGTGCGTAAGATCCTGGCTGCGGGCGCCCTGCCGATCATCCTCGGCGGCGATCACGGCATCCCCATCCCAGTGCTCCGCGCTTACGACGATCAGGGCCCGATCACTTTGATTCAGATCGATCAGCACATAGACTGGCGCGACCACGTGAACGGCGTGCGGGAAGGCTATTCCAGCCCGATCCGCCGCGCCTCCGAAATGGCCCATGTGGGAGAGATCTTTCAGATCGGCCTGCGCGCCACCGGCAGCGCCCGCCCGGAAGAGGTCGAAGCCGCCCTGGCCTATGGCGCCCATCTAATTACCGCCTACGAACTCCATGATGCCGGCATGGATGCGATCCTCGCCCGAATCCCCGATGGCGGCCGCTACTACCTCACGATCGACCTCGACGGCATGGACCCCTCTGTCGCCCCTGCCGTCGCCGGCCCATGCCCTGGCGGCGTCACCTTCCCGCAGGCCCGCCAGCTGATCCACGGGCTGGTGCGGAAGGGCCGCGTCGTAGGCATGGACCTGGTAGAAATCACCCCAAAATGGGATCTGCACCAGATCACCTGCATTACCGCCGGCCGCCTCGCGGTGAACCTGATCGGGATGGCTGTTCGCGCGGGCTATTTCACGCCACGACCGCGCTGATATCGACCTCCATCAGAAGTTCCGGACTGGCGAGCCCCTTCACCACCATCGCGCTGAACGCCGGCGTCACGCCCTTCAGATTCCGCATAACGACCTCGGTCACCGGCGCGAGGAACGCGCGGTCGGTCACGAACACCGTCGCCTTGGTCACGTCGGTCAGCCGCCCGCCTGCCTCGCCCAGCAGGATGCCGACGTTTTCCATCGCTTGTTCCGCCTGTGCCGCGGCGTCGCCGGCGCCATGCATGACCTCGTTGAGATCCGTCCCGGTTTGCCCGCGCAGCACCACATGGTTTCCAGCCCGCACCGCCATGCAGAAGTCGCAATCCAGCGACTGTTGCTGGAACCCGTAGCGCACCGCGCTGGAGTGATACGGCCGCACCCGGCGATGCGGCGTGCCGTCGCCACGAAACACGTGCGCGTCGATCTCGAACAGAATCTCTGGCCGCGCGAAGGCCGGCACGATAAGTCCGGTGGAAACTGGGTGAACCCCACGGAAATGCTTACCGATCACCGGATACACAGCGTTTCGGTAGCCGCGATCGCTGATGTAAACGGTGATTTTTGCCACGTCCCGCATGCTGGATCCGGCCTCGCCCAGTAGCGTCGCCAGATTGGTCAGCGCCATCTCGGCCTGCGCCGCCGCGTCCTCCGCCGTGCGGCCCGGGCCGGTCATCACGCTTCCATCCAACGACGCTCCCGTCTGCCCACGCACGAAAATCTCATGCGGCGTGGCGGCGACCATGGCGCCCTGCCAGGCGATCCCCTGACTGAACCAGGTCTGCAGTCCCACCTTGCGTAGCCGATCCACCGGCACGTCGATCACCGCCTCGGCGTCGATCTGCACCAGCAGTTCCGGGAGCATCAGCCCGCCCAGGATGAGCCCGGTACTGACCGGAAACACACCCTGGAGCCTACGCCCGATCGCTTCGTAGACCGGCTTGCGATGCGCGCGATCGACCAGGCAGGTCGTCAGCCGCGTCACATCGGCAAGGCTGCCACCCACCTCCGCCAGCGCCGCGGCAATCGCGTCCATCGCCGCGTCCGCCTGTGCGCCGGGATCGCCGAGCCCCACCACTGTGCCGTCATGGCGGAGTGCGGAACCGACGGTGATGAACGCGCGCTCTCCCGCTCGGACCACGCTTGCGACCGGTGCCGGCATCCGCCCGTTCTGCATGAATGGCGCCGTCTCGAACGGCAGCCTGCGCGCGATATCCATTCGTCGGCCTCCCCCCTGCGATGCGAGGGCACCGGGCCCCCTGGCCATCCTTTAGGCCCGCACGGCATACTCGCCAAGACGAGCGGATCACGCAGTTTCAGGAGTTCCCATGGACATCACCCGCCGGACCGTGTTGGGCACTGCACTTGCTGCGTCGACCGCGCGGGTCGCCTCCGCTGCTCCCGCGGTGCTACGGGTTGCCGTTGGCACGTCACTGAGCAATCTCGATCCTCTGAAAACCACCATCGGCGATGAGTACATCTACGACAATCTCGTCTTCAACGGCCTGACCCGCATGCGCGAGGATCTGACCGTCGAACCCGATCTCGCCGAAAGCTGGACCTACAGCGACGACCTCAAGATGTGGACGTTCAAGCTGCGCCACGGTGTGCAGTTCCATAACGGAAGCGAGATGGTCGCCGACGACGTGCTCGCCATGTTCACCCGCCTGCTCGACCCCGCGACCAGCGCGCCCTCGCGCAGCAACTACGAAATGATCGCGAAGATGTCCGCGCCGGACGCCTACACTGTCGTTTTCGAACTGAAATATCCCTATGGCGGTTTTGCCGACATTCTCTCGGACCGGCAGGTCAAAATCGTGCCGCGCAACCTAGTCGCCGATCTGCCGACCAAGCCGATCGGCACCGGCCCATTCAAGTTCGTCTCCTACACGCCGGGCGACCGGATGGTGCTCGAGAAGCACACCGCATATTTCGAGCCGGGTCTGCCGAAACTGGATGGCGTGGAACTGCGCATCATCCCCGAAATGAGTGTGAAGATCGCCGCCCTTCAGGCCGGCGATATCGACATCGTCTGGGACCTGCCGCTTGAGCAGGTCAAGCCATTGAGTGCGGTCAAGACGTTGCGGGTCGACAGCATTCCCACCGCGTCGTGGGACGCGGCGGTAATGAACAACGAGACCAAGCCCTTCAACGATGTTCGCGTCCGCCGCGCCTTCCAAATCGCCGTCGATAAACGCGATGTCGTGGAGTTGACCCTGTTTGGCCAGGGCGCGCCAACCATCAGCCCGATCCCGCCCACACACCCGTTCTACGCGAAGGACATTCCAGTCACCGAAGCCAATCCGGCCGCGGCCAAAAAGCTGCTGGCCGAGGCTGGCTACCCCAACGGCATCTCCGTGCCCATCATCGTCCCGGTTGGTCGCCCGGTGCGCGAGCGTCTCGGCGTCACGCTACAACAACTCGCCGCTCCTGGGGGCTTCGACCTGCAAGTACAGCGCGTGCCCTTCTCGGCTTTCGACGCCGAGGTGTCCGGCAAGGCGCCGCTCTACATCGACGGCTATTTCGCACGCCCGACGATCGACACCAGCACCTATCCCTTCCTGCATTCCCAGGGCAGTTGGAACGGCCGCCTTTGGCACTACAAGAATGATGCCGTCGATCACGCGCTGGATGCTGCCCGGCTCACCGGCGATGTGGCAAAGCAGAAGGTGCAGTACGTCGCCATGCAGGAAGCGATGAACGACGACCCGCCGGGGTATTTCGCATATGCCGTCAACTTCGCTTGCGGCTATCGCGACGCGGTCAAGGACGTGAAGACTCACCCGATGCGCTGGTTCGACCTGCGTAACGCGACGCTGAGCTGATCCGCCAGGGCATGACGGGATACGTCGCCCGCCGCCTGCTGGCTGTTGTCGGCACGCTCTGGGCGATGTCGATCCTGATCTTCGCCATCGTGCACGTGCTGCCGGGCAACGTTGCCTATACGATCCTCGGCGAGTATGCGACGCCGTCATCGGTTGCCGTGCTTGAAGCGAAGCTTGGCCTGAACGATCCGCTCCCCCTGCAGTACTGGCGCTGGTTCAGCGCCATGCTGCACGGCGATTTCGGTCAGTCCCTGGTCATGGACCGCCCGGCCGCACCGGTGATCCTCGACGCGCTCGGCCGTTCGACCATCCTCGCGGGATTGAGTTTCCTGATGGTGGCGTCGTTGGGGATCACTCTCGGGGTCTACGCCGCGACCCATAAGGGCACGCTCAGCGACCGTGTGCTCGCTCTCGCACAGTTCCTGTTCATCGCGGTGCCGGACTTTTTCTGGGCGATACTCGCCATCCTTTTCTTTGCCTCGCTGCTACACTGGCTCCCCGCTACAGGATATGAGCCGCTCGCCGAGGTCGGCCTGCTTGCCTGGCTTTCGCATCTGATCTTGCCGGTCTGCGTGCTCGCGATCGGCCTCATCGCCCATGTCTCACGCCTCACACGCTCTTCGATGCTGGATGTGCTGGACAGTCGCTACATCCTCGCCGCCCGCGCCAAGGGACTCCCCGAGCGCCTTGTGCTGCGCCGGCACGCTCTTCCCAACGCGCTGCTGCCCACCATCACCATCCTCGCGATCGATGCCGGCATCCTGATCGGCGGCGTGGTGGTGGTGGAAACCGTGTTCGCCTATCCCGGCCTCGGCCGCCTGCTGGTTTTCGCCATTGAGCATCACGACCTGCCGCTTTTGCAGGCGGGCATGATGATGATCACCGCGATCTACGCCCTGGCCAACCTCGCCGCCGACCTCGCCTATGCGTTTCTTAATCCGCGCATCCGCTTCGGCGGCGCCGCGGCGTGAGCGGCGTGCCGCGCACGCTGCTGCTGGGTGGCGCCGTACTCGCCGCGATCGCCCTCCTCGCTATCGCGGGCCCCTGGCTCACACCGTACGATCCCACCGGTTTCTCCGTGCGCGCCCGGTTTTCCCCGCCCTCCGCCGCGCACTGGTTCGGCACCGACGAGTTCGGCCGCGATGTGCTCTCGCGCGTGCTGGCGGGCGCGCATTACTCGCTCGCCATCGGCTTCGGCGCGATGACGATCTGCCTGGTCTTCGGCGTGCCCCTTGGTCTGCTCGCCGCCTTCCATCGCGGCGTGGTGGACGAGGCGATCATGCGCGCCGTGGACCTGCTGATCTCGCTGCCGCCGATCCTTCTGGGCATGTTGATTCTCGCGGTTACGCCGCCGAATCTTTGGAAAACCATCGTCGCCGTGGGGATCGTTTATATCCCGATCCTCGCGAGGCTGACCCGCTCCGTCGCGCTTGGGCTACTCGAGGAGGATTTCGTCCAGGCCGCCCGCGCACGCGGGGAAGGCTCCGTCTCCATCCTGTGGCGTGAGATTCTGCCCAACGCGTGGTCGCCGATTATCGTCGAGAGCGGCCTGCGCGTTACCTTCGCGATCCTGCTTGGCTCCTCCCTGTCCTTCCTCGGCCTTGGTCCGCAGCCGCCAGGCAGCGAGTGGGGCCTGATGATCGCGGAGAGCCGCCAGTTCATCGACCGCGCCCCCTGGGTCGGCCTTGCGCCCGGCCTGTGCCTGTGTGTGCTGTTGATCGCGGTCAACCTGTTCGGTGAGGGCTTGCGCGAATACCTCGACCCACGCCTGCGCGGCCGCGCCCATGGCTGAGCCGCCGATTCTCGACGTCGCTGGCCTGTCCGTTTCTTACCGAACCCAGCGCGGCGCCTTGCGCGCGTTGCAGGATGTGTCTTTTACCGTCCCGCGCGGTGAGGTGCTCGGCATCGTCGGCGAGTCCGGCTCCGGAAAGTCCACTGCTATCCTAGCGCTTCTCGGACTGCTCGGCCCTGGCGCGGATGTGCATGCCGAGCGCGCGGCATTCGACGGAGCGGACCTGCTGTCGAACGCTGCTTCCTTGCGCGGCCGGCGCATCGGCATGGTCTTCCAGGATCCTTCGTCCGCGCTCAACCCCGCGCTCACCATCGGTCTCCAGGTCGCCGAGCCGATGCTGGTGCACCGCCGCTTGCCGCAGGCGGAGGCGTTCGCGCGCGCCACCGACCTGCTCGCCGAGATGGGCATCCCCCGCCCCGCCCAAATCATGCGCGCCTATCCGCATCAACTCTCCGGCGGCATGAAGCAGCGCGTGGTGATCGCCAGCGCGCTGGCCGGTGAGCCGGACCTTCTGCTGCTCGACGAACCCACCACCGCCCTCGATGTCACGGTCGAGGCGCAAATCCTCGACTTGCTCGAGGAGCTCCGCGTCCGCCGCGGCCTCTCGATGATTCTCGTCAGCCACAACCTCGGCATCGTCGATCGTACCTGCGCCCGGCTGACCGTGCTGTACGCCGGACGCACGGTAGAGACCGGTCCCGCCGCCGACGTGCTTGCTGCACCGCTGCATCCCTACACTAGCGGCTTGCTCGACGCACTGCCGCGGCCCGATCGCGCGCATGCCGGTCGCCTCGTGCCGATCCCCGGCGGCTTGCCGGACATGACCGCCCCAGTGCCGGGCTGCAATTTCGCGCCGCGCTGCGCCTTCGTCGCTGCCGGCTGCGATGCGGCGCAGATACTGGCTCTGGAGCGTCCGCATCGCAGCGTGCGTTGCCATCGCGCTGCTGAGATCGCGGGTCGCCCCTGGCCCGCGCCTGCGCCGCCGGCCGCGCGCGCGATCACTTATTCGGGTGGGCCACTCGTCGACGGCCATGATCTCGCGCGTGCCTTCGCCGGCATGCGCGCCGTGGACGGCATGTCGATCAGCGTGCAGCCGGGAGAAATCCTCGGCCTCGTCGGCGAGTCCGGCTGCGGCAAGTCCACTCTCGGACGGCTCTTACTTCGGCTGATCGGCACCGATGCCGGCACGCTGGATTTCGCCGGCGCGCGCGTGCCGGATCAGCCAGATGGCACTTTTCGTCGGCGTGCGCAGATCGTCTTCCAGAATCCGGACACCTCGCTCAATCCGCGCCACTCCATCGAGAAAATCCTCCTCCGCCCGCTTCAGGTTTTCGGACTCGCCCGTGGTGCTGCGGCAGCCCGCGAGATCGACCGCCTCCTCGATATTGTCCGCCTGCCGCGCGCCTACCGCACGCGCTATCCGCACCAACTCTCGGGCGGCGAGAAACAGCGCGTCGGCATTGCGCGCGCGCTCGCTTCGCGCCCCGATTTCCTGGTCTGCGACGAAGCGGTGTCCGCGCTCGACGTCTCGGTACAGGCCGCAATCCTTAACCTTATCTGCGACCTGCGCGACGAATTCGGCATGGCCTATCTGTTCATTAGCCACGATATCGGCGTGATCGCCCACGTGGCCGATCGCGTGGCGGTGATGTATCGCGGCCGGCTGATGGAGGAGGGGCCTGTGACCGACGTGCTGCGGCCGCCCTATCATCCCTACACGGAGGCGCTGCTTTCCGCCGTGCCCGTCGTCGGCGCGAAGGGCCGGATCGCTCGGCGCGTGCGCCTGCAAGGCGATCCCGCCGCCCCCGTCTCTGCGGAGGGCTGCCGCTTCGCCTCCCGCTGCCCCCGCCATCTCGGTCCGATCTGCGATACGCAGGCCCCACCGTGGCGCGAAGCGGAAGGCGGACATCGCATCGCCTGCCACATCCCGTTGCCGGACCTCGCGGCGGTGCCCGCGCTGCTCTTCTGAAGAGACTTAGGAGCCGTGCAGAATCTCCGCCACGGCCGTCGCAAACACCTGGCCGCCGAGCACGATATCCTCGTCGCTGGTATTTTCGCTGTGGTGATGGCTGATGCCGCCGATGCTCGGCACAAACAGCATCGCTGCTGGCATCCGCGCCGCGAGGATTTGCGCATCATGCCCGGCCCCGCTCGGCATCCGCCGGTGCAGACCCGGTGCGTAACGCTGCGCCGCGCGTTCCAATGCCGCCTGGAACCCCTCATCCATCAAACGCGGGGTCGAGCGTGACAGAGTGTGCAGCGTCGCCGTGCACGGCCCCGCTGCGTCGGACTCCGCAACCAGCGTCCTCAGCAGCGACTCCATGGCGTTGAGCGTCGCAGGATCGGCGTCGCGGAACTGCAGGAGCATTTCCGCACCGCCGGGAATGATACTGGCCGCGCCCGGCTCCAGCACAATGCGTCCGATCGTCCACACAGAGCGCGGTCCCGCCACCTCCGGAAATCGCGCCTGAACCGCCGACGCCAGCTTAACGAGCGCCACGCCCGCGTCCTTGCGGATCGCCATCCGCGTTGTGCCGGCGTGATTCTGCACGCCTTCGAAGCGAATCATGTACTGCCAGATACCGACGATGCTGGTGACGATCCCGATCCGGTCGCCCGAACTGTCAAGTTCGTCGCCCTGCTCGATATGCGCCTCAAGATATCCGCAATATGTGCCGTCCTCCAGCGCCGACCGGGACCGTCCGCCAAGCCCCGCACTTTGCAATGCCTCACGGAGCGGGATACCGCTCATCTTGTTTTTGGCACCATCGATATCCGCCTCGCTGAGTGCGCCCGTAAAGCTGCGGCTGCCATGAAAACTGCCGAAATGCCCCTCTTCATCCGCCCACGCGGCGACATCGATCGCCAGATCAGGATTGGCCCGCGCCGCCTCCAGTCCGTAGAGCACGCCGAGCGCGCCATCCAGCCAGCCCGCATGCGGCTGTGTCTCGACATGACTGCCGAGGAGCAATCGCGGGCCCGGCTTGGATGACCGGCCGATCACATTCCCAATTCCGTCGATCTCCGGCTCCAGCCCCGCCTGGCGCATGCGCTCCGCCAGCCACTGGCGGGATTGCATGTCGTCCTCGCTATAGGTCGGGCGATGCACGCCCGTCTTCCATGCGCCGATCTTGGCGAGATCGCGCAGATCGCCGAGCAACCGGCCGCCGTTGATCGTAGGGAGTGCGTTGAGCATGGTCGAAGCCCCTGGGATTGTGCGCTGTGACGGTAACCGCAGGTGAACAGCCGCGCGAGGACCACAATGGTCCTTTCGGATGGGTTCTGTCATCGAAACTTCACAAATATGCAATCTTCCGGTCTTAGGTGGTGAGTAGGTTGCGCCCGTTCAGACACCGCGCGCTCGCCGCCCGGTGCACGGCACCGTCGGCGCCGCTGCCCTATCCCTAGGAGGATATATGAAGGTTGCACCCATCGCGCTGGCACTTGCCATCGCGTCTGTCTCCGTCGCCCAGGCCCAGCAGATTACCGGCGCTGGCTCGAGCTTCGCGGCCCCGATCTACGGCAAGTGGGCCGAGGCGGCGAAGCCCTCCACGGGCGTGTCGCTGAACTACCAGGCGATTGGCTCCGGCGGGGGCCAGAACCAGATCTTCAACCGCACCGTGGATTTCGGCGCCTCCGACGCGCCGGTGCCGCATGACAAGCTGGCGAGTGAGAACCTGCTCCAGTTTCCGACGGTGATGGGCGGCGTCGCCATGATCGTCAACATCCCGGGCATCGCGACGGACAAGCTGAAGCTGACCGGCGATCTCGTGGCCGATATTTATCTCGGCAA
>Ga0182012_10003781_pt1 | contig 15994 bp, 28 predicted proteins | sample 612S2SmetaG_FD_120486 | JGI IMG/M metagenome (GOLD analysis project Ga0182012, IMG submission 120486) | Permafrost microbial communities from Stordalen Mire, Sweden - 612S2S metaG | ecosystem: Environmental > Terrestrial > Soil > Wetlands > Permafrost | place: Sweden: Stordalen | collected...
CGGTAGCAAGTAGGTTATCTGAAAGCATCGGTTCGATTCCGATATAGACCGCATTTTTACTAAATATATTTTGTGTATATACAGCGAAACAATAAAAAATAAAATGAAAGATCGATTAGAAGAGAAAAGTAAAATAAATTGTCCCGTAGCTCAGCGGAAGAGCAACAGCCTTTATATGTTATTACTTATAAAGAATCTAAGCTGTCGGTCAAGAGTTCGAATCTCTTTGGGACAACTTAAATAAAATAAAATAAAATAAAAATAAAATGATAACAATAAGAATAAATAACAGGATCATGATTAAGTTCGATAGAACTAATTATTACTATTATTATAATTTGCTGCATCGTTGATGAGATTATAATTCTATTGAAGAATTTTTAAAAGGCCTTATCAACAAATGATAAGGCTTTTTTGTTTTAGTACTCTGGGACATTATACCGTAGGAGTAGCGGGCTTGACTGTAAATCAAGTGTCATAGACTCGGGTGGTGCGACTCCATCATGTCCCACCGCGGTCATTTTTGTACCTTGATTTTAATATATAAGTTAAAATTAATTAGTTACATAAAATGCCAAGAAAACAACATAAATATCATTTTTTGTATAAGACTACAAATATGATAAACAACAAGTTCTATGTAGGAATGCACTCTACTAGTGATATAAATGATGGTTATTTAGGTTCTGGAAAAAGACTTAGATATGCAATTAGAAAACACGGTAAAGAAAATTTTAAAATAGAAAGATTAAAGTTTTTTGAAACTAGACAATTATTAATAAATGCAGAAATCGATATGGTAAATGAAGATCTTCTTAAAGATCCTTTTTGTATGAATCTAAAACCTGGAGGTAGCGGAGGATTTACAAAAAAAGAAAGATTAAAAGGATCTAAAATTGGTAATATTTCACTAATGCATAAATATAAGTATGATAAAAAGTTCATTAAAAAAAGAAAAGCACAAAATAAAAAAGCCGGGTATAAAACATTTTTACTTAAAATAGGAATTTTTGATGTGCTAAATAAATATGATTGGACTGGTAAAAAACATAAACAGGAATCTAAAGATAAAATAGGTAAAACAAATAGCATTAAACAAAAAGGAAAATTAAATTCTCAATATGGAACTTGTTGGATACATAATTTAAAATTAAAAATTTCTAAAAGTGTAAAAAACGAAGAATTAAATAATTGGTTAAATTTAGGCTGGATTAAAGGAAGAAAAATGAAATTTTAAGAGTGAGTTGAATTTATTAACGTACATTTGATTCGTGTCTCCTCTATCCCACCGCTATTTAGTCTTTAATATATAGAAGTATTAAAGATGATTATTAAAGATTACTTAAAATGGTTTAAGCGTCCTTCTATTCCAGAGATGCTTAACGAATCGGTTTCTACTGAAACTTCTGACGAAATAGTTATTAATACTACTAAACCTAATGGCGCTGGGCATCATGTAACTAAAACTGCTGATTATCACATCATTTACGATATTTCTAGCAAACTTCTTTGGATAGTTTGGATTAATATTAAAACTAATAAGTTCAAAGGAATAGATATTTTGATGAAGCTTATAGAAATAGCTAAATCTAAAGGATGCATAGGATTGACGGCGGATTGGGAGACTGGAATTATACAAGGCATAGAGGCAAATGGATATTATGTGGGAATGAAATGGGGTTTCTTGCCGGACAAAGGAATTAAATTTGTCAACGATATTCTTAAAACAGAGTATCCTAATTTTAAAGCAATGTTTGACGATCCTAATTTCTTGAAAATGTGGAAAGAAGCAAAAGTTCCTTATTCTGGAACCTTCGATTTGTCAACAAACAGTATATCCTGGCAGCAATTGAATAAAAATTTTCCAATATATAAATAAAAAGAAAAACAACATTAAATATCATGGCAATAATTAAAGTAGCAGCAACAAACCCTAGATTTGATACGGTGATTTCACAAAGAGTTGCATCTCCTACCGTTACTCCAAATGCTAATCTTTTAGATTCAGCTTTTGCTGCAAAAGCAAATTTATACGGAAGAGTATTTACAACAGCAAATGGAACTAAAATGGCTTATAGACACGCTGGTTATTTGGATAAAATGGATTCTTTTGCCGCACCATCGACAGACAGACAAAATAGAGTGGCAGTAGATGTTAGCGATTCTAGTTATTACACTACATTTTTTAGCAGATATGCACAAGTAGCTGATATTGTAGAATCTATAATTAATTCTGCATATACTGCTTCTTCTGTAACTTCTAAAATTGATTATCACAATAAAATTATGCTAGAGATTTTAATACCTAGAGCTGACATACTTTCGGCAGATGGATTTACTTCAGCTAGATTTACTTATGGAATCGATCAAAAAGTGGATCCTACTTCTTCTAAAGTATTGGCTACTTCTTTTAAAATTCCGGATACTTCATTTACTACTCAGCAAGATATTGATCAACTTATTGAAATGATAGGAACTAAAATAAACGACGATATAAATGGATTAGTTTTTGAATATTTGAGCACCGCTTCAGCTACAAATCCTTTATTTGGAGTAGCGCCTTATGCAAATACCGATTTGCTTGCTAATTTTGCTGGATTTACTGGTCAATCTAAGCTTGTAGGAGCTGGTGGAACTTCAATGACGACGCCTGCTAATTTTCCTATAGGCACAAATAAAATTATCGCTAGAATAGGATTTGTAAATTTATTCGCAAATAACTATAACGATGGAACTTACACTTACTTTGATTCTATTTTAAATATCACTTTATTAAATTCTATAACATTAGGATCTGGATATTCTGGAGTAACAACTCCTGGAGATTCTACTCTTCTTTCTTCTAGATTTGGAAGATATGGTGATGCTGATAAAGAATTAAGTGTTAATACTTACTTAGGCTAAAATAAAAATTACACACTTTTATGTTTAAATGGGAGCAATTGCTCCCATTTTTATTTTATGCTAATTAGTGATATAATAGCATTATGTTAGAACAAGAAAAGAAATTGCCTAAAGCGTTGGATACCAAAGGTCGAAAACTTATAAAAGCATTAAGGCATGATCCTGCTTCTTTAGACTTAATATTGGACAAAGAAGGATGGGCCGCTACTCATAAAGTATTAGAAGTTTTGGATTTAAAACCTTCAGAGTTATCATTGATCGTAGAATTGAATGATAAGAAAAGATTTGAACTTGACCAATTTAGATTTAGAATTAGAGCAGTTCAAGGACATTCTATAGAAGGAATAGATGAGATAGAAAAGTCTTGGAAGAAATTAATCCCTACTCATTTAAAACCGGCCTATCATGGAACTACAAACGAAGTGCTTCCTTTAATATTAGAGAATGGAATACATCGAATGAAAAGAAATTTTGTTCACTTGTCTCCAACTCCAGAAATTGCAAATAAAGTTGCCTCTAGGCATGGAAAAGATATAGTCATATTAGAAATAAATTTACAAGATATGATCGCTTATGGATTTGATGTATATCAATCAGACAATAGCGTCATATTGACTAAACATGTTCCTGCTCAATACATCAAAAAAATTGTAAGAAATTTTGGACTGACAGAGTATTACACCGATTCCCGTAAAATTGCAGCTAACAAGATAATGACTCCAGATGGAACTATTTTGGAATCCAAGCATCAGCACGATCATCCTTACCACAAAGATAAGATAACTAAAAAAGAATATTCTATCGATGGAGGACATTCGCATTTATCGGCCTCTGGACCAGGCGATTCTATAGACCTGCATGTTTTCGAAAATGCTATTTTCGAGGTGAAAAGAGAAAACATGAAGTGGGGTCATCGTGGAAAGAATGGCGATGAAGAACTAACATTCGTTAAAATTAGCGAGATGGCTAACGAGCATATTTTTAATGTTCTTAGAACTGTGAAAGCAATTGAGCCATTGTATGTCGATGTATTTTTAGAGGAGATTAAATATCGCAGGACCCATAATATATTCATAGAACAATGAAAGAAAATCTAATTAAAATAGTTCAAAAGCTATTGAATAATGCATTTAGATATGCTGATTTAGCAACGCTTATCAATAAGCAGAAAGATATGTTGCTTTCTCCCAATGTCTTAGATAAGATAGAAGAATGCGAGTATAATGCATTATGGGATATGCTCATAGAACTAGAGAATATTTTTGCTTATGGAAATAAGCCTGAACTTTCAATGGCTGCTGAAATCAGCGTATTGAGAATATTTGATCAAAATTATAAAGAACGTTTAACTTATAAAAATGGAACTAGAGTATAAATAGATGGAAAAAAGAATTAAAAAGTTTTGGCTATTGGTTTTATTTTTTATCCTTTGCTTAGGATTACTATTCGCTTTTAGCATAATAACCTTAAAGGAAATAAATTTTGATAATCTATGGTGGGAGATTCCATTCTCTATAATTTTGACTTTAATTTTGTTCATGCTTCTAAATATAGAAAATGATAAAGAAGAAATTATGCCTAGTAATAGGCCTCCGAATCGTAAAAAACATAGCAAGTTTAGCAAATTTTTAGTAACTGTGCGTTATTTGTATGGTTATAAGTCATGAGCAGGGAATTATATAGCAATAATCTTTTAAGAAGTTATGCCACTAGAGATATTGATTATCAAAAGCCTTCAAAAGAGAAACCTTCAGCTTATAAATTATCTTTGCTCAACAATTCATTTCCTATAACTCTAACAGATGGAGAGTTTATTTATGACATTGTCATCAACGATACTTGTGATATTATATTTAAAGGTTTAATAGGTGGAGATGTCTATTACAATGATGTTCCTAGCACATTGAAAAAATCTATGATAAAATCAGATTGTTGTAAGTCGCCTATAGCTGAAGAATCTGTTTGTACTAAATGTAAAAATCCTTGCAAACGTCATCCTGTTCTTACTATTGATCAATTAAGAGTTTTAGAATCTGGAGATGTTAAAAGAGGACCAGAATTAAACAAACCAGAAGAAATTGAATAAAACGATATAAAATTTATAACATAAAATGGAAATTTATATCATCACTGTCATTTCTCCGGATAAAGACAAAGAAGGAAAGAACAAATCTAAGACTATGAACTGCACTTCCGACATAGACTTATTTGCTAAGATTAAAGAAGCGACTGACGCCGATTGTGCATACATAGTGTACAAAGCTACAGAGGTACTTAATACAACCAAGTAATGGATACATTAATAAATAGTCTTCCTTCTCCTATAGAGTATTTATCATCCATACTTGAACCTTGGACTGTAGGCATTCTAGAAACTTTAGAAAATTACGAATTTGATGGAAGAAAAATTCTGATAATCTATGCTAAGAATCACAATAGATTTTTTAAAGCAGAATCACATAATCAGGATTTTGTAGATCCAGGATACGATATATTCGAAGGAATCAAATGGACTGAAGTGCGCCCTCACAATATTACAACTACTCACTATCTTTCTATACAAAAGGAAGATGAATCTGATGATTTGCCATTTTAACGCATGGATATTAAAAAATTAAATAAGCTTCATAAAGAAACAGAGGAATTCCTATTAGATTATGCAGATAATAAATACGGACAGGCTAAAGTTTTAAAAATAACTAAATCAGTCGTTAAAAAATTTATGAAATTAGCCAATGCCGAAGAGTTAGAAGAAGCTCACAGTTATATCAGTTTTATTCCGGAAATGCTTGCTGATAAAGAAACTGATGAAGAAGGGGCTAGTGATTTAGAAGATTGGATTAGATTTGTCATAAATAAAGAAACCGAATAATATGGATTTTGACATTATAGATTGCATTGCCGATGTATTCGAAGGCATAGCAGATTTTGGAAGTAGGAAAGGCGAAAGCATTTGGCCTAAATTATTATTGATCGCATTACTAATCTCAATAGTGATATTTATAATTTGTAGCATAGTATGAATATAACAGCAGAACAAAATCCATTATGGATTGAAGCAATAGATAGATTTGATTTAGAAGTTAGCCAATCTACAAAAAGCCAATTATCGGCTTTGGTAAAAGAATATAATTTAGGGACTGAGAACGAAGCATTCTTTTATTTCATAAAGAACAAAATAGGCCGTGAATTAGCAAACATGGGAGAGCCTTGGCCTGATCTAATGTCTTGGCTTAAAATAACCAATAGAACAGGAATGAATGATTGGTATATGTACACTTTCGAAGAGAAAGACGATTATACTTTATGGAAACAATTCAGAGATGATGCATTCGAATGCTTTATAGATAAGTCTATTCTTATATTTTTCGAAATGAACTGCGTAGAATTTGTAGCAGATTCCTTAATGAAGAAACACAAAGTCAAAAAATAAACCATTCTCCATAAATGGTGTATAAACAATATATACGCCATGGAAAATACATTAAAAACTGAGTGGGATTTAAGCAAATTCGGATATTCTGGCCCAAGAGATCCAAAAATCAAAGTAGATTATCATTTATACGAATCAAAGATCAAAAATTTCTGCACTAAGTGGAAAGGCAAAAAGGATCTGGTTCTTGAAAATTTTGGAGATTTTCTTAACGATTTAAACCTAATGAATGGTCAAGAAAAGCTTTGGATGTACCTAGGCTTAGATTCGTCTATCAAAATAAACGATACAGAACTTCAAATTGTGTGCGATGAGCTTCAAATGATGTGCGTTCCATTAGCAGAAGAATTATTATTTGCTGACGAAATATTCAAAGAGATTGGAGCAGAAAAAATAGCCGAATTAGCAAATAAATTTCCTGATTACAATAATTATCTAACGAAAGTATCCGAAAATATAAAGCATCTTCTGAGCGAAGAACAAGAAAAAATTATCATCAGATTATCTGATGCATATTCAGACAGCACATACGACCAATATCAAGGAGCATTATCTTTTGACTATAACGATAAAAAAATGACTCTTCAAGAGTTATGGAGCTTAAGAGTTTCGCCTAAAAGGCAGGCACGTATGGATGCTTTTATGATTATATCTAAAGAATTCAACGAAGAGAAAAATGCTATCCTATTCGGCAATCAATACACTACAGTGTGCAAATTAAACGTTGCAAATATGAATATGAGAGGCATGTCTTCTGTTATGGAAGGAAGAAATTTGTCAGAAGGAATGGACGAAAATACTGTGAATGCGATGCTAGAAAAGGTTAAAGCTAAGTATCCAATCTATCAAACTTACTTAAAAAAGAAAGCTGAACTTTTAGGACTTCCTAAATTAGAAGTATACGATGTGGGCGCTCCAATTGTAAAAGAAACTAGCAAAGATAAAGAGTGGAAATACGAAGAAGGATTGCAGATGTATCTAGATACAGTAAAAGGAATAGATAACGATTTATACGAGCACAGCAAGTCTCTTACAGAGAATGGAAATGTAGATGTATATCCTAGAAAAGGAAAATCTGGAGGAGCATTCTGTTATTATGTTAAAGGATTAGGAGAATATGTATTGTTGAACTGGGCTAATGATCCAGACAGCGTTACTACATTAGCTCACGAATTCGGCCATGCATTTCATGGTTATTTATCTAATGATCAGAATAATATAAACTATCATTCATCTCTTTGTTTAGCAGAAACAGCTTCGATATTTAACGAAACTGCACTATTCAATGCATTATTGGCAGTAGAATCAGTAGACAAAGAAGAGTTGATAAGCGGACGATTAGATGATTTATTTGCTACTATATTCAGACAGGTTATGTATGTAGCTTTCGAAAAAAGATGCCACGAATCTTGGAAGAAAGGAATTCCTTTATCTTGGAAAGATTATAATGGAATGTGGCTAGAAGAGGTTAAATTGTTGTATGGCGATGCAGTTAACCTAGACGAAGATTTATTGAAATTTGGATGGATGACTATTCCTCATATTTATCACACTCCATTTTATTGCTATGCATATTCATTTGGGAATATATTATCTTTAAATGTGTATCAAGGATTTTTGAAAGCAGAAGACAAGAAAGAATATTTGACAAAATACAAAGATTTCTTAAGATTAGGAGGTTCTAAAGATCCTAAGGAAGCTGTGATGGACTCATTTGGATTAGACATTGCATCAGATGAATTTTATGACTTAGCATTTTCTCATATAGAAGAATTAATAAAAAAATTATAAAATGAAAAAGGCTGAGATAATTAAGAATGGCAATTTGAATTTGACCAATATAGAAATTAAGGAAGAGATTAATCTTAATTTTATGAAAAATCATTTTGATGATTGTTATCAAGAGATCGAATTGGCTATAATGGAACATCTAAGAGATGGAGATAAAACTGCCGGATTTTTGACTAGAAAAATAATAAAAACAATAAAAAAGAAAAATAATATAAAATGAAAACATTAGACCCTAAAGATCACAGCTTCATGAATTGGCTCAACTTCCAAATTCAAAATTTTTACTTAGAAGGATTTATTGTTGTATTAGCAATGGTAATATATTCTTTCTTCATTGCTAATGGCATTGGACTTATTATATGCAACGTATTCTTAGTAGGTGCATTAGTAGGTATTATCTACAAAGGATTTATTCAGGCTTGGAATTTATTTATAAATGGAAAATCAGAATAATCTTATAAATATTTCCAAAAATATCCGCCGGCATGATTTCTTTCACCTCTGCAAACACAATCAATTTTTGCTATTTTGGTAATTGATCTAGCTTCTCTTACACAATCATATATTTTTAATATTTCTTTTGTAGAAAGATTTATTTGTGCTACTTTTTTACGTCTTGATTCATGGGCATTTTTCATGTGTTCTAGAGAGTGTTTCCTTCCTTTCAATGCAATACTTAATTTCTTTTTGTGTTTAATAGATAAAGGCTTTCCAAAATTAGGATTATTAGGACCGATATTAGCCAAACGTATTTTTTCTTTAGCTGCATCCGAGTGTTTTCTTCCTAAACTAGAATTACCAATTTTAATTCTAGATTCTTTAGTATGTTTATATCCACTAATACCTCCTCCTCCCTCAGTTAAATTTACTAAAGGTCCTAAACCTTTATTTCTTCTTCCTATATCTTTAATTAATTTCATTTCGTACGCATAAGCATCAATTTCTTTCAAATTATTAAATAATTTAATAGATATAATATTTTCTTTTCCTATTTTTTTAATTTTTTTATCTAAAAATGTTTTATCTAATGCTTTGGTTAAATGTGTATTAATAAAAATTCTATTATTTTTACCTTTACCTATATAAAATGGTTCATAATCAAAAATAATATCTAAATTTTTATATTTGTAGTAACCTGGCTTAGTTTTATCTAAATAACAATAAGTATAAAAAATGTTCATATATTATATATTTAAAAATGGAATTTCTAGATAAATAATATTTTTATTCTTCTTAGTTTATTCATATAATAGCTTTTATATGGATTATGCTTATTTAGCCAAATTTTTAACGGTCATTATATCAGTTGCAATATCAGATGTTTGCTGGACTTTTTATTTCATAACAATCGAAAATAAGAAGGCAATAGCCTCTGGTATTTGGTCTTCTGTCATTATGCTTTTAGGAGCATTCTCAGTGAGCAATTATGCCCATGATAAGTCATTCATTACTGCTGCTGTTATTGGAGCATTCATAGGAACTTCCGGAAGTGTTTACTATAAAATTTGGAAGGACAAACGAAACAAACTTAAAGAAAACAAATAATGAAAAGAATCGGAGGATTAATTTATTCGTTGCTTTGCCTTTGCACTGCAATAATTGGACACACTATGCACAAAAGTATTTTTTGGTCTATCATGGATTTTTTCTTCATGCCATTTGCATGGGCTAAATGGTTAATTCTTCATGAAGTAAATTTGACTATCATTAAATCAGCATTCGAATTTTTCTTAAAATAAAATATGGCAAGAGCGAATAACAAAGGATGGGATTTCGTTAAAGTAGGCGAAACTTATCAGTACAAAGAAGATGGCTGGATTGCCATGGTTAAAATACTCGAAGATAATTCTACTGAGGAAGAATATGCATTTGTATTGCAAACAGAAAAGGCTACAGATTTGCCTCCAACAGAAGATGGAGTATTCGATATAATGCACATGAAAAAAATGGAAGGGATGTTTAGTGGGATGCTTCAATTGTATCCTACACCAGAATACAATTGTAAGTATTCTTGGATTAAAAAATAATGATTCTTTATCACATAACCAAAAGAATGCATGTTCCTAGTATTTTAGCTAAAGGAATAATTCCAGGCCATAGAAGAGGATTATTATTGCAAAAATATAAATTACCTCATGTGTATTTGACAAATAATATTAGACATATAATAGATAATCAAGCTGGACCAAAATGGTGCAAGAGATGGGATCCTGTAGTATTAGAAATTGACGATATTGAAGTAAGTCCAGTAAAATATTATTCTGGCGGAACTTATACATTATCTAATTTTGAATTTATTACTTCTAAAATAGAACCAAAACAAATAAAGGAAGTAAAAGAAATAAAAGATGTTTTGCATTTTGCCGATTCTTTGATTTCTACTGATGAAATGATTAATCATCTTGCTAAGATAAATAAATTAAATAATAAATAAAATGAATAAACTAGAACTATTAAATCAAGCATTTTTAGAAGCTAGAAAGGCTAATGAGCCTACAGCCAAAGCATTATTCTCTACTTTCAAAGGAGCTTATGAGAATGAGCGTAAATCTTCTGACAAAACGGATGATGCGATTATAGAATCCATAGCTAAGAAATTCACAGAGAACGCTAAGCTAATGAAAAACATTTTTGAAGTAGAATTGTTGAAACCTTTTATGCCTAAAGAAGTTGCTAACTCTGAATACTATATCTCTATCAACGAGGTATTGACAAACAATATTCCTAAGGTGGAAGAATTCAAAGCTGGCAAAGCACAAAACATTGGATTGTTCATGGGATTAGTGATGAAAGATTTAAAGACTAGACTTCCAGGCCAAGATGTGAATCCTGAAACAGTTACAAATCTTTTGAAACAATCTTTAAGTGTTATAAATATCTAATGAAAAAACCTAAAAATATTTCAGAAGTAATAAAAAATGCTACTAAAAAAGTAGTAATAAACGCATGCTATGGAGGTTTTGGTTTATCTCCAAAAGCCATAATAGAATATGGAAAATTAATAGGAAAAGAAATATATTTTTACTATTCTGATTATGAAAATAATAAAACAATTAAAATAAAAGATCCACAATTAAATGAAAGGCATTTATATTATGCGTTGTTTACTGATTTAGGGGATAATCCTACAGACAAGAAATTAAATGCTAAATCAACAAAATGGCTCAATGAAATAGAATTGAAACGTGACGATTCAAATTTAATTAAAGTAATAGAAAAATTAAAAGAAAAGGCAAATGGAAGATGTTCTAAATTAAAAATTATAGAAATTCCATCAGATGTAGATTTTCAAATAGAAGAATATGATGGATACGAGCATATTGCCGAAAAACATAGAACTTGGAGCTAATGGTAGAGAACGCTGAAAATAAAGAAATAAAGAAAGAGCTTGTCGAGAAAACTGCTCTTTTATCTTCTATCGCTGAGATAGTGTATGGCATAAATGCTATGGACTATGATAAAGAAATAAGAGAAATTGCATTCTCTGATTCTCATTGGCATAATCATGTTTGTCTAAAGCTTAAGAAGATAAATGGAAATTATTTTAACGATCCTTATTACGAGGTGGAAAACTATGATGTAGAACCTTTTACTAAAAAAGATGGAGGGCCTTATCCGGATGGAACCATACTGAATACTTATAAAACCACCATGGCTTTTAATCGCAGCTTTCACGATCATTTTCCTCAACGTGAAGATTCTTTTGTTTTTAATGAGCATTTATTAGCAAAAGAAATAGAAAGAAATCAAAATCTTCTTAAAAAGGCATTTAACTGCGATTAATTTATGGGAGAATTTGTAGTAAAAAATTATAAAAAACCAATAATTAGTCATCTTTTAAAAAATAAACCGACGCTTTATTTTAAAGCAGAATTATCTAGGTATCATTCTTACGATGGAATAAAAAATCCCAATGGACCTATGATCCATACTAGATTGCTTAAGCTGACAAAAGATGGCGCAGAGTATATTCAATTAGGAAATGACGACCGGGCTAAAAAATCTACAAGATGCCGTAATGGCACTATGACTTATATAAGTTTTCTTGCAGAATATGGCCCATCTTTCAAAGCTGGAAGATTAGTAGAAATACCTGAATCTACTTATAAGTTATATCATGATCTTTTCATAGATCAACCAATAGCTGCAAAAGTCGTTCCTAGAAATATAAGAATAAAACAAGGCGATTTAGTCAAATAATATATAAAATAAATGTTAGGTATATTATTAGATGAACAAGAAGGAAAAATTGATTGCTCAAATCATTGAGGAAGATTTAAAATCTATAAAGAAACAATTAAAGGATCAAGAAGCACAGATAAAAGATATTGAGAAAAATGGAATGGATCCAGAAATTCATCCAGACAATATCATCCCTATCCAAACCGGATTATCTTACACGCAAGGATATTGTACTGGACATATAAAATTAGCAGAAGATGTACTTTTCTTATTAAACAAAAAAGATGCTAAAGATATAAAAGAACTAATCAAAGAGAACAAAGCTATAGAAAAGAAGAATAAGAAGTACATGGACAAGCTCAGTAAATCTTTGTTAGAAAAAAGAGTATTCAAAGGACCACGATGATCAGAATTAAAAATACTAAGAACATGGGCAGAGGCCTATTTGCCTCAGAAAACATAAAGAAGGGTGCCCTGATACATGTATCTGAATTATTGAAGATACCATTAGAAGAAGTAGTGATGTGTCCCACGATTGAAAAATGCGTATTTGGCTACAGCAAAAGATTCTCTGTCATGGCATTAGGGCTTGGGTCATTATTCAATCATTGTTCTGAGCCTAATGTTGAGGCATGGCACGGATATAGGGACGACAGAGAAGTCATGGAATTTCGCACTATGTGTGCAATTAAAAAAGGCCAGCAACTTTTTATAGACTACGGTGATAATTATGCCTTTGACAATAATGTAAAAAGGTAAAGTAAAACAATTTTTGTCTTTTGACATATAAGATGTATTATGAATACAGACTTAATAGCATTAGACATCGAAGCATTTCAGGCATATCAAAAAGTAAAAGACTCAGGAACTGATAAAGAGACTGAAGCAAAAGCCAAACACGAAAAGATAAGAAAACAATTTTACGACCACTTAGATACTTTATCCGAAAAGGAAGTAAATTCAATACTCGGTTATTTAGATGATAAGTATAATTATCACAACGCAATTCAAAATGGACAAAAATTAGCATTAAATTGTTTCTATGGTGCTTATGGAAATGAATTTTTTGTTTGTTCGACTCCAGACATAGCAAATGCCATCACGGCAATGGGAAGAGATTTGATCAAGTTTATGGATCAAATCAACGAGACTTATTGGTATGAGATATGGCCTATAGACGAAGACCTTCATGCTAAATTAGGAATAGATACAGACAAAATAAAACCTATCAATTCTGATTGGATTCATTTAGCAAGCAAAACCCCATACGATGGCATTCCAACTCAAGCAGAGATAGACGATGGAGTTTATCAAAGAAAAGTTTCTGTGTCTGCATATTCTGATACTGATTCTTGTTTTGTTACATTTGATCCAGGAATGAAAAGCTGCGATTGGAAAGGCAATCCTCAAGATTTCATTTTTATGGTTGCAAAAGAAAGATTAGAACCATTGTTCAAAAAGAAATTAGAGACCTATGCAAAAAAATATAAAGTAGAAAATCTTCAAGACTTTGAATTAGAAAACATAAACGAGTCGGTATTATTCTTGACAAAGAAAAAATATATCAAGCACACCGTATGGGAAGACAAGGTAATTTATCCTAGACTAGATAATATAGTTTCAAAAGGAGTATCATTAATTCAACGAGGCACTCCTCCATTCGCTAGAGATAAGGTGATGGAAGTTATAAAATATCTTTTTGAAAATCACAACAGTCATACTTTAAAAGAACTACTTAGGTTCGTAAAAGATCTAAAGGCACAATTCAAATTGGCTATGGCCGATTCAATGGATGACCTTTGCAAGGCGACTGGAGTTAATGCTTATTGGTCCAGCAAGATAATGGAAGAAGGAAATATAATAGATGGACCAGGAATTATAGCACATGATGGCAAATACGAATATGCTAAAGGAACATATTTCACTGTTAAAGCAGCTGGCTATTATAACTATCTTTTGAGCACTCGCCCAGAATTACAGGACAAATATGAAGTTATCAGGCCAGGAATGAGAATCAAATATTATTACTGCAAAGATAAATCAATCAACGAAAGATTTGCATATCCGGTTGGAGAATTTCCTGTGGAATTTGCACCAGAGATGGATGCCGACGAACAATTTCTAGATGTTATTACAGACGCAATTAATGTATATATGACTGCTTTAAATTACCCGCCTCTAAACAAAAGATTGGGAATCGTAATGAACATTTTTTAAACAAGCTATCCTATAGACATAACAACAAGATTTTTTTAATATATAGAAATAAAACTATATGTTAAAATTATGAAAAGAAAATATATTATTTATCAAATCACTAATAAAACAAATGGGATGATTTATGTTGGATTTCATAATACTTTAGATTTTGATAAAGATAGTTATATGGGCTCGGGAACTAATATAATTAAAGCCATCAAAGAAGAAGGAAAGCAAAATTTTAAAAGAGAAGTTTTATTTGAATTCGATAATGAAATCGATGCTTTAAATAAAGAAGCAGAAATAGTTAATGAAGAATTTATTGCAAGACTAGATACTTACAATATTATTCTTGGCGGAGGTGGTTTTAATGTATTATATTGTATTACGGTAAAAAATAAAGATGGCAATACAATGGCAGTTAATGTAAATGATTCTCGCTATCTTTCTGGAGAATTAATTAGTATTAATAGAGAAATGCTTCCAGTAAAAGATAAAGATGGAAATATATTTCAAGTTCACAATAGAGATTTGAGATATTTAAGCGGAGAATTAGTACACATAAATAAAGATATGGTTTCAGTAAAAAATAAATACGGAAATACATTTCAAGTAAGTATAAATGACTCTCGTTATTTGTCTGGCGAATTGACGAGCATTAATTCGGAAATGGTAATAGTAAAGGACAAAGAAGGAAATAAATTCAGAGTAAATACAAATGACTCTAGATATTTAAGTAAAGAATTAGTTTTTATAAATACTGGAAAAGTAACAGTAAAAGACAAATTTGAAAATATATTTCAAACCGATATAAATGATCAAAGGTATATTTCTGGAGAATTAGTTAATGCTAATAAAGGAACTGTACATGTTAAGGATAAAGACGGAAATATCTGCACGGTCAAAACAAATGACCCTAAATATATTTCTGGAGAATTAAAACATATTTTTGCTGATATGGTATTAGCAAAAGATAAAGATGGAAAATATCAAGAGTATATAAAAATGATCCTAGATATGTTTCCGGAGAGTTAACAAATATAACTAAAGGACTTGTGGTGGTTAAAAACAAAAATGGAAAAATATCTATGGTGTCTTTAGATGATCCCAGATATTTATCTGGGGAATTGGTTTTTGTAAATACCGGCCGAAAACTTTCTCAAAAATCAAGAGACCAAATATCTTTAGCATTAAAAAATAAAATTTGGATTTATAATGATAATACTAAAAAAGTTAAAAAAATTTCTAAAGAGAACTTAGAAGAATATTTATCTAAAGATTGGAAACAAGGACTCAAAAAGGAATATAATAAAAGAAAAAATAATGTCATTATTAGATAACTATAAAAAAATTGTGGCGGATAAAATTTGTGTATCTATCGATGATTTAACCGATGTGGAATCTAAAATAATAGAAGAGTGCTTTGATATATTTAAAGCTAGATTAGAGGATATTAAAATATTAGAAGACGAAAATAAAAGAATA
>Ga0182012_10003782_pt1 | contig 15993 bp, 15 predicted proteins | sample 612S2SmetaG_FD_120486 | JGI IMG/M metagenome (GOLD analysis project Ga0182012, IMG submission 120486) | Permafrost microbial communities from Stordalen Mire, Sweden - 612S2S metaG | ecosystem: Environmental > Terrestrial > Soil > Wetlands > Permafrost | place: Sweden: Stordalen | collected...
AGCCGAAGCTCCGACCAGCCACTTTCTACGAAAACGGGGCGTGGACCAACCCCCCCACTTGGAACACCCTGGTCCGGCAGATGCCAAGCCTGCGGCCCGGGCGGCGTTGTCACCATCATGTCCCACGTCGCCGAGGCCCTGTAATTGACCGCCTCGTTCGCGCCCCGGTCCTCCTGGCCGAAGCCGCCGCACTCAAGGTGACCATCGAGGATCTGATTGCTGATCGTCAGGGTCCCCGCAAAGGACCGGCGTCGCCCTGACCGTCGCCGAATACGTGGAGACCGTGAGGGCGAACTTCTCAAAGGGGACGGCAGACACCCATACGTCGTACTGGCGCCTGGCCGCGGCCCGGCTCGAAGGTCGTCCGATCGACTCGATCGGCGTGAACGACTGTTGGGCTCCCGTGGCCGATGCCTTGGAGTGTGCTCGATGCAATCGGCCTGGCACCGACGGACGATCGGCCCGCGGGAACTGCATCGGGTCCGGCGTGTTTGGGCAGGTCCGCACTGCCGGGCCGAGAGCCGATTCGGGACACTTGCCGCGCTGACCTGGTCGAGTCTGAAACGATTGGCTCAGCCAAGACATAAACGATGTAGGGAGCTTGTGAGGGGTGACATGTCAGAGGCGCGAGAGGATCGGTTCTGCGAGCTCTACGAGTTGTCGCGCCCCAAGATCGTCGCCTACGCCCTACGCCGAGCGGCCTCGCGCGATGATGCCGCGGACATTGTCGCCGAGACCTTCGAGATCGCCTGGAGGCGGCTCGCTGACGTCGCCACCGGCGAAGCCGGGCTTCTTTGGCTCTACGTAACGGCCCGTTTCGTCCTTGCCAACCACGGTCGTCGAGTCCGTCGGCGGGACGAGGTTACCGTTCGCCTGGCCGAGGAACTTCGCGGCCTTGAACTCCGAGAGGAGGCGCCCGACGCGAAGAGCGTTGTCATGCGGCTCTGCCTGAACTCCCTTACACCGGACGAGCGCGAACTGTTGATGCTTGCCGGATGGGAAGGATTGAATGCGGCGCAAATGGGCAGAGTGCTTGGCTGTTCGCCCACCGCTGCCCGTATTCGGCTCCATCGGGCGCGGGCGCGACTGACGTCTGAAATGGCCGACTTTGCGGCGGCAGAGAAACGTCCTGGCCGCGTCGGACATATACAAGTCAGGGGCACGGCAACGAGCACTTCCCCCCAGGAGGTACGGAGGCAATGAGACGCCATACGACGTTTCGGAGAATCGATCCCGTTGACGCCGCGCAGGTGGCACACATCTCGTCGAGCCGCGTGTTTGATGACCTGCGGCGAGAGATCATGCGTGCGACTGAAGCGACCGATAGCACCTTGGACGTCTACGCCAGCCCGCTCGAACTTCGCAACCAACCTCGTTATCGACGAACGTCAATAGCGTTGGCAGTGGCCGCTGTGATCCTGCTCGTCATCGGGCTGACGGTCTTCGTTCCGAGAGGGGGCGGAGGCAAAGGTGCGATCACGAGATCACCCGTGCGTGCCACCACAACCCCATGGAACGCCGCGCGCCCATTGTCTACGCTCAAGGGAGGCGCAGTCCACCGGCGGAGCGGAACATGGAGCCTTGTCGATGACGTGTTGAGTGGCCGGTGGCAGCAGAGTCTTTTGGGGCCGCCCGGGGGGTACCTCGCCTGCCCGAGCACTTCGACTTGTTACGCGATGAGCGGTCACTACGCCTCAGCCGACGCCAACGCGCCCTTGCTTTCTGTCTCGCTCTACGTGAGCACAGATATTGGTTCGACCTGGTCGGTACTTCCGATGCCGCAGGGTTTCCATCCGACGAGCTCGCTTGCGTGCGGTGGAATCACCGAGTGCGCGGCCGGAGGCACATATCACGGCACATCAGTCCTCGTCTCGACCATTGACGGTGGGCACTCGTTCGTCATTGCTCCGTTGCCGGCCGGAGATGGCACCCTTTATTCGCTCTCGTGCCCGTCGCCTACGTTCTGCGCTGGTCTCTCCGCTACCGGTTCCGACACGAATCAGACACCGAGTGACGCCACGTTCCTTTCGACGAGCGACGGAGGGTCCACCTTCGTCGATGCTCCGATCATTGCGGGTGATTCAATGCAATCGCTTGCGTGTAGCTCAAACCTCGATTGCACCGCAATCGGTAGTAGCGATGCGCTTGGCGCGGACGATGTAACCGGGGGGGTGGTAGCCCGGACTGAGGACGGCGGCGGTAGGTGGGTGGCTGGTAATTTCCCGAGCGGCTTCGGCGTTAGCTATTTGTCGCAACTGTCTTGTGCCGACGCACTTCATTGTTCGGTAGGAGGGACCATAGCCATCACTGTCGCGAACTCACCGCGGTGCGCGTCGCTGCCGGGATTAGGTGAAACCCCGACCACGACGCCGACCACGACAACACAGAGTCCTGCCGTGCAGGCCATTTCGGAGTTCGAATCGGAAGTGGCGACGAGCGAGATCTTGAAGGAGGCCCAGTCGGGCTCCTCCAGCTTCAGCTGCTCAAGCGGTCAAACGCTGATCAGCGACATCGCATCGTCCAGCAACGGGGGTCTGACTTGGACGCCCGATCCGTTACCTGCTGATGTGCCACAACCGCAGCTCTCTGGTCTGTCATGCCCGACTGACAAGGAGTGCTGGGCCGCGGGATCAGATGCTGTTCCCGAGCAGATCGGGAATACCCAAAATGGGGGTTCGTCAGTTCTGCTCGGGACCACCGATGGGGGATTGAGCTGGTCTAAGGTCACCTTCAGTGTTCCGACCAACGCCCCGAATGACTACGGACAGTCATACCTCAGTATCGGCTCGATTGCCTGCCCTTCCGCCAACGTGTGCCTGGCGCAAGGTTCCACTGCGCAGAGCTCACCCAGCGCCCCCCTTTACAGCTTGGTCGTCCCTGGGCCCACATCACCGAGCTGAAGCCGCTATCGGCCCGGATTAGAAGGTTGCACCAATCACCGCAAGGGCGGCGCTTTGGCCAAGACGGTCATCGAAAGATTCAGCTTGCTTATCACGACGATGTTCCGCCGCTGACCCTCCTTGACGTAGTGGACGACCCACATCCGACGCCGCGTTCCCCGGTACGGGGACACGCCATCGGTAGCCAAGACGGAGAACTCGAACGATCTGAGCAACGAGCGAATTCGCACCTTTTCGTCGCGAATCTCGATCTCGAAACCCAAGGTGGCGGTCCTGTAGGAAATGACGACCAAAAGAAGCAGTTGGAGAAACCAAATGAGATGTTGGCCCGGTTCGACGCGCCAATCAAGAACAAGAAGTGCTGCGAGCAGGGCTACGAACGCAGTGGTGGAGACCCCCAACCACCGCGTTCGCTTGATGGAGATCGTGATCGGGGGCTGTTGGGTGCTGAGCGTACCGGTGATCAGCTCGCCTCTCTCCTCAGGATTACCGGAAAAGGGCGACAAGTGCGCCGGATAGTGCGGAGTCCGTCCATATGCGCTGTGTTCCACGGGGCAGACGATACCAAGACCGGTGAGCGTATTCCCGTGCTGTCACGCCTTTGTCACTCGTGAGAACCGGGCGTTGATGGCACGCGCAGCCATCGGTCCGGCAGCCATCGACCACCGTCGTCTCCCTCGAACGGGCCGACGCCAAGAGTGTTGGAAGGATCCTTGCAGCCAGTGGAAATCCATCATCCTGGTGCCAATGTCGTAATCTGTGGCTATGGCTCGAGAAGCGAAAGCGCTGGTTCTCGCCGTGCCAGAGGATAGCTTCGACGTCGTGGTGGCTGACCGCTCGAGTCTCTTCAAGGTGCCGTGCTCCTGATGACGGGCGAACTGGAGCCCTTTCCCGGCCAGGAGTTGACGCCGGAGCTGCTTGCCGCCGTGAACCGTGAGGAGAGGTTCGCCCCTGGCCTGAACGGCGCGCCCGACGTGCGACTTTTGGTGTACCGCCCTGCGAAGGTGGCGGCCCTCCAACCGTTGATCGTCGACATGCACGGCGGCGCCTTCGCCCGTCGTGCGGACAATTTCCCGGCCGGCCCGGCCCGCCTGGCCGCGTTCGGCGCAACGGTCGTCTCCGTCGACTACCGACCCGCGCCGGAAACGCCGTTCCCCGGTGGTGTGGAGGACTGCTTTGCGGCCCTGTGCTGGGCCACCGAGGCCCTGGACATTGACCGACAACGCGTCGCCGTGACCGGAGTGAGCGCGGGGGGCGCGCTGGCTGCGGCAACAACCTTGATGGCCCGCGATTGGGGCGGACCCGCCATTGCGTTTCAAGCCCTGGTCATCCCGGTCATCGACGATCGTTGCGACACGCCTTCGATCCATCAATACGAGGAGGCGCCCCTCTTCGGCGGTCGGTTGGCCAAGGAAATGTGGGTGCGCTATCTCGGGCCCGACGCCGACCGGACGACCGTCTCCCCCTATGCGGCTCCCGGAAGGGCCGAGGACTTCCATGGGCTGCCACCTGCTTTCATCCAGGTCAACGGGCTGGATCCTCTACGGGACGAAGGCATCCACTACGCGCTGAGATTGATGGCAGCCGACATCCCCGTGGAGTTGTACTGCGCACCCAGCCAGCATCATGGAATGAGCGTGGACGCGAGAACGGCCGCCAATGCCACCCGGCTGTACCACGAAGCCATACGGGCAGCGTTGAGAATTGACAACCCTTAGGCGTGTTTCAGCGAACACCGGTACGAGCGTTATCCCTGCTGGCTGACCCCCGAACCAGGCATCTGTGGATCTCGGCCACGGCTGCGGGCGCAGTGCTCGTCAGGTCCCTGCGTTGGCCACGCTCGTCACCGCCGGAACTCCGGTGAACGTGACGCTTATGTTCGACTCGTTGGTCGTGACCGGGGCGTTGAGCGTCAAGGTGCCGGTGCCCTGTCCGGAGACCACGTAGTCGTTGACGGGGATGCCTAGGCCGATGACACCGACGTCATTGGGAAACTGGGGGAGAGTGCTGTTTTTCCCGTAGAGATCACCGGCATCGACGATGTCCGGGGGGAAGCTCCCACCGCCGCTCAGGGTGATGGTCGAGCCGCTGGTCGTTACAGTCAAGGAGGCCGCACACGTGGTGTTCGGAGCCGGTTGGCCGTCGGCCGGGGTGGTGATCGCCGTCGGCGCACTCGTGTCGGTCAGGCGAGGGAACCCATAAACCGAGGAGATGGTCGTAGTGAGTTGGCTGTCGAAGTTGACTCCGGTACTTGTCACCAACCCCTTGTCGAAGTTGTCGTCCCCGTCGCAGATCCAGTTCAAGAAGCCACCGGTCGAGGCCCGTACGGTGTCGGTGCGGTAAAGGTTGTAGAGGGTGACGGCCGTCGGGAACGAGTTATCGAGGAGGTTGCCGGCAAACGGTGTCATGCCATTCTCCTCGACCTTGTTTCCCGAGTAGCTCGTCCCGTTGATGGTGACAGCGGCGGCATAGGGGTTGGTGTTGAAGACCCCGTTGGACTCGACGTAGAGCGTCGTCGCGACCTCTATGGCCTGGTCGACGTAGTCCGGCGAGGGGAAGTCCCCGGCGGCAAACTGTCCGACTTGCTCTGCGTCGTTCTCCCCTGCGATGTGTGGACCGGTGTTGCCGGCACCCTCGGTGAGCGGATTGGGATCGCTGGGGGCATTGGGGTTCATGCTCGATGCGCAGCCGCCCGCGGTCGTCCCCCCGCCGCTGTTTGCGAACAGGGCGAAGGTCGACTCCGCATCGGATGACGTCGTGATGCCCAACAGGCGAATCGGCACCCCGATCGGCATTCCCTGCCCGACGGCCAGTGGACCCGCCGTGGTGATCCTCAGGTTCTCGAGGCCCACCGACGTGGCATCGTTGGACAGCACGGCTGTACCTCCCGAAGCCGAGCGTACGGTCGTCCCCGAGGGGATCCCTGGGCCCGAGACGGCATCGCCCGCTGCGACCGTGGTAGCGAAGGTGCCGTCGACATCGGGGTTGATCGTGATGTCGGGGGAGCCGCTGGTGAGCGTGGCGTCATAAATCAACAGATCCGGTCCGAGGTTGGTCAGCGCCCCCCAGTCGGTGATCTGGCTGGTGGAGGTGATCGGACTCCCGGCGTTGGTGGTCTCACACCAGAGGCGGTAGGCCGTGCTGGACTCCCCGCCACCATTGTCATCGTTGTCGATGTCGTTGAGTGCCGTACCGGTGAAAGGACCCGAGGTCGGGTCGCCTGGCAGCCATCCTTCGGCTACCGGACCCACCACGCCTCCGTTCACCGAGGAATACGGGGCCCGGGTCGACGTTCCGTAGGCGCTGGGGTTGACCGGGTAGTCGATGATCGGGATCCCGTCTTTGGCGAAGCCTGCTTCGGCCAAGGTCGAGCACGCAGTGCCCGCTGGCGTGGCGGACCGGGCGAAGTCCACCGGCAGCGGCGTCGGCAGGGCGCCGCACAGCTGGTTCTGGCCGGCCGACCATCCGATGTCGTCGACGCCCTCGGTCACCTCGGTGCGGTCCCAGTTGTCGTTGACATCGCTCGTTGCGGTATCGGCACCGGCCTGGCAGTAGTACCCCTCGTTGGCGGCGGTGGACGCCGGATCGCTGGAGTTGTACAGCGTCTGGCCGGCGCCGTCGTTCAGCGTGCACCCATAGAGGCCGGCCCCGGTGTAGAGGTCACCGATCACTTGCATCATGGAGAGGGTCGTGTCGGAACCGCTACTTCGGATTCCCTCCACGTTGCCGTTGTAGAAATGAGGGGGGACAGGGGTCCGCCCGCCGGGCGGATCGGGGAGAGAAGCGGTGGTGCCCACCACGACGGGCGGACTCTTTGCACTCTCTGTCCCGATCCAGTTGGTTCCGTAGAGGGGGGTGTCGGTGTACTGCCACTGGCCCGAGGGCACGTTCGGATCGTTGCAGCTCACCGGCGAGTTGGAACCGGTACACGAGAAGCTTTCCGACGCCGCAATACTGCCGACGGCGTACCGTTTCACCGAGTAATCGGTGAGAGACGTGCCATTGGTCGTGGCGGACTGGGTGAACGACACCGTGACCAGGCCGCCATTGGGTCCGCTCGTCGTCGGCACGCTCGGGGTGGCACCCTGAGGCAGGACGTCGGCCACAGCCGCCGGCACGGTGCTGGGCGTCGAGGCCACCCAAAACGCGAAGGCGCTCCCGCCGGTGAACAGCACGGCAACGAACATGAAGCCCGAGACGACTACCAGCCCTGCCGTCCTCCGACGTCGGCGGATCACGGCTGCACCGTCACCGTCAATGGGAAGCTGAAGGTCGCGCCTTGGCAATTGCTCGTCGCGGCCACGTCCATTGTGGCGGCGCCAATCAGGGTGATGGTTTGCGTCCGATGGGCCGGGATGGATACCGGGAGATCATTCGGTGGGACGTTCATGGTGACGACCGGATGACCATCGGTCGTCGTACATCCCGAATGCGAAGCGTCGGGAGTAGCCGCCGAGCTCTGAGCGACGGCGAGGACGTGTATAGGCGAGCTATTCGGGTTTCCGACGTTGAACACCACATCACTCGTTCCACCGGGCAGCAACGGAGAACTTGGCATGCTGGCGGCTGTCACCGTGACGGGATGAAGTGTTCCGACCCCGGCGACGCCGGTAGCCGATCCGGTCGAGCTGTAATAGGCGTAGGCGACACCAGCTGCTAGGCAGAGGGCTGCGCCGGCCGCAACGGCGGCGACCGTAAATCGGGACCAGCGGCGATTGCGCCCCCCGGCTCCAGATTGGAGCTTTGTCTCCGTGGGGGCGGGGCCGTGGATGCGGCGTCTCATCATGTTGCGCGCGCCGCGTAGCGCAGGGCGAGAGTTACACCCTTGCAGGCGTCCTGGTTGGTGTCGGTTTGGATCATTGAGACGATCGGCCAGCCCCGTGGGGCGATGCCGAGGGCGCTCAGGGACACTCCCGGCGCGTGTGCGGGAATCGTCACACCGATGGTCAGCCCCCGGGTTACGGCGAAGTTCGCAGAGGCTGAACAAGTCGGTCGAGAGGTAGAGATGGTGATGGTGACGGCTCCGGGGGCGATGGTGAGTGCTGATGAACTCCGGTTGGTGAACGTGAGGTCAACCGGTTGCCCGGCACCCGGGGACAGCGGGACGTCGAGATCTCCCGAGATGGTGAAGGAAGGAGGTGAGCTCGAGGAACTGGCAAAGGCAGCATCGACGTACCATCCTGTGGTCGAGGCGGCAATCAGAACGAAGAGCGCGCCGATCACGGCCGCCCGTCCTCGTCCCCGCCCCCGAGCCATTCGATGCTTCACGAAGTTGTGCTCACTTGCTTGCGACCCACCTCATGCACGTTCGCCTCACTGTCCCGCTACGGACCGGGTACCGGGCTACGGACGACTACTCCGCAGCCCGGTCTCCGATCACGAGTTGCCCGACAGGGACGAGCGATCCAGGCGCTCCGCCGGGCTGGACTACTAGTTGGACGTGAAGCTGAGCCCGATGTCCGCCCCCTCGCAGGCGTTCTGGATAATGTCGGGATTCAGCATCTGTATCGACAAGGTCGTTGCCGTTGCCGAGTTCGTGGTGAAGAGGGTGGTGCCTGGTGGGATGCTCTGTCCGATGGTCTGCGGGCTGTTATTGAGTTGGTACCAGCTCGCCAGACACCCGGTCACGTCCTGGCTGGCAGGGGCGGGAGACTCGACATCGGTGCCGGTGGTGTCCAGTGAGACGGACACGGTGTTGACCTGCACAGGGCTTGTGCCGGGGTTGGTGATCGCGTACTCAATGGGCTGGGCCGGAGCACCTGGGTACAGCCCGGTGACGGTACCGCCCACGACGTTGATCTCCACGGCCGGGATGTCATCATTGCCGGCTGCGACCTGGGCCGTGGTGCCATAGGCGCCGGTTTCGAGGGCGGGGCCGCAGCTCGTGCTCACCTGCGCGAAGCCCGACGTCGGTAGGGCCGTGCAGGTTGGGAAGTCGCCGTTGTCGGAGCCCGCGTCGTCGATCCAGATGGTTCCCGGGTGCGTATCTGTCCCAACCGAAAGGTCGTTGGCAGAGCTGGACAGCGCAACGTTCAAACTGTCCGCTGCAGGGACTGCAGCTGCGCCCGGCGTCGAGTTGAACGTGAGGCCGTAGACGAACTCATTGCTGACAAAGGCGTCTTGTGGGCTGAAGTCGAACGTGACGTTCGTCTCCGACGGCAGGGTCCCGGGGTTGGTTGCTGCGGGGAAACTGGCGCTGACCGTGTCGCTGATGGGACCAGCAGCCGTGTTGTTGATCGTGAGCGTCATGGGCACGGCGGTTACCGCCGCACCCCAGTTGTCGATCCCGACGACTACGTTCACGAGCTGTTGATATGACGCCGAACTCGCGAGTGTGATGTCGTTGCCGATTTCGTCGGGCCCGCTGCAGCCGCTAAGGCACTGGTCCTGGCTGTAGGAGTTGGTCGAAATCAGGCTGTCGTAGCCCGCACCGACCTGGCTGATGGTGACGTTCGACGCGCTACCGGTCTGGGCGGAGCCTGCCCCCGCTCCACTGGATGTGAAATACGCGAATGCTGCTCCGCCGGCCGCGAGGACCGCCGCAGCAACCGCTAGGGCAGCAATCCGCTTCTTGCTGCCGAACAATTTACTTTGCACTTTGCATCTCCTTCAGTCGGGTTGGGTTGTAGCACTGGGCGTTGGTTCCACCACGCGCCCGTCGCAGGCCGGGTGGCCGTGTGTGGACCGTTCTCGATGCGGCCCCATTGCTGACCCGCGACGGCCTCTTCGGGAAGATGGCTGAAGGGCCGATGGCCGTAGTGGACGAGCGAGGCCGGTTACGGGTTCGGTAGTACCGAGAACCTTCGATGAGTGCACGGTGCACACTCACGTTGGCGGAAGGAGAAAGCCGTGTGCGGCTCTCTGCAATAAGGCCCCCCATCGGCTTCGCTCCTTGTTCTTGATGAAATGCGCAGCAGATGTCGGTTTCGCCGCTCGCTCACCTCGGCACTGCGACCAGACAAAGTGGCCAGAGGGTCAGGTACATGGCGAGAGGCTCACCGCGTCATCTGTCCGTCGGTCTAAGGCATGCAATACGCAATGTCAACGAGGGGTGTATGCGTTGACTCCGACACAGCACAGACATCACACGATCGTCGCGTATCTGCCACTTATGGCGGGAATTGTCACACGAGTCGCGACAATGACACGCGGCGGCAGGCGCTGCACCCCGCGATGGCAAGGAAACTAGGGGCCCCTCGGGCCGCAACGCCAATTGGGGAGCGAATTTGGGAGCTCGGACGCGAGCAAGGGACCGTTGCATACTGATGAAGTGCTGATTCGCATCGAGGCCTTCGACCTCCCCGGGCGTTCTTGTGGACCTTCTCCTGAGCGCCCGGGCGGCCATCACGGGATTCAGGTGGGTGTGCAGCGAAAGAACAAGCCGGGTGAGCTGATGGGACAGGTGAGCGCGGACGTGGAGTCGGTCACCTGGGAGTTGGAGGCAACTCCGGTGTCAGCCGACCCTGGCGACTTCAGGGGTCCGTACATCTCGGGACCGCCCGGTGGTCGATTCATCTACCTGTCGTGGGGCGTCGTCGAGAAGCCAGGGAGTTTCGAGATGTTCAGACGGGCCAAAATCATGTTCGACGGCATCCCGGTTGAGGTCCTGGCGGAAGCGCAGACGTCGGGCGTTCTCACCGGGCGATTGGGCCTCACTGATCCAAAGGGGAACCCCACCTGTGCGGCGGTTCGACCACCGCTGATCGAATGGTCGAGCACCGCCGCGTAGCGCGAGCCTCCCGGGCCGGCCACCAGATTGGCCAGCGGTTGCCGTCCTGGTGTGCGGGGCAGGTGTTCGAACGGAAAAAGGCGGTACTCCTGCGACAAAGCCCTGGTTGGAGGTGCTGCGGATTGGCACCGGGCTGGTGATGGCTCATAGTGTTCACGCGTGCGCGCCTCACGCATAAAGGCCGGCCGCAGGGACGCTCCGATCTCTCCGAACCGGTGGAAGAGTCCGGTGCGCGGCCCGTGGTTGACATCGATTTTCGGAGTCGTTCTGCTCATCGGGATCCCGGTTGAATTCATCACTGGCCTGATTTCCTACGCCGCCTACGATCCCCGCCTGAACGGTAACGACCCCAACCCGAATCACGGTCTGTTCGGGCTGTATCTGTTCGACTGGGTGGCCTCGCCCTCCTGGCTTTACCGACTCACCGAGGGCATCCATGTGATGCTCGGCCTGGTCCTCGTTCCGGTTGTCCTCGCCAAACTGTGGTCGGTCATGCCCAAGCTGTTCTCCTGGCCACCATGGCGGTCGATTTCCCAGCTTCTCGAACGACTGAGCCTGGTGCTCGTCGTCGGTGGTGTCGTGTTCGAAATGAGCACCGGCCTGCTGAACATCGACTATCTGAACCCGATCAAGTTCTACCCCGGGCACTTCTACGGCGCCTGGGCTTTCATGGCGGGGTTCGCCGTCCACGTCGTCGTCAAGTTCGGCGACATGGTGCACGCCCTGCGCTCGAGGCGATTGCGGACCGAGTTGCGGACCGGACTTGCGGGTACCCGGCCTGAACCACTCGCTGGAGGGTTGGTCGCACCCGAGCCGGCCGCGCCGACGATCTCGAGGCGAGGCATCCTCGCCCTTGTCGGCGGCACGTCGCTGGCCGTGTTCGTCTTGACCGCTGGCGAGACAATCGGCGGCGCCATGCGGAAATTCGCGCTGTTCGGCACGCACTACCGCTCGCCGGATTCGGGAGCGAATCACTTCCCGGTCAACAAGACAGCTCAGTCGGCTGGGATCACGACGGCGGTAACCGGTGCAGATTGGCGCCTCGAACTCGTCGGGCCACGCCGAATCTCACTGAGCAGGGAGGAACTCCTCACCATGGCGCTGACAACGGCGGATCTGCCGATCGCCTGCACCGAAGGGTGGTCGACCGTGCAGCGCTGGACGGGCGTTCCCCTCGCCGATCTGGCCCGGCTGGCCGGCGCGTCAGATCACGGCACGGCCGCCGTGAAGTCGCTGGAGTCCACGGGCGGCGCCACTCTTTCAGCAGCCCAGGTGTTCGCGCCCGATTCCATGCTCGCCTTACGGGTCAATGGTGCTGACCTCTCCCTCGACCACGGATTCCCTGCTCGAGTCGTCGTTCCGTCCGCTCCAGGTACGTACAACATCAAGTGGATGTCCAAAATCGTGTTCTCGGAGGCGCGCTGACGTGCGGTGGTTCCGCCGCCACTACGGCGCCGGCCCGCTTCACCTGGCGGGACTCTTGGCCTGCTTCGCTGTGGCGGCCTACGCCGTGACGCGGGTCTTCGGCGTGAGCGGCTGGAAGGGCATCCTTTTGTGGTTTGCCGTCTGCCTGGTCGGGCACGATCTGATTGGATGGCCGATCTACACCGCTGCTGACAGGGTCCTCGTCCGAGCCCAGCAGCGTCACCTGGGCCGCCGGGGATTCCTCGTGCCCTGGGTCAACCACGTCCGAGTTCCTGTCATCATCTCGGGGACCTTGCTGGCAATGTTCTTCCCCTTGATCTTCAGGCTCTCGCAGGCCCGCTACGCGGACTACACGGGATTCGACGAGAACGTGTACCTCGCCAATTGGCTCGCCGTCACCGGCGCCCTGTTTGCAGCGTCAGGTGCCCTGTACCTCCTTCGGCTGGGAGTCGGCCGCAGGCGCCGCGTCTCCGGGCGACGACCCCCCGAATATGCACCTTCCGAGCGCGGTCCTGGGTAAGGACAACTGTGATCTGATGCGCAGTTTCGGCGTTCTCGGGTGGACCGCTGCAGTTCGGACGGCGCTCCCGGGACGTCGGGACCTAAGCTGCGCTCACGGCGCCGGTCGTGGGAAGCCGGGCATTGACGGATACCAGTCACCTTGGGGGGTGCGGAGTGAGGACTAGCGGCATCGACCTGCTCGATCTTGACGCTTTTCAACGGCAAGAACATCACGACATGTTTCGCCGCTTGCGAGCCGAGGAACCCGTGTCCTGGCACGACATTCCGGGCGCCAAGGGCTTTTGGAACTTCACCCGTCACGCCGATGTTGTGACGATAAACCGGGACTCGAGCGTTTTCTCCTCTGAGGCCGAGGGGGTGGTGGGCCTGTACAACCCCGACGAGGTGCCCGCTTCCTCAGGTGCAGCGGGTGCTGATCCCCGAGGCGTGATGATGCTCTACAGCGATCCGCCGAAGCACACCCGCTACCGCCTGCTGGTCAACAAGGGCTTCACCCCGCGCATGATCGGGCTCCTCGAGCAGTATCTCCGGTACCGTGCGACGCTGATCGTGGACAATGTGATCGAGTCCGGCTCGACCGACTTCGTGACCCAGGTGGCCTCCGAGCTCCCACTACAGGCTATTGCCGAGATCATGGGCGTTCCCCAGGAGGATCGTAAGCTCATTTTCGACTGGTCCAACCGCATGATCGGGATCGACGATCCCGAGTTCGCCAGTGACGACGGGACGAAGGCCTTCATAGAGCTCTACGCCTACGTGAACGAATTGGGCAAACAGCGTCGTGGCGACCCACAAGAGGACATCGTCACCAAACTCATCAATGCCGAAATCGCCGGGGACCGCCTGAGCGAGCTCGAGTTCGACATGTTCATGCTGCTGTTGTCGGTGGCAGGCAATGAGACCACCCGCAATGCCACCGCGTGGGGGATGTTGGCCCTCATGCAGAACCCGGATGCGTATGCCGCCCTTGTCGAGGATCCGTCCAAACTGGGGGTGGCGGCGGATGAAATTCTGCGCTGGGCGACGCCGGTGTTGTACTTCCGTCGCACCGCAACAGAGGACACCGAGGTCGGTGGCCAGGCCATCGCCATGGGTGACAAGGTCGTGATGTGGTACATCTCCGCCAATCGGGATGAAGAGGTGTTCGAAAATCCGTTCGTCTTCGACATCGATCGAACCCCAAATCCTCATATCGCCTTCGGTGGGGGCGGAGCCCACTTTTGCCTTGGATCCAACCTGGCCCGGATGGAGTTGCGCGTCATGTTCGAGGAGATCGTACGGCGCATTCCCGACATGCACTTGACCGGGGATCCCCAGTTCCTGCGCTCGAACTTCATCGGGGGGATCAAGCATTTGCCGGTGGCGTTCACTCCCGGCGCCCGCCTCAATCCTGCGCCGGCGCAGCCGTGATCCACCCGACTACCCCAGGATCTTGGCTTTCTCCGCTTCGAATTCAGAATCGGTCAGGAATCCCTTTTCCTTGAGCTCGGCCAGCTTGTGGAGTTGGTCGGCACTACTGGAACCAGACCCGACGTGCTCGAAGTACCGCAGAGACGCCCTGTGTTGTAGTGCCGCCTGGTTGGCGGCCCGTTCATGCATGGACCCACCACGGAAGAGCAGGTAGAGGAACACTCCCAGGTAGGGGAGGAACACTATGAAGATGACCCAGAGGGCTTTCGACCAACCCGAAATATCATGGCTGCGGAAAATATCGCCGAACACCATGACGGCGAGCCAGATCCATATGAAAAAGAGGAAGAACTCCAACATCGTCCAAAAGATGTCAAGTATCGGATAGGTCGTCGCAGTCATTGTCTCTGCCTCTTTCTGGTGTCGCTGAAGTGGGTGCGATCCGGGTGAAGCGTGATTCGACTGGCCACGTGCGCCGCTCGCTCCGGAGTCAGCGTTGGACAACCGTTCTCGTTGGCTGTATCCCGTTTCCAATCGATGTCCGAGCGTACTCCTCGTTCCCCGTCAGAACTGGCGGAATCGGTGGCGACGCTGTGCACCCTTGAAGTGAACGGGAAGGTCCGGGGATGGTCGAAAATGGGAGTCGGCTACAGTGGGTCCGAGCGTCTCGTGCGCAGTGTCAAGGCTTCGAGGGGGAGGGCAATGGGTATCCGCACGGCCAGGGGCGCACCTGCCATCTTCGTCCTTCTGGTCGGGCTGGCCATGTCGATCCTGGCTCCGGCAGGAGCGGCTGTCGGGGCTGTGCATACGGACCCGGTGCGCGGCACCCACATAGTCCATGGAATCACCGTGGCGACGGTTGCGCACCTGGGCCCCGCCAGTTTCATCGGCCCCGGGCCGTTGGGGGTGGGTGAGGCGACGCTGACGCTGACCACGGACGGTGCGCCCGTGGAGGTTTGGTACCCGGCGACCAAGTCGAGCGTCGCCGGGAGACCTGAAGCAACGTACGACATCGCCGACTGGTTACCGGCCTCCCTGATGAAGCTGCTGCCCCCCGGTTATGCGTTGAACTACCCGAGCGGCGGCGTGCGAGGGGTCCCGGTCGCTCCGGGGCGCTATCCGCTGGTGGTCTTCAGCCATGGATATGCCGGATTCCGTGACCAGTCCACATTTCTCACTTCCCGTTTGGCCTCGTGGGGCTTCATCGTGGCGGCGCCGGACCATTTCAGTCGCGACCTGACCGAGGTGCTCGGTGGGCCCACTGCGGCGACCGCCAAGACGACCGATGTGGCGGACCTCGAGGCCACCATCGCTCTGATGGAGGCGCAGGGTGCAGCGGCTTCGAGCGTGTTCTTCGACCACGTGGACAGCGCTCTCATAGGGGCCGTTGGTCACTCTGCCGGCGGGGCGGCAGTCGAAGCTCTCGCCGCCACGGATCCCAGAGTGACGACGTTCGTCGGCCTCGCCGGAGCCACGGTCGGAGCGTTCGGACAGACGGCGAGCGGCCCGGGCAGCGTCGCGCCCAGCCAGCCCGCACTCCTCATGTCGGGCACGGCGGACCATGTGGTCCCCACCGCCGGCATGATCAAAGCGTACGGGGCCCTGCGCGGTCCCAAGCGGCTCGTCCTCCTGAGCGGTGCCGGCCATCTCGTGTTCTCCGACCTCTGTGAGATCGGCTCGTCCCACGGTGGTTTGCTGGCGATAGCTGCTGTTCTCCACGTGCCGGTACCGTCCTCACTTGTCCCGTTGGCTTCCGACGGGTGCAAGGCGCCCGACCTCCCGCCGCCCGACGCGTGGCCGGTCATACGCCAGGCTGTTACCGCCCAGTTGCGATACGCATTCGGATTCGACAAGTCCACTGCCGGCCTCAGCGGTCTCGGCGCTACCTATCCGCGAGTGGTCTCGGGGGAGCGAGCATCGCCCTGACCGTTCGCCGGGAGTCGGGGAGTTGGATGGCCGCGCCATGCACGCCACATCGAGGCGACTTATCGCCGCGTGGGCCGGCTG
>Ga0182012_10003784_pt1 | contig 15992 bp, 10 predicted proteins | sample 612S2SmetaG_FD_120486 | JGI IMG/M metagenome (GOLD analysis project Ga0182012, IMG submission 120486) | Permafrost microbial communities from Stordalen Mire, Sweden - 612S2S metaG | ecosystem: Environmental > Terrestrial > Soil > Wetlands > Permafrost | place: Sweden: Stordalen | collected...
CGCATCAGAGGCCACAGCGCCCTCGAGCTTCAGAATGCTGCGCATCATCAGCTGCACCTGCGTCTTCTCGGCGCTGCCGGAGCCGACCACCGCCTGCTTGATCTGCCGGGTCGCGTACTCGAACACCTCGGCATTGGAATCGATGGTGCCGCAGATCGCAGCGCCGCGCGCCTGGCCGAGCTTCAATGCGCTGTCGGGATTGCGATTGACGAATACCCGCTCGATGGCGATCTCGGAGGGCCGGTACTGAGCCACGATGCTCCGAACACAGGTGAAGATCTCGCACAGCCGCGCCGCAAATTCGCCATTGCGCGTACGTATCACGCCGCTCGCCACGTAGGTGAGCCGGGACCCCAAGGCATCCACGACGCCAAACCCGGTGCATTGCGACCCCGGATCGATGCCGAGCACCCGCACGGTCGTGGCTTTAAGCGCCAAGCGTCTCGCCCGTGGCATTTCGGGTGGCGATCATTGTCGTTGACATGGCCTAGTATGATACCGGCAATGGGCGGCCAAACCCACCCGACACGCGCCGAGGACGATGGAAACGACCGATGGAAACCACCATTCCAAGCCCGACCGCGAGCGATCGGCTCGAAGCAGGCTTCGCGGCCGTTCGTTCGCTGGATCTTTCGCAGGCCCAGGAGCCCACGCGCAAGGCGGCGCTCGAAATAGCCGAGATCGTGCGCACGCTCGACGCCGACGAGGACGTGGTGATCGCCGCGATGCTGCAGCCGCTGATGGAGGAGAAGCTTCTCGATCGGGACGCCGCTGAGCGGCAATTTGGCGAAGCCGCGGTGCAGCTCGCCCGCGCGCTGAGTCAACTGGGGCGTTTCGGGTTGCCGGCCGATTGGACCCCGGATCGCGGTCTGGAGAGCTCCCAGGCCGAAGCGCTCCGCAAGATGCTGGTCGCGGTGGTCGGCGACGTGCGGCTGGTGGTGGTGAAGCTCGCTGAACAGTTGCAGCGGATGCGCACGGCGAAAGCGCTCGACGCCCCGCTCCGGCGCAAGCTCGCCGTCGAGACCCGTGAAGTCTACGCGCCGCTCGCCAATCGACTGGGTGTCTGGCAGGTCAAATGGGAACTGGAGGACCTGGCCTTCCGATATCTGCAACCCACCGATTACCGCCACATCGCGGCGGCTTTGAAGGTGCGCCGGTCCGAGCGGGAGCGCTACATCGAGGAGCTGAAGGGCCTTCTGCTGCGGGAATTACGCGCCGCCGGGATCGAGGGAGAGATCGACGGCCGTCCGAAGCACATCTTCAGCATCTGGCGCAAAATGCAGATGAAGCGCCTGGCTTTCGAGCAGATCATGGATATCCGCGCGGCGCGCGTCCTGGTGGGCTCGGTGTCGGACTGCTACGCGGCGCTCGGCGTCGTGCATTCGCTCTGGCCGTTCATTCCCGGCGAGTTCGACGACTACATCGCGACCCCGAAGGACAACATGTACCGCTCGATTCATACCGCGGTGCTCGGTCCCGGCAACCAGCCGGTCGAAATCCAAATCCGCACCCACGACATGCACGCTCATTCCGAGCGCGGCGTCGCGGCGCATTGGCGCTACAAGGAAGGGGGCCGTTCCGATCAGGCGTATGAACGAAAGATCAACCAGCTGCGGGCGTTGCTTGCTCCCGAAAATCAGGACACCGCCCATGATTTCCTCGACCGCATGCGGGTCGAGCTGTTCCAGGACCGTGTGTACGTGCTGTCGCCCAAGGGCGAAATCGTCGACGTGCCGGTCGGCGGAACGCCGCTCGATTTCGCCTACCAGGTGCATACGGATCTCGGCCATCGCACGCGCGGCGCCAAGATCAACGGCCGCATGGTCGGGCTCGACTACGCGCTGAAGAACGGCGAGACCGTGGAAATCATCGCGGCCAAGACGCCCCAGCCCTCGCGCGACTGGCTGTCGCCGCAGTCGGGCTACCTCGCAAGTCCGCGCAACCGCAACAAGGTGAAGGCCTGGTTCCGCAAACAGAACGAAACAGAGAACAAGGTCGAGGGGCGCGCCATGCTCGAGCGCGAGATCCAGCGCCTTGGGGTGAACGTCCCACCGATGCCCGAGCTCCTGGCGGAGCTCAAGATGTCGAGCGCCGAGGATCTGCATGCGGCGATGGGATTGGGGGAGATCAGTGCGGCGCAGGTCGCCGGTGCGATTCAGCGTCTGCTGCACAATCGGGCGGCGCGGCCGGAGGAGACGCTCAGGTCACGCGCGCCGGCGCCGCGCGAACCGCAGGGGGCGATCCAGGGGATCGGGGATCTGTTGTCGACGTATGCCCGGTGCTGCAAACCGGTGCCGCCGGAGCCCATCGCGGGTTACATCACGGTCGGCCGCGGGGTGAGCATTCACAGCCAAAGCTGCGCCAACCTCGCACGGCTCGCCATCAAATCGCCGGCGCGCGTGTTGCCGGTCACCTGGGGTTCCCGGGGCGCGCACGCCCCGCACGGAGCCTTCCCGGTCGACATCGAGGTGCAGGCGTTCGACCGGCGGGGCCTGGTGAGGGACGTGAGCGCGGCGCTCGCCGACGAGAAAATCAGCATACGTGCGATGACCACGGTGACTGACGCGCGCGATCACCTGGCGCGCATGCAGATCGGCATCGATGTGGCGGACCTGCCGCAGCTCTCGCGCCTGCTCGCCAAGGTCTCGAAGCTGCCCAATGTCGTCAGCGCGCGGCGCAGGAAGTAGACCTCAGCGGTTGATCGCGTCGATGGCCTTTTTGTCCGCCGCCAACGCCGCCTCGTGGATGGCCTCGGAGAGCGTCGGGTGCGCATGGATGGTGCGTTGAATGTCCTCGGTGCTCGCGGAGTATTCCATCGCCAGCACGGCTTCGGCGATGAGTTCGCCCGCCATCGGGCCGATCACGTGCACTCCCAGCACCTCATCGTCGTCCTTGGCCGCCACCACTTTGGCCATGCCCTGCGCGGCTTCCATGGCGCGCGCCCGTCCGCTTGCCGCGAACGGGAAGACGCCCACCTTGTAGGGCCGGCCGGAGGCTTTGACCTGCTCCTCGGTTTGTCCCACCCAGGCGATCTCGGGGGCGGTGTAAATGACCGACGGGATCACCTTGTAGTTCACGTCCCCATAATGCCCCGCGATCAGATCGGCGGCCATGATGCCCTCTTCCTTGCCCTTGTGTGCGAGCATCGGGCCGCGCACCACGTCGCCCACCGCCCAGACATTTGCGGCGCCGGTCCGGCAATGCTCGTCGACCTGGATGAAACCCCGCGCATCGAGCGCGACGCCGGTGCCGTCGGCGAGCAAATCCTGCGTGAACGGACGACGTCCCACCGCAACCACCAGCTTGTCCACCTGCAGCGTGTGCTCGCCGGCTGCGTCCGCGTAGGTCACATCGACGGCCGAACCCGCCACCGCGGCGCGCGCCACCTTGGCGCCGAGCTTGATGTCGAGGCCCTGCTTCTTGAACTGCCGTTGCGCCTCTTTTGCGAGGGTCTGGTCGACCATGGGCAAAAAATCGGGCAGCGCCTCCAGCACCGTAACCTCGCTCCCGAGACGACGCCAGACGCTGCCGAGCTCGAGGCCGATCACGCCGGCGCCGATGACGCCGAGGCGTCGGGGCACGGCGTCGAACTCGAGCGCATCCCACGAATCCACGATGTACTTGCCGTCATGCGGAACCGCGCCCAAGCGGATCGGAGTCGAGCCCGACGCCAGGATCACGTTCTTCGCCGTCAGCGTCTTCTCCGCACCGTCCGGCCCCCGCACCAGCACTTTGTTTCCCGGCAACAGCCGCCCATGTCCCTGGATGCCCACCACGCCGGCGGCCTTGAACAGCGAGCTGATTCCTCCGGTCATGGTCTTGACGATGGACGCGCGACGCTTTTGCATCTGCGCAAGATCGAGCTGGATGTCCCCGATCTTGACGCCGTGGGTCCCAAACTCCTCCTTCGCCCGAACGTAGAGCTCCGAGGATTCGAGCAGCGCCTTCGAGGGTATGCAGCCGGCGTTCAGGCAGGTGCCGCCGAATGCGTAGCTCCCGTCCCGGTTCTGCCATTCGTCGATGCAGGCGACGGACAGCTTGTTCTGCGCGGCACGGATTGCCGCGGGGTATCCGGCCGGGCCGCCGCCGATCACGATGACATCGTAGTTATCGCTCATACCCCGAGCACCATGCGCGCCGGATCCTCGAGGCATTGCTTGACGGTGACCAGGAATTGCACCGCCTCCCGGCCATCGATGATGCGGTGGTCGTAGGTCAATGCGATGTACATCATCGGTCGAATCACCACCTGGCCGTCGACGGCCACGGGGCGCTCCTGGATCTTGTGCATCCCCAGAATCGCACTCTGCGGCGAATTGACGATCGGCGTCGACAGGAGCGAGCCGAACACGCCGCCGTTGGTGATGGTGAACGTGCCGCCGGTCAATTCCTCCATGGTGATGGAGCCCGCGCGGGCGCGCGAGGCAAAATTCCCGATCGACTTCTCGATGTCCGCGAAGGTGAGCTGATCGGCATCCCGCAGCACCGGAACGATCAATCCGCGATCCGTCGACACGGCGACGCCCACGTCGAAGTACTCGTGATACACGATGTCGTTGCCTTCGACCGAGGCGTTCACTGACGGAAACTTCTTCAGCGCCTCGACGCAGGCCTTGGTGAAGAACGACATGAAGCCCAGCTTGATGCCATGCTGCTTCTCGAACGAGTCCTTGTAACGCGAGCGCAACTCGTTGACGGCGTGCAAATCGACCTCATTGAACGAGGTCAACAGCGCCTGCGTCGCCTGCGCCTGCACCAGTCGATCGGCAATGCGCGCGCGCAGGCGCGTCATCGGCACGCGCTGATCGACCCGTCCGCCGCGCCTTGCCGGCGCGGGCGCGGGTCCGGGCACTGGCGCGGCCGGGGCCGCAGGCGAACTCTCCTGGGTGGCGAGGAAATTCACCACGTCCGATTTCGATACCCGTCCGTCGCGTCCGGCGCCTGCCAGCGCCTTGGAGTCGAGCTTGTTCTCCTCCGCCACGCGCTTGGCGGCGGGGCTGAGCTTGACGCCGGTGTCGGCCATGATGACCGGTGCGTTCGCGCCGGGAACCGCCGGTGCGCTCGCGCCGGGAACCGCCGCGGTGCCCGCGCCGGTACCCGCGCCCCGTTCCTCGATCAGCGCCAGCACCTGCCCGCTGGTCACCGTGGTCCCGTCCTTGAGCCTGATCTCAGTGATCACTCCGGCCGCCGGGGCCGGCACCTCGAGAACGACCTTGTCGGTCTCCAGGTCGACCAGATTTTCGTCGCGGGAGACGCTATCCCCCGGCTGTTTGTGCCACGCGACCAAGGTGGCGTCCGCCACCGACTCCGGCAGCTGCGGCACCCGCACTTCGATTGTCATGAACCCGTCCTAGTGTGAGCCGCCGTCGGGAGGCGCATCGTCTGTCGTGAGGTCTCTTCCGGCGGGACGCCCTGCAGCGCGGCCGTGACCAGATTCTTCTGCTGTTGCTCGTGCAGGCTGGAGATGCCGGTCGCGGGCGCAGCGGCGCCGCCGCGACCGGCGTACAAGAGCTCATCCTTCGGGCCAAGCGGGGCTTGCAGCCGATGGCGTATCTGGTACCAGCCGCCTTGATTCTGCGGCTCCTCCTGGCACCAGACGATCTCGCGCGCATTCTCGTATTTGCGCAGGATCGCCTCGTACTCCTCCGAGGGGAACGGATACATCTGCTCGAGGCGCACGATCGCGACGGCGTTGATCTTCGCCTCGCGCCGCGCCTTCAACAGATCGAAATACACCTTGCCGCTGCAGAGCACGACGCGGGTCACCGCCGACGCTTCGGGGTCGTCGATGTCGTCGATGATGGTCTTGAAGCCGCCGCCCGCGAGCTCCTCGAGGCGCGATACCGAGAGCGGATGACGCAGCAAGCTCTTCGGCGTCATGATGATGAGCGGCTTTCGCAGCGGCCGCACCATCTGCCGCCGCAGCATGTGGAACATCTGCGCGGGAGTCGAAGGCACACACACCTGGATGTTGTATTCGGCGCAGAGCTGCAGGAAGCGCTCGAGCCGGGCCGAGGAATGTTCCGGACCTTGTCCTTCGTAACCATGCGGCAGAAACAGCGTGAGTCCGGACAAGCGTCCCCATTTGGCTTCGCCCGAACTGATGAACTGGTCGATGATGACCTGTGCGCCGTTCGCAAAGTCGCCGAACTGTCCCTCCCAGATCGTCAGGCAATGAGGCTCGGTGGTCGAGAACCCGTACTCGAAACCCATCACGGCCTCTTCCGAGAGCACGGAGTCGGTGACGGTGAAGGTGGGCTGGTTGGTCGCAAGATGCTGCAACGGAACGTAGCTCCTGCCCGTGGTCTGATCGTGCAACACCGCATGGCGGTGGAAGAAAGTGCCGCGGCCGCTGTCCTGGCCCGTCAGCCGCACCGGATATCCTTCCTGGATCAGGCTCGCATAGGCCAGGTTCTCGGCGCAGCCCCAATCGAGGGCGAGCTCCCCCGCCACCATGCGCTCGCGCGCCTGCATGACGGCGAGCACGCGCGGCTGCAGGGTCCAATCTGCCGGGTAGGTGGTGATGGCTTTGCCGAGCGCGCGCAATCTCGCCATGTCGACCGCGGTCTTCACCGGCTCCGACCAATCGGCGCCGAGATATTCGCTCCAATCGACCGTGTACTTGTTGCCGATGAGGCCGAGCGCGGCACGCGCCTGCGGCTTGCCCTCATCGAGACCCGCACGGTATTGATCCATCATCGCCGCCGCGTCGGCCGTGGCGATCACGCCCTCTGCCACCAGCTTGTCCGCGTACAGCTGACGGGCGGTCGGCTTCTTGCGGATGACCTGATACATCAACGGCTGGGTCGCCGCAGGCTCGTCGGCCTCGTTGTGTCCGTGCCGGCGGTAGCATACGAGATCGATGACCACGTCCTTGTGAAACTTGCGCCGGTAGGCGAGCGCGAAATGCGTGACGAAGCAGACCGCCTCGGGATCGTCGGCGTTGACGTGGAAGATCGGCGCCTCGATCATCTTCGCGACATCCGAGCAGTACAGCGTCGAGCGTGCGTCGCGCGGGTTCGAGGTGGTGAAACCGACCTGGTTGTTGATGATGATGTGAACCGAGCCGCCCGTGTAGAAGCCCCGGGCCTGCGACAGCTGCATCGTCTCCATCACGACGCCCTGACCCGCGAAGGCGGCGTCGCCGTGGATCTGCACCGCGAGCACCTTGTCGCCCTTCACGTCGCCGCGGCGCTCCTGACGTGCGCGCACCGAACCCTCCACCACGGGGTTCACCACCTCGAGGTGGGAGGGATTGAACGCGAGCGCGACATGAACGTTGCCGGCCGGAGTTTTCAAGTCTGCGGAGAACCCCTTGTGGTACTTCACGTCCCCCGAGCCCCGCAGCTTCTGCAGGTCGTAGTGGCCCTCGAATTCGATGAACAGATCCTTGGGCGACTTGCCGAGCAGGTTCACCAGCACGTTGAGCCGGCCCCGATGCGCCATCCCGATGACGGTCTCCTCGATGCCGGCGCGCCCTCCCAGCTGCACGAGCTCGTCGAGCAAGGGAATCAGGCTGTCGCCACCCTCGAGCGAGAAGCGCTTTTGACCGACATACTTGGTATGCAGGTAGCGCTCCAGGCCCTCGGCCGCCGTCAGCTGCCAGAGGATGTTCTTCTTCTCCTCGGCGCTGAAGCGGTGCTGGATCCGCTCCGCCTGGAAATTATCCTGCAGCCACAATCGTTCCTCGGTGTCCGATACGTGCGCGAATTCCGCGCCGATGGTGTCGCAGTAGATGAACTTGAGGGTTGCGAGAATGTCCTTCAGCTTGCTGCGCGCCGGCAACGCCGCCGTTCGGCTGCCCGTGAAGAATTCGGTCTCCATGTCCGCGTCCGACAGGCCGAAGTACTTGGGATCGAGGATGTAGGGCATGCCGCGCGGCGACAGGCCCAGGGGATCGAGGTTCGCAATCAGGTGTCCGCGGTTCGCGTGGACCTGGATCAAGCGCGACACGGCGGCTTGCTTGGCGCTCGCGGCGCCGGCGGTTTCGCCGCCGGCGGCCGTTGGTGCAGCGGCGGCGGGCCTTTGCAGCTGCGCCGCGAGGCGCTCGCGGATTTGCCGGTGGGTTCCCGAAGCACCGGCGGGCGCCGCGCCCTTCGCGAGGCCCGCGAAGTAGCTTGCCCAGCCCGGCTCGACGGAGGCGGGGTCTTTCAGAAATTGCTCGTACAGATCCTCGACAAAATCGGCGTTTCCACCATACAAGGCCGTGGTGGCGAATTGATCGGCCAGTGAGTCGCTCATGGGTCCTTCGGAAGGGTCAAAAACCTTAATTACATCAAGGTGATGAGCAGGAAAGGAAAACGGAAAGATCGGACCAGCAGTTTAGCCCAACGAGGCACGATATGGAATGTGACGCAGGCCGCCAAAATTACAGAATGTACAGGTCCGCGAACTGCCGCAGCATACCGACCTCGTGGCCGATCAGCACGAGATAGGCCAGCAAGATGCAGTACAAGATCACCTCGACACGCAGCACCCGCATGAAGCGGTAGCCCGCCAGCAGCACCATCAGCGCGACGCAGACCCCGGTGATCGCCATCTTGAGCCCGGCGAACACGGCGGTATTGCCACCGACGAACAGCGCCATGAAGGGATTGACCTCCACGGCCCCGGCGGACAAGAGCTTGAGGGTCAGAAATGCGTCCACGACGCTCAAAATCAAGATGCCGATCGAGACTGCCCAGAGGTGCGTGGCGTGCCAGTCGAGCACGTGGAAGCGCCCATCCTCCACGCGCCGCGCGGGACGGCGGCGGCGCGGACGTATGCTGCCGTACAACAGCGACCACCAAATGCGCTGGCGCCGGTCCGGCCGGCTTCTGCGATCGCGCGCCTCCCGACTCCCCGTCGACTGCGCAGCGGCAAAATCGTCCGGAGTCGGTGGGATGAAGCTCATCCAAGTACTATCCCGATTTCGCGGCTTGTTCGGCAGGCGATGCGTCATAATACCGGCCGCCCAGGCGCAAATTTTGTGACGCGGCGGTCACGCGGCGCTCACCATCTGCGCCATGAAGTCGGCCACGTTCATGCCCGACAGGGTGGCGCGATCGGCGAACATCCGCTTGATCGATTCGGCTTGCTTCGCCCCGAAATGCGCACCGACGCTCGCCTCGAACTTCTTGACCAGCACCGGCATGCCCTCGGCCCGGCGCTTGCGGTGGCCGATCGGATAGTCGACTTGAACGCGCGGGCTCGACGTGCCGTCGTCGAAGTGGACCTGCACCGCGTTGCCGATGTATCGCTTGTCGGCTGCGTAGTACTCCTGCGTGAAAACCGCGTTCTCACGGACTTCCGTTTTGGCGCGCAGCGCATCGACCCGCGGGTCCCGCGCGATGTCGTCCTCGTAGTCCGCCGCCGTGAGCCGGCCGAACAGCAGGGGAATCGCAACCATGTATTGAATGCAGTGATCGCGGTCGGCGGGATTCGCCAGGGGTCCCGTCTTGTCGATGATGCGCACCCCCGGTTCCTGCGTCTCGATGGTCACGCGGCTCACCCGGTCCAGGCGATCGCGTACCTGGGGGTGCAGGGTCATGGCCGCTTCCACCGCGGTCTGAGCGTGAAATTCGGCTGGAAAAGAGATCTTGAACAGGACGTTCTCCATCACGTAGCTGCCGAAGGCCTGCGGCAGCGCCAATGTCTTGCCCTTGAACAAAACGTCCTGGAAACCCCAGGTCTTGGCGCTGAGCGCGGACGGATAGCCCATTTCGCCCTTGAGTGCGAACAGCGCATGGCGAACCGCGCGGCTGGTCGCGTCACCGGCCGCCCAGCTCTTGCGCGAGCCGGTATTGGGCGCATGACGATAAGTGCGCAGCGCCCCCCCGTCGATCCAGGCATTCGACACCGCGTTGATGACCTGATCGCGGGTGCCGCCCAGCATCGCCGTCACGACGGCCGTGGATGCGACGCGCACCAACAGCACGTGATCGAGCCCGACCCGATTGAAGCTGTTCTCCAAGGCGAGAACGCCCTGGATCTCGTGTGCCTTGATCATGCCGGTGAGCACGTCGCGCACCTTGAGCGGCCGGCCGCTGCGCGACAGGTAATCCGCGGTCGCCAGGATGCCGCCGAGATTGTCCGACGGATGCCCCCACTCCGCCGCCAGCCAGGTGTCGTTGAAGTCGAGCCAGCGGATCATCGCGCCGATGTTGAAGGCCGCGTTGATCGGGTCGAGCTCGTAGGAGGTGCCGGGGACGCGCGCGCCACCCTTGAGCGTGGCTCCCGGAACCACCGGCCCGAGAAGCTTGGTGCACGCCGGGTATTTCAGAGCCTGGAAACCGCAGGCTAGCGTGTCCATGAGGCAGTAACTCGCGGTCTCGTAGGCGAGATCGCTGTTGATCTCAACGCTCGACGCATAGTCGGCGATGGCCGCCAGCAGAGCGTCCGGAGCCGGCCGCTCGGCCGACTTGATATCGTGTGACATGAATTCCCTTTTTGGGCGCCCGCTCAGGGACGCCGCTCCAGTGGCAGAAATTTCAGGTTTTCAGGGCCGGTGTAATTCGCGCTCGGCCGGATGATCTTGCCGTCGATGCGCTGCTCGATGATGTGCGCGGCCCAGCCGGACGTGCGGCTGATCACGAACAACGGTGTGAACATGGCGGTGGGCACGCCCATCAGATGATAGGACACCGCCGAATACCAATCGAGGTTGGGGAACATGTTCTTGGCGCTCTTCATGACCGCCTCGATGCGCTCGGCGATGCGGTAGCCCTGCAAGTCCCCGGCGGCCTCCGCAAGCGACCGAGAGACCTCTTTGATGATCTCGTTGCGGGGATCGGCGATCGTGTAGACGGGATGCCCGAAGCCGATGATGACTTCCTTGGCCGCCACCCGACGCCTGATGTCGCTCTCCGCCTCGTCCGGCGAGGCGTAACGCTGCTGAATCTCGAAAGCCACCTCGTTCGCGCCGCCGTGCTTGGGTCCGCGCAGCGCACCTATCGCCCCCGCCTCGCAGGAATAGATGTCGGAGCCGGTGCCGGCAATCACCCGGGCGGTGAAAGTCGAAGCGTTGAATTCGTGCTCGGCGTACAGATTGAGCGATGTATGCATCGCGCGCACCCACTCTCGCGAGGGACTCTTCCCGTGCAGCAAATGCAGGAAATGCGCGCCGATGGAGTCATCGTCCGTCTCGAGGTCGATGCGCTTTGCGCCGTTGGCGAAGTGATGCCAGTAGCAAAGCATCGAGCCGAGCGAGGCGAGCAGCCGATCCGCGATGTCGCGCGCCGCCTCGATGGGATGGCCCCCGGCCTCGGGTTCCATGCACCCGAGCGCCGACACCCCGGTGCGCATCACGTCCATCGGGTGGCTCGATGCCGGCAATTGCTCGAGGATGGTGAGCACCGCCTTCGGCGGAATACGCAGACTCTTGAGCTTGGCCTTGTAGGCGGCGAGCTGCGCCCGGTTCGGAAGCTTCTCGTGCACCAGAAGATGGGCGATCTCCTCGAATTCGCAATGCATGGCGATGTCGAGGATGTCGTAGCCGCGGTAGTGCAGGTCGTTGCCGCTTCGCCCCACCGTGCAGAGCGCGGTATTGCCGGCGGGAACGCCGGACAGGGCCACCGACTTCTTCGGCTTGAGTCCCGTCGGCGACATGCTCGCCGGAGCTTGCGTTTCGCTCATTTCTCTTTCCCCTCTCGGAACAATTCGTCGAGCTTGGCCTCGTAGGAGTGATAATCGAGGTACTTGTAGAGATCCACCCGGCTCTGCATTCGATCGATGACGTTCTTCTGAGTTCCGTCGCGGCGGATGGCCTCGTAGGTCGCGAGCGCGGCCGCATTCATGGCGCGATAGGCGGAACAGCAATAAAGCACCACGTCGACCCCCGCCGAGGCCAGCTCATCCCGCGTGTACAGCGGCGTGTGCCCGAATTCGGTGATATTCGCGAGGATGGGCACCCCGACCGCCTCCTTGAAGCGGCGGTACATGGCAAGGTCGGTGATCGCCTCCGGGAAAATCATATCGGCGCCGGCCTCGACGCAGGCGACCGCGCGCTCGATGGCCCGGTCGATCCCCTCGACCGCCAAGGCATCGGTGCGCGCCATCACGACGAAGTTCGAGTCGGTGCGGGCGTCGACCGCCGCCTTCACGCGATCGACCATTTCCTCCCGGCTGACGACCTCCTTGCCGGGACGGTGGCCGCAGCGCTTGGCCTGGACTTGATCCTCGATGTGCAGGCCGGCGGCGCCGAATTTGATGAACGATCTGACGGTGCGGGCTATGTTGAATGCGCCGCCCCACCCGGTGTCCGCGTCCACCAGGAGCGGCAGCGGGCAGGCATCGGTGATACGACGGATGTCGGTGAGCACGTCGTCCATGGTGCTGATGCCGAGGTCGGGGACGCCCAGCGAGTTCGCGGCGACTCCGCCGCCCGAGAGGTACAGCGCCTTGAATCCCGAGGCCGCCGCCAGGCGGGCGGTGTACGCGGTGATGGCCCCCACGACCTGCAAGGGACGCTCTTGCGCGACGGCGGCGCGCAAACGCGCGCCCGGGGACATAGCGGACGGGATGCTGTTCGGTGCCATGATCTTGAATTCCTGCAGGATTGAAACTATAGAGGTATTAGCGCCGGGGCCGGGTGACAAAACCGATCAAATCGTCTGAGCGATTTTGCAACACCGCATTCGAGTCCGGCGTGCGACCGCGCCGCTCCCCGGTCACCCTTGCTGGCCGCGCCGAAATTCCCCGGGAGACGCGCCGGTCCACTTCTGAAATGCACGATGGAATGCGCTGCGCTCGGAAAATCCCAATTCCAGGGCGATGTCCACCACGCTTCGATCCGAGTCGCTCAGATAGCTGATCGCGAGGTCGCGGCGAAGCTGATCCTTGATTCCCTGATACGTGGCGCCCTCCTCGTGTAAACGCCGCCGCAACGTCGCCGCGGTCATGTTCAATTCCGCGGCGAGGGTGTCGAAATCCGGCACCTCCCCGGGGAGCCGCTGCCGCAACCGACGGCGGATGCGCGCGCTCACGCTGCTGCCGTTCTTGTATTTGGTCACGATGTTCTCGGGGGCGGTGCGCAGAAACTCCTTGATGCTGCGCTCGTCCTGCACCACGGGAAGCCCCAGGTAGCTGGCGTCGAAGGCGATTCCGGTGAACGGCGCATCGAATGAGAGGTCGTTCGAAAACATCACCCGATATTCATCGCTGTGCGCGGGCTTCGGGTAGCAAAATTGAGCACGCAGGATCGGGATCCGCCGGCCGACCAACCAGCAGGCGACGCCATGCAGCAGAAGGAGCAGGACCTCCTGCCCGAACACCCGGTGCGGCAGGTCCGCTCGCTGCTCCCGCAGCACGATGGTCGCTTCGCCGTCGTCGCATTCCAGCGATCCTGCGATGTCGTCGAGGATCAGTCCGTAGAAGCGCAGGCTCCGCTCCAGCGCATGACCCAATGTCCTGCAACTCAGCACGGAATGGCAGAGCATGGCGAAGCTGCCCGACTTCATCCGCCGCGAGTCCTGGCCGAAAAACTCGTCGTCCAAGGTCAGGGCGATGAGGCGCCATAATTTTCCATAGTGTTCGGCGGAAACGCGCGCATGCGGGCTTTGCAGCAGCGTCGGCGACAGCCCGACGGCGATCAGCAGCTCGTCCGCGTCCAGATGCCGGGCGCGCACCGCCTCGAGCGCCGCGGCGACGAAACAGATGGCCACCGTACCCGGCTCCGGCCGGCCGGCAGGGGCAGCGTGGCCCGGAAACAGCTCGATCGATGACTCCTGCATGGAGGCGGTAGTTTACGCGATGCAGAGGGCCTAATATATGCATGTCCTGGCCCGGGCTGCTGCGCTCGGTCCGTCACGTCAATTGGAAGGGGTATTCTCAATGACCAGCTCTGTCGCGGCGCTCAAACCGCAAGCACCCACCGTCAAAATGCTGCTCGACGGCAAATTCATCGACTCGAAATCCAGCGAGTGGCACGACGTGGTCAATCCGGCGACGCAGGAGGTGCTGGCTCAGGTGCCGTTCGCGACCGAGGCGGAGATCGACGCGGCGGTGGCCTCGGCCAAGGCCGCGTTCAAGACCTGGAAGAACACGCCGATCGCCGCGCGCGCCCGGATCATGCTGAAGCTGCAGGCGCTGGTGCGCGAAAACATGAGCCGCATCGCGCAGACGCTCTCCGCGGAACAGGGCAAGACCCTCGCCGATGCGGAAGGCGACGTGTTTCGAGGACTCGAGGTCGTTGAGCATGCCTGCTCGATCGGCACGCTGCAGCTCGGCGAGTTCGCCGAAAACGTGGCCGGCGGTGTCGACACCTACACCATGCGCCAGCCCATTGGGGTGTGCGTCGGAATTTCACCGTTCAATTTTCCGGCGATGATTCCGCTATGGATGTTCCCGATGGCGATCGTGTGCGGCAACACCTTCGTACTCAAGCCCTCCGAGCAGGATCCCATGACGCCCATGCTGCTCGCGGAGCTGGTGCTGCAAGCCGGCGTCCCGCCGGGCGTGTTCAACATCGTCCATGGCGGCAAGCGTTCGGTCGAAGCGCTGTGCACGCACCGAGACGTGGCGGCAGTCTCCTTCGTCGGATCCACGACGGTCGGGACGCTGGTTTACAACATGGCCTCCCAGCACGGCAAACGCGTGCAATGCATGATGGGCGCCAAGAATCACGCCGTGGTCATGCCCGATGCGAACAAGGATCACGCCTTGAACGCCCTGGTCGGCGCCACCTTCGGCGCGGCCGGGCAGCGTTGCATGGCGACTTCCGTCACCGTGCTGGTCGGCGAGGCGAAGAACTGGATTCCGGACATCGTCGCGAAGGCCAAGACCCTGAAGGTGAGCGCGGGTACGGAGAAAGGCGCGGATCTCGGACCGGTGGTGTCGAAAAACGCCAAGAACCGCGTGCTCGGCCTGATCGACGACGGCGTCAAAGAAGGCGCGAAGCTAGAGCTCGACGGCCGTTCCATCAGGGTGCCGGGCTTCGAGCAGGGCAATTTCATCGGCCCGACTATATTCTCGGGCGTCAAGCCCGACATGAAGATCTACACCACCGAAATATTCGGTCCCGTGATGGTGGTTCTCTCCGTCAACACGCTGGACGAGGCGATCGCGCTGATCAACGACAACCCCATGGGCAACGGAACCGGAATCTTCACGCAAAGCGGCGCCGCGGCCCGCAAGTTCCAGAGCGAAATCGATGTCGGCCAGGTCGGCATCAACGTGCCGATCCCGGTGCCCGTGCCCTTCTTCAGCTTCACCGGCTCGCGCGGCTCGAAGCTCGGGGATCTCGGGCCGTACGGCAAGCAGGCGGTGCAGTTCTACACACAGACCAAGACCATCACCTCGCGTTGGTTCGACGATGCCACTGTCTCGGGCGGCGTCAACACCACCATCAGCCTGAAGTGAGGATCGAGGATATCGCGGCCGTAGTCACCGGCGGCGCCTCCGGATTGGGACGGGCCGTGGCCGAGCGGATCGTGGCACGCGGCGGACGCGCCGTGATCCTCGACGTACAGGAGGAGGCCGGTCAGGCCGCCGCGCGCGAGATCGACGCCACGTTCGTGAAATGCGACGTGGGCGCGGAGAGCGAGGTGAACGAGGCGATGGCGCATGCCCACCGCGCCCTGGGGCGCATCAACCTCCTGGTGAACTGCGCAGGCATCATCGGAGCGGGGAAGCTCATCGGGCGCGAGGGGCCGATGGCCGGCGGTTTTTTCGAGAAGGTGGTCCGGGTCAATCTGATCGGAACCTTCCTGTGCGACAAGGCCGCTGCAGCCCTGATGCGCGATAATCCGCCCAACGCGGACGGCGAGCGCGGATTGTTGATTCATACCGCCTCGGTGGCGGCTTTCGAGGGGCAGATCGGCCAGGTCGCGTACGCCGCAACCAAGGCGGGTATCGCCGGAATGACCTTGCCGATCGCGCGCGAGCTCGCCGGGATCGGCATCCGCTGTGTCACGATCGCCCCCGGGATCTTCCTGACGCCGATGCTTGCGAGCCTGTCCAAGGAAGTTCAGGATTCGCTCGGCGCCCAGGTGCCCTTTCCTTCGCGCCTCGGCAAG
>Ga0182012_10003786_pt1 | contig 15990 bp, 14 predicted proteins | sample 612S2SmetaG_FD_120486 | JGI IMG/M metagenome (GOLD analysis project Ga0182012, IMG submission 120486) | Permafrost microbial communities from Stordalen Mire, Sweden - 612S2S metaG | ecosystem: Environmental > Terrestrial > Soil > Wetlands > Permafrost | place: Sweden: Stordalen | collected...
CCCAGGGCCATGTCGTAACTTTCCGTTGATGACGAATTCATGAACCCCGGGGTGGTCGTATTGATGGCCAATCCATGACTGATGGAAAGATAAGGCCGCACGCTGCCGGCGGTGAGGTAACGGCGCAGGGTGGGCAAAACCAGCATTTCGCTTTGCGAAAGGGTTCCGGCGGCATTGGAGTTGGAGATACTGAAGTATTCAAAATCCAGTAGAACCGCGAAACCGTCTTTAAACAAAATACCAGCGGCCGCCTGGGCTCCTGCCGCGGTTCCCGGCACCGCTGATCCCTGAACCGGCGGGTCCAGGCCCAAACCCGCCTCAAAAAAACCTTGTTCCTGGAAGGAGTCCGAAGGGTCTCTAGTCGGCGAAGGGGTCGGCTTGTCCAAAGGCATGCGGCCAACGGGAGATAAGGTAACGGTTTCGACTAACGTGGGAATAGCGGTCGGCGACGAGGTCGGCGTGGGGGTGAAGGTAAACGTCGGGAGCGGGGTGTCTGTCATCGTCGGTGTGGCGGTCAGGTGCGGAATGGGAATCGGCGTATCGGTGAGAAGTTCGCTGTCTTCCCCCACCGAAATGGGGGGTACACCATAGCCCCAGGCTTTCCCGGAGACAGCAAATACCAAAAACAATAGGGCCAATAGTTTCACGAAGCTCTCTTTAATAAAAAAATAAACTCAGACTTTGTTGGAAATCGGTTCATTGACCGATAACGACCAATCATCTTCTTGATCTACCCGGCATAAATTCCAATCCTTATTTCCCTCTCGTTGAAAGGTCCAGAATTCACGGAAATTTTCAAAAGGAAGTTTTTCTTTAGGCATCTTTTTCTCACGATAGCTCAAATAATCACCCGAATCCGTTTGAAAATAATCCACCGCCCCCGCGTCTATAGAACAAGTGAAGCTGTCTTGGTTCGAATTTCTTTTCACGCTCACAAAATGGATATGAAAAACCGTGATCCGGTCCATCAAATTTTGCATATGTTTATTTTTAAAAAATTTAAGTTCGTTTTCCCATTCCCTCAAAAGGTCCGGACTTAATAACACCGCTAATTTTGTCCTGTCTTGTTCACACCAGGCCTTTTGAATTTCGAAAAACTTATCGTGAACCATTTACGAAAGAGCGGACTCTTTCCATTCGGGATGGGATGATGACCATTCCCAAAGGACCGCTTTGACTTTTAATATCTTGGTATCGAATTTCCACGGGGCATAAAACCGCTTGTAAAGGCCCCATAAAATGAACACGCCCCAAAACACAATAACCAGATAACAAGCATAGTTGCTTAAACCGACGTTGTAACTGTAGCTGGGATTGCCGTAATACCCACGGCCACCAAACCCACCGCCAAAACCACCCCCACCTCCGAACCCGCCACCGCCGCCCCTGGCCAGCGTTGGGGCTGAAGGGAAAGCAAGGAGCAGCGAAATTAAAAGGGCCGTGAATTTAAATCTCATTGTTTTCCTTTTTCTAAACAAAGGGATTAGGCTTCCCGCACCGCATACCGATTTTCACTATTATGGATTAATCGCCTTCTTCAAATAGCCGACATGAGCCTGTTCATTGGGAAATAAATCAGGGTCCACATCGTCCGCCGTAAAGGGCAATCCGTCCGGGCCGACCGACAGTAAATAATAATGCCGTTTATTGGGAGTCAATTGGTAATAAAACGGTGTCAGTTTTTTACCCGGCGTAAAAGAACTCATATCGTAAATACACATCAAATGGCCCACAGGATTATTTTTATCCGTCATATCTTCAAGATTGTCCGGATACTGGCCGTGAACCAGTTTGTAAAACTCAACAGCCATCAAAGCCGACTTTAGATTTTGTTTAGTCAACGAGCTAAAACCCGAATTATGTTTAAAAAGATTGCCCTTTAAAACAGTAAAAAATATCGCGGCATAGATCGCGGCGGAAAATAAAATGCCGGATGCTCCCAGGGCAATGAGCTTCCCCCCGCCGTTCCGAAACCGGAGAGCGCCCAGCACGATCGAAACCAAACCCAACAGAATTCCCATCAAAGGAATAAAGGAACAAAAACCAATAATATATTCGCCTGCCGAAATTTTATTTTTTGCCTTGGCCATAGTAACTCCCAAAGATTATTTGAAAACCGAACGAATATCTTTTTGCGTCAAGCGTTGACAAAGCCAAACATAAAGACCCACAGAGGCTAATTGAAATAAAAAAGAAATGGCGAACACAATCCAGGACAAAATAAGGCTGTGGAACCAAAGTTTATAAAACAACTCAACCCGGGGGCTGAAAACTTGAAAAAGGCAAGAGGCTAAAAAAACGAAATGTTTAAGACCCAGAAAAGCGAAAAGAACCAAAAAGGTTTTCCGGGCCCAGTCTTGATGGCTCAGAAGGCCAATAGAGGCGGCGAAGGTAATGATTTCAAAGACAACCCCGGAAACGACGAAAAACAAAAGATGGGCAAAGATAAAAGGCGTAATGGGACCCATATTGTCCGCGTGAGGGATATTGGCGAATTCACTGCCGATATTCGAGCCACACACCAGAAGGCCATAGAAAAAATACCCCAAACCCATTACCACGCTAAAGGTGATAAAAACCGTCGCGAGACTGTGAACAAAAGACTCGGCTTTTTTCATGAAGCCACCTGATCGACGAAGATGAGGAAACCGTACCCAATTCTATCCCGAGCACTAAAAGCCATCCCCCTTTTTTTGAGTAAATTATGGGTTTCCGACCTACCCCTTTGACAGTTCTATATAGAACCATCCAGAACTACCTCTGCCGGGGGCGCGCCTTTGACTGATAAACCAGCTTTTTTGCTATATACCATCAACCAAGGCACCAACCCGATTAGTCCAAAAAACCTCATTGACAGGGCTAAAACCAGGTTTTAGTATTTTCTCGATTTTGGGGAGGCCGTATACCGGATTTCCCGTTGAAGGTTCCGGTTTTTCCATTGAAGGTGGGTAATTTCCCGTTGAAGATTTCTAATTTTTCCGTTGAAGCTATCGGTTATGCCGTTAAAGATTAAAGTTTTCCCGTTGAAGGTTTTCATTTTTCCGTTGAAGCTTTTTCAATTTCCATTGAAGGTATCCGGCATTTCCGTTGGAGGTCGATAGTTTCCGCCAAAAGGAGCGGTTTGATGACTAAGTTTTCTTCCAAATCCACAGATTGGCTGGATAGGCTGGAGACCGTTAACCGGTTAATTAAGGCAGACCCCAACCGTACCGGGGTTAGTTTGGCCGATGAACTGAATGTCAGCTCGGCTCATGCCAGCTATCTCATCACACTGAACGGCTGTCTGGATCAAGCCGCCATCGACAAAATCCGTTCAGCTGTATACAGCTTTTCCCTCAATAGCGCCCTTGCCCTAACCGGACTCAAAGGGCGGGTAGATAACCTACCCACCGCCGTTCATGCCGCTTTGGACGTGGTTTTGACCCGTCAATTGGCCACCAAAGACATTAAAAAGCTGGTGGCATGGGTGATCAGCGGCAAACCGGCGGCTGAATTTGACCCGAAAGCCAAACCCGTTCGACTCCCTTTGGTCGCTCAGGGTGGACCCATTGACCTGAAAAAGGGGCTCGCACAGGGCATCGTTGACGCTTCGACCTCACCAACCAACCTCGACCTTAAGAAGCTCCGCCAATTACTGGAAAAAGCGGAAGCGGAAAGGATTCAGGGTAACGAAACCACTGAACAGGACAAACTGGCAGCTTACCTTCGAAAGATATTCGGTGCTTCCCCCTCAATAACCGCCAAAGAGGATATCGTTGCCGGTGAAAGTATTAGTGAAACAGTCCTCCTGGACTGGCTGGCGGATATCAACGTCTTCAAACAGATCCAATCCAAACGCAAAAAAGGCAAATCATTGACGGGCGGCGAATGGTCACTGCTCGTTCTTCATAAAATCGGCGATTTGTTCGGCTATATAGCCAAATTCTTCCTCGAGCTGTTCAAACTTTCCCTCAAACTCGCGCATTGGGCCTGGAAGATGGTGGAAGAAGCCCTGAAAGATTTGGGACTCTATAAGTACGCCAAGGCCATATTCACCTTGATAGTAGTGGCGATTGCCATATGGTTTGCATGGGAGGCGTTCCATTACGGCGTCCTGCGCCCGGTGGAAGTGGTTTGGTCGAAAATTCACTTCAGTCATGTCGCTGAGAGTCCTGTGGAAAGTTCAAATGTTGAAAGTGTGAGGGTAGATAATGAACAGTCAGAAAGTGCGAAAGTGGAAAGTGACAAAGTAACGGCCAAACCGGCTTCGCACCTTCAAACTTTCAGACCTTCCACTAAATCTTCATATCAGCCCGCCATCTCATTCAGCACAACCGCTTCCCCTCTCAATACATCGAGGACTCTCTATGATCCCAAAATTCTCGAAACCGAAATGGCCGCCATTGCGCCCGACAGCATCGTGAAAGATTATCCCATGACGCCGGACGAAGGCATGCCGGGCGACGTGGCGGTCAGCCGCATGCAGGACATCACCGACCCGGATAAATACACCATGCTGATCGGAAACGGCAAACAAATCATTTCATCGGCCAATCCCACCAATACCACCCTGACGATCCATTTCAAAAGCGCCGACCCTTTCGGCCTGTTGGGCGGCGGCGATGGCGTGATAAACTTTTTGTGGGAGGATGTGAAATATATTCATACGAATGAAGTGGATGTTTTCCCCTCCGCCATGGCTTCGGGGATTTCGTCCCATTCCGGGACTCAACCCGCTCAAATTATTTACCAATGTTCTCTGGTGGTCAGTGGCTCCAAATATCCCCTCACCCTTCAATGCGCCACTTCTGAGGATTTGGAACATTTGGTATCCACCATGCAATATTTCATCCGCAATTCCCGCCTGGGCCACGACACCGCCATGGGAGGCATGCCCTATCTCTATCAGGGGCTGGTATTAAACAATGACGGTGTGGTGCAAAAGCTTTGGGCGGACAGCCCCATGGATAAAGCCGCAGTGACGTTAGGGGATCACCTTTGGAGTATTGGAAAAGTTACTTCTGAAAGACAAGGCCGGAGTGATTTGGAAAAGGGGTTGTCCCAACTGCCCGTGACTTTCTTCGCCGCTTCCCCCTCGGAGTGGACCAGCGCCCTGCTCGCCCGCAACCCCAGCCAGGCTAATAGCTTCCGGCCGAAATTACGCAAAATAACATTAAATCTTTAACCACAAAACCCTTCGCACCGCAGCGAAGGGTCGATGACCAAGGGCGCCATAACAAGTTCAATTCGGTGTACAAGACACGCTGGTAATTGTGTTTTAGTTTTCTGTACGTGTGAAATTGAAGGTTAAAATAGACCGGTTCAATTCGATCACGGGAGCCACCCATTGAGATTTATAATGGATGGGAATGGGGCTGCATCCGTTCAATCAAAAAAACTAAGGAGGAAATTATGGCTTGGACTGTGTATGTCGCTTACTTCTTTGGCGGTGCCTTTTTGGGCAATTTTGTTCCCCATTTCGTCAGCGGCGTTTGCGGAAGAAAATTTCCTTCGCCCTTTGCCAAACCACCCGGAAAAGGGCTGTCCTCGCCTTTAATCAATGTCCTCTGGGGCCTGTTGAACCTCGTGGTTGCCTACTTTTTGATTTTAAGAGTCGGTGATTTCGACATCCGTCAGCTCACCCAGGCGGGAACGGTCGGGCTGGGGATGCTCTTTATCGGCGTTCAGTTGGCGATAACCTTTGGACGTCTGGAAAAAAAATAGAGGCGGTCCACCCCTGGTCAAACCATTCCTAAAACAAGAGAGGGGAATCCGGTAAATAAATGAAAAAAATCACGAAAATCAGTTCTGTCATCGCGGGTTTTGTATTGGCTTTTGTCGGCGCTGGCTTGGCGGCTTATCTGGATGATCTGGTAACCGCCCAGTTCCAGGCCCAATCCGGGGGGATGGTGGCGGGCGGTGAAATGATCCTTTTCATCGGGGTCTTCGCCTTTTTATCGCTCTTCCCCATTGGTTTGGCTCTCTTCTTTTTGCGGTCCGAAGAGAACTTTTGGAACTTATTTTCCCTCTTCGCCATCGCTCTGGCTTTGACGGGGCCGGCAGCCGAAGGCCTTTTGATCGCGGTCAGGGTTTTGAGTTTTTATACCCATTCCTGGTTCGCGCTGATCACCTTTATGGCCCTCCTTCGGGTTTTTGGGGCGTTTGTTTTATGGTTTGGGTTCATTCTCTTCGCTTTTATCACCCGCTTTCCCAAACCCCGCAGGCGGTTGTTGATCGCGGCAGGCATCGAGACGGCGTTGCTTTTCTATTCCACGGTTCATTTTTTAATCTGGCATGATTTTGGTTAAGTTTTTCCGGCAAAAAAACCGCCGGAGATTTTTGCAGAATTACCGGCGCAGACACCTGGAAGAGTTAAGACCTCACGCCAAATCTTGATAAAACCCTTTTTATCGTTTCACCCGCGGAATGTGAAAAAGCTTTATTCGAAAAATAATAGGAAACCATCGTGAGGATAAAAAAGATAAAGGGGATGGGCGCGTGCGCCGTGTCGCCCGCCAGTAGATGGGACGCGGTTGCCCCCAGAAAAAGAAAGGAAAAACCCGCGTAAGCCCATTCCTTCATTCGGGGAATTCGGCCTGTCAAAATCGCCAATGCTCCCAGAAGTTTGGAAAACCCCAGAATCTTCATCAAAAAAAGCGGATACCCCAAAAGCGTCAGGGCCTGTACCGTGGCTTGGGGGCCGTTTGAGAAAAGCTCAAAGACACCGGAGCCGGCGGCTGGTAAAAGAAATAAAAGGGTAAAAACCCAGAAAAAGATTTTATTTTTCTTATTCGTTGTCATGACATTCCCCGATTTAAAATTAATTTTTTAACGATTTGAAATCCGCTATCACCCTATCCTTTTCAAGAGCCGTTCACCATTAAAAACTTGCCCCGCTGGGTTACCTGGCCTTCCACTTCCACCGCGTAAAGATAAATGCCGGTGGCTACCGGGTAACCCTGTTTATTCTTCCCGTTCCAGCAATAAACCATTCCCCACATTTCCGGCACCTGACAGGCGGTGCTCTGGTCCAGCGTTTGAACCAGCTCGCCCGAAATCGTGTAAATGCCCACGGTGCTTTGAGAAGTCATACAACTGATGCGCAGAGTATTGCCCACCGCGGTTTTGGGATTATAGGGGTTCGGCCAAACCTGAATAACGCAGGTGGGCGTATAAGTTGGCGTAATAGTAAAGGTGTCGGTGGGCGTAAAGGTGTTCGTCGGGGTGAAAGTGTTGGTAATGGTGGGAGTGTTGGTGGGCGTAAAGGTGTTGGTAAAGGTGGGTGTGTTGGTAGGGGTATCGGTGATCGTAGGGGTATTCGTATTCGTGGGTGTGTTGGTCATCGTCGGCGTATTGGTCACCGTGAAGGTGTCGGTGTTCGTAGCGGTGAGGGTAGGGGTAAAGGTAATCGTGGGCGTATTGGTAATGGTCGGGGTGTCGGTATTACAAATGATGGTGAAAGGGAGTGGATTTAATATCGTGGAGGCCGATGAAGGTGAACCGACAATGATATCCGCGCCCGAAATGGTCGCCGCGTTACTGGCACAAGAGGTGATGGTGACATCATAGAAGACCGTAACCCCCTGGCCTGGAGCCAAACTGCCGACGATCCAGGTGACCATATTGCCGCTCTCGGAACAGGGATCGCCGCCGCAGGTGTCATAGGTCAACTCCGAAGGAAAGGTCGAGGTAATGGTGACAGAACTGACGGCCGTGGAACCGGCACTGAAAGAAATGGTTACCCCCAGGGTTGTGCCGAGGGTGAATTGAGCCTGAGCCCAGGAAACACTGAGGAAAAATAAAAAAACGGCGGTGATCAAAAATCGGGTGAAGGAAAAGCAGGCTGATTTTTTTACGGACGCCAGAAACCTTCCGTTTATTGGAATGAACATCCATACCCTTCTGCGGTTGCCAGAATTTTATGCGGAATTAGGAGAGCTTCATCATCTGCCGGTGAATAAGACAAAATTATATCTCAAGTTTTGCTTTGGGGGCCCAGGATTCAGGCGGTGAAAGGTTCCTGTTTCGTGAAAATAAGGGCGGCTAATTCCCCTTCGGATTTCGCGATCCTTTTTATTCTCATCCAGAAAACATAAACACAATTCAACCTGTTAAGATACGCCCCATGAAAAACTACGACGTGATCATTATCGGCGCGGGCGGAGCGGGCCTGATGTGCGCCATCCAGGCGGGACGGCGGGGCCGGAAAGCGGCGGTATTGGACCACGCGGCCAAAATCGGCTCGAAAATCCTCATTTCCGGCGGCGGACGCTGTAACTTTACCAATACGGGCGCGGGGCCGGAAAACTACGTTTCAAATAACCCCCATTTCGCCAAAAGCGCCCTGTCCCGTTTTACGCCGGCGGACTTCATTCACATGGTGAAAGAACACCGGATCGCCCATCACGAAAAAAAACTGGGCCAGCTTTTTTGCGACCGATCCGCCCAGGACATCGTGGCCATGTTGGAGGAAGAATGCCGCACAGCCAACGTGGACTTGATTTTGGAACAGCCAGTCGCCCACGTGAGTAAAAAAGAAACCTTTCACGTCGCTACCCTTCACGATTCTTACGACTGTAAATCTTTAGTGATCGCCACCGGCGGACTTTCCATCCCCAAGCTGGGCGCCACCGACTTTGGCTACAAAATCGCCAAACAATTTGGATTAAGAATCGTACCCCCTGCCCCGGCCCTGGACGGCTTTCGGTTGAAACCGGCTGACTTGAAACAATTTGGCGACCTGATGGGCGTTTCCGCCGATACGATCGTTACTTGTGGCAAGGGCGTCTTTCGCGAGAACATTCTTTTTACCCACACGGGTCTCAGCGGACCCGCGGCCCTGCAAGCTTCCCTTTACTGGTATCCGGGCAATACGATTCAAATTAATTTCATCCCCAAAGCTCCCAAAGACACTTTGGAGAAATGGTTTTATGGATGCAAACGCAAGGGTTCCAAATCGGAGATGAAGACGCTACTGAAAGAATGGCTGCCCGCCCGTTTGGCAGACCGCCTGTGCGAACTGGAACTGCCGCCCAAAGCGGCCATACACCAGATGCAGGACAAGAAGATTAAGGATTTTTGCAATAAGTTACAAAATTACAGCTTGAGCCCCGAAGCCACCGTAGGTTATAGCAAAGCCGAAGTGACAAGAGGCGGCGTGGACACGGATGAGCTTTCTTCGAGAACGATGGAATCCAAAAAAATTCCCGGCCTTTATTTTATCGGCGAAGTAGTGGATGTGACCGGCTGGCTGGGCGGCTACAACTTTCAATGGGCCTGGGCTTCGGGCTACGCCGCGGGCGACGCGGTTTAAAGTTTGTCATTGCGAGGAGAAACCGTCGATCCCCACATTTCCATTAGTTGTTAATGGAATGTGGGAGTATCCCATTTCCTTTAATAATATTATGAAGAAATGGGGCTAGACGGTTGTTATCGACGAAGCAACCCCAGTTATAATAAAACTTCAACCCGCCACAACGAACCAAGCACTTTGGTTGCTTCGTCGTAACCGTCCCCCTATTCGGGGGCCACTTCTCGCAAAGACACACCGCCGTATTACTTAAGCTTGTTGAAGAGCTTAAGTATGTAATTCTCGTTCCATTTAACTACTGAACGTGAAACACGCCGGTCATGCCCGTACAGGGCAAAGTGCAGATGGCGGAACCTCCATTACAGGTCCCGTGAATACTGCAATGAAAAGTGAAATTAGTGCCTGAGGGACCCGTAGGGTAATAAAAGTAGGGGTAACTGCTTATGCTTGCGGGCGTGACACTGCAAGTGCCGCTACCATTGTCGATGTAGAGCTGATGCGTGGTGGCATTACTATTATCAAACACTATCATTTGGCCGGAGACGACCGTAATGGGAGCGCTGATGGCCGGGCCCGCAGTGCCATTCACGCTGTAACGATTAGCGGAAGTCACGCTAATGGTAATGGGCCCGGACACCACCACCGTCGTGGCCGTAGGGGTAAAAGTAGGAGTGGCTGTCGGAATAGCTGAGACCGGCGCGACCAGGGTTTTAGTACAGGCCAGGGGAAAGATAAAAACAACCAACGACAATAAGAAAAGATAAGAAGCGGCTTTCATTGCATGACCTCGATCAAAATGTAATGCAATTATACCACATTAAAAAAACTCGGAATTGAGGGCAAACCATCCGGCTAATCGTTCGTTCGCCTTAAAACACGGCCCGGATAAAGATCCAAAAGACCTTTTTTACCGAAAACAATTTGGCCGTTGACCAGAACCCACTTAATGCCGTGAGGCGGGTCCCAGGGAGAAACGGCGGTGGCCGTATCGCCGATGGTTTGATAATCAAAAACCACCATATCGGCCCAATCGCCTTCTTTTAACAATCCCCTGTCTTTTAAACCCAGTAATCGCGCCGGCTCTTCCGTAAGGCGGTGAATGACTTCGGACAAACGAATCACTTTTTTGTCGCGAACATAACTACCGATCAGCCGTGGAAAGGCCCCCACATCGCGGGGATGCGGAATGTTGCCGGTGGAATCCGAACCGAACAAAACATTGGGGTCCTGAATTTTTTTAATGAGGCCCTCTTCAGAAAGTCCGTGGTAGCAAATTTTAACGTCCCCGCCGTTTTCCAAAAGCAGGGCCAGCACGGCGGACTCTTCGGACATTTTTCTCTGCTGGGCCAAATCCTTAATGGTTAAACCCAGAAAACTTTTAAACGCTTTGGACCGGACCCGGGTGATTTCAATCTTGTCGCCGCCGCCATATTCCTGCAGACGGCGGTGGATATCATCCAGAATGGCGGTGGTCTTGGCGTCGCTGTGGTAAGAAGCCCAGCGGATCGATTCGGGTTTTAAATATAAAAACTGAAAGAGGGATAACTGAACCTCATTACCCCAAAAGTCGTAGGGATAAACCGTGGCGTAAACCGAAAGTCCTTTTTCCTGGGCCTGTTCCAGCAGCAAAAGACCGCTTTCGGTCTGGTCCCAGTTGCTGGGAAGCTTGAATAAAAGATGCTGGATAATGACCGGCACTTTGTCCACCTGGGCCACTTGAATGGCTTCCTGGATGGCCTCCAGAACATTGGAGCGGTAGTTGCGGATGTGCGTGTAATAGGCGGCGTGAGGATATTGGGAAAGTACCGAGGCCAGATCTTCCAATTCGGCCGGCTGGCACCATTCGCCCGGTTCATAACCCAGCCCGCTGGATAAACCAAAAGCCCCATCCTGAAGGGATTTTGCCACAAAGTCTTTCATCTGTTTCATTTGATCGGCGGTCGGAGGGTCTTGCCGGCGGGTTTTGACAAACCAGTCCCGCACACTGCCCTGCCCGATGAGCGTGCCCAGATTAATCATGCTGTGGTCTTTTTCCACTTTAGCGAGGTTTTTGCCCACATCCAAAACGGAAAAACCGCAGTTGCCCGCCAGACCCGAGGTAATGCCCTCTTCGATGGCCCTTTTCTGTTCGCTGAAGGACCACAAAAGATCGTTGTGGCGGAGGATGTCGATAAAACCGGGAGCGACGACAAGACCCCTGGCGTCCACTTCCTGAGCCGCCTGATAGGCGCCCAGACCGCCGACTTTGGCGATTTTGCCGTGAAGGACCGCCACATCCGCCCGGTAGGGCGGGCGGCCTGAGCCGTCAACGACCAGGCCGTTTTTGAAGACAATGTCGTATTTTTGAATTTCATCCGCGCCGCTATGACCGGCGGCGAAGAGCAGAAGAAAGATAAAGATAAAAACCTGTTTCAAAACAAACACCCCATGGATGGAACTTTTACCGGCTCAGAACCGACATAAACCCGCCGTCATGCTCAGCCGTCGGTAAAAAGGTAAGCCCCAGTTCATCCCCGGAAATTTCAGGATATCCCTCAGGCACTTTTAAATTAACCGGTTTAAATTCGGGATAATCTTTCACGAAAGCCTCAATGACTCTCTGGTTTTCTTCCCGTTCCAAAGAACAGGTGCTGTAGACCAAAAAACCTTTGGGATAAAGATGGCCCTGGGCCTGCACCAGCAAATCTTTTTGCTGGTCCGCGTGTTCAATCACGTCTTTGGGCATCAGCCGCCATCTTAAATCGGCGCGGCGGGACAAAACCCCCGTGCCGCTGCAGGGCGCGTCCACCCAGGCCATATCAAATTTTTGCGCCGGAGACAGTTTGGTAATTTCGTGGTCAAACACTGAAACCTGTTTCAAGCCGATACGGTTTACGTTTTCAATCAGTCGTTTGCGGCGTTCCGCCGAAGCGTCGCTGGCCATCACCTGGCCCTTTTCGCCCGTCTTCCACGCCAACCCGATGGTCTTTCCGCCCGGCGCGGCGCAGACATCCCAGACTCTCTGGCCTTCGTTGAGAGGAAGCAGATCGAGCATGGCCTGGGGAACCCAGTCCTGCACAATCCATTCCCCTTTTTGAAAACTCTCGCCGGAAAATAATCCGCCCTCATGGCTTTTGAGGCTCAAGGTATCGACCGGCCAGGTTGTTTCCGTAACCCGCACATTTTGACGTCCCAGGGTTTCAATCACCCGGGCCCGTGAACCGGGCGCCACTCGTAAATAAACCGGATGGGGCGAGTTATCGGCTTTAAGCGTTTGTTGCAGCTGTTCGGGCGTCATATTTTTTGCCCAGCGTTTCACCATCCAGGTCGGATGGGAAAACTGAAGGGCCATGGTGTCGATGTCGCTTTCACCCTTAATCACCCTCTCCGCTTTTTTGGTTTCTGCGTTTCGCAAAACCGCGTTCACAAAACCGCTGAGTTTTTCCTGGCCGCCCTGCTTGGCCAGATTGACCGATTCATGAACCGCCGCGTGGGCCGGAATACGGTCGAGGAAATAAAGCTGATAAATGCCCAGACGGAGGGCGACTTTAATCTCGATCGGCAACTGATCGTAAGCGGTAGTGCAAAAGGAATTCAGGTGATAATCCAAAAGACGCTTTTGCCGGGTACAGCCGTAAACCAGCTCTCTTAAAAGAGCCTCGTCTTCCGGTATGAGATTTCGTTTCAGTTCCAGAACATCCGAAATCTTCGCGCCCTTTTCCATACTGTAAAGAGCCTTGGCCGCTTCCAAGCGGGAGGGCGAAACGGTGTCTCTTGGGTTAACCATGGGGGGACGGCTATCCTGACGGCCGCGAAAATCAGAACGACCACGGAAATCGGGGCGGCCTCCCGATCCATGGCGGTCCCGCGAATTGCGCATAAAATTGTTCGGTCGGTTATTGTTAAATTGCGGACGGCCTTCGAAACGGGGCTTTGGTTGCGCCTGTTGCGCGGCCTCAATCCGGCCTGTCCCCGACAGAGTGGCAATATGACTTGGTTGCATCAATTCCTTATTGAAGTTGGGCTCGTTCTTATTATTTCCATCGACCTCTGGCCGAGGCAGAACTACTGCCGGAGGCGCCTGGTCAACCTTTTCGGCATGGGGTTCTTCAACCCGACGTTCAATAACCGGCTTGGCCGCCGCAGGAACTTCTAAATTCATCTTTTCCTGTACAGGCGCTTCCGAAACAATCTTTTTCACGGCTCTAGTTTTAGGCGCGGGTTTTACAGCCTTGGCTTTCGAAACCGTTTTCTTAACCGCCGCCTTCGTTTTCGGTTTGGCTGCCGTTGTTTTTTTGACCGTCGTTTTTTTAACCGTGACCTTCTTGGCCTTTTTCTTCGGCGCTGAGTCGTCTTTTGTTTTTTCGTTCATGAGAGGCATTCCCCCGGTTTAAACGCGGGCTGGCCTAAGGTAAAATCGTACGCTTTCATTCGTTTCTTTCCGGGCGGTTGAATCTCTTGAATCAAAACCGACCCCAAACCTGTATTGACTACAATTCCGTCTTTGCTGATCATTAAAATTTCACCGGGTTTGTTTTCATTCGGCGCGGCATTTTGAACTACCGCCGATAACAATTTTAAATCCATTTCTTTCCACTGGGTTTCAGCGACTGGCCAGGGATTCAACCCCCGGATTTTGTTGACCACCTGCGACGCCGTTCCGTCCCAGCGCACTTTACATTGTTCCCGCTTAATACTGGGAGAATAGGTGGCCGCCAGATGATTTTGCGGCAGACGGGGCGCTTTGCCCTGTTTTAAAAGTTCCAGCGTCTCCATGAGCCCTTGCGCTCCCAGAACCGCCAGACGGTCATGAACCTCACCGGTCGTTTCTTGCGGGCCGATGGGCGTTTTCTTGATCAGGAGTATATCCCCTTCGTCCATTTTCTCGTTCATATACATGAGGGTCACGCCGGTTTCTTTTTCACCGGCCATGACCGCGTAATGGATGGGAGCGGCGCCGCGGTATTTCGGCAGAATGGAACCGTGAATGTTCAGGCAGGCAGTCTTGGCCACTTGCAGTACCGATAAGGGCAAAATCTGCCCGTAGGCCGCAACTACCGTCACATCAGGCTTTAAGGCCTGAAGCTTTTCCACCGCTTCAGGGCTTTTGATTTTTTCCGGCTGATAAATTTCCAGACCCAGATCCAGGGCGGCTTTTTTGACCGCGGAAGCTTTTAATTCCAATCCCCGTCCCGCGGGACGGTCCGGCTGGGTGACGACCAGCGCTATTTCATACTGGTTTTGGCGCAGGGCTTGAAGGGCTGGCACGGCAAAATCCGAAGTGCCCATGAAAAGGATACGGAACGGCTGACTCAAGAGAAGACCTTTGGGAGGTGCAGATTAACAGGCTGTCGACAGGATGCTGAAAAATAATTTTTCAGCATCCTGTTAAAGTCTCGCGGCTTGTTTGTAATTGGCTTTGAGCTCGTCCAATTGTTTTTTCAGGAAGAGGCGCTTCACGGCGGGAACTTTTTGGATAAAAAGCTTGCCGTCCATATGGTCGATCTCGTGGAGAATGCAGCGGGCCAATAAACCCTCAAAGTCATAAACCTTTTCGACGCCGTCCAGATTCTGACCTTTGACCTTCACTTTAAAAGAGCGTTCTACTTCTTCCCGGACATCGGGAATGGAAAGACAGCCTTCTTCGATGGTTTCAGTTCCCTCTTCGGCCAAAACTACCGGATTGCAGAGGGCCAGGGATTCACCCTTGTCCTCTAAATCATAATGTTCGTCCATGACCATCATGCGGATGGCTTCGCCGATTTGAATGGCGGCCAGACCCACCCCGTTGGCGTCTCTCATGGTTTCGGTCATTTCACGGGCCAGTTCCTTGAGCTCGTCATTAAATTGGGTTACTGGCTTACTTTTGAGCAAAAGCCGGGGATCGGGATAAATGACAATAGGACGTAACATGAAGCCAACCTCTTAAAATGAATAACTTCTGACTAAATTATAGGCTGAATCGACAGGCGACTCAAGACACCGGACCCTAACTTTTAAGGGGAACTTTGGCGATGATTTCTTTGAATTCAAGGCAAGCCTGGCGGATATCAGCCGCTCCCACAATCCCTGTAACGACGGCCAAACGGCGGGCGCCCGCGTCCAAAACCGCCGCGGCGTTATGAAGTTTAATGCCGCCAATCGCGAAAAAAGGGGGAGCCTGTTTCCACTGATGGATTTTTTTGACATATTCCAGCGTTACCGGCGGAACGACATTTTTTTTGGTCTCGGTCAGATAAACCGGCCCCACACCGATGTAATCCGCCCCATCAACCAGGGCTTTATGAGCCTGATCGATTTCATGGGTGGAAACACCGACAATTTTGCCGACACCCATAATTTTCCGGGCGTCTTCCACCGAAAGATCGTCCTGCCCCAGATGAACGCCGTCCGCTCCGGAAAGTTTGGCGATATCCGGCCGGTTATTGACAATAAAAAGGGCGTTATGTTTTTTGGTCAACAGCCGAACTTCCTGGGCGACTTTTAAAAGCTCCCAATCCGTCATGGAATATTCACGGAGCTGGACAATATCCACCCCGCCCTTTAACGCCGCTTCGACTACAGAAGTCGTTGTTCGTCCCTGGGACAGCGCCTGATCCGTTACCAGATAAAGCCTGGCGGAGGATAAGCGATCCTGAAGACTGGAGCACAATTTAAAAATCCTTGAGAGGCGTAGAAGCCTGTGCGTAAAGTTTTTTGGGAATACGTCCTGCCAGGTAGGA
>Ga0182012_10003787_pt1 | contig 15989 bp, 10 predicted proteins | sample 612S2SmetaG_FD_120486 | JGI IMG/M metagenome (GOLD analysis project Ga0182012, IMG submission 120486) | Permafrost microbial communities from Stordalen Mire, Sweden - 612S2S metaG | ecosystem: Environmental > Terrestrial > Soil > Wetlands > Permafrost | place: Sweden: Stordalen | collected...
CGGACCTCGCCGCCACGGTCGCCACCAAGGCGCCGGAGGCACACGGTCTTGCGCGAAGCCATACGCTCAAGGATGCTCGCTCCTACCCTATCGAGCCGGGCATCTCCGAATGATCCAAGCGACTCCGGCGGTGTCTGCGCGGATTTCACGTCGAGGGCAGCCGAAGCATCTTTGTTCGCTGTCGGTTGCGAATTGATCGAACCTGGCTCGCTGCTGTGCTCGGTCATGGCGTGCACCCGTCGCATGGGAACGAAACGAACGGCGCCGAAATGCGACCACTTTTCCTAACCGGAAACCTCGACCCCGCGAGATTCGGCGCGTCCCGACGGCCATCGTCGAAGGAGCAATTCATCCGTGATGTATCAAAGGCTACCAGTCACCAGGCCACCAGTCACGGACGTCGCTTATCGCCGCCACAGCGACCGAGAACAAGAATGCGCGATTTGGTTCCGGCACCTTCAGCCCCGAAACCGCCTGAAGTCTTCCCGTTCCCGCTTGACCGTCTCACCGCCTCATCAACTCAAGGTCGTGTGCGATTGGGTGCCTTACGCCAAGCCCCAAGTCGGTGGCGTGAATCCCCACTTGATGCGCGCATCCCGCATTGCTGCCAGACAATCGGAGATCAGCGTGCTGGCCGTTGCTACATGATACCGCGAATTACCGTCCTGGCCACGGAAGCCGCCGCGTCCGGAAAAAGGCTGCCAGAGATACGCCCAGGCATACGCCCAGCCCCAGCATCAAACCGGCGAGGCCCGCACCGACGTAAACAACCGCCACCAGTGTTCCCGCAGCGACCAACCGGAACATTGGCGCGCGCACGGCGCCGAAGGCTTGTGCTGCGGACGAAGCAGCCTCGATCTTGGGCGTCGACGGCCTGGTGCCGCGACCGGAGAGCCTGGCGATCAAATAAAGCAACGCCGACAGCACGAGCGCGCCCTTCAGCAGCATCCAGAACAAGGTGCTAAGCAAGAGCAGCAAACAAAAGCAGGCGATCCCCATGAGGATGGCACGGCCCTCGAACGAAAAGCCGAAGGCGCTGACGCGACCAAACGACCCCGCCGCCGTCTTCTGCACCGGACGGCCGCGTGTGCGCATCACCCCCTGCAGCGCTTCCTGGATGGCACAGTGCGACGGATTCCACGGCAGGCCGTTGACGCGATGTAGCTTGCCGATCGCCGCCAGCCGCCGGCGGATCGTGCTCGGCGCGTGGGTTGCGCCAAGGCTGGCGAGGTAGGCGCCCACCGCCGCCGGGTCGGCCGGCACCGGGCTGAATCCGGCCTGCGCGCACCAGGCAGCGTAGTGCGCCCAGCCGGCTGTATCGGCCAGCGCGGCCCGGCCAGCCGCAGTCTGCGCCGTGACAGCGCCACTGCTTGCCGGCTGCGAGGTCGCCTCGTCGTTCAGCGCCGGTCCATAGCCGACGAACGGCGTGGCCGGCCGAGACTCAGCGGGCAGCGGTCCAGAGTCGGTCATGCCGGCCAGGTTCGTTGTCACTGTCCCTGTATGATGAGACTGGGATTCATAATAATCAATGTCTTGCGCCTGCGGGTCTGTGCGGCTGTCCCCGGATGGCGCGACTCTGTCTCCTGGATCGTGCCGCATCGCCGATCCGGCGGTCCTTGGGCTGGCGGTTCCCGGCGTCGGAGCCGGGAACCGCAGATCGAAGTGCGGGATTCGCATGATCCTGCAGACAAACACGGCCTCACACCAGGCACCGCTATCAACGAATAACATTGACACAAGTTTCTCGATTCCCGAGCAAGCGGCAGCAATACGACGGCAGCCTTCGCTACAGGTTTGTCCGCTACCGGTTTGCAAGATCCGGGCCGCTGCCCGAGCGCCTGCATCCGCTGGGCATGGGCCGCGCGCGTCTACGCTTCTCGCGGGGCGGCCGCTTCCTTCCGGTGCCTCTCCTCAAAGTTCCTGGTCAAGTCGCCGTCACTGGGACCCAAGTCGCTTTGGCTTGCCGCGGACGCGCACTGCCCATCAACCGGCTGCGTCGGGGGGCCGATCGCGCTGCAAGCCGCTGCAAACGCGAGGCCCCAACCGATCAGCCGAACCGAACTCGGATTACGCCTGCTGCGGCGACCCTGGCGGCAGTGTCCCACGGCGGGCGCGCAGGCGGAACGCCAGGACCAGCAGCGCGATCCCGAACAGCAGCGCGTAGGCGCCGATCCAGATCGTCAGCACCACCGCGCCGACGAACGGCCAGATGAACAGCAGGATGCCCAGAATCACCGAGACGATCCCGCCCGCGATCAGCCACCAGCGTCCATGCGACGCGTGCAGTCTGATCCCGGCGGAAATCTCGAGCCCGCCGGTGATCACCGCCCAGACCGCCAGCAGGATCGCGAAGGCGAACACAGTGACGCCCGGCAGGAGCAGGGCGATCACGCCGGCCGCCAGATCGACCACGCCGTCCAGGACCAGCGGCCACCAGCGTTGGTGGCGCTCGGCGGCGCGCACGCCCGCGATGATCGCGAACACGCCGTCGGTGAGCATATACGCGGCGAACAGCAACACCAACCCGCCCAGCGCCGCCGCCGGCAGGAACAGGGCGATCAGGCCGAACAGAATCGCAAGCCCGCCGCGGATGGCAAGTGCCCACCAGTTCTGCGCAAGCAGGGCAGATTTCGGATCGATTGTCGCGGGGAACGGCGTGGTGACGTTATCGTTCATTGTTGTCTCCGTGTTTCAAGTTCGTGTCAGGCTGCGTGATGGCATCGCAAGACCGGCTAGCAATACTACTCCTTGTGGTCCTTCTGGTCCTGCACGGCGGCGTGATACTTGCGCCGGATCTCCGCCAGATCGACCGTTGGCTTGGGGAACGCCATGCCGAGCGCTTCCATCGCGTCGGCCATGATCCGCGAGACGGCCAGATTGCGAAACCATTTGTGGTTGGACGGGATCACGTACCAGGGCGCCTGACGCGTGCTGGTGGCGCTGATCGCGTCCTCGAACGCTGCGATATAGTCGTCCCACAGCGCCCGCTCGGTGTAGTCGGATTCGCTGATCTTCCAGTTGCGGGCCGGATCGTCCAGGCGCTGCTCGAAGCGGGCGAGCTGCTCTTCCTTGCTGATGTGCAGGAAGAACTTCAGGATCGTGGTGCCGTTATCGGCCAGCCCTTTCTCGAATTCGCGAATGCGCTCGTAGCGGGCGGTCCAGGTTGCCTTGTCGATTAGCTTGTGCACACGGGTCACCAGCACGTCTTCGTAGTGGGAGCGGTTGAAGATCGCGATCTCGCCACGTGCCGGGGTGTGTGGGTGAACCCGCCACAGGAAATCGTGTGCCAGTTCCAGCGGCGTCGGCTGCTTGAATCCGGTGACGGTCGCGCCCTGCGGATTGAGGGCACTGAACACGTGGTTCACCGTGCCGTCCTTACCGCCGGCGTCCAACGCCTGCAGGACCACCAGGACGGAGTGCTTCTTCTCGGCGTACAGCAACGCCTGTTGCTGGGAGAGTTTCAGCCGGTAGTGCTCGGTCTCTTGCTTCGCCGCCGCTTCTGTTTCGTGATCGCCCTTGTAGGCCGGGTCGAGCTTCTTCAGCCGGAACTTGTCGTCCGGATCGACAAAGAACTGCTTGCGATATCCCATGATTCACTCCAGGGCGATCGGCTGAAAGGGACAGAAAAGTACGCCGAAATTGCGGCCGGACAACCGCCACTGTGTCTGCAATGAGCTTAGCAGGCCGAACGTCAGCGGCAATCGCCCGATCAGGGGGCGCCCCCGGCAAGAGCCGGGCACACCCCCGTATCGGTTCAGTCTACTCCGCCGCGATCACCGCGCAGCGGAACCCCTTGGCGTGCACGCGCTGGCAGAACGCCTCCGCCTGGGTCTTGTCCTCAAAACCGCTGGTGCGCACCAGCCAGGAGACGCGACCGGCCGCCTTGGTCCGGGCCACGGTGAGCTCGCGGTGGCCCAACTCGTCCGGCAGGCGCCTTTGCAGCCGCTGCACCTCGGATGCCGCCGACGCCTGGGAGGCGGTCGTGGCGAGCTGGGCGGTCACCCTGCCGGCGGGACGAAGCGGCTCCGGCCGCACAGCGGTGCCGGTCGCGGCCGGTGCCGGGGCCGACGCAGGTGCCTGACTGGCGGTTTCAGCCGCCACCACGGCTGGCGGCGCAGCCGGAAGGGCCGGTTCCGGCGCAGCCGCGGCCTTCGCCGCATCAGCCTGGGCAGGCTCAGGCGCCTTGGCGGTCGGTGCCGGACCCGGACCCGCGGCGGGTTGGCTGGCCTCGCCGGCCGCTGCAGCAGGCGCAGCCGGCACGCTCTGGGTGACCTGCCCGGCGCTCGTTGGTTCCGCCGCCCGTTCCAGCGTCGCCAGGTCGGACTGCAGCCGGGAGACCACGGCCCGCCCCTCGCCCTGATTTGCGTAGATCCAGAACCCACCGCCGATCAGCAACGCCAGCGCGCCGAGCCCGGTTGCCAGCATGATCGGCTCCGAGACCACGCCGAGCGGGCGCTTGCCGGCCCGGATCGGGGCGTGGCCGCCGACCCTCGCGGCCACCTGGCTCTGACCCGAATGCAAGGGCGTCTTGAGCCGCAACAGGAACGGCGTGGCGTTTGCGGCCCGCTGCGCCAGCTCGTGGTAGATCGCCAGCTTCGCCAGGTCCAGCACGAACATCCAGCCCAGGTTGTAGGCCCACACCATCCCGATCAGGCGCCATGGCAGCGCCGGCACCAGCAGGCCAAAGGCGCACAGCAGGGCGGCCACGAGCTGGGTCGCGGCGATGGCCCAGAACAGCGCGGCGCCCGGCAGCGGCGGCAGCCAGAACGATCGCTTGGAGCGCGTGACGAACAGCATCAGGTGGCCGCCGACCACGAGCTGCAGGAACAGGATGGTCTGCAGATGCGGCGCATCGAGGTGCAGGATGGTCTGGCCGATCGCGAGCAGCCCGAAGCTCTGCACCACCGCCAGCGCGCCCAGCACCGAGGACACCACCAGCACGCGGTCCATCTGCCAGCGTACCGGCCGATCCGGCACCGGCGCGTTGTCGAACGCGATCGTCATGATGGGAATGTCGTCCAGCAGCGCCAGCATGATGATCATCACCGGCGTCAGCGGGAAGAACCCGTAGACGATGGTCGCCAGCACGATGAACACCATGATGTCGAGGGTCATGGCGATGCGGTAGAGCGTGTAGCTCATCATCCGCTCGAAGATGCGGCGCGCCTCTTCGATGCCCTTGATGATGGTGGAGAGGCCGGGTGCGGTCAGAATCAACGCCGCTGCGGCCCGCGCGGCGTCGGTGGCGCCGGACACGGCGATGCCGATATCCGCCTGTTTCAGCGCCGGCGCATCGTTCACTCCGTCGCCGGTCATGCCGACGATGCGCCCGCGCTCCTGCAACGCCTTCACGATGGCGTATTTATGCTCGGGGAACACACGGGCGAACCCGTCCGCCGCCTCGATGCGCGCGGCGACGTCCGACGGGATGGTGCCTTTGGTCACATCGCCGGTGAACAGATCCGTCGCCGGCTGAATCGCGGTGCCGAGGCCGAGATCGCCGGCAATCTGCTTGGCGATCGCCACGTCGTCGCCGGTCACCATCTTCACGCTGACGCCGTACTCTTCGGCTCGCTTGATGGTTTCCTTCGAATCCACCCGCGGCGGGTCGAACAGCGGAATGAATCCGAGGAACCGCCAGGCGCCATCGCCATCGGCCCGCGCCACGCCCAGCGTGCGGAACCCCTTGGCGGCAAAACCGTCTACCACCTTGTTCGCGGCATCCAGCTCGGCGCCGGTGATCTTCGCCAGTGCGACGATGACCTGCGGCGCCCCCTTGGCGACGTGGAACACGTGGCCGTCGGCCCCCTGCACCGTGGCTTCGGTCCGCTTGGTGACCGGGTCGAACGGTTGGTAGGCCGTCTGCTTGTAGGCGGACAGCGCGGCCGGGTCCTTCAGGCCGGCGAGCACGGCGAGATCAATCGGGTCCTGATCCTCGGCTTTGGAGGCCAGCGACGCTGCCAGCAGCACCTCCTTGGGATCGCTGTGCTGCCACGGGCTGATCTCGCCCAGCGTCAGCTTGTTCTGCGTCAACGTGCCGGTCTTGTCGGAGCACAAGATCTCCATGCCGGCCATTTCCTCGATCGACTCTAGCCGCGAGACGATCGCCTTTTGCCGCGCCAGCAGCTTGGCGCCGAGCGCCATGGTCACCGACAGCACCGCGGGCATCGCCACCGGCACCGAGGCAACCAGCAGGATCAGCACGAACTCCGCCAGCCGCAGGATATCCACGCCGCGCGAAAGCTGCACGGCGATCAGGATCACCGCCAGACCGGCGGCCATCGCGATCAGGAAGTCGCCGATGCGCATCACGGCGGCCTGGAAATGCGATGTCGCGCCGGCGCTCTGCACGAGAGAGGCGGTGCGGCCGAAGAAGGTGTGGCTGCCGGTGGCGGTCACCACCGCCTCCATCTCACCCTGCTTGGCGATCGAGCCGGAGTAGACGATGTCGCCGGTCTTCTTGGCGACCGGCAGCGATTCGCCGGTCAAGGCCGCCTGGTCAACGCTGAGATAGTTGCCCGAGACCAGCCTGGCGTCCGCCGGCACGACATCGCCGAGCCGGATGCGGACGATGTCACCCGGCACGAGGTCCTTGGCGTCGATCTCGCTCCAGGCGCCGCCGCGCAGCACCTTGGCCTTCAGCGCGAGCGCGCTCTTCAGCGCCGCCAGCGCGTTGGACGCCTGGTGCTCCTCGAAGAAGCCGAGCAGGGCGTTGAACACGAGCAGCGCGAGGATGATGGTGAAGTCGCCCCAATCCTTGACGATCAGCGCCATGATCGCGGCGGCCTCGATCATCCAGGGGATCGGCCCCCAGAAGAAGCGAAACAGCACCATCCACTCGCTGGTCTTCTTCTCCTCCAGCGCGTTCGGCCCGTATTGGGCCAGCCGGTCCTGCGCCACCCGAGGCACAAGACCCTCATGGGGATCGGTCGCCAGCGCTGCCAGCACTTCGGCGACAGACGATTTCGACAGGTCGATCGCTGCGTCCATGTTTCCGTGTTCCGTTCGAATGGTGTGCGCTTCGCTGCCGACCTACGGCCGCATCAGCGCCAGTGTGTGCTGCGCGATCATCAGCTCCTCGTTTGTGGGGATGACCCACACCGACACGGCGCTGTCCGGGGTTGAGATGCGTGGCCCGTTGGACGCATTCGCCTGCTCGTCCAGCTTCACGCCGAGCCACGCCAGCTTGCGGCACAGCGCCGCGCGCAGCGGCGCCGAGTTCTCGCCGATGCCGGCGGTGAACACGAACGCGTCCAACCCGCCGAGCACCGACGTATAGGCGCCAGCGTATTTCGTCATCGCGTAGACGAAGTAGTCGATAGCCGCCGCCGCGCGCGGGTCCTTGCTCTCCTGCAGCACCCGCATGTCGCCGCTGGTGCCGGACAGGCCGAGCAGCCCGGAGCGCTGGTACAGCATCTTCTCCAGACTCGCGTCGTCGAACAGCTTGCGCCGCAGCAGGTAGAACAGCGCATCCTGCGGCACGTCGCCGGAGCGCGTGGCCATCGGCAGCCCAGTGACGCCGGCGAAGGCCATCGTCGTCTCAAGGCTACGTCCGTCCAGCATGGCGCACATGCTGGTGCCGCCGCCGAGATGCGCGGCGATCACGCGTCGCGCCTGCGGTGCGTATTTCGGCACCTGCCGGCTGATGTAGTCGTAGGAGATGCCGTGATAGCCCCAGTGGCGCACCCCGGCGTCCAGCAAATCTTTGGGCAGCGCATAAATCTGCGCCACCTCCGGCATGGTGCGATGGAACGAGCTATCGAAGCAGGCCACCTGGGGGAGGCCGGGGAATTCCTCGGCGATCGCCCGCGCGCCGAGCACGTTATAGGCCTGGTGCGACGGCTCCATCACCACCAGCGATTCGAGGTAGTCCAGCACGTCGCCCTCGATCTTCACCGGCACCTCGAACCGCGTGCCGCCGAGCACCACCCGGTGGCCGGCCGCCGTCACCTTCAGGTCGGCGATGTTGTGTTCCAGCCAGGCGATGACGAACGTCAGCGCGGTCTTGTGGTCGATCGTGTGGCCGTCGCCCCATTCATGCGCGTCCAGCGGTTTGCCGGCGGCGTTCTTCGCGATGAAGTGCGGATCGCCCTGCATGTTGTCCACCTGGCCGCGGCACAGCAACGGCAGCGACCCGGCGGAATCCATTCCATAGGCACCGAACTTCAGGCTGGTGGAGCCGGCGTTGACGACGATGATGGCATTGGGCATGGCGGCTACTCCGCGGGCTCGGGCAGGATGCTGGCAGGATCGCGCGCCAGTGCGTCCGCGTACAGCACCGCGGCGGCGGCCGAGAAGCGCCGCGCGGCCGCGGTGTCGGCGCGGCTGGTCAGCACGATCGGCACCCGGGCGCCCACCACCAGGCCGGCGGTCTGCGCGTCGGCCATGAAGGCGAGGTTCTTATAGACCATGTTGCCGGCTTCGATGTTCGGCACCAGCAGCACATCGGCGAGGCCCGCCACCGGCGAGGTGATGTGCTTGATCCGCGCGGCCTCGGCATCCACCGCGGCGTCCAGATCGAGAGGACCATCGACGATGCCGCCGACGATCTGCCGCCGGTCCGCCATCTTGGCCAGGATCGCGCCGTCAAGCGTGGCCGGCATCTTCGTGCGCACCGTCTCCACCGCCGCCAGCACCGCGACCTTCGGCACCTCGATGCCGAGTGCAATCGCAAAGCCGATCGCGTTCTGGCAGATGTCGCGCTTCTGGTCGGTATCGGGCGCGATGTTCAGCGCCACGTCGGTGATTACGAAGCGTCGCGCATAGGTCGGCACCGAGACCATCGCGCAGTGGCTCAACAGCCGGCCGGTGCGCAGCTTCGCTTCCTTCTGCATCGCCGCATGCAGCACCACGTCGGTGTGCAGACTGCCCTTCATGAGCGCCTTCACCTCGCCGGCGCCGGCTGCGGCGGCGGCCTTTGCCGCGGAGTCTTCCGCGCTCTCGGTCGTCACGATGCGACAGCGGGACAGGTCAAGCTTTGCCGCGGCGGCGATCCGGCGCAGCTCTGCCTCTGGCCCGAACAGCACCGGCACGATCAGTTCGGCTTCGGCTGCTTCGATCGCGCCGGCAAGGGCGTCTTCGCTGCACGGATGCACCACGCCGGTGAGCATCGGCTTCAGCCCGCTGCAACGGTGCAGCAGACCCTCCAGCCGATGCTCCGGCACCTCGCGCCGCAGCCGCGTGGTCGGCGCCAGAACCTCCAGCACCGCCGTTGCCACCTGCTGCCCGGACGGGTCGGTGCACTGGCCGTCAAGCACCACGATGCCCTGGTCCGGGCGCTTCTCCCGCACCACGACCTTCGCCGTCAGGATAACCTCGATCGGCAAAGGGGCGTGCACCTGCACGGCGGTGGAACGGACCGCTGATCCGGGGCCGGGCAACACGGAGCCGACCAGCGAGGTCAGCAATGCGGTGACGATGCCCGCCGCGCCATGACCGTGGCTGGTCTCGTCGATCAGCCCGGCATCGCCAAAGGCCGTCGCCCACGCCCTCACGTCGCTCGCCTGAAAGCTGCGCTGCGCCGATGCGGTGTCGCCGACCCGGATTTCGTCGAATGTCTTGTTCTCGACAGACTGCATGGTGAGTGTCTCCGAGGGTTCAGGAGAGCCATCAGCCGCCGGGCCTTGGCCGAAGCCCGGCGGCGGATGGTCCCCGTTCAGCGCGACTCCGGGGACGCCGGGGCGGCCACCTTGGCGGGAGCGGTTCGCACGGGCGGCGGAGGTGGCGGTGCGACCGCCTTCAGCGCCGGAACCGCCAGCACCTGCGACAGCCGGGCGAGACGATCGCGCTCGGCCACGGTGGGCGGACCGCCCGCGGTGACGATGGTCTCGACCTGCTTCAGCAGTTCCGTCCGCGCATCCGCGGCCGGCACCAGCATCGGGAGCACCTCGATCGCCCGGTCACGCTGCAGCAGCAACACGAAGAACTGGTCCCGCACCAGCGCCTTGAACGCGTCGAGCGACAGCCCCAGGAGCTTCTGGCGCGCGACGTTCAGCGCGAAGGCGCTGCGCTCATCGAGCGACCGTTCGGCGGCGATCACGTACAGCACCGCGCGGGTCAGCGCTTCGTTCAGGCCACCGATCCGCAGCTTGGCCTCGTACGCATCCTCCCGCGCCTGCTGCGCGGCGCGCTTCTCCGGCGACGTGCCGGGCAGTTCCCGCACCTTGCTGCCGTCGTTGAGGCCGAGCAGCCCCTGCACGACCGGCGAGCCGTAGAAGGCGAAGAATGCCTGTTCGGCCCATTGGTCGCGCGCATCGCGATAGGCATCCAGCGCGGCCGTGATCTGGTCGGAAACCTGCTTCTGCAACGCGAGGAACGGATTGTCGGGGGCTGCCGGCTGGCGCGCCGCCGACACGTCGGCCGCGAGCTTCTGCACGCCCTTCATCCACGGGTTGCTGTCGGCGAACATCGTGTAGCTCAGGCGCAGCGGGTTCAGCTTCCGCGCCAGATTCGCCGCCGGCTGGTTGGCGAGCGCGCGCACCAGCGGCTGCATCAAGGTCGTGTAGATCGAGTGGTTCAGCTCCGACAGCCTAGCCGAGGCGGCGAAGGCACGGTCATCCTCGGGGCTGTTGCGCCCGAGCGCACGGATGTCGTCGAGCGAGCGGGCCTCGAAGCGGCTGATCCAGTCGCCAGTGACAAAGCCGCCCTCGGGCAGGTCCTTCGGCTTGGGCGAGATGACCATCTCGTACAGGCCGGGCGGCAGGCAGTCGATGACGTCCATCAACTGGATGAACTCTTCGTCCTCCTTCGCGCCGACTTTGGACGACACGAAGATGGCCAGATGCCCGACCTTCTGGTTGAGGCAATACACGATCGTCTGGCCGGTGGCGCGGATGTCATCGACGTCGCGATACAGATCGAGAATCCAGCCCAGCGTCTGCTGCGGCGGGCTGATGTTGTCGCCCAGCGAGGTGAACACGATGATCGGCGAGGTGATGTTACGCAGGTCGAAGGTCGTGCCGTCGCTCGACTGCAACTGGTTGCGGGTCAGCCTGTCGCCGACGAACAGGTTGTCCACCAGGAACTGCAGCTCGTCGCCGTTGAGCTGGATGAAATCGCCCCACCACTTCTCGAATGTGAGGTAGCGCTGCGAGTCGGTGTCGATGTTGGTGTAGACCTCGTACTGCTTGCCCCACAGCCAGTTGGCCGGGTTCAAAGCGTCGAAGTTCATGATCAGCCAGGTGCCGTCGAACTTGCCGTTGCCCAGGTCGCTGGTCAGCGCGGTCAGCCAGCTGCCGCCGAGCAGACCGCCGGTGTAGCGCATCGGGTTCTTGCCGCGCACGCCCTGCCAATACGACATCGGCGAGCCCGCGACCAGGCAGGGACCGAACAGGTCCGGGCGCAGCATGGCGACCATCAGCGTCTGGTAACCCGCCTGGCAGTTGCCGATGGCAAACGGGCGTGGCGATTCCGGATGCAGTTCGACGATCCGCTCGAAGAACTTCACCTGGCCTTCGACGATGTCCAGGAACTGCTGGCCGGGCTCAGGCGTCGAGGCGAAGCCGATGAAGTAGACCGGGTGGCCCCCGTTCAGGGCGTCGCCGATTTCGCTCTGCGCCTTGAAGCCGCCGATGCCCGGCCCCTGACCCGCGCGTGGGTCCACCACCACGACCGGCCGCTTGTGTGGATCAATGATGACTCCCGGCGGGGGCACGATGCGTGATAGCGAGTAGTTGATCGGGCGGGGCAGCGACCGGCCGCTGACCAGGATTTCGTGCTCGAAGCGCAGTACGGTCGCCATCGGGCGTGATGTGATGTCTTCCTGTTCATTGCCGCGCTCCCGCAGCAGCTCGAAGAACAGCACCGTGCGCTGGAACGCATCGACCAGATATTCCGGCAATCCGGTCGCAAAATTGCCCGAGGTCCCGGCAAACGGGTTGGCAACACCGGGCAAACTCACGCCAAACGGATTGAGTGCCGATGTCGGCTTGGCAACTGGCTCATTCGCCATCTCGATCTCCCTGAAGGGCTGCTTCGTTCTGTGTTTAACAGCATGGAAACAAATATGCAGCAACGGCATTGCTTGGCCGTTGTCCTGTCTGCTGCGCGGATTTGACGCCTCTATGCTTGGCAGGCGACCGGCGCGTCAACCCAGCGCATGCTCATAATGAGCACCAATCCCAGTGTGACGCCCCGCGCATCCGGCTGCCGCCCCCCGCCGCTATTCGTCCTCGGCGAGGCCATCGTTGAAGCCGGAAGCGGTGATCGGTGTCCCCTCGCCGTCGCTGCCGCGCGTCTTCTTTTTCAGCAAGCCAAGGACAAGAAGGACAAGAACCGCGCCGGCTGATGCGGCCAGCAGCGATCCGCCAGCACCCGGCTCCGAAAACCCGAGCAGGCTGAAAGCGACACCCGCGGCGACGGCGCCCAGGGCGCCGGCGATCAGAGGGCCGATCGCGCCAAACCCGCGGCGCTTGAGAAGCATTCCGCCGATCCATCCGGCGCACAAACCGAGCAGGACAAACCCAGCAATTGCATAAATTGGCATTTTTCACGCGTTCCTTGATGGTTTTCACGCGTTCCTTGATGATTTTTACGCTTTCCTTGATGGTTTTTACGCGTTCCTTGATGGTTTTTCAGGCGTTCCTTGATGGAAGGCCAAGATGACGCCGCAATGGTCACGTTAGGCTCAATCCGTTTGCCCTGCAACGGCGTCAGTCCGGGCGCGGATCGTGCGCTCCGGCGTAGCGAAACTCTTGCTTCTCGCGGATTGCCAATCGCGAATGAGTCCTCGACCTGCATCGAACTTTCGGTGCAGTGCGAACGCGCCTGTTGCGGCGACGCTGATGGGGCTCGGCGCCGACCTGAACGTTCCCAACACGATCCCGCTGCGGGCCAGGTCCGTCACGATGAACTTTGCCGGGCAGCCGCTGGATGGCAGGCTTTCGCTGCTGGTCGGCGACGATGGCATCCTGGTCGATAGCCGGCTGGGCGTCTCCGGGCTCGGCTCGCCCGGACGAAGACGCCAGGCACCTGCACCGCGAGCGCGAAAACCTCGTCCACAACAAGTTGCGTATCGAGAACAGGATTGTCGCGCTGCTGTTCACGCAGGGCATCCGGAAGAGTCCATCCCTGCGTTCATGGGAACGCGACGCGGCCGCCGCCCTGCGCACCGGCGACGGCTCCGAACTGCCGATCCTTACCGCGAGCCGAAATCGAACGTCTCCGACGCCGCGGGAGCCTACTGGTATCAGACGAAACCAAAGCTGCTTCGGCTGGACACCGTCGGGAGGGCCGCTGGTGCGGACAAGTGAACGCTCCTGGTCATGGAGTTGCTTCAGCTTGGCATGCACGGTGCCGGCGTGCGCGTGCGCGGGCTCGGTTGCTCTTGCGGCTCGCGGTCTGGAAGATCAGGGGGCGCCTTTCCGGACAGCGCCCATCGGCAACGCCCCGGCGCCCTGACGGAGCAGGAACCCAAGGACGACGGACGTCGCGTCGATGGCGAATGTCTTCCGGCCGACAACGAATTCCGGGTAACCGGACTCGCCGCCGGGCCAGTCGTGGCCGCCCCCATTGATGAACCAACCTTCGGTGTCACCGCCCCTGCACTTCTGGCCGATTGCGCGCATGACGGTCATCCCCGGCTCCCTGGAAGCCGCGGTGGCCAGTTCGAAGCCGTCGCAATGATTCCTGGTGGCCCAGAACGCGAGCGTCTCTGCCGCGGACAGGATGTGGCCCTCGCGCGTGTCGGTGCCATTGGCGGGGATGACCGGGTCGCCGGTTCCCTGGATCAGCAGGAACGGGACCGGGCCGACCGGTGCGCAGGCCGCCACCGCCGGCGCGGCCAAACCCGACGCTACCACGGCGACGCCGGCCAGACGCACGCGGCCTGAGCAGGCGAGCGCCTGTGCCATCAAGCCGCCGTTCGAGAAGCCGACCGCGTAGACCCGCGATGGATCGATCCGAATTCTGGTGGAGACGTCCGCCACCACCTGCGCCAGGAAGGCGGCATCAGAAACACCGCGGGCGCTGGACTGGTCGGCCGCCCAGGACCGCCAGTCGCCCCGCGGGTAGACCACGGCGAAGTTGCGGCTGGCAGCCGCGGACGACAGCCCCGACGTCCGGGCCATCTGGTCCGGTGTGCCAAGCCAGCCGTGCAGGGCAATCACGAGCGGACGCGGCACGCCGTCATCTCCGTTCGGCGCCACCAGCAGGTAGGAGCGCGGTTGTCCGCCTGTGACGACGCCGACCCCGCCTGCATCCGCGGCGCAACCGACCAGCGCCGCCAAGACCGCGGCGGCCACCGTCATCCGAACGAGCATCGAAAGGCGATCAGCGCGCAGTTCTCGGAAAAGGAGAACGTCATCCGCCACGAACGACCACCTTTCTTTGCCGAACATTTTCGCCTGGCAGCCCGGCGTCGCTATGCAAATGCCGTCAGGAAACCTTCAGATCCTTGGTTCCGTCACAGCCGGAGTCGCCATCGGCTGGCAGGTGCGGCCCCGCCAACAGGCTGCGGAACGAGCCCGTCCGCAGCACCAGCAGCAGGCAGAACCTCATCGCCGTCACGGCCCCCTCGGTCTGCGCCTCGCCCAGGATGCCGTCGCCACCGAACACCGCGCCGTTGCCGAGCCGGAGCCGCTGCCCGTCGTGGTCGATCTCCACCTCTCCGGAGCTGATGACATACACCGAACCCGCCCGTTTGCGCCGCCGCAGGATGCGTTCGCCCGGCAGCGCAAAGCGCAGGGTCAGCCGCTGCGCGATGTCATGCAACGCCGCCTCCGGCAGCGTCGAGAATCGCGGAAGCTGGCTCAAACGCCGCCTCAACCCAGCCTGCAGGTCGAATGTCATCGGTCGGCCGATGGCATCACGCCGCGCCTCGATGGTTCGACGGATCTCCTCGAACAGCTCGTCGCTGAGCAGCGCCTCACCGCGCAGTGCAGAGTAAGTATCCATTTCGAACCGCAGCCCAATCCGCCGCAGCATGCGGGTCTGCAGGATATCGGCATGGGCGGGATACAGCAGGCCCAGCGCCGCCGTCGCATCATCGAGCAGCACGCGGCGTCGCTGCACGACCTCATCCATCACCTGGGTCACGCGCGGGCCCAGCACCGGGGTCATCCGGTTGCGCATGAACTGCAGTTGCGCAAGGAACACCGTCTGCATGACCAGCAGCATCTCGAGCCGTTGTGCGATCTGACGGGCCAGCGGCCGGCCGATGCGAAAACTTCGATGCAGCCACTGTGCCAGCCGCAGGGACAGGCTCGGCCGCAGCCTGCGCCTGGCGGCGCGCATATAGCCGAGCCTGCCGTCGGCCCGCGTGGCATCGAGGATGGTGTCGGCCGTACGCAGCAACTGCTCCATGATGGCGCGGGAGAGACCGCGCTCGCGAAAGATCTCGAGCAGGATGGTTTGCTCCTGCGCGGCGAATGTCAGCAGCCCGAGCTTGAGCCGGTCGCGATCCGTCAGCGCCGCATCGAACGTGTTGGCAGCGGCCTCGGCGGCGGCGCGGCGGTCGTAGCTGTTCACCACGCGCTGCGCGGGCTGCGGCAGGAAGGCGAAATCGGCGGCGATCTGGCGCAGGCGATCGCGGACCGTGCCGAGCCCGAGTGCAACCACCTGGTGGCGCAGCGCCTGGTCGATGGGCGAGAGCCGGTCCAGCCTAAGCCAATGCACCAGGAAGCGCAGCGTGGTGCCGTTGACCAGCAGCGTGAACAGCACGAAGCCGGTCGCGACAATGGCGACGAAGCGCTGCACGTCGTCGGAGACGCGCTGGTTCTCGGTCACTGCCAGTGCCATGGCGAGCGTGATCGAGCCGCGCAGCCCACCCCATAGCATCGTCACCTTGAACCGCGCCGGAATGCGCCGTGCAAGCCCTCTGCGATGCAACAGCGGCATCACCAGGAACAACACGGCCGCGCGCGCCGCGAGGGCGGCGAGCACCGCCACGCCGATCAGCGCCAGGTCCCAGGGCTGCAACCCCAGCATCAGCCCTAGGGTATGCTCACATCTCGTGCCGTATGCGGATCGGTTGCGAAAAACCTTTGCATGCA
>Ga0182012_10003788_pt1 | contig 15983 bp, 10 predicted proteins | sample 612S2SmetaG_FD_120486 | JGI IMG/M metagenome (GOLD analysis project Ga0182012, IMG submission 120486) | Permafrost microbial communities from Stordalen Mire, Sweden - 612S2S metaG | ecosystem: Environmental > Terrestrial > Soil > Wetlands > Permafrost | place: Sweden: Stordalen | collected...
CTTTCCCTCTGTGTTCTCTGCGCTTTGTGGAACCGGCGCGCCCCGATCTTTCAGCGCCGCTTCAAATTCACTATGGACACAGATGCTGCATTCCCTCAACGGCCCCAGTTCATGGATTTGATAAGTTATCTCAGGCATTCCAACTTGGTTAGTAAAAGTTGGGTTCTTCGGGCTGTGATTTCCTGTGCTTCAATTTGTTCGACAAAAAATGGCTTGTCCACCCCGCATTTAGCATGCCCCACTTTTAACGCGCCTTTACAATCATTGGCCACGCCGAGGATTTCCGTCGAGCGGATCACCACAAATTTGCCTGGCGCGGTGGTTAATAAATCGGGGAGGCGCCGTTCATACGTGGCCATTTCCGTGGCCAACGGAATTACAAGGTTTTTCGCCGCAGGATGGTCGTCGGCTCCCGCCTTCAACGTCTTGGCCACGGCACAATTCATATTAGTCAATTATATCATCATCTCAGGCCTTGGCAACGGCCTCACACAATCTCCACCGGGCATTTCGGCACGGCCTCCAGAAACGCCTGGCCGTATTGCTTGCTGAGAATCCGGTTGTCCAGCACCACCACGATTCCGGTGTCGGTCTTGGTGCGGATCAGCCGGCCCACGCCCTGGCGGAATTTCAGGATGGCCTCGGGCAGCGAAAATTCCGCGAACGCATTCCCGCCCCGCGCCTCGATGGCCTCCAGCCGCGCCTCGATCAGCGGATGGTCCGGGACCGCAAACGGCAGCCGGGTGATGATGACATTGCTCAACGCCTCGCCCGGCACATCCACCCCCTGCCAGAAACTGTCCGTGCCGAACAGCACGGAGTTCACGTCGTCCTTGAATTTCTCCAGCATGGTGGAGCGCGGCGTGCCCGTGCCCTGCACCAGGCAGGCGAGGTCCAGCCGGTCAAAAAACGGCTGCATCAGCTCCGCCACCTCCTGCATGAGCTTGTAGCTGGTGAACAGCACAAACGCCTTGCCGTGCGTTTCCGTCACAAAGTGTTCGATCCAATGGATCAGCGCGTCCCGGTAACCAGCCTCGCGCGGGTCGGGCATTTTCCGGGCCACAAAGAACCGCATCTGCTGCTCGTAGTCGAACGGCGTGCCCACCTGCAATTGCGTCGCCGCCTCCGCCCCCACGCGCTTGATGAAATAGTTCAAGGGAGGTGGGACCGGCTTCCCGCAGGTCTCTTCTTTGTTTTTAGTTTTGGACAGGCTGGCAAACTGTCCCACTTTGGCCGCCTGGGTGCCCAGCGTGGCGCTGGTCATGATCACGCTGGTGTCGCTCTCAAACAGCCGGCGGCGCAGGTACTCCGCCACATCCACCGGCGCGGCGTTCAAGGCCAGGTTGCGATGCAGCTTGCCCGTCCGTTCCACCCAATAAACATGGTCCCGCGCGCCTTGATCGAGAAAGAGCTTCACCTCCTCGCGCAGTTCGGCCAGGCGCCGGTTGCATTCCACCAGCTCCTGCCCGATTTCCTTGTCCGGGCTGGTCTTGATCAGTTCGCTCACCGCCTCACGCAGGCGCTGGATGGACAGCGTGAGCTTGTCCGGCACCAGTTCGGGGCGGCGGATGCGCAGTTCGGACCAGGCCCGTTTGCGGGCGGACGGGTCGCCGCCGGTGAACCTGGGTTTGGCGGTTTGATGGAGCTGATCACAGGCCGCCTCCACCTGCGCGAAGAACTGGTCGGACGCCTCCAGAATTTCCGTGACCAGTCTGACCGCGGCGCCCCGGACCAGCGTGGCCAGCAGACCCTTTTGGGTGCGCGGATTATACAACCGGTTGAGCGCATGACGCACCTGCGCGCTGGACACGCTCAGCCCGATGTGCCGGGAGGCGACCTGCTCCATCGTGTGCGCCTCGTCAAACACCACGAAATCGTTTTTAAACAGGATGCCGCCCTCCAGATCCTCGTCCACGCCGCCGAGCAGCGTGAAGAACAGCGTGTGGTTCACCACCAGCACGTCGGCGCCCATGATGCGGTTGCGGGCGCGTTGAAAGAAGCAGACGCCGTGGTCCCGCGCAAAATCGGATTGCCGCCCGCAGATTTTGGGCGAGCACAATCCGCGCTCGGAACAGATCAGGGACCAAACCTTCGGGTCCGGCTCCCTCTCAAAATCCGAGAGGCTGCCGTCCTTGGTCGTCTTGGACCATTCATAAATGCGCTGCAACTCCTCGGCCTCGGAGGAGGTAAACAGGTTGCCGGACTGTTGCATGGCCTTCTGCAGGCGGCGGGTGCAGAGGTAGTTCCCCCGGCCCTTCAGCATGGCAAAGCTGAAATCCACCGGTTCGGGCAGCGCGCCCAGCACGGACGTGAGCATCGGCAGATCCTTCTCCGTGAGCTGCTCCTGCAAATTGATCGTATGCGTGGAGATGATGGCCTTCTTCTTTCGTTCCACGGCGAACAGGATGGCGGGGATCAAATAGGCCAGGCTTTTCCCGACGCCCGTGCCGGCCTCCACGGCCAGGTGTCCGCCGTCCTGTAACGCGCGTGCCACCGCCACGGCCATCTGCTGCTGTTGCGGGCGGAATTCAAAGTTGCTCGCGCGCGACAGGATGCCGGTGGGCGAAAAGATTTCCTCCACCCGGGCCGCCAGGCCGGCCCCGGCGGAATGCGCTTCAATGAAGGAAATCATGTCAACCAAGCTGGCTGGACAGCACCACCTTCAGCGCGGAGGAGGCGCCGGGGGCCAGCGTGATCCGGTTCGGCCCCACGTTGCCGGATTCCACGCAGACCATCCGGTGATATTCCCCATCGCCAAAATCCGCCATGGCCCTGGCTTTGTCCGCCCCGGGATTCCACACCACCGTGGAGGCGGACCCGGTTTTATTGACGTGGATGGTGCGGTGCAGGGTGCCGTCCTCGATGAACACCGGCTCCGGCGCGTCCTGATACACCCGGTCCACTTCCCCTTTAAAGTGGATGGCTTTGGCGGTCTCTTCCTTCAGGGCCGGAACGCCCAACTTGTCCAGATAGTGCAACCCTTTTAGGCCGCGCACCATCACCGTGGCAATGTCGCCCACCGAAAAATACGTGTGCAAGCACTCCTCAAAAACCAAAGGGGCATTCGTCGTGTTGGTGACCTGCAATTCCAAAGTGAGCGTGTCCCCCACGGTCACGAGGTATTCCACTTTTCCGGCGAAAACGCCGCCGCCGGCTTTTTCCGGCAGGCGCAACCGCACCTGCACCCTGCCGTCCGGCCCGGCGCTGGTGGCCGCCAGATGCCAGTCCGTCAGGCGCGCAAAGCCATGCGGCGGCCCACCGGGGCGCGGACCGAACCAGGGAAAACAAATGGGCACGCCGCCCCGGATCGGCTGGTCCGGGGCAAACCGGCTGGCGGCGCTCATAAACAACAGAGGCGGCTCGCCGGTTTTCTGGAAGCCGGCCACCTGCGCCCCATGCAGATACAGTTCCGCCATGCTGCCCGGCGCGGTGATGGCCAGCCGGGGCAGGCCGTCCGCCCCGGCCGAAATGGCGACCGCGCCCGAGATTTCGTGCTGCTTCAGGGAATCCAGATCCAGGGTGTTGTCCATAAGTTTTAGCTTATCCAAATAAATCCATCTGCGGCGTCGGCGCCAGCTTTTTCAACCGGTCCCGGTTCTCCTGCCGTCGGGCCGCCCGCACATTGCCCTCCGGCGTGAGTTCGGATTCTTCCAGATTGGCCAGAATTTCCTTCGCCCGTTCCAGCACCACTTTCGGCACCCCCGCCAGCCGCGCCACCTGGATGCCGTAGCTCTTGTCCGTGCCGCCCGCCACAATCTTGCGCAGAAACACGATCTGATCATGCCATTCCCGCACCGCCACATTGAAGTTTTTCAGCCGCGGCAGCCGGGCGGCCAGTTCGGCCAGCTCATGATAATGCGTGGCAAACAGCGTCTTGGCCCCCGCCTGATTGTGCAGAAATTCCACGATGCTCCACGCGAGGCTCAGCCCGTCAAACGTGCTGGTGCCCCGGCCGATTTCATCCAACACGATCAGGCTGCGCGCGGTGGCGTGGTTCAGGATGTTCGCCGTCTCCGTCATCTCCACCATGAACGTGCTCTGCCCCCGCGCCAGATCATCGCTCGCGCCGATGCGGGTGAAAATGCGGTCCACCAGGTCAATCCGCGCGGCGGCCGCCGGCACAAAACTGCCGGTGTGCGCCAGCAACGTGAGCAGCGCCACCTGCCGGATGTACGTGCTCTTGCCCGCCATGTTCGGCCCCGTGATCAGCGCGATTTGCGGCAACGCCGGCGGGGCGCCGTTGCCGGGCCCGACCAGGCTGGCCAGCTCCGTGTCATTGGGCACAAACCGCTCGTCCGTCAATTGTTGTTCCAGCACTGGATGCCGGCCGTCCCGGATCTCCAGCACCCCCGCTGTGCTCACCACCGGACGGGTGTAACCCTGCAGCCGCGCCGTCTCCGCGAACGCCCCCAGCACGTCCAGTTGCGCCAGCGCGGCGGCCGTCAACTGCAGGACCGGCAGCCGCTCCAGCACCGCCTCGCGCACCCGTTGGAACAACTCGTATTCCAGCTTCACGCCGCGCTCCTCCGCGCCCAGAATTTTGCCCTCCATCTCCTTCAGCTCCGGCGTTATATAACGCTCGCCGTTCGCCACCGTCTGCTTGCGGATGTAGGCCGGCGGCACCTTGTCCAGATTGGATCGGGTGACCTCAATGTAATAGCCGAAGACGGAATTGAAGCGCACCTTCAGCGAACCGATCCCGGTGCGGGCGATTTCATCCGCCTGCAATTTGGCGATCCAGTCCTTGCCCCCGCGCTGGGCGGCGCGAAGTTCATCCAGCGCCGGATCAAAGCCGTCGCGGATCAGGCCGCCCTCCTTCACCGCCAGCGGCGGTTCGTCCACGATGGCGCGGCCGATCAGCTCCACCAGATCAGGCGCCTCGGACAGTTGGGTTTCCAAATCGTCCAGCAAACCGGGCGCCGGGACCGCCGGGGACGCCGGCTCGCCTGCGGGCAGCAGCGTCTGGTTCCCGTTCTCCGCCAGATGCGCGGCTTCCGGTTGCGCCGCGTGCAGGTCGCGCAAGATCTGTTTGACCGCCGGAATCTGGGCCAGCGCCTGGCTGAGCACCACCAAATCGCGGGCGTTTCCGCTGCCGGTGCTGAGCCGGCCCAAGGTGCGTTCCAAATCCCGCACCAGGGCGAGTTGGGCGCGCAGTTCCTCCAACCGGCCCGGCGCGACGAGGAAGCTTTGCACCGCGTCTTGCCGTCGGTGAATTGGTCCGGTGGCGGCCAGCGGTTGGGACAGCCAGTCGCGCAATCGACGCGCGCCCATGGGCGTGACCGTGCGGTTTAACGCGCCGTACAACGAGGCGGTGCGCGGGGCGTCGTGGTTCAGCGGCTCCAAAATCTCCAAATGTCGCAGCGTCGTGTAATCCAGCGTGAGAAAATCACTGCGGCGGTAAAACGACAGCCGGGTGAGATGCTTGACCTCCCGGCGCAGATGCTGCGTGAGGTAATGCAGCGCCGCCCCCGCCGCGCCGATGGCGGCGGCATGATCCTTAAGCCCGAACCCGTCCAGCGACGCCACCTGAAAATGATCCCGCACCGCGAACAGCGCCGTCTCCGGCGTGAACACCCACCCTTCATAGGGATTGAGAATGGGGAAGGCGCCCTGCAACAGGTCGCGCACCCGGATGGCTTCCGCCGGGTAAATGATTTCCGCCGGCCGCAGGCGTTCCAATTCCGTGACCAGCGCCGGGTCGGACTCCAGTTCTGTGGTCAGGAAATCACCCGTGGTCAGGTCCACCAAGGCCAGGCCGGTGACCTTGCCGCCGGGAAAAACGGTCGCCAGGAAATTATTGCGCTCTGCCACCAGCATGCGTTCGTCAAAATGCGTGCCGGGGGAGAGGATTTGCGTGACCTCGCGCTGGACCAGCTTGCCGGGCCGCGGCTCTTCCATCTGATCGCAGATGGCCACCTTGCGCCCGGCCTTGAGGATGCGCGAAATATAGCTGTTCGCCGCATGGAACGGCAGGCCGCACATGGGCACGCCGTGCCGGGCGGTCAGGGCCAGGTTGAGCAACTGCGCCCCGGTTTGCGCGTCCTCGAAGAACATCTCATAGAAATCGCCCAACCGGAACAGCAACAGCGCGTCCTTGGGCAGTTCCGCCTTGATCCGGCGGTACTGCGCCATCATGGGCGTGAGTTGTGGTTCAACAGACATCCCCGGAACGTTACGCGGGAATCAACGCCAGGTCGAAACGAAAGTTTGGCGGGCGGGCACCCGGCGGGTGGCTCCATGAGCCGCAGCACGTTCGCCTGGCCACCCCCGAGAGAAGGAAACCCGGACCGTCCGCCTGCCTTCGTCCCGCCTGCGGGTTACGGTCCCGCGCGCCGGAGCGCCGGTCTCAGTCCGGCTTATGTCGTCCGCCAACCTGGCCGTCCAGATCCAGGCCTAATCTCCGCACCACCAAAGACCAGGACCGGCGTCCCGCTTATCCAAAAATGCCTGAACTTCCTTCAAATTCCGTCTTCATGGCCAAAGCAGGTGTGAACCCTAGTTGACTGCCCGGAAAGCCTGAAATATCATCGCTGCATGTCGAGACTGATTTAACGCAGATCGTGGTCGAATACCTGTTAGGTCTCCAATATGAAAGTTCGGTGGGCATTTTTTCTTTCTCTGATGCTAGTGTAGTGTTGCACAAATAGCTAGACATATCCAAAAAACCGGGGCAAACTCATGGCTGATGCCAAAAGTCGCCAAAATTGTCGTTTTGTCCGAAGCCGACCGCCATCAACTCGGGCAATGGGTGCGCGCGCAATTCACCCCACAACAAGTGGTTCTGCGTGCCCGGATCTTATTGCTGGCGGCCGACGGTAAACAGGATTTGGAAATTGCCGAGGCTTTGGCGGTCAACCGGCATACGCCGGCGTTGTGGCGCAAGAAGTTCCAGACGCAAGGACTGGAGGGTCTCTGGGAGATTCAAGCCGGGCGCGGCCGCAAGCCCACCTATGATGAGAACCGAATCGCCGCCCTCCTTGAAGCCACCTTGCAAACCAAACCCAAAGGTTCAACGCATTGGAGTTGTCGGACGATGGGCCGGGCGCAAAAAATCAGCCCAAGCACCATCCATCGCCTGTGGCGAACCTACAATCTCAAGCCGCATAGAACGCGGACGTTCAAGCTATCGCGGGATGTCAAATTTCTGGAGAAACTGACGGATGTGGTGGGGCTCTACCTCAACCCCCCGGAAAAAAGTTTGGTGTTCTGCATCGATGAAAAGAGCCAGATTCAGGCCTTGGACCGCACACAGCCGGGTTTGCCGCTCAAGCAAGGGCGGTGTGGCACCTTCACCCATGACTATGTGCGCCATGGCACGACCACGCTCTTTGCCGCTTTGGAAATTCTGGAGGGCAAAGTGATCGGCCAGTGTTATCCGCGCATTCGCCACCAAGAATTCCTGAAATTTTTAAGCTGCTTGGATCAGGAGTTTCCCGAACCCTTAAAACTCCACTTGGTTTTGGATAATTACGGCACCCATAAACATCCCAAGGTGCAAGCCTGGCTCCAGCGCCATCCCCGCTTTGCGCTGCATTTCATCCCGACCAGTTCCCGTTGGCTCAACCAGGTGGAACGGTGGTTTGGCGAGTTGACCGAGAAGGCGGTCCGCGGTGGTTGCTTTGTCAGCGTCCCGGAATTGCAAGCGGCGATTCCTGAATTTCTGGCCGCCTGGAATGAAACCCCCCGGCCGTTTGTCTGGACGGCGACGGTGGAAAAAATCATGGAGAAAGTGGAGCGGGCGCGCCAGAAGCTCGACGAGACCAACCCCGGCTGGTCGCAGCGTAAAGCACGTAATAGGCGGAGATAATATATCTATCTATTTGTGAAACACTACACTAGATACTATGGCCACAAAAAAAAGACAAATCCCATTCCCGCCTAAATTTTGTCTCACACCCATGGCCGGGCCATCGGGCGACCCAAATCTCTCCACGTGCCGCAAAACTGGACGGGGCCGTCAATTCGGGAAATCGGTGGAACACCCCTTTTACACCACGTCCACAAAGGCTTATATGTTTATCATGAATTTTACATCTCATGGCGGACAATGCCGACCTGTCCCTCCCACATGTGGCCATTGGCGGAAGGGAATGAGTGGACCCACCGGCAGGGTCTGGCCTCGCCGGGACTTTTTTACGATGCCGAAGCCACCCAGAAAGTCACCTCGCAGGACAATCGCCTGGTTGTAGGGGGCACCCATCGGTAAAAAACAGCCTCATTTCAAATCAACGGTAAAAAGACCATTAAAATCCGATGCTGAACCATCGGTTCGTCGATAGAAAAAGACAATGCTCCCATTGGTGACTTGTGGTTGACCGGCAGGTAGATTCAACACTATGTCCTGAGCTTTTGGCAACGTGGTTGACCCCATCCATCGGACATAATTGCGGCTGACAATCCTATCGTATCTGTCTTCAATCGGCCTTTCGACGAAACTGGCGGGAGTTGACGCTTGCAAAGCGGCGGCCAGTTCTTTTCGCATCCTGATTTCATAGATTTCGCGGGGAAAACCAGACCCCGTGTATCGAATCGTGCAGGTTATCGCTTTCCCGGAAGACGCTCGAACCGCGGTGCCGGTGATCTTGGTGAGCCATTCGTCCCGCCAATGCGGGTGTATCTGGGACGTTTTCAAGTTTTTGATCTTCTTCTCATCACCTAGGTAAATCGTCGGATGAACAAACCGCCGGTCTAAATTAATCAGCGGCAGGCAAGCTGCCCCCGGATAATCGAAATTGCCGATGGCCAAGTGACCAATGAGGGGTTGCCACAGGATGGCATCCGGCATGGCCAGACCAAGTTATACCGGTCGCGCCCATCCATCTCTGGAATCAGCCAATATCCACCCAAAGACGAATTCAGCACGTAGGCGCCCAGGTAAATAACAGCCCCAAGGCCCAAACCTAAAATGATTTTGCGAATTTGGGCTTTAAATCTTTGACGGTTTAAGTTCATTCATGACCGCCGCTGCCGGTTAATCCTGCGCAATCTTCGGACTGCCGTTCACCGCCTTCCGCCGCAGCCGCAGCCGCCAGTTGGTCAGCACATCATAGGTCACCGAGTTCTTCAGCTTCGCGATGTCGCGCACGGTGATTTCGTCGCCGCCCTGCCGGCCCATCAGCACCGCCTCATCCCACATCTGCGCCTGCGGTATGTCCGTGATGTCCACCATCAACGCGTCCATCGCGATGCCCCCCACCAGCGGCGCGCGCCGGCCGTGAATCAGCGCGCATCCTTCGTTGCGCACGCGCGGGAAACCGTCGCCGTACCCGATCGGCAAAATGGCGATGCGCCGGTCGGTCGGCGCCGTGTAACGCATCCCGTAACCGACCACTTCGCGGGGCTTGATTTTTTGAATCCCCGCGATGCGCGCCTTCACCGACATCACTGGCTCAATGCCCTCGATCCGCCGGCAGACCTGGGACGGAAAAACTCCGTACAGCAGAATGCCCGGGCGCACCATGTCCAGATGCGCCTGCGGCAGATCCAGATACCCTCCACTGTTGCAGGTGTGCCGCAGGGCCACCGGAATTTTGCGCTGCTCCATCCCCTGCAACACCTCGTTGAAACGCGCGAACTGGAGATTGGCGAAGGTTTTGTCCACCTCGTCGGACTGCGCAAAATGCGTCATCACGCCTTCCAGCCGCAGGGCCGGCGTGGCGGCCGCCTGCTTGAGCAGCGGCAGCGCCTCATCCCAGCGCACCCCGTACCGGCTCATGCCGGTGTTGACTTTGACGTGGACGGCCGCCGGCCGGCCCCGGTCCGCCGCAATCTTCGCCAGCGCGCGGATCGTGTGCGGTTCATTCACACACACCGTAAGATTGTGCGCCACACACCAATCAAGCTCCGCCTCCCGGCGTTCGCCCAGCAACAGCAACGGCGCGGTTATGCCCGCGTCACGCAAATTCATGGCCTCCTCCAATGTGCTCAGGCCGAAGCCCCACGCCCCCTCTTCCAGCGCGATGCGCGCCACGTCCAGCGCGCCGTGGCCGTAAGCCTCGTCCTTGACCACGGCAAGCAGCCGCACATGGCCGGGCAGGTCCTGGCGGATCAGTTGCAGATTGCGGCGCAGCCGGCCGAGATCAATCTCGGTCCATGCCGGCCGCAACGGAAAATTTTCAGCATGAATGCTCATTTATTCGTCCGAACGGTTTAGCACGAATTGATCACCTGTAAATGGTTAAATGACGGAAAACGTGCCGGGCTTGAAGTTTGAGATTTGGAATCGCCTTGAAGTTTGATCTCTTGGATTTTGATATTTCTCTGCGCATTCGGGTTCCGTACCGTTTGTCAGGCGAAGTTGTGACTTGTTTCACCCCAGCGCCACGCCCCGGATAAACTCCTCCAACCCGCGAACCGCCGCGTCATCATTATACGCCAGATGCTTTTGACAGCGCATTTGTTCCCCGATCTCTTTTCGCCACCCCGCATCCTCCGCCAGCCGCCCGGCCAGGATGATGTACTCATCAGGGCTGGCGGCCACCGTCCCGGTGACGCCGATCTGCCGCAGGATCGCCGCCGTGTGCCGGCCCCGCATGAACTCGCCTGGCAGCGTGACCACCGGCCGCGCGAAGCTCAACGCTTCCAGCGTTGTGTTGCCGCCCGACCACCCCGCGCTGTCCAGAATGACATCCGCCGCGCGCGCCAGCCCGAGAAACCCGCCGTACTTGAGCGGCGGCAGAAAAATGAGCCGCCCCGCCGGGTTGACCCCCGCCGCGCGGAACGCCTCCTCCAGCCGGCGACGATACAGGTCCGTCAATGCCGGTGACGCATGGCGGATGAACACAAAGCGGCTGCGTTCGACCCGCGCTGCGATGCGCGCCGCCAACCGGTCCTGTACCGGCAACAGCTTGAACAACGATTGCAGGCAGACAAACAAGACGGCGCCATCTCCGTCCGGCAGTCCCGGCGGCCGGACCGCCACGGCGGGATCGGGCTCCGGATACCGGATTGAAAGGCCGGGCAGGCGGACCAGCCGCTCGTAATAATGCGCCTGGGCGTCCACCGGTTCCATCAGGTCGCCCGACAGAAAATAATCCATCGTCGGCAGCCCGGAGGTCACCGGATGCCCCCACGCCTGGCATTGCACCGGCGCCAGCCGCAACGCCGCCAGCATCTGCGTCATGGCGTCCATGCCGATGTCCGGGTAAATCAGCACGTCCAGCCCGGCCCCGGCGACCGCCCGGGCGGCCGCCGGCAGCGGCATCGCCCCGGCGGTCAGCGTCGTCGCGTGCTGCGCCAGAAAATCCGTTGCCTTGTCCCGGTGATCGTTGAAATGGAAGACATGCGTCTCAAACAACCCGCGGTCCAGATGCGTGATCCAGCCCTGAAACAACTTGAAAACCGTGTGCAGATTGAAAAACGCCGACACAAACCCCACCCGCATTTTGCGCCGGCCCGGCGGGCGCGGGGGCGAAGCCAAAGCCGCCCCGACCGTCTGGATTTCGGCGATGCGGGTGACCACGCGGCCATAAATCACCTGCGCCTCACGGTCATTCTGGCACTGGTAATGCAGCGGGAAATTGGTGTGTGCCAGCGTGATGCCTCCGGTGTGGAACCGGCCGCCGGCCAGAGCTGTCTCCGTCTCCTGGATGCCCCTCAGCCAGCCCGCACGCAAGGCCGCCATTTCTTCCTCGGACCGGTAAAGCGCCGGCAAGGCGAGTTTGGCCTGCCACCAGGCCGGGAAATGGCCCGGGGCCGCCGCCAGCGCCTTGGTCCAGCATTCCTGCGCGGCCTCAAACTGTCCGCGGCTCCGCTGCAACGCCCCTGCCTGCAACAGCAGCGGCACCTGACCCGGCCGACGTTGCAACGCCTGCTGGCACAGCAATAAGGCCTCGTCAAATTGCGCCCCTTCCTCCAGCAATCGCGCCTGCCCGAGCGTCGCTTCCGGGTTGCCCGGATCCAGCGTCAGGGCCGCCCGGAAACAGTCACCCGCCTGCGTATTCTGCCCGGCCAAACGGCACGCCCGGCCCAGATTGGTCCATATGATCGGCGAACGCGGCTCCAGGCGCTGCGCCTTTGCCAAGGTCTGGATGGCCTCCGGATGCCGCCCGATCAGCGAATACGCGCACCCCAGATTGTTGAGTGCAAACGGGAAGTCCGGCCGCATCGCCACCGCCTTTTCATAATGTTCAATCGCCGCTGGCAGATGGCCCAACTGCTGCTGAACCTGTCCCAATATGTTGAACAACTCCGGCATGGCCGGCGCGTGCCGCCGCGCCTGTTCCAGCACGGGCAACGCCTCTGCTGGCTGTCCCACTTCGCACAACACCAGCCCCAGGTTGATGGCAAAAGCCGGCTGCCGCGGCTCCAGCTCCACCGCCCGCCGCAGCAACGGCAACGCCTGCGGGTCATCTCTCAATCGGTGGTGCGTCATCCCCAGAAAATGCAGCGCCGCCGCCGCGTTCGGCGCGATTTGCAGCACCTGCTGAAACAGCGGGACCGCCTCCGCCAGCGCCCCCTTCTGATACCGCTCCATCGCCGCCTGCATCAGCGGGTCGGCGGACGCGCCGGGTGGTGATTGGGAGGGTGCGTTCATCGGTCAGGAGATGTTTCCCCGGTTCACTCTGTTCCCGGCGGCCACAAGCTCCGGCCCACGTCCGTCCGGTAATAACTCCCCACCACCCGGATTTTGCGGAGATTCGCATAAGCCCGCGCCAGGGCCGATTCCAGTGTTGGCGCCAGCGCGATCACGTCCGCGATCCGCTGGCCCGTGGCGAGCAATCCGCCGTCCGCGCCCCGCGCCACTTCATTCCACCACACATCACAGTCAAATTTGCCATCCACCTCCAGCGGCAGTTGCGGGCCGCGCACCTGGGTGTACGGATACCCGTAACCCGCCAGCGTGAGCGAACACCCGAGGTTCAGCTTCGCGTGGAAGGACAAATCCAGCTTCTGATTCCGCGCCGTTCCCAGCACCGCCGCCACCGGATCTTTCAACATTCGCAAAATCATCGGGCCCGACGTGACCCCGATGCGGATGTTGTATTCGATCACCCGCCATTGGCCGCCGCGCTTGATGGCGGTGACCTGCAACGGCCCGTGGAAGTTCACCGCCCGCAGCCAGGGCAAGAGCGGATGGACCAATTCCCGCGCCAGTCCATACCGGTCCTGTTCGTCCCGTTCCACCAACCCGCCCAGCGGCGCGCCGGCCACGATGCCCAAGTTGCCGTTGAAGGCGTATTTGTATTCCTGGTTCGTCACCAGCGAATAAATCTCGCCGCCGCTCACCAGCACAATATGCCCGGCCTCCGCGCGGCCCAGATATTCCTGCAAAAACACCCCCTCCGCGTAATTGACCTGCCGCAGCCATGCCCGCGTGTCCGCCACCGTCTCGCACATCACCGTATGCACCGGGCTGGTCGGTGAGCAGAGCGGATTCTTGATGACAAACGGCATCGGGTTTTCAGCCAGAATCCGTTCCGCCTCCAACCGGTTCGAGGCCACAAAGGACCGGGGGAAGGGAATCTTGAACCGCGCGCACAACTCGCGTGCGAAATCCCGCTCCCGTTCAATGCGCATCGCCTCCCCGGTGGAGCTGAAAATACCCACGCCGGAACTGACCAAATCCGCGGCCCATGGCTGTAACGCCCAGTCAATGGACTGCGGAATGACCACGTCTATATGGTGCGGCTTGAGCAGCGGCACCGGGCTGGGATGCGTTCCCGGCGGAAACGTCTCCCCAACAAGTCCGGGGGAATAATGGCCGTAATTGCGCGTCAAGTACGTTGAGACCGACGCCCCCGCCTCCTTCAACGCGGTGCCGATGCTGTGCGCGAAGGAGCCGACGCCCAAAATCATCACGGCGGCGGCCGGTTTTTTAACCACTGAAGTTTTTCGCTGCATGAAATTTCCGTTCTCCGGCCAGTGTTTCTGAATCAGCGGGCGGGCGCAACGCTTTGTTGCATCCGCCAAGTTGTAAATCAGGGCCGATTCAAGAACGCGCGAAAACCGTGGCGGGGGACGGCTCGTCCCCGCGTTTTCAATGTCATCAAACAACTGATGGGGACGAGCCGTCCCCTACCCCTGTCGGTTCTTGAATCCGCCAGGTTGTAGATCAGGTGGAAATTGCGAGCACGGCCATTTGCGAGCGCCGGGCCAGCTCAATCCCTTGCTGCACCCGCAGCGCGTCGGCCAGGGTGGGTGCCCGGTGGGCGCGGCCGGACAGGGCCAGCGCGAACTGCTCCGCCACCCGTCGGTTGATGGTGATCCGGCCGGGAAAACCGGCGTCCATCCGGCTGAACTCCGCGAGCCGCCGCACTTCCCCGGCCAGACCGGCGCCGGCGCCTTTGGCGGGGTGAAAGGTGAGCTGGAATCCGTCGTGGAAATCATCGGCCGGGCCATTGCCCAGTTCCAACAGCCCGTGCTCAAACCAGAACCGCAGCCGGTGGCCCCGACCGACGCTCAATGCCGTGGAAACCGTCACAGTCACCGGCAGGCGCGGGGCGAGGGTCAGCAGCAAATTACTCGTATCATCGGCCCGCACGGGTTTGAGCCGGCCGGACCCGGCTTCCGGCCGGGCGGGCACCAGCGCCGCCGTTTGCAACCGCACCTCGCGCATTTCCCCAAAAATCCATGCAAGATAATCTAAAATGTGCGCCGTCATCATGCTCAACGTGCCACCGCCCAGCGCCGCATCTGATTTCCAATTCCACGTCAGGCCCGGATCGCGGCGGGTGGCGAGCAGCCACTCCACCAGGCCATATTGCGGCGCGCCCAAAATGCCGGCGGCCACAATGGCCTGAAAATCCCGGAAGGCCTCGATCATTCGGAACCCAAAATTGACCGTTGCCACCCGCTGATGCGTGGTCACCGCCTCCACGATGGCCTGCGCCCCGGCCAGATCGGCCGCGAGAGGTTTTTCACAGAACAGGTGTTTTCCGACCGCCGCCAACCGCACCGCCGCCGGGCCTTGCAGCCGCGGGGGCAAGGCCAGCACCGCCACCTCGATTTCCGGATCATTGGCCAGCGCCTCCCAGTCGGGATAATAGGTGGCGATGCCGTGTTTGGCCATGGCCGCGCGCGCCGCCGCCTCGTTGCGTCCGCACAAGCCGGTGATGGCAAAGGCCGGAACCGCCTGAAACGCCGGCAGCAGAACATTCAACGCCTGGAGGTTGCCGACGATCGCGGTGCGAAACACTTTTTCCATAGGGCGGGATAATGCCCTCCCCGCAAGCGGGTTGCAACCGGAAGAATTACGGATGGCTCCCGCAGGGCAAGGCTGCCGACAAAGTCGGAACATGAGCAAACGCTACGCCGGGTGGGGCCCCAGCCTGCAAGCCGGGCACAGGGGGGAGATCGCTGGACGGCAAACCCGAAGGGCCGGGGGGACGAGGCGGTGGCCGGAAGTGGGGACGAGCCCGTCCCCACCCCGACTTTGTCGGTAGCCTTGCCCCGCAAGGCGGGACACCACAACGCCGACAAGCGGCTCAACCCGGGGGCACCGACTTCTCAGCCGTTTATGTGGAGCTCCACATAAACGGCCAAGCCGGTGGTCTCGCGGCCCGGACGGCCGGCCAAAAAACGAAACTGTGATTTTGGTTATTTATGGTTGTTTTTGGTTAATTCCGGCCAATAAAACATGCGCAACACGCTTGCAATAAATGACTTAGGCGTGTTTTTACCGGTTTTTTGTGTCAACATCCCCGCCACCCCCTTGGGGAATAGTGCTCACATAAGGCGTAATACCTTGATAACTGGTCACTTGCGAAGCTGTCCATGATCAAGGACTCAGGGGGGATTCAAAAACCGGGGTGGGGACGGCTCCTCCCCATCGTTGGTTTGATAACATTGAAAAGGCGGGGACGAGCCGTCCGCGCCCCGGTTTTTGCGCGTTCTTGAATCGGCCCGGTCAAGGACTGAAGGCTGCATTTCTTGGTTTGCTCAGGACGGAAAGGTTACAGACTAAATGGGTTTTCGTTGTCTTTTTTCTTCCGAAATAGTTTGCCAGGGGCGGGGGATCACGATAAGCTCTGATTGTAAATCTC
>Ga0182012_10003789_pt1 | contig 15978 bp, 13 predicted proteins | sample 612S2SmetaG_FD_120486 | JGI IMG/M metagenome (GOLD analysis project Ga0182012, IMG submission 120486) | Permafrost microbial communities from Stordalen Mire, Sweden - 612S2S metaG | ecosystem: Environmental > Terrestrial > Soil > Wetlands > Permafrost | place: Sweden: Stordalen | collected...
AGCGGCTTGCCCCCCGCTCTGATCGCGCCCACGTCCCTTTTCTGGAGCGCGGCCGCGAGCCAAACCATGATGGCGATGATCGATCTTGTCGTGCTGGCATGCACTTTGGCAAATTCCAACGCATGCCAGGAATTTCACCTGATGTTTCAATCGTCGGGGTCGCTGCAAAGCTGCATGGCGCAGGCGCCCCCATACCTGGCGCAGTGGGTCGGGGAACACCCGAAATACCGAGTGGCGCGGTGGCGATGCGCCTGGCCGGACCAGGAAGGCGCGAAGAGCTGACCGAACAGCGGCATAGCCGCGCGGTGGGTTCGACACGGCAGGATCGATCCAATCTGCAGTGTCGGGCGGCAGGGGACGTGAGATTGCCCGGATATGATGAGCGCAGACTGATCGAGCCGCTGGCTCTGCTGGACGGCATGGCCGCGGTGGCGGCGGTCCGCAGCGGCGACGCACTGCCGCTGGCAGGGGGGCAGGCCTACTGCCTGGCGCGGCTGATCGACGGGGGAACGGCCCGGCTGGTTGCCGCGCGCGATTTGCCGGACGACTGGCGCGACGTTGCTTCCCGGCTCGTGGCCGCGCCCCCGGTTTGGGCGGGCCTTGGCCCCGCTCCGGAGGTGATGGGCATCCTGAACATCACGCCCGACAGTTTCAGCGACGGCGGCGACCGGAGCGACCCGGCGCGCGCGGTCGAAGCCGGACGGGCGATGGTGGCCGCGGGCGCCGGCCTGCTGGATATCGGCGGCGAAAGCACGCGCCCCGGCTCCGCCCCCGTCCCCGCCGAGCGCGAGCAGGCGCGCATCCTGCCGGTCGTCCACGCCCTGCGCGACTGCGGCGTGCCGTTGTCGGTGGACACGCGCAACGCATCGACCATGGCGGCGGCGCTGGATGCTGGCGCAACGATCGTCAATGACGTGTCCGGGCTGGCGCATGACCCGGAGGCCGCCGCCCTGGTGGCCGCGCGCGGCTGCCCGGTCGTGCTGATGCACATGCGCGGCACGCCCGCCACGATGACCGGGCTTGCCGGCTATATGGACGTGGCGGTCGAGGTGACCAGGGAATTGGGCGATCGCGTTCGGGCGGCCGAGGCCGCCGGAATCAAGCGCGGACAGATCATCCTCGATCCCGGGATCGGTTTCGCCAAGACGGTCAGCCACAGCCTGGAGATGATCCGGCGCCTGCCGCTGCTGCTGAACCTCGGCTGTCGCATCCTGGTCGGCGCCTCGCGCAAATCCTTCATCTCCGGGGTGGCCGACACGGTACCGCCAAAAGGACGGCTCCCCGGCTCGCTGGCGGCTGGCCTGTTCGCGTTGTCCCGCGGCGCCTCGATCCTGCGCGTCCACGACGTTGCCGAAACGGTGCAGGCGGCCCGCATCTGGCAGGCGCTGCGGGCCGGCGCGTAACGCCTCCCGGCAAGGTCCGACGAAGCGCCGGACGCGGCTAGGCCGGTTCCTCGGTTTCCGACCCTTCGACCGCCGCGAACACGACGCATTCCATCGCGCGTCGCCCCGGCTCAGCCGTTGTAAAATGATTGGGTTCGGGCGCAGCCGCCGGCGGCACGGGGCTGTGGGTGTGGGCGGGACGCATGAGGAAAGCGACCAGCTCCATGGCTCTGCCCGTGTTGAGACTGTAGTGGATCTGCTTCGCTTCCCGCCGCGGCGTCACCAGTCCGCCTTCCCGCAGCGCGCCCAGATATTGGGAAAGGTTCGGCTGCCGAATGCCGAGTTGGTCCTCCATGACGCTGACCGTGCACTCGCCCGCGAGCAGATGCTCGGCAATCAGCAGTCGCAGCGGATGGCTGAGCGCCTTCAGCATCGCCGCTGCCTCTTCCGCACGGGCGCGTGACGGGATTTCGATATGATGTGTCATGCTGTCCTCGGGCGTTGATCGTGCAGCCGGTAATACCAGTCCTGGTTAGCGTCGAAGGCGTGACCGGCATCCTCCAGGTTCTGCGGCGCCGGATCGAAGACCTGGCCGCCGGGCTGCCAGCCTTCCGGGGTCACGACGCCGTCTTCATCGCTCAGCTTCAGGGCTTCCACCAGCCGCAGCACTTCACCGACCATGCGGCCGGTGCTCATCGGATAATGCAGCGAAGCCCGGATTAGCCCTTCGGGGTCGATGACGAAGGTCGAGCGGACGGTCGAGTTGTCGGTCGCCTTGGGATGCATCATCCCGTACACGCGGGCGATCACCATCGAGACGTCTTCGACGATCGGGAAGGTGATCGCGACGCCGAAGCGTTCCTGGATCGCCCGGACCCAGGCCAGGTGTGCGTACAGGCTATCGACCGACAGGGCCAGCAGGTCGCACCCGAGGGCCGTGAAGCGCGGCTCGGCCTGGGCGAAACCGATCAGCTCGCTGGTGCAGACCGGGGTGAAGTCGGCCGGGTGGGAGAAGAACACCAGCCAACGCCCGCGATAGTCCGACAGGTTGATGATCCCCCGCGTCGAGCGTGCCCGGAACTGGGGCGCCGGTTCGTTCAGGCGGGGCGGTCCGGACAGAGGTTCGGACGGGGCGGATCCAGTCACGATGGCAGCCTCGATTCGGTATGAACACATTTCTTAGTTAAACATATTGACATATTTCCTTTATGTGGTGCAATTCGTTTTGCGGGCCCAGCAACCTGCCGACCATGTGGCGCCATCAATCCCCTTGGCTGTTCGATCGACGGCGCCGATCGGCTTGTCCGCTAGGCTCCCCCGCCGTTCGACGCCGTGCCTGGCGCCCCTCAGTGCGCCGCTCGCCCAAGACTGTCAGCGAGCGGCGAGCAAGCGCCGGGGCGACGATAACGATCGGACGGGTGCTATTAACCGGCCGACGGCGTATCCATATGAAGGGTTGGTTCCATGGGGCGCCTGCTGGATGGGGTTATCTTGCGCGGACGGGCCAAGGCCTGGCCGCGCGATTCAGTTAGAGAGACATGATGGACAAGCGCGATCTGAGCAAGCCATCGCTAAGAATTACCAGGAACGAGCATCACGATCCGTCGAGCGACTTTGTCTTCGACGTTTGGAACCCGCTGACCGGGACCTACCAGCGAGCCGATTCATTCGATAATGCGCTCCGTCGTTTGGAGGTGCTTTGCAGTCTCCTGCATCAAATGTGGTTGCACGAGCACAGGTCCCTGGCTGCGCTGAAGGATGCGCCCGACGCACCGGCCGCTGATGGTACCGCATGGTCGGAGTTCAGGATCAGCCCCAAGGCAATCCGAAGCTACGAAACGCGGCACGCCGATCGTCCGGCCTGGACGAAGGCCACCGGCGGAAAGGCCCAGGCGATTCAGACAACCTGCCGGGCGGTCGGATTCGTTCGCCAGGCGTACATGATGTTCCCCGGGGCAGGCGCCGCCGGGCAGGCTCCTGCGCATGGTGCTCCCGCTGGGCCGACTCTGGCGGAATAGCAGACTGGCGACGTGATGCGCGGTCGGACCGCAGGTGTGTTAAAGGCTTTGTCAGCGGCTTCAACCTGATGGTTGGTGCCGCTGCTCGGTTGCTGGCAGTCCAAGAAGGGAGCCGATGAAAGTGGACGATCTGGAATTCGATGGCACTGGGACCGGGGAAAAGCTGTTCGTGACGCTTGATCCCGAGGCGGCGGACATCGAGGTCGACGACGCGACCGATGGCGCGGCGGTGAGGATTTCCAAGGACGACGCGATCGCACTGGCGCAGGCGATCCTGCGGAAATACCGGGATGCCGCTTGACTGAGCCGGTCACCTCGCCGCGTGCGGCGCGGCGCCAAGCTGGGCAGCGGTAGGCGGAGCCATCCGGCGGGCCCAGCCTGCATTCGTCCCCGGCGCGCCCGATTTGGCGCTTATGCTGCTCGCCGTTTGTGATCCTTTGGCGGCGGGGGCGGTCAGCGCCTTAGCCGGACAGCGTTGGCCGTCGTCGCGCGAAGCAGTGGCGCCATGGCAGCATGCTGGGCCTGCATGGTCAGCAGTGTAAGTCCGATCGCCTGGGAAACCACCCGGTTGAACCATGTCATGGCGTAGCGGCTTTGCGATTCTGCCAGTCCGGCTGGGTCCGCCGGGGCCGACATGGACACGACGGCCTCGGCGGCGATCGCCCATTCACGGGTCGCAGTCTCCGCCATTTGCTGGACGATGCTGGCGGACCGGTCCCACATGATCATGCCGACCTCGGAGAACGCCGTCACCTTCTCCGGCACCATCTGGAGGAACTCGGCATGGTCCGCGTTCATCGGGTCGGTGATCGCTGCCGCGCCAAGTGCCATCCGGTGCGTGAAGACCTGTGCGGCCGCCACGGCGATCTCCCCGCCGGTGGTGGTGTTGCGTCCGGCTGCGGCCAGCACGCCGTAGGTCATGTCGATCGGGCTGTCCGCGTCTCGATCCAAGGTCATGAAGTTGTCCAACTCTGCGATTCGGGCGCAGAAAGGCATATTTCCGATCCGAATGCACGCGCTGTCCTGGACCGACCGCCATTCTCCCACCGCCTGACCGACGCTGGAACAATGCGCCGGGGATCAACCGGCGTCCCTGACCTCTTCCGTCACGACGGAAAAACCGACCAGCGTGTTCAGGCCGAACGCGTTGCTGATCGGCACGTCGACCGCATCGCGGCCCCGGGCGATCAGGATACGCCCGACACGCGGGACGTTGTTGCGCGGGTCGAACGTGTGCCAGTGACCGCCGAGATAGGCCTCGAACCATCCGGCGAAGTCCATCGGTTCATAGGGCGGCGGCACGCCGACGTCGCTGAGATAGCCGGTGCAATAGCGCGCCGGAATGTTCATGCAGCGGCAGAACGCCACCGCCAGGTGGGCAAAATCACGACAGACGCCGGAGCGCTCGTTGAATGCCTCCCATGCCGTCCGCGTGGGGCGCGCATTCCCATAGCTGAAGTTGATGTGGGAATGGACGAAGTCGCAAATCGCCTGCACGCGTCCCCAGCCAAGCGGCGCATGGCCGAAGAGTTGCCACGCCGTTTCCGACAACCGATCGGTTTCGCAATATCGGCTGCCGAGCAGAAAGACCAACGCCTCGTCGGGCAGGTCCTGGACCGGATGCTGCCGGGCCGCGGGAACCACCGGATCGGGCTCGCCCCGGTCGTTCACCACCGCCGTGCTGGTGATCCTGGTCCGGCCCTGCGGCGCCACAATTCGACTGCACCAATTGCCGAAGCCATCACGATACGGCTTCACGGCGACCGGCGGGTCAGTCTGCAGATGGTCAGGTATCACCAGATCGGGAGCACGGGAGTGATGGACGTTCAGCGACAGGATCATCGGAGTCGGCTGCGGACAGTCGTAGATCAGTTCATAGCCGACGCGAATTTGCACTGTTGCCTCGCTCTGTGATCGTGTGGGGGTGAAATGATTGCCCAATGCCGGGAAATCGGCATCCGGCCGAAAACAACCTCATGGAAGGTAGATGGCCGCGACCGAGACGCGCGGCAAGTCCTGCCGACCGTCGCTATAAGCTCTGTGTTCACGCTCAACCATGTGGACCGACATGCTGAACCCCGGAACCGTTCAGTCGGCACCCGGTTCGCGAAGCTTTGACAGGCTTTCACTTCGTCGGACGCCTCGCCGAAGACTGATTACACGTGGCGTGCAACCGTCTGACGGGTCGAAGTTTCGGCGGAGCCCGGGCGTCCCGATCGGCATCCGGCGAACATCAACTTTCCGAGCCGGCCGGATAGCCACGATCCTCGGCCATCCACGCCTGCAGCAGCGTATAGGTCACCGCGAGCACCGCGGGACCGAGGAAGATGCCGATCAGCCCGAAGGCGATCAGCCCGCCGATCACGCCCAGCAGGACCAGCAGCAGCGGCAGGTCGGCGCCGCGCTTGATCAGGATCGGACGCAGGAAATTATCCAGCGTCACCACCAGCACGGAGGCGACCAGCAGGAACGTCCCCCACCCGGCGTTCCCGCCCCAGTACGTCCACGCCACCGCGGGGAACAGCACCAGCCCGGGCCCCAATTGCGCCACGCACATCACGAACATCAGGGCGGTGAGGATGCTGGCGAGCGGCACCGCGGCGATTGCCAGCGCCAGCCCCCCGATCGCCGACTGCACCACCGCCGTGAGCACCACGCCCAACGCCACGCCGCGAATCGCCTGACCGACCAGCACGACCGACTGCTCGCCGCGCTGGCCGGCAAGCCGGAACCCGAACCGTCGCAGCGAAGCGGCCGCGCGCTCGCCGGAGGCGTACATGATCGCCGCCAGGGCGGTGGTCAGCAGGAACTCCACGAACAGCATGCCGAGGCCACCAACGGCGGAGACAAACCACCGCGTCACCTGGCCGGCATACGGCGCCGCATGCGGCGCGACTTCGGAGACACTGAGGGCGGCGACGCGGTCCCACGCCTGCGCGGCATCATCGCCGATCAGCGGCAGGTCGCGCAGCCAGTCGGGCGGCGGCGGCATCGTGAACGAAGCGAGCGAGCCTGCCCAGGCGGCAATCCGATCGCTGTTTTCGACGATGGTCGCGACAGCGAGCCAGAACGGCAGCACGAAGACGATGAGCAGCGCGATCGTCATGCCAGCGACCGCGAGTGCGCGCCGGCCCCACAGGTGCCGCTGCACCCAGCGCATGACCGGCCACGTGGCGGTGACCAGCGTGGCCGCCCAGACCACGGCGGGCAGGAACGGACTCAGGATCCAGATGGAAGTCCCGGCGAGCGCCGCGATGAACAGGACCGCGATGGTGGTGCGGGTAAGGTCGCGAGACATGCGTGAAGGGTTCCCGGATGGGGATCGCAGCGCCGCGAACTCTAGCCGACCTGGCGGGCAAAGTCCTCAGCGCCGCCCCGGTGTGACCAAGCCGTCACCCGAAATACGCTGCACCAGGCACACGGCGGCGGCATGCCGTCGGCGGCGCAGTCCACCACTCGGTCACCCCGCGAACGCAACAGAATGTGCAGTAATCGCGGCGCCAGTCGTGGACTTATCTGTTACCACGACAATCGTGGTCGGGCGATATCGCTCGTATCCATTAGCCGAGTGGAACTGTCACAGGCAATTTGTTACCATTGTCTCCTCCCTATAATCGCTATAGTTGTATCGTTGTGATCACAGGCGATTTTTGACTGCGCCTGTGACATCGCCACCGCGATCAGGAACGCCACCACCTGTTTGTCGTGTGCCCTGACCATTGGCCGGAATTGGCGCGGGTCCGGCCGGAACAGGACCGCTGGTCTGGGCTGCCCGCCACGGCCTGCTGAGCGAGTGGCTCGAGGCGCCCTCCGCCGCTGCGGTGCGGCGTGCGGCAATGGTGGATAGCGGTGCGCTTATCCACCCGGCTGCCGGGCTTCGTCGTTTGTCGCCTTTCGTCGGTTGCCACCTTTCGCCGTTTGTTGCCTTTCGTCGTCACCTGGCCGGCTGCGCCGTGGCTGCATTGCCGCCGAGCACCGTGTGCAATTGCGCGACCACGGCGGCGCCCTCGCCGATCGCGCCGCCGACGCGCTTCACCGAGCCCGAACGGACGTCGCCGACAGCGAACACGCCGGGAACGCTCGATTCCAGCGGCAGCGGGCGTACCGGCCGACTGCTCGCTGCAACCTCCGGAAGCGGACTGCCGGTCCGGACAAAGGCCTTGTCGTCCAGTGCGACACCGCAATCGTTCAGCCAGCCGGTCGCGGGGTCCGCGCCGACGAACAGGAACATGTTCCGGATCGGCTGTTCCGTCACCTGTCCGGTCTGCGTGTTCCGCCAGCGCACGCGGTCCAGTTGCCCTTGGGGCGTGCCCGACAATGCGACAACTTCGGTGCGCGTCAACAATTCGATATTGGGCGCAGCCTCGATCCGCTCGATCAGGTAGCGCGACATGGTGGCGGCGAGGCCAGGACCACGCACCAGCATCCACACCTTCGAGGCAAAGCCGCTGAGGTAGACAGCGGCCTGGCCGGCGGAGTTGCCGCCGCCGACAAGCACCACTTCTTCCTGCCGGCACATCCGTGCCTCGATCGGCGACGCCCAGTACCAGACGCCGTGCCCCTCGAAATCCGACAGGTGCGGAATGTCCGGCCGCCGGTAGCGCGCGCCGGTCGCAACCACCACGGTGGACGCCTTGATCTGGCGGCCGTCGCCCATATCGAGCGTAAGCGGCGCCTGCGCGCAATCGAGCCGCACGGCTTCGCTCGGGATCGCGAACGCGGCACCGAATTTCTGCGCCTGCACGAAGGCGCGGCCGGCCAGCGCCTGGCCCGAAATGCCGGTCGGGAATCCGAAATAGTTCTCGATGCGCGCGCTCGCCCCGGCTTGCCCGCCGAAGGACCGCGCATCGAGCACGACCACCGACAGGCCCTCGGACGCAGCATAAACGGCGGTCGCGAGGCCAGCCGGCCCGGCGCCGACGATGGCCACGTCGTAGGTCTTGTCCGGCCCGTCGATGCAGGTCATGCCAACGCAGCGCGCCAGTTCCAGCTCGCTGGGGTTCTTGAGCACCGCGCCATTGGGACACGCGGCCAATGGCAGCTCCGCCGGGCTCGGCGCATAGCGCTCGATCAGCGCCGCCGCATCGTGGTCCTCGGCGGGGTCGAGCACCTGGTGGGGGTAGCCGTTGCGCGTGAGAAAACCTTGCAGCCGCACCACGTCCGGACTGGCCGCCGGTCCGATCAGCACCGGGCCGCCGGCGCCGGTCTCGATCAACGCCACGCGGCGCAGGATCAGCGCCCTCATGATCTTCTCGCCGAGTTCGGCCTCGCGGACCATCACGGCGCGCAGCGCGTCCGGCGGGAGCAGAAACGCATCGACGTCGCCGATCGCCTGCGCGTCGACCATCGCCGGCCGGCCGGACAACTGCCCCACCTCGGCGAGGAAGTGGCCCGGTCCGTACTCGACGATCGGGGCAAGGTGCCCCAACGGATCGCGGCGCCTCACGGCAACCGTCCCGGCGAGCAGGACAAACATGCCGGGACTGACCTGGCCCGTAACGAACAGGGACGCGCCGGCGGCGAAGTGCCGCACCTCGCCGAAGCGGCGCAGACGGTCGATCTCGTCGGAACCGAGCTTCGGAAACATCTGCTCGCGACGGTTGTCGATCATCGACATGGTCGAGCCCTCCCCCTTCAATTGCAGCGGGTTCGCGTGGCCGACAGCGAGGCTGGGCCACGCCTGTCCGGTGTCAACGAAGAATGCCGCGATTGCTATTCGCCCGAAGCGATTTCGACGCGCGGGATGCTATCGCCCTCGCCCCGTGACCTGGCGCCCTGCTGGATGTCTTGCCTGATACGCGGCTCGGCATGGCGCTCCGCGCGCGGTTTTGTATCACGCAGGCGGCGCCGGCCGAGCTCGCGAACCTCCGCATGCGGCGCCATCGCCTTGATGGTGGCCTGGATCTCGGCGCGCTTCTCGTGGATCGAGGCGATCACAGGCCCCATCGGCGCACCGACATCGACCAGGACGGCCTCGGACAACTGCAGGCTTGCCTCGATCGTCTCGGGCACCGCGTCCGAGGCACCAACGCGGTACAGATGCGCTGCATGCGCGGCGTCGCGGGCGCGCGCCACGATCAGCAGGTCCGCCCGCTCGGCACGCGCCGCAGCGACAAGGTCATCGACGGCACCCCGCTCGTCCATGGTCACCACCAGGGCGCGCGCCTCATTGAGGTCCAGACTGCGGAGCAGCGCGATCTGGGTCATATCGCCAAAATACACCGGCTTGCCCAGGGCGCGCTGGCGCGCGACGCGGTCGGCGTCGTGGTCGATGGCGACATAGGGCACGGCGTGCACGTCCAGCATCGCGGCCACCGTCTGCCCGACCCGGCCGAAGCCGGCGATGATCACGCGCGGTCCGTCGCCGGCGGGCAACGGCTCCGCGGCGACCGGCGGTGCCTGGGTCGCGCCCGCACCGCGTGCCAGTCGTTTCCCGAGCGCCGAGAACATCGGGATCCCAGCCATGGTCAGCGCCGCTACAACCAGCGCCGGCTCCGCCAGCTTCTCCGGCAGCAGCTTCTCGGTGACGGCGATGGACAGGATGACGAAGCTGAACTCGCCGCCGGGCGCGAGCAGCAGGCCGGTCTGCACGCCGGTCGCCCAGGACAGCCCGAAACCTCGGGCCAGAATGGCGATGGTCCCCAGGTTCAGCAGCAACAGGATCGCCGTGACGCCCAGGATCATGGCTGGCTCGGCCACCACCTCGCCGAGGTCGAGACCCAGCCCGATGGAGATCAGGAACACGCCAACCAGCAGGCCCTTGAACGGCTCGATGGTGACCTGGACCTGGCGGCGATACTCGGTCCCGGCCAGCAGCAGCCCGGCGATCAGCGCGCCAAGCGCCATCGGCACGCCGGCGGCTTCGCTCGCCAGCGCGGTGCCGATCACCACCAGCAGGCAGGCCGACATGAACAGCTCCGGGCTGCGGGTGCGCGCGACGCCGCGGAACAGCGGGCGCAGCCCCAGCCGTCCGAGCGCCACGATCGCCGCCACCGCCGCGACCGCCTGGCCGACCGCGAGCCCGAAGCCGGCCAGACCGGAACCGTGGGTGCCGGCACCGAGCGTGCCCAGGACGAACAGGATCGGCACGACCGCAAGGTCCTGGCACAACAGGATGGCGAAGCTCGCCCGCCCGACCTGGGTGCCGAGCCGCTTTTCCTCCGCCAACACCCCGATGACGACGGCGGTCGATGACATGGCGCCCGCGAGGCCCAGGACGATCGAAGCGGGGGGAGCGAGCCCGGCCAGCAGCGCCACGCCGGCCAGCAGCGCGGTGGCAATCACGACCTGGAGCGCGCCGAGCCCGAACACCAGCCGCCGCATCAGCCACAGGCGCTCCAGCGACATCTCGAGGCCGATCACGAACAGCAGCAGGACGACGCCGAGATGACCGACCGGCGCGATCGCCTCGGGGTCGGTGATGGTCACGGCACCGATCCAGGGGCCGATCCAGGGCAGGCTGTGCGACAGACGGCCGAGGCCGAACGGCCCGACGATCACCCCGACCAGCATGAACCCAAGCACCGGGCTGAGCTGCCGGCGATGGAACAGCGGGATCACCACCGCGGCCGCGCACAGGACGATGAGCGCGACCTTGAACGACGACGGATCGACGGAGGATTCCATCCCGGCCGGTTCAACCTCCCTGCTCACGCGTCGCGGGTCTGCTCCGCCGCTTCGCGTGACCTCATGCTGGACGTGATCCCTGCGCCGCTTACCGGATCAAGACCGGTGTCCGGTCGCGTACCCGCCCGCTTTGCGGGTCAGCCTGCCGACAAACCGCGCCGATGGAAAGCGCGCTTCTTCGGCGGGCGATGGGAGGGGCCAGGGAACGACGCCGGCCGCGGGCCGGAGGGCGCCCCAGGGAGTGAGGCGCCAAGGGATGCCGGTGCGGGGAGCGCCTTGCCGGACAATGCCTCGGCGGAGGCGGCGCCGCGGGAGAACGCCGGCCTGGTATGGCGCCGTCCCTTGGCACCGTCGTTGAACGTGGCGGAAGGCGGCGGGCTGGCGGGCTGGATGCGAACCTCGTCCCCGCCTTCCGCGCTCCATTCGGCCTCAAAGAACGCCGCGCTGTCCTGGCTGATTTCGAACTTGGTGTCGTGGTCGAAGATCCGGATCGCGCCGATGTCCCGCTTGGTGACCCCGCCGCGACGGCAGATCAGCGGCACCAGCCATTTGGGATCGGCCTTCTTCAGCCGGCCGATATTCAGACTGAACCAGACGGTGGGAGCGGAGCCCGGTTCCGCGCCTTGCGGGTGGAACGCCTCGCCGGCAGCACGCGCTGCGCGGAAGCCGCCCGGCGCGCGCTGGCGCTCGGTTGCCCCGCGAGGGTGCTCGGTGTGCGGGTACGCGGTGGCGCCGTGCGGCCGGCGCTCCGGCGGCGGTGCGACGTCGGACAACTCTTCGGGGGCGGGCAGGCGGGAGCGGGTCAGGCGGATCAAGGCCGCCACAACCTCCTGCGCCGGGCGCGCGGCAAGCAGGGCGTGCGCGGCATCGAGATCCTCCTGCGCAGGCTCCTCCGCCAGCATTTGATCCCGCAGCAGCCGCTGGGCGTCGCGGGCACGGATTTCGGCGGCGTCGGGCGGGCCGCTCCAGGTCGCGCTGACCCCGGCGGCGGACAGTAATTGGCCGGCGCGGCGGTGCCGGTTTGCCGGCACCACCAGGACGCACGTGCCCTTGCGGCCCGCGCGTCCGGTCCGGCCGCTGCGGTGCAGCAGCGTCGCCCGATCCATTGGCAGGTCGGCATGGACGACCAGGCCCAGGTCCGGCAGGTCAAGCCCGCGCGCCGCGACGTCGGTCGCCACGCACACGCGCGCCAGCCCGTCGCGCACCGATTGCAGCGCGCGGGTGCGTTCGGTCTGGCTCAACTCGCCGGACAGCGCGACCGAGGTGAACCCGCGTTCGAGCAGGCTGCCGTGAAGGTGCCGCACCGACTCCCGGGTCGAGCAGAACACCAGGGCGGTTTGCGCTTCGTGATACCGGAGCACGTTGACCACGGCGTGCGCCACGTCGGACGGCGCGACCGAATGGGCGCGATACTCGATGTCGGCGTGCGGCTGGTTGCGAACCAGGGTGTCGATCCGCAGCGCGTTGCGTTGATACTTGCGCGCCAGCGACGCGATCTGCGGCGCAATGGTCGCCGAGAACAGCAGGGTCCGGCGTTCACCGGGAGAGGCAGCGAGCAACTGTTCGAGTTCCTCGCGGAAACCGAGGTCCAGCATCTCGTCGGCCTCGTCCAGCACGACGCCGCGCAGCTTCGACAGGTCGAGCCGGCCGCGCCGCAGGTGGTCGCAGAGCCGTCCCGGCGTGCCCACCACGATGTGGCATCCGGCTTCCAGGGCGCGCGCCTCGCGCTGCCCGTCCATGCCGCCGATGCAGGACACGATCCGGGCGCCGGTCTCCGCGTAAAGCCATGACAGCTCGCCGCGCACCTGCATGGCCAGCTCGCGGGTGGGTGCGATGACCAGGGCCAGCGGCTGGTTCGCCGCCGGGAAACGCGGCTCGCCTTGCAGCAGGGTGTCGGCCAGGGACAGGCCATAGGCAACGGTCTTGCCGGACCCGGTCTGCGCGGAGACGAGCAGATCGCGCCCCTCGGCGACAAGCTCCAGAACGGCGGATTGGACGGGGGTGGGCTCAGCGTAGCCGCGCCCTGCGAGGGCGCGCTCCAGGGCGGGATTGACCGAAGGGAACGGCATGCGGGTGGAATCCAGTCGGTTGGCGGCAGCCGCCACGACCCCCGACCGGAAGGATCGGAGGTTGGAAAGGACACGCCGAGAGGGAATTTGCGCGCTTGTTATAGGCCGGCCTGCGGCAAGACCCAAGCAGTCATCGGCTTCGGCCGCGAGCGGCGGCTCCGCCGGCTCTTCCTCCCCGGTGGCGGGATGGAAAAAAGGCCTCCGGGCTGCCCAGGCGTTTCGAGGGAGGAACAGATCGCACGATCGGCTCAAGGCTTGCCGGTCGTCCCGCCAGCGCCCCGCCAGGTTTGTCCCGCTAGCTGGCCTGCGCAACCTGCTGGCGCATGGCGCTGATCAGGGAGTCGATATCGTTGTTATTGTGGGCCAAATACGATGCATAGTCGCTGCGCTGGGTCAGGCGCATCGACGTCCCTTCCGCCACGACATCGACGATTCTCGGGTCGGTGCCAGGTTTGCTGATCACCCAGTCCACATTGGTTGGCGGGTTGTTGGGACGCTCGACGACTGAGCTGACCCACGCCTCCTCGTCGCGCATCTGCGCTCTGCCGATGGTGATCCGCACGCCTCTGTAGTCGCCTATCTTGGACGTGATGCTCGTCACCAGCACCTGATGGAACAGGTTGAGGTAGTGTTCCTGCTGTTCGGGCGAGGCCTGGCGCCAGAACCGGCCGAGGCAAAACCGGGCGACCCCGTTCACATCCACGGTCGAGTTGATGATGTCGGTCATCGCCTTGCGCTTTTCCAGCGTCGAGCCGGGACCGTTCACGACCGCGACCAGCCTGTCGCCAGTGGCTCTGACGAAGGCGGCGGCCCGCTCTTCGGCGCTTTCGGCGGACGCCTGACGGGTCATTCCGCCGGTTAGCAACAAGGTCGCGGCAATGGTCAGGACGGTGCGGCGGTTCGGCATGCTCTGATCTCGTGGCAGTTCAGCGTTCTGCGGAAGCGGTTCGCGGGAACCATACAGGAATAGTGGCCCGGTTGTCGTTGCGAACCGCCTCGATCTGGGAGTCCCGGTGCTGGCGGTACAGGCTGCGGAAGGTCGCATAGGGATCCAATGCGGTCTTCTTGATCGAATCGATGGCATCCAGCGCGCGCTCCCTCTGATCCACCGCATTCAGCGCGAAGCGGCTCCAGTCGAGCCCCCTGACGGCCGCGCCCCGCCCGACCCAGGTGAATGGATCGGCTGCGATGTCTACCCCGAACCCGGCAGCATCGCGAGGGTCCGAAGGGCCAAGCACCGGAAGAAACAGGAACGGCCCCTCCGGCACGCCCCAGAGTGCCATCGTGATGCCGAAATCGGCGTCATGGTTGGGATAACCCCAGCGCTTGGCCACGTCGAAGAAGCCGAGCACGCCCACGGTGGTGTTGATCAGGAACCGCATATAGGTATCGCCGGCGCGGCGCGGCTTGCCCTCCAGCATGTCGTTGCCGAGCTGCACCGGCGTGCCGAGGTTGCCCAGCATGTTGTGCACGCCGTTCCGCACGGGCTCCGGCACGGCGTAACGGTATGCCTGGGCGGCGGGGCGCAGGATGGCCGTGTCGATGCCGTTGTTGATCGCATAGAAGACGCGGTTGGTCGGCTCCAGCGGGTCGTTGGTCTCACGGAAATCGGCAAGGGCGTCGGGATCGCTGGCCGGTGGCGGCGTGGCGCATCCAGCCAGCATGCAACAAAGGCTTGCGGTGCACAGGAGTCCTGCCAGCAGCGCGGGTAGGCGGGGGGCTAGGCGCATCGTGTTCCTCGGTCGAAGGGAGGGACGTCGGTTCGCTGCTAAGCGGGGCAGATAGGACATGACAGACCTGTTGCCGAATTGGAACAGGGCAGTGTTTGAGGACTCCGTGAACACGGCACAGCATGGCCCGTCACCCGCTGGCGTGCAAATCGCGCTTGCAAATCAGCGGGGTTGAGGGTTGCGTTGTTAGCCGCTTCCGGACATGGGACAGCAATGAATCACGCTCCGCCGCCGGCCGACGCTGCCCGCCCGACCCTGCAGCGCTGGCTCACCGGGCCGCGCATCGCGGCGCTGCCGGTCCCCGACGCGCACCACCCGCCATTGTTATCGTTCGAGTTCTTCCCGCCGAAGACCGAGGCGCTGGAGCAACAGCTCTGGTCCTGCATCCGCCGGCTCGAACCGCTGCGGCCCCGCTTCGTTTCGGTCACCTACGGCGCCGGCGGCAGCACCCAGGCGCGCACCCACGAGACGGTTGCTCGCCTGGCGCGGGAGACCAGCCTTACGCCGGCCGCACACCTGACCTGCGTCGGCGCAACCTGCGCCGAAGTGGATGAGGTGGCGCATCGCTACTGGGAAGCCGGCGTGCGCCATATCGTGGCGTTGCGGGGCGACCCGCCGCCGGGCACGGAGTACAGCCCGCATCCGGGGGGCTACCCCTATGCCGTCGATCTGGTGGCGGGACTTCGGCGTGTGGCGGCGTTCGAGATCTCCGTGGCCGCCTATCCCGAGACGCACCCCGGGGCGCTGAGCCCGCAGGCCGACCTCGACAACCTCAAGCGCAAGCTGGATGCCGGGGCGACGCGCGCGATCACGCAGTATTTCTTCGATGACGCGGTCTACCTGCGGTTCCTGGACCGGTGCCTGGCGGCCGGAATCACGGCGCCGATCGTGCCGGGGATCATGCCGGTGTCGAACTTCGCCCAGGCGGCGAAGTTCTCCGCGATGTGCGGCGCTAGCATCCCGGCCTGGCTGGCGCGGCTGTTCGAGGGCACCGAGAACGATCCGGAGACGCGGCGGATGGTCGGCATGGTGGCGGCGGCCGAGCAGGTGCGTCTGTTGCAGGCGAACGGGGTGGACGAGTTCCATTTCTACACACTGAACCGGCCGGACCTGACCTACGCGATCGCCCATGTCCTGGGCGTTCGGGCGGTTC
>Ga0182012_10003792_pt1 | contig 15972 bp, 14 predicted proteins | sample 612S2SmetaG_FD_120486 | JGI IMG/M metagenome (GOLD analysis project Ga0182012, IMG submission 120486) | Permafrost microbial communities from Stordalen Mire, Sweden - 612S2S metaG | ecosystem: Environmental > Terrestrial > Soil > Wetlands > Permafrost | place: Sweden: Stordalen | collected...
CAGCGAACTCGACGCCTTGCAGCGTGCGTTGCGTGAACACGAGGGCGTCTCCGTGCTGATCTACGACCAGGTGTGCGCGACCGAGAAGCGCCGCCGGCGCAAGCGCGGCGCAATGGCACAGCCGGTTGGCTCGCCGGTGATCAATGCGGATGTGTGCGAGAACTGCGGCGATTGTTCGGAGCAATCCGGTTGCATCGCCATCGAGCCTGTGGAAACCCCGCTCGGTCGCAAGCGGCGGATCAATCCGACAAGCTGCAACGTCGATCTGTCCTGCCTGAAAGGATTCTGCCCGAGCTTCGTGACAGTGGACGGGCCACCGGTCGCGCCGGCCGCCGATCCGCGGTGGCAGGCGCGCGAGGCGGACCTGGCCGCCGCGCTACCGGCCCCGAGTCTGCCCGACACGCTGGACCGTCCCTGGCGTGCCCTGTTCGCCGGCATCGGTGGCGGCGGCACCGTGACCTCGGGCGCGATCCTGGCGATGGCCGCCCATATCGAGGGCCGCCATGTGCGCACGCTGGATTTCACCGGGCTGGCGCAGAAGAACGGCGCCGTGGTGGCGCATGTCCAGATCGCCGACCACGCGGCCGATCTGGATGTGGTGCGTATCCCGCTCGGGACCGGGGACCTGATGGTGGCGGCGGATTTGGCGGTGGCGGCGGGGGCAGGGGTGCTGGAGCGGACTGCGAACAGCGCCGCGGTGATCGGCAACCTCGATCTGGCGGCGACCGCTGCGTTCAGGCACGACGCAAATCTGCCGATCGACGCGGCGTTGCACCGGCGCACGATCGAACGGTTCACCGATGCGGGGGCATCATTGTATCTGCCCGTTGCGCGGCTGGCCGAGCGGTTGTTCGGCAACGCGCAGGCAATGAACATGCTGCTGCTGGGGCTGGCGTGGCAGAAGGGGCTGGTGCCGGCCGGCCAGGCGGCGATCCTGGGCGCGATCGAACTGAACGGCGCGTCGGTCGCGGTCAACCGGCGGGCCTTCCTGTGGGGGCGCATCCTTGCGGTGACGCCGGCTCTGATCGACGAAATTCTGGCGGATGCCAGAGATGCTCCGCCGGAGCGCCTGGATGCGCTGATCGAGGCGCGCGCAACCGCCCTGGTTGCTTATCAGTCTCCCGCCTATGCCGAGCGGTACCGGTCGCTGGTGAACGCGGTGGCTGCGCGTGAGGAGGCCGTTTTCGGCCAGTCCGGGCGCTTGTCGCGGGCGGTCGCTCAGGGGCTGTACCGGGTGATGGCGTACAAGGACGAGTACGAAGTGGCGCGTCTGCATTTGGCAGCGTCGTACGGAAAAGGGGCGGTGTTCCATCTGTCGCCGCCGCTGCTTTGGCGCGTCGATCCGGCAACCGGACGGCGGGGCAAGATCGCGGTGCCGGGCTGGGCCGCGCGGCCGATCTTTCGCCTGCTGCGGAGCGCGAAACGGTTGCGCGGCACGTGGTTCGATCCGTTCGCGTTGCAAGCCGAACGGCGCTCGGAGCGCGCGCTGATCGACTCGTATGTCGCGGACCTGGACGCGCTGACGGCCGCGCTGTCGCCGGAGACATTCGAGGTTGCGGTCATGCTTGCCGAACTGCCGGAGACGATCCGTGGCTTCGGGCCGGTCAAGGAAGCCAACCGGGTCAAGGCGATGGCGAGGCGGCAGGCATTGTTGGGGCGGCTGCGGCAGACGCCTTGAGCAGCGGCGGCAGAACAAGGCTGCCGGCTGCCGCACTGCTCACGTGGAAACGCGCTTGCCGCGCCGCTCGCGAGGAAACCGGCCAGGGGACCGGTCCTTGGACGACCGACTTCGCCGCGAGTCCCCGGACCGACCCAGCGATCAGTCCGCCGCCTGGGCGTAGCTTTCGAGCGGCGCACAGGTACACAGCAGATTCCGGTCGCCATGGACGTTGTCCACACGCTTCACCGGCGGCCAGTATTTCGCGGTCGCGACCCAGGGCAGCGGGAACGCCGCCTGGGCGCGCGAGTAGGCGTGCGGCCAGACATCCGCCGTCAGCTCGCGCGCCGTGTGTGGCGCATGCTTCAGCGGGTTGTCTGCCCGGTCCATCCGGCCCAGCGCGATCGCGCCGATTTCCTGCCGGATCGCGATCATTGCCTCGCAGAACCGGTCCAGCTCTGCCTTCGACTCGCTTTCGGTGGGTTCGATCATCAGCGTACCCGCCACCGGCCAGGACATGGTCGGCGCGTGGTAGCCGAAATCCTGTAGCCGTTTGGCGATATCCTCCACCATCACGCCGGCCTCGGCCTGGAAGCCGCGGCAATCGACGATGCATTCGTGCGCGACCATCCCCTCCGCCCCGGTGTAGAGCACCGGAAAGTGCTCCGACAGCCGCCGCGCGACATAGTTGGCGTTCAGGATCGCCACCTCGGTGGCACGCTGCAACCCGGCCGCCCCCATCATGCGGATATAGGCGTAGGAGATCGGCAGGATCAGCGCGCTGCCGAACGGCGCCGCGGCCACCGGGCCGACGCCGCCTGCGGGGCCGGCATCCGCGCGCAGTGGATGGTTTGGCAGATGCGGCGCCAGATGGGCCGCAACACCGATTGGCCCCACGCCGGGGCCGCCGCCGCCATGCGGGATGCAGAACGTCTTGTGCAGGTTGAGGTGGCACACATCGGCGCCGATCGTGGCCGGGCTGGTCAGCCCGACCTGGGCGTTCATGTTGGCGCCGTCCATGTAGACCTGGCCGCCGTGTTCATGCACCGCCGCGCAGATGTCGCGGATCGCCGTCTCGAACACCCCATGCGTGCTGGGGTAGGTGACCATCAGCGCCGCCAGCCGGTCGCGGTGTGACTCCGCCTTGGCGCGCAGGTCGGCGAGATCGACATTGCCGTCGCGGTCGCAGCCCACGACCACCACCTGCAGCCCCGCCATGGTGGCACTGGCGGGGTTCGTCCCATGGGCGCTGGCCGGGATTAGGCAAACATCGCGGTGCGCTTCGCCGCGCGCCTCGTGGTAGGCACGGATCGCCAGCAGGCCGGCATACTCGCCTTGCGAGCCGGCGTTCGGCTGCAGCGACACCGCGGCAAAGCCGGTCGCCTCTTTCAGCCAGTCTTCCAGCCGCCGGATCAGCGTCAGGAACCCCTGCGTCTGGTCGGCCGGCGCGAACGGATGGATCTCGGCAAAACCCGGCAGGGTGACCGGGATCATTTCGGCGGTCGCGTTCAGCTTCATGGTACAGGAGCCGAGCGGGATCATGCTGCGGTTCAGCGCGACGTCCTTGTCGGCCAGCCGCTTCAGGTAGCGCAGCATCTCGTGCTCGGCGTGATACAGGCTGAACACGGCCTCGCCGAGGAAGGCGCTTTGGCGCGCGAGCTCGGCAGGAATGCTTGGTTCGGCGGCCGCAAGCGGAGCACCGAGGATCGCGGCGAGCCGTTCCAGTTCCGCGTGCGTCACTGTCTCGTCGAGTGCGATGCCGACTTGCGTCGCGCCGATCCGGCGCAGGTTGAACCCCTGGTCGACTGCCGCCTGCATCAGCGTGTCGGCATGCGCTGTTTCCACCACGATCGTGTCGAAGAACGTGGCGTGCTGCACGCGATGGCCGCCGCGTCGGGCGGCGTCTGCCAGCAATCGCGCCTGCAGGTTCACGCGCCGGGCGATGCGCTTCAGGCCCTCCGGCCCATGCCAGACGGCGTAGAACGCGGCGATCACCGCTAGCAGCACCTGGGCGGTACAGATGTTGGAGGTCGCCTTCTCCCGCCTGATGTGCTGCTCCCGCGTCTGCAGCGCCAACCGCATGGCGGGTGAGCCGGCGGCGTCCACGGACACGCCGACCAGGCGCCCGGGCATGTGCCGCTTGAACGCGTCGCGCGTCGCGAAGAACGCGGCATGCGGCCCGCCGAACCCCATCGGCACGCCGAAGCGCTGCGCCGAACCGACGACCACGTCGGCGTCCATCTCGCCGGGCGGGGCCAGCAGCGTCAGCGCGAGCAGGTCCGCGGCGACGATCGCCAGTGCGCCGGCCTGGTGCGCCGCATCGATCTCCGGGCCGAGCGGGCGCACCGCGCCGGTCGTGCCGGGGTATTGCAGCACCAGGGCGAACGGCCGCGCATCACCGATCGCGGCGAGGTCGCCCGGCGCCACATCGAGCAGCCGGATGCCAAGCGGTTTCGCCCGCGTCGCCAGCACCCCGCGGGTCTGCGGATGCAAGTCTGTCGCGACTGCCAGCACTGATGACTTCGCCTTGCTGACGGCCCGCGCCATCGTCACCGCCTCGGCCGCCGCCGTCGCCTCGTCAAGCAGGGAGGCGTTGGCGATCGCCATGCCGGTCAATGCGCAGATCATGGTCTGGAAGGTGAGCAGCGCCTCCAGCCGGCCCTGGGCGATTTCCGGCTGATACGGCGTGTAGGCAGTGTACCAGGCCGGATCCTCCAGCACGTTGCGCAAGATCACCGGCGGCGTGTGCGTGCCGTGGTAGCCCATGCCCATCAGCGACTTGTTGACCACATTGCGTGCGGCGAGCGTCCGCAGCTCAGCCAGCGCGGCTGCCTCGTCCACCGGCGGGGGAAGTACCATCGCGCGGTTGCTGCGAATCGATGTGGGCACCGTGCGCGAAGCGAGGTCTTCCAGCGTCGCAGCCCCGACCACGCGCAGCATGGCGGCGATGTCGGTCTCCGACGGCCCGATATGGCGTGCGACGAAACCATCCGCCGCTTCGAGCCCGGCCAGTTCGGCGAGCGCGTCCATGGTTCAGAGCGTCTCCAGGTACTCGGTGTAGGCATCCTCGTCGAGCAGGTCGTCGAACGCATCCGCGCTATCGACCTCCAGGCGGAACATCCAGCCCTCGCCCTCGGCGTCGCTGTTGATGATCGCCGGCTCCTCCACCACCGTCTGGTTCGTCTCCACGACCTTGCCGGCAAGCGGCGAATACACGTCGGAGGCGGCTTTCACGCTCTCGATCACCGCGCAGGCCTCGCCGGCCGCCACCTGGCGGTTCAGCTCCGGCAGCTCGATGAAGACGATGTCACCGAGCGCTTCCTGCGCGTGGTCGGTGACGCCAACCGTTGCGATTTCGCCGTCGAGTCGCACCCACTCATGCTCTTTGGTGTAGCGCGTGTCGGACTTGGCCATGGGACTACCTCATCAGCGGGCATAGCGGTGGGGGACGAAGGGCAGCGGAACGACGGCGGCGGGCAGAGGCCTGCCGCGCACGATCAGGTGAAGCCGGCTACCATCGGCTGCAAGGTCGCGGCGCACGTAGCCCATTGCAATCGGCCCATTGAGCGAGGGCGAGAACCCGCCGGAGGTGATGCTGCCCGCCGCGGTGCCGTCATCGGCGACGATGTCGGTTTGGCCGCGAGCGGGGGCGCGGCCGTCGGGTCGCAGGCCGACGCGCAGGCGCGGGAAGCCGTTGTCCAACTGGTCGCGAATGGCAACGGCACCCGGAAAATCCCAGGCGGCGCGGCGGCGCTTGCCGATCGTCCACACCAGATCCGCCTCGACCGGCGTTGTCAGCTCGTCGATGTCGCTGCCGTACAGGCACAGTCCGGCCTCCAGCCGGAGCGAATCGCGTGCCCCGAGCCCGGCGGGCGCCACCTCCGGCTCCGCCAGCAGCGCATCGGCGAGCGCCTCGACGCGGTCGGCAGGGACCGAGATCTCGAACCCGTCCTCCCCGGTATAGCCGGAGCGGGATACGATGCAGGGGATGTTGGCAACCGGCGTTTCGACGATGCCCATGAAGCCGAGCCTATCCACCTCCGGCGCGAGTCGCGCCAGCACTGCCGCCGCGAGGGGGCCTTGCAGTGCCAGCAGCGCACGGTCCTCCTGAACGGATACCGGGACCGATTCGGGCAGGTGGACCCGAAGATGGGTGAGATCGCCATCCTTCCGGCCGGCGTTGACCACCAGGAACAACCGGTCTCCGCCCAGATTGGCGACCATCAGGTCGTCCAGGATGCCGCCGGCTTCGTTGGTGAACAGGGTGTAGCGCTGCCGGCCTGGCTTCAGGCCCAGGACGTCGCCGGGCACCAGGGCCTCCAGCGCCGGGGCGGCGGTTGCGCCGGTCAGCATCACCTGGCCCATGTGCGATACGTCGAACAGCGACGCTTTTTCCCGGCAGTGCAGGTGTTCGGCCATGACGCCGCCGCGGCAGCGTGCGCCAAGCTCGCCGGTCAGGTCGTACTGCACCGGCATTTCGTAGCCGGCGAATGGCACCATGCGGGCACCGCGCGCGCGGTGCCAGGCATCCAGCGGCGTGGTTTTCAGCGGCTCGGGGGTCGGATCATCGGCCAGTGTGTTATCGATCAAGGGTCCGCTCCTGCACAGGGTCGCGTCATCGGCATGGCGATGCCAACGCACGAGACCCCCCTCTGTCGCGGAACCTGAGAGATTCGGGGCGTGCCGTGCCCCTTTCTCCGTCGGTGCGGCCAGGCAGGCGCCCGGCCAACTTTCCAGAGATCCCTTACCCCGGCGCGGTCCTTTTTGCCTGAGCGTTTCCGGGGGCCGGTTGCGCCTTCGGCGGCGGAGCACGTCCTCCGCACTCTCCCGCGCCAGGTCGCGAGACGAAGCAACAATGCCGGCAACCAACTAACGAAGAAAGCGAAAAAGCCGGGACAGAAAGGTTTCCGTCCGTCACCAATGCGTCATGCGAGGTTGGTCTCGTCCGGCCGCGGGATGGCTGTGGCCTCGGTCGCCATGTCCAGCGTCCAGCCGGCGTGGCCGGCCTGCGGCGGGGTGCATAGCACCGGCACGGCGTTGCGCGTCGGCATATCGAACGGCAGGTTCATGGCAGCGCGCAGCGCGCGAAACAGCGCGCCATGCGCGACCACCAACACCAGCGGCGGTCGCACGGTCGCGCGGTTCACCGCTTCCGTCGCGCGAGCGGTCAGTTCGGCGAAGCTCTCCCCGCCTTCGGGTGCGAAGCGGCCGGCGAGCCAATCCTGGTACCAGTCGCCCTGCGGCCGGCCTTCCTCCACCCCGAAGCGGACCTCGCACAAACCATCGTCAAGCGCCACCGGAAGGCCAAGTTCCGCGCCGACAATCTCGGCCGTCACCCGCGCCCGCGACAGCGACGAGGCGACGATGGTGGCGATGCCACGGTTGCGCAGCAGGCCGGCTGCTGCACGAGCCTGCGCGACTCCGGTCCCGTTCAGCGGAACATCGGCGCTGCCCTGCGCCAGCCCGCGCGCGTTCCAGTCGGTCTCGCCGTGACGGAGATAGCAGAACGCGATCGGCAGCAGCCCGGAGGCGACGTTCGCGGCACCCATCGGCTTAGCCGGGCCTGTGTGTGAGGTGTGCCCGCCGCATCAATCGAACAACGAACTCACCGAGCTTTCGTCGGAGATACGCCGCATCGCCTCGGCCAGCAGGGGCGCGATGGTGACGTGACGTATGTTATGCGCGCGCTGCACTGCCTCGGTGGCGAGAATCGAATCGGTGATCGTCATCATCTCGATCGGCGAGGAGGCGATGCGTGCCACCGCGCCGCCGGACAGCACGCCGTGGGTGACATAGACGCTCGCCGAGCGAGCCCCCTCCTTGATCAGGGCTTCGGCCGCATTGCACAACGTGCCGCCCGAATCGACGATGTCGTCCACAACGATGCAGTCGCGGCCTTCGACGTCGCCGATGACGTTCATGACCTCGGAATGCCCGGCGCGTTCGCGGCGCTTGTCGATGATCGCCAGGTCGCAGTTCAGCCGCGTCGCGATCGCACGGGCGCGCACCACGCCGCCGACATCGGGCGAAACGATCATCAGGGTGCGGCCGTTGTAATGATCCTGGATATCGCGGCTGAACAGCGGCGCACCGAACAGGTTATCGACCGGAATATCGAAGAAGCCCTGGATCTGTCCGGCATGCAGATCCATGGTCAGCACGCGGTTCGCCCCGGCCTCGGTGATCAGGTTGGCGACCAGCTTGGCCGAGATCGGCGTGCGCGGCGCCGATTTGCGATCCTGCCGGGCGTAGCCGAAATACGGGATCACCGCGGTCACCCGCCGCGCCGAACTGCGCCGCAGCGCGTCCAGCGTGATCAGCAGCTCCATCAGGTTGTCGTTCGCCGGATAGGACGTCGACTGGATGACGAACACGTCTTCGCCGCGCACGTTCTCCTGGATCTCGACGAACACTTCCATGTCGGCGAAGCGGCGGATCGAGGCTTTGGTAAGTGGCAAGGCCAGCGTGGCGGCGACCGCATCGGCGAGAGGGCGGTTACTATTGCAGGCTACGATCTTCATTCTGCTGCGCCATCACTTGCTGCTGGTCGGGCGAACTGCGCCGGAATCATGGCCTTGTAACGCTGGCGTGCCACCCTGTCCACGAACCGATTGCGCATCCGAATCGCGGGCGGGCTCGCCGCCCGGCTCCCGTCCCGATTGGCGCAGCAACACATCGTTTACCCCGCCGGCGGCCTCGCTCGCCACAACAATGGCGACATCGCCCCAGGCATGGTCGAGAGTGCCGGCTGGAATGTTGTTGAGCTGCACCACACGGCCGCGTTCGTCGCTGGCAGCGGTTCGGACGATCCATTGGATTTCGACCCGCTGCTGGTTGTCGGGGATCGCTGCGAGTTGCACCTGCCCTTGCACGATGAAGTCGGCGCCGGTCTCGGTGTCCTGGACAACCGGTCCGAGCCCGCTGAGCTTCGTTTTCATCTGTCGGGTGAGCGCATCGTTGCCGTCGCCCGGCGCGCCGGTCACCGTCGTCACCATCACCTTCGCGGGGCGGTTGAACAGGCTGTTCGGGTCGGCCTTCTGCCGCGCCGCCTCGATTCGCGTCAGCAGCGTCGTGATGCCGGGCGCCGCCTGCGCGGCAGCTTGCTGCAGGGTAACGGGCGAGGCGGCAGCCCAGGCATCGGTCGGGACCGGGGCGCCCTCCGCTGTGCCCTGATCTTCGCCCTTCGGGTTGAACACGGTGAACACCAGCACCACGGTCGCGCCGCGCTGTTCGGCGCGGGTTGCCAGCCGCCAGTCGGTCGCCTTCACGCGTCCGGGGACCGCCGGTACCTCGTTGGCCTGCAACGCGTTGGCGAGCGCATCGGCAAGCGTCGCCGCGGCGGAATCCGGCAGCAGCGCATCGGTCGGTATCGGAACGGCCAGCCGCGGCGTCAGCGGCACGGCCAGCTTGCGGGCGGTGGCGCCCGGGTTGCCGATGAAGGGCTCAGGGAGGTCGCCACAGGCGGCCAGCAGCAGCGGCAAGGCCATCGCAAGCGCGGTGGCAAGTCGGGGGCGGATCAGCATTGCGAGGGGCTTACACGAGCGGCCGGTCACAAGGCCAGATCATGCGTCTCGATAAACCGGTCGAATCGACCGGCGCCGGTTCAGCCGAGCCGGATCGCCGAAATCTGGTGGCCGATGAACCCGCCGCCCGCGAGGGTGCGGCGGCGATGGCTGAAGAACCGGGTCTCGTCGGTGAGCGTGTCGGCTTCGATGGTCGCGATCGTCCCGATACCCCCAGCGGCGAGGCGTGCGGCGCAATAGCCTTGCAGGTCGAACTGCCAGCGTGCCTCATGCTGTCCAGGCGCGAAGAAGCGGGAAGCGGCGGTCAGGCCGCTGGCCAGCACGGCGTCGCGCAGGTCCGGTCCGACCTCATAGGATTTCTGGCCGATGCAGGGGCCGATCACCGCAGCAATGCGGACGGCCCGTGCGCCCAGCGTCTGCATTGCCGCCAGCGTCGCCTCCAGCACGCCCGCCGCGGCGCCGCGCCAGCCGGCATGGGCGGCGCCGACCACCGCGGCCTCGGCATCCGCGAACAAGACCGGCGCGCAGTCGCCGGTGACGATGCCCAGCGTGACGCCTGGCCGGCCGGTCACCATCGCATCGGCGCGCGGCCCATCGCCGGGCACCCAGGGCGTCGTGACATGAACCACTTCGGCGCCGTGCACCTGCATCAGGCCGACCAGTCCGGCCGGGTCGGCGTCCAGCGCGCGGGCGGCCCGGGCGCGATTTTCCAGCACGTTGTCCCGCGCATCCTGGCCCGACAGGCTGCAGTTCAGGCTGGCGAACGGTCCCGTCGAAACGCCCCCAAGCCGGGTGAAGAACCCGTGCGGGGCGGCGAGGGCCGGGGAGCACAGGGGGGCAACAGCTCCGGTCACGGAGGATTCCTTAATGCTGGTGGCGGCATGAAGCATACCGGAAGGCGCCGTACCGCACGGTGTTTTACGCCTCGAATCCCGGTGGCGTCGGGCACTGCGGCGAACACAGCGCCAGCGCCTTGAACAGCCGCCCCATGTGATCGGGTTCCGCGAGCCGCCGGGCCGACTCGATCAGGGCTATCGCCTGCGCCGGGGGCTGGCCGCTGGCCAGCCGGTCGGTGCGCTGGAACAGGCCGAGCCGGGAGAGGAACACGCCCTGCGGGATCGGCCCGTGGACGCTGGCGCCAGCCGCTTGCGCCGCCGCGGCGACGGACGCGAAATCGACATGCGCCGTGAGGTCGGCTTCTCCGGGGGCGGCCAGCGGGTTGGCCGGCCGGCCGTGTGCCAGCGCCTGCAGGCTGTCGCCCGCGACGCTGTACTCAGGCCCGTAGTCGAGCACCAGCGCCCCGCCGGGAACACGGGCGAATCGTTCCCCGAGCCGCCGGGCGAATTCCAGCGCGGCCGGGCGGATTTCCACCACGCCCCCGGCTTCGCACTTCAGTGCGTAGGGTGGGTCATCTGCTGGCAGCTCGACAAACCGGCCTTCGGCCACGAAACGCTCCGTCCACCCACCCGGCCGGCGGACGAACTGGCGGATCGGCAGTGCATCGAGGAATTCGTTGGCGACCAGCACGGTCGGCAGCGCGGGAAGCTGCGACAACGTGGAATGCCATGTGGCCTCCGGCAAGCGTTCGGCCTGGATCGTGCGCAGACGTGGCGAGGTCTCCACCAGGTGGATACGCAGCGCGGCGCGAAACGCCGGCGCCGCGCGGCCGATCGCCCGCAGTGCATCCGTCATCAGCGTGCCGCGGCCCGGTCCGGCCTCGGCCAGCACCACCGGCGTCGGCCGGCCGAGCAGGTCCCAGGTCACCGCGGCCCACAGCCCGATGATCTCGCCGAATGCCTGGCTGATTTCGGGGGAGGTGGTGAAATCGGCAAACGGGTCGCGCGTCGCGTAGTAGGCGGCGTTGGCGCGCTCGATGAATTTATCGAGACGTTCAGGCGCGGCGTCGCGGGTAACCGCGCCCGGAGGACCAGCCTGTGTCACCGCGCCCGGAGGACCAGCCACAGTCCCGCCAGCAGCATCGGGATCGACAGCACCTGCCCCATGGTCGCGCCGAAGGCGAGAAAACCCAGGAACGCGTCGGGCTCGCGAAACAACTCGCCGGTGCTGCGGGCCAGTGCGTAGCCGATCAGGAACACGCCGGTGAGCTGGCCGAACCGCTCCCGGATCGCTTCGCGCCGGGCGAGGACGATCATCACCGCGAACAGCAGCACGCCTTCCAGCAGCGCCTGGTAAAGTTGGCTCGGATGCCGCGGCTCCGGCCCGGCGGACGGGAACACCATGGCCCAGGGCAGCCAATCCGGCGCCGGCCGGCCCCACAGCTCGCCGTTGATGAAGTTGGCGACCCGCCCCAGCGCCAGCCCGAGCGGCGCGCACACGGCCACCCGGTCGGCGAAGCCGAGCATCCGGATGCCGTTGCGGCGACAGAACCAGACGATCGCGACCGCGACGCCAAGCAGCCCGCCGTGGAAACTCATGCCGCCCTGCCAGACGGCGAAGACCTGCAGCGGATGACTGAGATAGGTGCTTGGCTGGTAGAACAGCACGTAACCGAGCCGCCCGCCCAGCACGACGCCCAGCGTCGCCCAGGTCAGGAAGTCGTCAACCTGCGTCGGTGTGGCGACGCGCGGCGGCGCCAGCACCAGCCGGCGCAGCAGGCGCCAGCCGAGCACCAGTCCGACAATATAGGCCAGCGCATACCACCGGATGCTGAGCGGACCGACCTGGAGCAGGACCGGGTCGAACTGGGGGAACAGCAGAACGGGGATCATGGCCAAAGGGTCACAGAGTGGGTCACAAGGGCAGCACCGGGCCGGTCACAGGTAGGGGTCGGATGACGCCAGGAAGTCCTGGACGTAGCGTCTTATCCCCTCTTCGAGCGGGGTGAACTGTCCCGTGTAGCCGGCCATGCGCAATCGCTCCATCCTGGCCTCGGTGAAGTTTTGATACTGGCCATGCAGGTCGCCCGGCATGTCGATGAACGCGATTCGCCGCGGCGCGCCGGCGGCATCGCAGACCGCGTGCGCCAGGTCGAGATAGCTGCGCGCCCGGCCGGTGCCCAGGTTGAACAGCCCGCTGGCGGATGGCGTGTCCAGCAGCCAGAGCAGCACATCGACCACGTCGCCGACCCAGATGAAGTCCCGCGCCTGCGCCCCATCGGCGAGTCCCGGCTGGCTGGAGCGAAACAGCCGTGCAGCGCCGCCAGCGGCAACCTCGTCGTGTTTCACCTTCACGACCGAGATCATCTTGCCCTTGTGGTATTCATTCGGGCCATAAACGTTGAAAAACTTGAGCCCCGCCCATTGCGGCGGTCGATTCTGCCGGGTTGCGAGCGAACGCAGCACGAGCAGGTCGAAAGCGTGCTTGCTCCAGCCGTACAGGTTGAGCGGGCGCAGCCGGTCCAACGCCGCCAGCGTGTTGTCGTCATCGAATCCCGCTATGCCGTCCCCGTAGGTGGCGGCGGACGAGGCGTAAACCAGTCGCACGCCGTGTAAGGCGCACCATTCCCAGATCCGGCGCGACAGTTCCACGTTGGTCGCCCAGACCAGGTCGCCGTCGGTCGCAGTGGTCTCGCTGATGGCGCCCAGGTGAAACACCATCTGGAGCGGCGGCTGGCTGTCGAGGAAGGCGTCGATCCCGGCAGGCGGGATGATTAGCGTTGGCGGGTGCTTCGCCAGGTTGCGCCACTTGCCGTTGTGGCCAAGCACGTCCGCCACAATGGTCTCCGTGCCGCGCCGGGCCAGCGCCGCTTGCAGGTTTGAGCCGATGAACCCGGCTCCGCCCGTGACGAGGATCATGGCGACACGTTATAGAGGGCCGGGGTGAACGGCGGAAGGCGCCGCCAGCCCGGAGAAGGAGTCCGACCATGACCGAACGGCCGCGATTGTTTGACGATATAGCAGGCGTCGCCGGTGGCGCCATCTCAGCCTTGGCCGGACTGCGCGAGGAGGCCGAATCGTTGGTCAGGACCCGACTCGACGAGACGTTGCGGCGCATGGACCTGGTGCGGCGCGAAGAATTCGATGCGGTGACGGAACTGGCGGCGAATGCCCGCTCCGGGCAGGAGGCAGCGGAGGCGCGCTTCGCCGACGTTTTGACGCGGCTGGCGGCGCTGGAAGCCCGGGTCGCCGTGCTGGAAACCGCGAAACCCGGATCGGCGGGCTTGCGGCACGGCGCAACAGGTCATTAGGCTAGCAATCGTGGTCGCCTGGGGCGCGACCCCAAGATTTCGGGTCAGCGTGCCCCAAACGGCGCTCACGACCGTCCGGCCTTCCTACCGATGGGAGACCCTGCCATGTCAGGAATGACGGCCACATCTGCCGAAACCGCAGCAAACCCCCTTGATGTCATGGAGCAAATCGTCATCGCCAACGACTGGGCGTTCGACCGCCGCAGCGACTCCGAAATGGCGGCGGAGGTGCCGGGCCGCTGGTGCGACTACGGGCTGTATTTCTCCTGGTCGAACGAGATCAGCGCCATGCACTTCACCTGCGCGTTCGACCTGAAGGTACCGGAGAAGCGGCGAACGGCGCTGTACGAGCTGCTCGCGCTGGCCAACGAAAAGCTCTGGATCGGTCATTTCGGCATGGAAAGCGAGGACGGCATGCCGGTATTCCGCCATGCCGTGCTGCTGCGCGGCGCCCCCGGGGCGTCGGCCGAGAGCCTTGAGGACATGGTCGATATCGCCATCACCGAATGCGAGCGGTTTTTCCCCGCTTTCCAGTTCGTGCTGTGGGGCGGCAAGGCGCCGGCCGAGGCGCTGGAGGCGGCGATGCTGGAATGCGTCGGCGAGGCATGACACCGGCAACAGGGAAACACGCCGAGCGGCGGGGCCGCTGGTCGGGCGCCGCAGCGCCTGGTGCGCGCGGCGGACTGGGAGGTGGCGATGAGTAGCGGCACGCCGCCTGCCGGCGCGATCCCGCCGATCCTGCTGGTCGGCTGCGGGCGCATGGGCAGCGCCATGCTGGCCGGCTGGCGTGACCAGGGGCTGGCGCCTTCGGTCGCGGTCGACCCCGCGCCGGGTGCTGCGAGCCTCGCCGGACCGGACCTCACCGTGGTTCCAGGCGCGAACGCGATCCCGCCCGGATTCACGCCCGCCGCCGTGGTGTTTGCCATCAAGCCGCAGAACGCCACCGATACCCTGCCCCGCTTCGCCCGCTTCGCCGGCCGCCCGGTGTTCCTGTCCATCATGGCGGGCCGCAGGATCGCGGGAATGCGGCCGCTGCTCGGCGAGCGTGCGGCGCTGGTACGCGCCATGCCGAATACCCCTGCTTCCGTGCGGCAGGGCGTTAGCGTCACCCACGCCGCTCCCGGCGTAGACGCCGCACAGCGCGCCTTGTGCGATCGCCTGCTTACGGCGGTCGGGGCTGTCGCCTGGGTGGAGGACGAAGCGTTGCTCGATGCGGTTACCGCCGTGTCCGGCAGCGGTCCTGCTTATGTGTTCCTGCTCGCCGAATTGATGGAGCAGGCGGCGCTGGAGCACGGCATCCCGCCCGACCTGGCCCGGCTGCTGGCGCGCCAGACGGTTGCGGGATCGGGCGCGCTGCTCGCCGCCAGTGCGGACGAATCGGCGGCGCTGCGCCGCGCGGTCACCAGCCCGGGCGGCACGACCGAGCGCGCGCTCGACGTGCTGATGCATGAGGCTGCCTGGCCGGCGGCAGTGCGCACGGCGATTGCGGCCGCGGTGGCACGGTCGCGCGAGTTGGCCGGTTAAGCGCCAGAACCGGCTGACAACGGGCTCCGTTGCACCTATGTGCTGGCCATGGACGATGAAGAATTCGATCAGGCACTGATCGCCACGGCTTTCCGTCTGGCCGCCGACAAAGGCTGGCCGAGAGTGACCGTTCTGGATGCGGCGCGGGGCGCAGGCCTGCCGCTTGAGCGCGCGCGCGCGCGCTTTCCGTCGCGCGAGGCCATCCTGCTGCGCTGGGGACGGCACGCCGACCAGGAAGCATTGGCCGAGGCGCCGTCCGAAGGGCCGGTGCGCGACCGGCTGTTCGATCTGCTGATGCGCCGGATCGATTCCATGCAGGCTCATCGCGGCGGATTGATCATGCTGCTGGTGGCGCTGCCGGCCGAGCCGCCGACCGCACTGCTGTTGGGCTGCGCCACCCACCGCAGCATGCGCTGGATGCTGGAGGCCGCCGGCGTCCGGACCGACGGGCTGCGCGGCGTGCTGGCCGTGCGCGGGTTGACCGCCGCCTGGCTGTGGGCGGTGCGTGCCTGGGAGCGTGACGAGAGCGCCGACCTGTCGGGCACCATGGCGGCACTGGACGCTGCGCTGCGCCGTGCCGAGCAGGCGGCCTCATGGTTGAACTGGACGGACGCGTCGAGCCGCAAGCGCAACCTGGCCTCGGCGCCTGTGCCCCCAGGGGAGTCCCCAGGGGAGTCACCAGGGGAGTTCTCTAGGGAGTCCCCTGGCGGGTCATCGGGTGCGAGCGGGCCGCCGGCCGCCGGCAGAACCCGTCCACGTTCGCGGCGCGGGGGCGGCGAAACGCCGCGCAGCGAGGCCTCCGGCCCCTCGGCGCAGCTCCCCCAGGACTAATGCGTCGCCAGTAGCCGGGCGTTCACGTCTGGGTTAGAGTGCAACCGCCAATTAGCACAAGGAGACGTTCTATGGCGACCGATCCCCAGTCTGGCGGCACCAAAGCCCCGGCGGGATTCCCCGACTTCGACTTCACCCGCATTTTTGCCGAACTGAAGCTGCCGGCTGTCCCTGACCTGGAATCGTTCCTGACAGCCAGCCGCAAGAACATGGAGACGTTGTCCGCCGCCAATCGGGTGGCTCTGGAGGGTGCGCAAGCCGTCGCCAAACGGCACCTGGAGATCACGCAG
>Ga0182012_10003794_pt1 | contig 15970 bp, 15 predicted proteins | sample 612S2SmetaG_FD_120486 | JGI IMG/M metagenome (GOLD analysis project Ga0182012, IMG submission 120486) | Permafrost microbial communities from Stordalen Mire, Sweden - 612S2S metaG | ecosystem: Environmental > Terrestrial > Soil > Wetlands > Permafrost | place: Sweden: Stordalen | collected...
ACACGTTCGGCACGCAGGCGATCCGCGGCTTCAAGATCCATGAGGTCCAGCGGCTGATGGGCCACCGACACATCACGACGACAGAACGCTACCTCCACTACGCCCCCGACGCGGACGCTGCAGACAGGCTCTCGGCGCTCTGGGAGACCGCGCTCGTGGAGACCCCTCTGCCAGGGCCCGCCGGGGCGGTCAACGTGGTCCCGCTGCACCGCGCGGCCTGACGCGTCAACGAACGGCAGCGACGAGGGGCGAGCTGTGTGGCGCGCCCGTGCCCGGGCGCGCTCTGGGAGAGTTCTGGGAGAGTTTGCGGTTTTCGGTGTCCTGGACACCTGAGTCCGCCGCCCGAAAACCGCTGTCTTGCAGGCACTTCTCATGAAGGCGACGACCGGAATCGAACCGGTGTAGACGGCTTTGCAGGCCGTTGCGTAGCCACTCCGCCACGTCGCCATTGCGATGCGGACAGATTACCGGCCCCTGTTGCCTCTGCAGTCGCTGACCCCTGAGCCGTGGACCGTCTCGCGGCGACATCCGCTGTCGCGCACTCGATTATGGTTGCGGCATGCAACCCATTAGGAAGCACCTCAGCTACGCGAACGTCGTCGCCACGCTTGCCCTCCTGTTCGCCATGACAGGCGGCGCGATCGCTGCGAACCACTACCTGATCACCTCCGCCAAGCAGATCAACCCGAAGGTCCTGAGAAGGCTGACCGGACGGACGGGACCAGCCGGAGCGCCCGGCGCCAGGGGCGCGGAAGGCAAACAGGGGGTCGAAGGCAAACAGGGGGTCGAAGGCAAACAGGGGGTCGAAGGCAAACAGGGCAACACCGGCAATGAAGGGCCGCGCGGACTTCCCGGAACGGCGAGCGTGGCTCGTGCGTTCGTCCAGAAGACGTTCTTGACGGCCGTGCCGTTGGAAACCCTTGACACCACAGTTCTCAGCACGCACTCCAGCGGCAACGGCGTCGATCTGAGTCTCAGCGAAGGCGCGACCGTCTTCGTGCAGGCAACCGTGCAGGCTGCCAACACCGGCGCAGGTGTTGCGAAGGTTGAATGCCAGCTGGCCGAGGAAGGCGAGGAAATCGAAGAAGCTGTGGCGTACGGGCCGGTGACCTCGGTCGAAATTGCCGCCGGGGCCATCTTCCAATCGCTGTCGCTGACCGGCGTGGTCGAGCTGAGTGGCGACGAAACCTATGACATGCGCGTCGAGTGCAAAACCGGGCAAGCCGGGCAGAAAGCGAGCATCGGCGCCGGGGCGCTCACCGCGGTCGCATACGAATAACGGAATCGCGGGTGCGACCGGCGGGCGCCCGGTCGCACCCTGCCCCGGGGGCGCGGCTCTCGGTACGGGATCAGCGTCTTTAGCATGCATTTCTGCAACTCTTAACCGCGCTTGCGCGCCACGTTAGCGTCGACACAGTCGCTTGTCTCAACATGGATTCACCCAACAGACGAGGTGATCCCTGTGAAGCGCTTACTCATTCCCATGCTGGCCTCGGCGCTCGTCGCAGGGGCGGCGGTGTATCTGCTCGCCGGCAGCTCAGCCGGCTCTCCGACAAAGACCGTGGCCGCTCCGCTCGTCCCCGTGGCGAACGGCACCCGCCGCGAGGTGTCTTCGAGCACGCTCACCGCCAGCCAGGTCTACAAGCAGGACTCCGCAGGCGTGGTGTCCATAAAGGTCACCACCGCCGAAGGCGAGGATGAGGGCACCGGAATCGTGCTCAACAAGGAGGGACTCATCCTGACCAACGACCACGTGGTCAAGGGCGCATTGAGCATCACGGTGGATGCGAGCGGCGCATCGAAGATCACCCGCAGCGCAAGCCTCCTCGGCGAAGAAGCCAACGAGGACCTGGCGCTGGTCAAGGTCGATCCCTCCGGCCTGGGCCTGCAGCCGCTCCTGCTCGCCAGCTCGAGCTCCGTGGCCGTCGGCGACTCCGTCTACGCCATCGGCACCCCCTACGGCCTTGAAGAGACGCTCACGCGAGGCATCGTCTCGGCACTGGGACGCGAAATAGACGCCCCGGACGGCGCCAAGATCACGGGCGCGATCCAGACCGACGCCGCGCTGAACCCCGGCAACTCCGGTGGTCCGCTGATCGACGAACAGGGTGAGGTCATCGGCGTCAACTCGCAGATCGCAAGCGATGCCGCAAGTGCCGAGGGCTCCCAGCCGGGCAGCACCGGCGTGGGCTTTGCCATCTCCTCCAACACCGTCGCCGCGGCCATCAAGAAGATCGAGTCCGGACAGGGCGTCAGCTACGCCTCGGCCACGCAGCAGGCAGCCGGCGAAACCCGGGGCTACACCGAAGGCGGCTACGGCTCGGAAGCCTCGCCCTACGGCGAAGAACCCGCCGTGGCCGCGGGCGGGCGCGTGGTCATTCTGCCCTGAGCAGTGCCAGGCGAGCGCCGGATCCGGCCGGCGCTCGCTGATACGCTTCACGGCCCATCCCAGGGCGATTAGCTCAGCTGGGAGAGCGCCGCCTCGACAAGGCGGAGGTCACTGGTTCGAGCCCAGTATCGCCCATCGCATTAGGCCCCGTGTTTACGGGGCTTTTTGCGTTCTTGGGCTTGTTGGGCGAGGGAGCCCAAAGGCCGTTTTCCCACAGACTTCCCACATAAGCCTCCAGATACGACCGTGAGCGCCGGCCTGAAGGGCGTCTCAGTAGCACTCAGTTGGGCGGGCGGTGGGGCGGCCGATCAAAGGTCGCGACGGCCCTACCCCCTTGAGCAGCGCAGCCGGGTAGGCTCTCTGCATCATGGCGGGGGACTCGGGCACGCTGGGGAGCTGGTGGCGGCGACAGGGCCGGTGGAAGTGGTGCGCTCTCGTTGCCCTCACCGTCGCCGCCGCACTATTCCTGAGTGGCTGCGGATCGTCGGGCCACTCACAAAGCGCACACGCAGACAACGCCGCCGGTCAAGCCGAAGCTAAAGTTGCTCGCACAGCCTCTGCGTGTACCACGGTGATTCGCGCGCTCGGGGCTCTCGGCCAGAAGGTCGACCTCGCCAGTGTGGGCAATACCAAGGAAAGTCTGCACGGACTAGCCGAATCCTCCACTGGGACGAACGTATATACGATCAATCGCCTAACGCAAGTACTGTCTCGGCTTGAAAGATTCGCAGAAAAGGGCGAAAAGGCCAACTACAGTGAAATTGGGGCGGAGGTTGGCGAACTAACCGGAAAGGTTTTGGCGATCTGCGGGAAGAAAGAAGTCCCAAAAAGCACTGGTGGCGCATCGCAGTCTACAACCGCCACCACGCCCACCAAAACAACCGAAGCGAGTGCTCCGCCGAATTGTCGCGAAGCCGCTGTCGCGACCGCGTCAACCTGCGAACTTGAAGGGACTACCGTGCTTGTGGCCCACGGTCACGGCGAACTCCGGCTCGGCACGCTCGCTGCGCGGATTGAAGGAATACGAACCACCCCGTCATTTTCCAGCGGGGCCGGCACTGCGACAGCCCACGGAATCTTCCTCGTCGTGAGTCTCCGCGTGGAAAACCTGGCCTCGACGCCGAAAAAGTTCGATGGTGTCGGTGAAAAGCAAGTGGCGCTGTCCGCATCCAAACACTATTATGGCGAGTCATTCGAAGCCGAGAACGAGATTGATCGCGAGTCATTTATCACGAATGAAGAACCAATTGAGCCCGGCGAGTCTAGAGTAGGTGATGTCGTTTTTGATGTTCCGCCATCTGTCGTAGCTGAAGTAGAAACACTTCCCGAATCGGGACTCTTTATTGGAAACTTCGGCGATAACGAGATCAATGAAACACCGTCCGGCACCGGTCTGATCACGACGAAGGGCGCATAGTGCTCAGCCGGGTGCAACCGCGCCGTGCCGAGAGGCTGTGTTGGAGGAGAAGATGAGTCCAAACCGGGTTGGGCGAGCAGGCTGGACGTTCTGGAAGGTCGCACGGACGATCATCGTGTTCTTTGCCTTGGTTGAGGTCATCGCGGGCTCCACGGCCGGAAAGATCGCAGGGGCGGTCTTGCTCGTGGCGATCTTCCTCTCTTACGTTGCCTCCGGTGCGCGACAGCCTCGCAAGCGCTGCCCACAGTGCGCTGAGAACGTCTTGGCCGCTGCTCAGGTCTGCAAGCACTGTGGCTACCGCTTCGATGCTCAGATTACTGGTAGCCCTGATACGCCATGAGCGTGCCCGAGCCACCTCGATCGCCGGGTCCTCCGACCGAGATTCTCGGTGCGTCTGGACAGCCAACAAGGAAGTGGTGGCAGCAAGGTTGGGGCGTGGCGGCCATCGCGGCAATGGGCCTCCTCGTGGGAGCGGGCGCGGGTATCGGCGCCGCAGGGGGCTCAACGACTAAGACCGTCACATCTGAAGGTCGGACCACGACCGTGGAAGGCGCAGCGCCTCCCGCACGCACTGTCACCGTCTCGCATGTGGTCGTTCATACCCATACCGTCACGCAGACTCAGACTGCTCCGCCGTCCGAATCGTCTTCAGCGGAATCATCCTCATCGGGGAGTGCGCCGGGCTCTTACTCGGGGAACGGCTCGAAGAATCTTGGAGCTATCACCGTCTCACAGCCCTCCGTGATCCATTGGCACGCGACTGGAGGGTTCTTCTACGTGTCGGGAGCGTCAACCGGGTCCGAACCACATTACATCGCTCTTAGCTCCAAAGCATCCGGGGGCGAAAGTGTGGTAGCTCCGGGCACCTACGCTGAAGTCACAGTCGCCGCTCTGGGCGAATGGAGCTTTTCGATCAGTCCGCAGGGCTAGTATCTCGCGCGCTCGCGGACGGCCGGAAGAGTCCCTGCTTCCGGTATGACGCCGGTGCAAAAGAGTCAAAGAACAAGAGCAAGCGCGCAAGGCGCATGGACCCTGTCGGCGACGCGAGCTGATCATGTGGTTCGCGTCGACGCAGGGCCACGCGGCTCGCTGAAGAGAAGGCCGCTGGGCCGTTGGGCCAGCCGGTCGCTGACGATGAAACCGCCGCGCCACTTTCCGGTCGTGTCCTGGTAGCCGTAGCGAAGTCGCTTGATCTTGGAGCGGAGGGCGACACGCATCGCGTCATAGTGCGGTGAGTTGTGGACGCTATGCCCGTGGCCGGTGCAGTACGTGTAGGCAGCGGCGGGAAACACGATCGCCGAGGCGATCAGGTCTGCAATCTGGATACCAACGTAGTTCTGGCTTCTTCCGAACACCGGCGCGTCTACGAGATGCGGGAACGCATCGCCAGATACTTGGTGCTTCTGCGTGACGATCGAGTGGCCGACGAGGATATCCTTGGAGTGAGAGCGGGCGTCGCAAATGACGAGGCCCAGGTCTTCGGTGGCCGCGAGGTAGTGCTCGAAGTGCGTGGCGATGTCCTGAACGGCGAACGTGTAGGTGGCAGCCGGGTCGAGCGCCTCCCCCTTGCCCTTGATCCATACGCGACCTACGACGTTGGCGTCGATCGCGAGGAGCAGATCGAGGACGCCATCCAGGAACAGGATGGCGTGGCGCCGCTCGTTGCGGCCAGGGGCTCGCAGGTTACGACGAACCTTGCTCCCCTTCAGCTCGTCGAGCAGCACGTCGAGGGGCGGCTTGCCGGGTGCAAGCGAGCTGCGATAGAACCGTTGCCGGAGTGTCAGGAAGTCCCGTGTGAGTTGACGCAAGTGTTCGTGATCCACGATGAGACCGATCAACACCATGAGCGGCGTGGCATCAGCAGTCGAGCCCTCGGTCTCGAACCCGCCCGACTCGTCGATGTAGCAAATCTTCATGAGGCCCCTCAACGCACTATGGGCACCTCGAAAGGTGCCCATAGGATGCGGCGTTCGGCACGAAGCCTATGCGCCAAGTTATGTGCTAGACCGACATCGTACCAGGTGGGATCGCGTAGGTCGAACCCGCCGGGACCGGGTGATGGGCGATCGGACATGGGCTCAGCGTCCGCGAGTGATGCCGCGGTTGGGTGTGTCGCGGCGGGGTATGCGGGTGAGCCAGCGTGTTGGCGAGAGGGTGGAGCGAAGCCGTAGGGGATTGCGGCTGGGCGCCCAGCCGGGGTCGGGCAGCTCAGGGTGCGCGAGCGAGGGTGTCTGCGCGCGGCTGTTGCACATCTGTTGGGCGAGGCGCGTGATGCGTGCGGCGTCTTGCCCTTCGTTGCCGAGGTCGTCGCGGGCGATGAACCAGCTGGTGCCGTGGCGGGCGCGGGTCGCCTCGACGTAGGCGGTCTCCTTACTGGTTTGCCAGCCGCCGGTGAGCACGATGGAGCGCTCGACGGTCGCGCCCTGTTGGCGGTACACGTGCTGCGCGTAGGCAAGCCTCAGCGAGTCCAGATCCTCGCCGGCGAGCTGGATCTTGCGTTGTGATCCGTCGATCGTGATGGTCACGCCTCGCTCGTGGATGGCGCTGACCTGTCCGCGGGTGCCGTTCTCGACTCGCGGCTGCCCTCGGGGGCGGTGCTGCGTGGTGAAGGCGATGAGGTCGCCTTCGCGTAGGCCGTAGTGGACGCCGGGCAGTGGGACCTCGTGGTCTCCGAGTTCGCCCCGTTGTGCGCGTAGGTGTTGTGCGCGGGCGTTGAGCCGGTCGATCTCTTGGTTGGAGGCGTCGGCGATCAATGCGACCTCGCGGATATCGCGCCCGTCTGTGAGCGTGGCCCATGTTTGTACGGCTTGCTCTGCTGCTTGGTCGCGGGTGTCTGTGAGGTGTAGTTGTCCGCGTGAGGCGTAGTGCGCCATCGCGCGCTCGGGTTCTCCGGCGCGTAGGGCTTGCCATGCGCGCTGGTCGGCGGGGTCCTTGGTTCGGTGGATGTCGGCCAGCTCAACAGTCGGGGCGTGGTGGGCGAGCCGGTCGAACATGCCGCCGGGGCCGATCGAGGGGAGCTGCTTGCCGTCGCCGACAGCGATCAGCTTCGCCCCGGAGTGCTCCACCAGCTCGGTCAGGGCGTCCAGGCGCCTGTGGTCGACCATCCCCGCCTCGTCCAGGATGACCGTCGTGTCCCTGCCGACGTGGATGGCGCCCGTGTTCGCGCGGGCTACCAGCGAGTCCAGTGTGAGTGTCTGCCCGGTGAGCGCGGGGCTGTCGGCGCCGAGCCGCTCTGCGGTGGAACCGGATACGGCGACCCCGATCGTCTCTCGCCCGGCGGCCTGCTCCGCGCGGGCGGCGGCGTCGATCACGACTCCCTTGCCGGTCCCGGCGGGGCCGACGAGGACCGAGGCGCGCTCGGGACCCGTGAGGACTTCGAGCGCGTGGTGCTGCTCGGCGCTGAGCGGTCCGCCGATGCGCTCGGCTGCCTCACGGGCAGCGTTATCGCGCGCAATGTGGCCGATGTCTCGGCCCGCGGGCTGGGCGAGCTGTGTGGCGCGGCGCTCGATCGCCTGCTCCTGCGCGCGAACCGTCAGGGTGGTCATTCGTCCGCCCTCCAACGTCAGCACGCGCCGGTCGCGGACCATCTCCCGCGTGACGGCCAGCGCTTGGTCCGGCGCCATCTCTCCGGCGGCTTGCTCCAGCACGATCGCGCGCAGGTCGCGCTCTTGGAAGACGGCGTGCTGTTCGGTCAGCTTCGCTTCGACGCGATCCTCGATCGCGCGGTCGGCTGCGGGGCGCTCGGATGCGCCGATCAGCCGTATGGCCTCATCGGGGCCGAATCCGTGATCGCGGGCAGTCTGTGTCCACACTCGTTGTAGGTCCGAGCGTGTGGTCAGCGTCTTGGACCGGCGGTTCTCGAGTGCGAGGTTGCGAAGCTCGCCGCGTTCGGGTGCTCGGCCGTAGCGTGCACGGAACCGCTCCGCGGCGCGGGCGACCTCACGCGAGCGACCAGAGAACGCCGCACACAGCTCGCGGGGGACACCGGCGATCTCGATGTACCGGCCATCCTTGCCGGTGCCGTTTTCGATCGTGTACCCCTCTCGCACGAGCTCGTCGGCGAGCGCGGAGCGGTAGAACGCGCCGAGCTCCCGCGCGGAGCGGAAGATCGGCCGCGACGCGACCGCCACGATCCGGTCGTCCTCGCGGACGGCGCCGGTGATGACTACATGGCTGTGCAGCTGCGGGTCTGGGGCCTGGGCGCCCTGGACTCCGCGGGCGGTGGTGTGTCGGTACTCGGTGGCGATCAGGTCCTTGGCGTGCTCTTCTACGACCTGGCCGCTGTAGCGGCGCCGCACAACGGGCACCTGCTCTCGCAGGTGGTGGACCGTCTGCTCGACCGCCCTGGCGTGGGCTTGCTCGATCTGCTCGCGCTGCCACGGGTCGCCGAGCGCCCATACGGTCGAGACGGACTTCGGGGCGCTGAACGTTACGTCGATCCCGCCGCCCCGGCCGCCGCCGGCGCCCTCCGGACGAAGCCACCGGCCGCTGCCAGGGTGACGGCCCTCCATCAGCGCGATGAAGTCAGCGCCATCCACCGGCTCGTCGGCCCGTACCCCGAGCCTCTCGAGGGTCTCGGCATCGGCCAGCCAGCGGCCGGGGGCCTGCGCCATCTCCCCATCGGGGGTTAGGTAGTAGTCCCCGCGCTCGGGCTCAACCGTCTTGCTCTCCAGGTAGCGCGCGTACCCACCGCCCCGGGACGCACCTATGCTCGCCGCCGTCATCACATGGGTGATGACCCTCAACGCGCCGAACCGGCCAAGCAATTCGCACAGCGCTCGCTGTGTCACGGCACAGCCGTGCATGTTGTCTGTTCAGGCAGTTGAAGCCCAGCGCGAGCGGGCGACCGGCCGACATCGGCAGAGGGCCGCGAGACGGCAGGGCTCGATCGCAGACGAGCATCGGACGGGCCTGTTGAGAGCGCGCAAGATCACGTCGCGGACGCTGGTGGAGATCACGCGCAAAAACTCGTTGGCCGGTTCTGGCGAGTACGGGTCATTAACACCGATGGCAGCCACACAACCATCCCAAGGCAACAGGTCCGCGAGGAGGTGAAGCGATGATCGAGCTGACCGTCAGGCTCACCGAGGAGCAGCTCACGCAGATCGCCGAGCGCACCGCACAGCTGCTGCCCGAGCGCTCACCGGCCGCTGTCGCACGTGAGCCTCTGCTGACCGTTGGTGAACTGGCCGAGATGCTTGCGGTTGCGCCCGACTGGGTGCGCCGCCATCAGGCCGACCTCGGCGCATTCAGACTCAGCGAAGGCGGTGGCAGGAACCCGATCCGGTTCCGGGCGAGCGACGTGGAGCGCTTTCTTGCGGAGCGACGCCTTAAGCCGCGTCAACACGCCCAGCCCGGCGACTGGCGCAAGGATGAGAACTGGTGCCTCGGATAAACCTGCACGGCGTCCATGCGGCCTGCTCGCCCCAGCCGATCGACCGCGCAAAGAACGCGTCGTCGGCCGGCTGCTTGGCCTCCGGTGCATGGCGTAGATTGCGGAACGACGATCGAAGGGAGCGCGTGATGGCCGTTGGGAGCATCCGGGAGCGCAATGGGCGCTTCTACATCAGGACCCGTGTGCAGGTCATCGACTCGGCCACGGGCGAGATCCGCTGGCAGCAGGTCGAGAAGGCGGCGGGCAAGAGTCGCCGGCAGGCCGAGAAGACGCTCCGAGAGCTACAGACCGCCGTCGACGAGGGCAGCTACGTCCCGAGCTCGATGACGGTACTCGAGCTTGGCCGGAAGTGGCTGCGAGAGCACGTACAGCCGAACCTCAAGCCGAGCGCCGCCGCGAACTACAAGGGCACGTTCTACCGGCACGTGGTGCCGTCGCTCGGCGCGATCCGCGTGGACGACTGCAAGCCGCAGATGGTCAAGGCGCTGCTCGGCCGCAAGCGTGCCGAGGGCCTGAGCGATGAGACGGTGGCGAAGATCCGCCGGCACATGCACGCGATGTTCGCGTTCGCGCAGGACGCCGGGCTGCTCACCGTCAACCCGGCGAGCGCTCCACGCAAGCGCGGCCAGAAGCGGCGTCGGCGGGCACGCGGAACGGCGCTCAGTCCTGCGCAGATCGCGCGGTTTCTAAAGGAGTGCTCGCCACGATGGCGGTCGTTCTTCACTGTTGCGCTCGACACCGGCCTACGTCGCGGCGAGATGATCGGGCTGCAGCGGCGCGACGTGGCCCTGCTTGAGCGTGTCATCTACGTGCGTCGCAGCATCGGCGCGTATGACGATCCGGAGGAAAGCGACTACGACGAGGATGCGCTGAGGACGAAGACCGAGGCGGGGGAGAGGCTCGTGCCGGTTCTCGATGGAGCCCAGGAGGCGTTGGAAGCGGTGCTAACGGCAGCCGTGGACAAGCGTGACGAGGCGCCTGTGTTCGCCACGGTCGAGTGCAAGCGTGGTCGTGACGGCGTGATGCGCCCGACGGGCCGACCGCTGAGCCCGCGCATGGTCACGAGGGTGTTCCGCCGCTACGCTGACCGCGCGGGGCTGCCGAAGACGATCCGGTTGCACGACCTGCGCCACACGGCGATCACCAATGCGATCAGCCAGGGCGAGGACATCATGCTCGTGTCGGCCTTTGCTGGCCACGCGAAGACGTCGACGACCGTGGACGTGTACTCCCACCTGCTGCCGAAGCGGGCGCACGAGGCGGCGCGCAGGATGCGCTCGGTGTCCGCTCCCGAGGCGCACGCAGAACGCTCGAATGGCACGGGACCCTGACAATCGTCCGATCGGGCGGAAAAGCAGCCTAGACTCTGGTCGCCGCGATGCTGTCGCACCCGTCTCCCAAGAAGATCGCAGGATTCATTGCCGCTTGGGTCGCATCCAACGTCATGTGGACCCTGCTCAGTGGCGCTGTAGGCGCTCTTGTAAGCGCCGCTCTCAAGGAGAAGGGCGTGCTTAAGGACCCCTACAGCCTGGTGGCGATTGGCTTCCTCGTCGCAGCGATCTGCGTCGCCATCGTCCAGAAGATCCAGCAGCAGCGGCGAATACGGCCAGTACCGGCGGATGACCGTCTCGCGGTTGCAGTCTACGGCGAGGAACAGAAGGAACTTCAACGGCGCGCTCAGCAGCGCGCAAGGGAAAACGTCGATCAGCTGGACGCCGATCAATGAGCGCCGGGGCGGTGAGCTTTTCAGCCAGCGACACCGACATGGTCGGCCGCCAAGCCCGCTCCGCAGGGTAGGCTGCTCGTATGCCGATGCTCTATATCGCCGTGCCCGACGAGGAGCGCCACGCGCTCTTGGACGCACTCCGGCAGCTGGACCTCGGCGATGCCAAAGTGGTCGACGCAACCGAGGATCCGACGAAGATCGGACTCCTGATTTCGGACATGACCGATGATCCCCACCAGGCGACGGAGCGGGTGGGCTTGATCCTCGACGAAGCGAGCCGTGTCGCTGGTCGACCATTTCGAGCCATCGCCACGGGTGAGACGTTCTGGCCCGAGACTGGCGAGAAGCTGTAAGGCGGCTCCCCACATGGCTTCCCACAAACTTCCCACAAACGACGCCGGACAACACGAGATCGAGCAACGGGCAGAGGCCCCAAAGCCCCGCAAACACGGGCCATCAGACGCATAGACCGGCATTGCTGAGCCGTCTGATCGAATCGACAAGGCGGAGGTCACTGGTTCGAGCCCAGTATCGCCCATCGCAGAAAGCCCTGGAAACCGCGAGGTTTCAGCCTCCTCGGCGCGGCTCATCGGCACACCGTCGGAACGGTTGACGCCGCCCTCGGATCGCCAGATGCGTGCGAATATTGGCACTATGAGCCGTGGATCCTCAAGGGCCGACTCGGCGGTCGTCAACGCTCACTCCGGCGCGGATGCGAAGCCTGGCGATGGTCCGTTCATCCCGCGGAAGCTGGACCGAGCACGAGCGCATTGAGCGGAAGACGGATGGTGAGCCGCCGAGGATCGCGCTCACTGCGACGTTCTCCAACTGCGAGACGCTCACGTGGACTGACGGCATCGTGGAGGGCTCCCCGGCGCGCGTGGCGCAGATCGACCTCGCGCTGCGGCTATCGCCGCCGGAAGCACTCGTGACGCCCGAGGGGCCGTACGTAGCGATCGCCAACTACGAAGCCGACCCGGCCGCATTCATCGCGCTCCCGGTGGGTTGAGGACGTGGCCTGCCAGAGCTTCGCGCCTGCGGACGCAGCCCTGTGACGGCCCCGGGCCGCGTGGAGCTGGAGGTCGATCATGTCGAGCCGTTCTCAAAGAGCGGTGTCGGAGGCTGGTTTGCGCGTCAGCTGGAGGGAATGCAGGCCGTAAGTCCATAGTTGTCGGCGCGCCTTTCGAAGCTCCTGAACACGCTGGCCGGTGTGAGCGTCGGATCGCTGCTGAGGTCGTTCAGGTCCGTGTTGGCCAGGCCGAGCAGGCGCTGCAGGGTTGTGGCTTCGCCGTACGGTAGGCGCAAGGCCCTTACCGCGATGATCTCAGCTTCGGCGGTGGGCACGAACATGCTCTTAACGATGGCCACGGCCTGCGCCTCAGGTGGCCGCTTGGCCAGCTTCGCGTTCGCGGAGCGGAGCACGGGGTCGTGCTCTCTGCAGATTGCGTTTGCCCTTGTGAGGAAGGCGGCCTTGGTAACGCGCGCACTCGCCGCAGACGGCGCCGGCGTCGTCGCGGCAGTGCCGTCGGCGCCCCCGCATCCCCCGAGCGCAAGGCCGAGGATCAGCGCTCCGGCGACCGCCTCCCTCAACCGACGGTGCGGGTGCAGCCCCTTGACCGTCAGGGTCGCCCTCCGGCGCTGTGGTTTGATCATCGCGCTCTGCCGACCAGCCTGCTCGTCTCAGCGGCGCAGGAGCGCGAAGGTCGCCGACAAGAGGAGCGCTAGGAAGCCGCCCAGTATGAGCATCGCGGCTGCGAAGCTGGTGGTGAAGAAGTGTGTCCCGAGTTGCGTGACTTCGGTGAACCCGGAGACTTCTTCCATGCGCCCGTTCATGTCTACGGCCGCTCCGAGCGCGGCGAGCGACCAGCGCCCGTACGTCACCGTGGCAAGCGCGTGCGCGGGGGCCGCCATCATCCCGACCGGAACTATTGCGCCGGCGAAGATCAGTGTCGGAATGACCGCCAGCGGCGTGCAGGTCAACGCCTGGCTCTCAGTGCTCACCGCGGCAGAGATCAGGAGCCCGATCGCGACTGCCACGAACCCCGTCGCGACCAGCAGCGCAAATACCTCCAGATAGGCTTGCAAAGAGCCATCGAGTGGGCGCAGTCCAAACAGGACAAGACAGTAGAGCAGCGTCTGCATCGACATGAGACTGAAGAGGACGATCACCTTCGACCATAAATAGGCGCCCGGGCGGACTCCGAGTGCAGCTTCTCGTTCGAGCACTCCGCGCTCCCTGACGATCTCCCGCACCCCGGCGATCGTGCCCATGAAGATCACCGCCACGACGGCCAGGAACAGCGCCTGGATCGTGTCCCAGGGGTTGCTGGCCGGCCGACTGAAGACGCCTGCCCGGAAAAGCCCCACGCCAGCCGCGCCAAGCACGGGCGGCAGGAGCAGCAGGAGCAGCAGGTTGCGCCGGTCCCGTCTGATCAGCTTGGCGTAGCGGCCCGTCAGGGTCCGCGTCTGGCGCCACAGGCGCCGCCGGCCGCCTCGTCGCCCATGCTGCCGCGCGGCTGTCTGGGACGGCGCTGCGGCAGGGGCCGGTGCGCCCGTCCTCGTCGATTGCTCAAAGCGCCGGCGCCACTGCGTCCCCGGAGTCTCCTCGAGCGCGGTGTAGATACCGTCGAAGTCGTCGACCTCGAAGAACGTCAAGGCATCCGCCGGCGAACCATCGAATGCCAGCACGCCCCCCGGCGCGATCGCCACGACGCGGTCGCACAGCGACAGGTTCTTGGTTGCGTGCGTGACCAGCGCCACTCCACGTGAATGGTCGGCGAGCTCCCGAAAAAGCCTCATCATCTTCGACTCCAGCCACGGGTCCATTCCGGTCGTCGGTTCGTCGAGCAGCAGCAGACTGGGCCGGCCGAGCAGCTCCGTGGCGACATTCGCGCGCCTGCGCTGGCCCCCCGACAGCGAGCCGACCCTCGTCTCTGCGTGCTCGGTCAGCGCCAACTCCTCCAGCACATCGCGCACTCTGCCCGCGATCTCCTCCTCGCTCGCATCATCAGGCAGCCGCAGGCGCGCGGCGTAGGTCAAGCCCTCACGAATCGACAGCGCGTCGTGGTCGATCTCCTGCTGGGGCACATACCCCATATCGCTCAGACGGAAGACGACGGGCTCACCATTGACACTCACCTCACCCGAGTCCGGCCGGCTGGCACCGGCAAGTGCCCTCAGCAACGTCGTCTTGCCCGCCCCGCTCTCCCCGATGATGGCCACCAGCTCCCCGGGGCCCAGGGAAAACGATGCGCGATCTAGCAGTTGCTTGCCGCGCACCCGCGCGCTGATCCCCTTCGCCTCCAGCCATAGCGCGCCATAGTCATCCCGGCCGACAAACCGCGTACCGTCGAACACGAGCTGAAGCGATCCCACACCGATGTGAGACCCCGCACGAACCCACGCGCGATCCACAAGCTCGCCATCCAGGCGCGTGCCATTACGCGAGCCAAGATCGCGCAACTCCAAACCGTCCCCGGTCGCGGTCACCTCCGCATGAAAGGCAGACACGTTCGGATCATCCAGAACCACATCGTTGCCGTGGTCTCGTCCGATGGTGAGGCGCACGCCATTGAACGCCACATCGTGGGCTGCCGCGTGCGCCAACGCCCGTCTGCCGTTCTCGTAACGATCCTCACCGAGCAGCCGGCTCAGCTCATCACCGACATCGACCGTGCTCGCGCCATCGAGCAGGCCGTCATTGCCAGCGTTCGTGTCACTGGGGCCGGCAGGGCGAAGCGGCACATTACCCTCGCCGCCCGCCGAGCACCTCTCGGCGTTACCCTCGACGACGTCGTCAAGGGGCGAGCGCGACCCGGGGCCATCGGAAGGTGCGAGCACGTGCTACACCACTGTCCCCGCTGGTGTGAAAAGGCCCCGGGCGGTGGCCTCGGTAGCCCTGCCCGCAACGCAGGAGTGCCGAGCTGGCCGCGGCCTCCCATCCGCGGCAAGCGGCCCGCGAGCATTCTCAGGATCGTAAGCGGATAGTGGCTGGACGCTCATCGCTGCACCGGTACCTGTCGCCGAGGTCGAGCCGTCTCGCCGGGCCGCGGCCCTGGGGCCAAGTGACGTGCTGAGCCGCTCACGACCCAGCACGTCACCCACTCAGTTGCGCGCGGCTGCTATGCGGCGAGGAAGACCGCCTTCGACATAGTGAGCGTGACCGAGCTGGTGATGCCCGCCGGTTCGGAGGAGCCGCCGAACCGGAACCTTCCCCCTTCGAGGATTGCCGTGGGATTCAAGGGGAGATTCCCTTCGAATGCCAATTTCTGTTCTGATTTGGATTGCGTCAGTTTGATTTTCACCGTCGTCGTTTCTTTGTCCACAGGGCTGACTTCACCCACCGCGGCGCCGCTTGAAGTGACGTAGGTCGAGACGACACCAGGAGCTGGTTCGCATCCAAATATCGTGAACACGTCGAAATCGCCTTCGGCGGTCGACTCAGAGTAGCCTTCGAAGAGTGCCCCCACTTTTTTCGCTGCACGGTTGATGTAGCCGAATTCCCCGTGAGAGACCAGCGCGATATTACCCGCTGGTTCTCCAGGGGTAGTGCATTTTTCGCCTGTTCCGCGCTGTGCGTTTCCGTAGCATCCCGTGTACACGAGTGAAAATGAGAGTTCCTTGGTTTCCACAAACGCATAGTTGCCAGGCGTTGATTCCACGCGGGCGCATTTCACTTTGAGCCCTCCGTGGTCTTCGAACACCGCTGAGGTGCCCGAGGCAGTTCCTTCGACGGTTTCCGTCAGGCTCGTCAACCCGTTGGGAACTATGAACTCCGGCAACGCAGCCGAGGCTGACGTCGCCAAGGCCCCAGTCGATGCGACGGCGGCCACTCCTACCGCGACCAACAGCTTGAGGCTACGCATCCCGCTCGCGTCCTTTCCATAGGTTGAGGCCCCCCCAGGGCGCCCTTGGAGCGCTTAGCCCGGATCTTGCAGTAGCGGGTTAACGGTCCGCGCCCCGGGTGTTCCGGGGCGCGGGGATGTCCGGCTGGGCTTGGAGAATCGGGGTTGTCGAAGTCCTGTTCCCGAGCTCAGGAGGATC
>Ga0182012_10003795_pt1 | contig 15967 bp, 13 predicted proteins | sample 612S2SmetaG_FD_120486 | JGI IMG/M metagenome (GOLD analysis project Ga0182012, IMG submission 120486) | Permafrost microbial communities from Stordalen Mire, Sweden - 612S2S metaG | ecosystem: Environmental > Terrestrial > Soil > Wetlands > Permafrost | place: Sweden: Stordalen | collected...
CAGTTCGGTGGAGGCGCCCAGGAAGGTGCACATGGTGCGTTGGCCGTCCGGGGTGACGTTGATCAGGCAGCGGCCGGTGGCCGGTCCGCCGGAGAGCGGCGGCGTATCGTAGGTCGCGCCGATGGCGTGCATGTCGTGGGCGAATACCTTGCCGAGGCCATCGGCGGCCACCTTGCCCATATAGGCCGCCTTGCCGCCCAGGCTGGCGACTCCGGCCACCGTGTTGCCCGCCGAGCCGCCCGACGCCTCGATCGCCGCGCCCATCCTGGCGTAGAGCGCGTGGGCCCGCGCCTCGTCGATCAGCATCATCGAGCCCTTGGTCAGGCCGTTGTCGCCCAGGAACGCGTCCTGGGCCGGCGCGATGACATCGACGATGGCGTTGCCGATGGCGGCCACGTCGTAAAGGGCGGACATGCAGATAGCCTTATATGATCTGGCGTCCGGCTCTAGATCATGACGGGCTGAAGCGCAAACGACGTGAGGTCGCGGGGATGCCGACTCTTGCCCTCACCTCACCTCTCCCACTGGCGTGGGAGAGGGATACTGAGATGACGGCGTGGGCTTAGAGAACCATCCGCCACCGCAACACCCGGGGTATCCCTCTCCCCGGCAACGGGGAGAGGTACGGTGAGGGGTCTTCGGGCCCGCTCACCGCCCCCTACTCGTACCTCAGCGCCCCCACCGGCTTGGCGCGGCTGACCCGCCAGGCGTGGGCGAGCACCGTGGCCAGCGCGATGACCACCGCCGCGGCGCCGGACGCCAGGAAGGTCCAGGGCGCCAGGTCGACGCGGTAGGCGAAGCCCTGCAGCCACCAGTTCATCGCCAGCCAGGCGATCGGCCAGGCGACCAGACAGGCGATCAGCACCGGCTGGGAGAACTGCCACAGCAGCAGCTTGAGGATGTCGCCGGAACTGGCCCCCATGGCCTTGCGCACCCCGATCTCCTTGGTCCGCCGCTCGGCGGTGTAGGCCGACAGGGCGAAGAGGCCGAGGCAGGCGATGGACACCGCGATCAGCGCGCAGACGGCGATGAAGGCGCCCTGGATCAGCGTGTCGATATAGAGGCGCAGCAGGAACTGGTCGGCGAAAAAGCGCTGCACCGGCAGCCCGCCCGAGGTGCGATCCCAAACCCTGTCGATCGCCGGCAGCGTCTCGGCCACCCGGCTGGGATCGAGCTTGATGTTGAGCACCACCGAGGTCACCAGGTCGTTCTTGGCCGCAACATAGTAGTAGGTCGGTGGGATCAGATCGCGGGCCGACCCGAACGTGAAATCAGGCACGACGCCGACGATCTCGGACGAGGCCGACGGCGGCGCGGGCGCGTCGTTCTGCGCCAGGCGGAAATTCGGCCGATAGTGCCAGACGATCTGGTGGCCAAGCGCCGCCTGCGGTGAAGCGAGGCCTAGAGCGCGGACAAACGACTGATTGACCACGATCGGGGGGGCCGTCGCGCCGGTCCTGGCGGCGTCATCCCCCGGTCGACTCTCCTCAAACAGCCGCCCCGCCAGTGGCTTGACGCCATAGACCTCGAAGAAACCGAAATCGACCGGCGCGAAATGGGTGGTCAGCAGTCTTCCGCCGGTGGTGATCTCATCGATGGTGTCGCCGAAACTGATCGCGTAAGGCGAGGCGCAGCCGGCGCCGACGACCCCGGGAAGCGCGCGAACCGCATCGCGCAGGGTGTCGGTGCATGGCGAGGCGAACAGCATCACCACCTGGTCCTTGTCGGTGTGAGTGGCGTCCTTCAGGGCGAAGACGGTCTGCCGGTAGATGGTCAGGGTGGAGAGCACGAGGGTGATCAGCACGGCGAACTGGGCCACCACGAGCAGCTGGCGCACCCGCGCCCCGCCGGCCCCCTCGATCGGCCCGCCCTTCAGCACCAGGGCGGGCCGGAATGCCGACAGCACCAGCGCCGGATAGATTCCCGCCAGCAATCCGACCCCCGCCGCCACGGCGATCATGCTCGCCAGCAGCGGCAGGTCCGACAGATAGTCGAAGGCGATCTTGCGCTGCAGGGCGGCGTTCACGCCCGGCAGCACCAGCTCGGCCAGGGCGACCGCCACCACCAGGGCGATCGCCACATAGACCAGGGCCTCGCCCATGAACTGGACGATCAGATCGCGCCGCTCAGCGCCCAGGGCCTTGCGCACGCCCACTTCGACCGCTCGCCGGGACGCTCGGGCGGTCATCAGGGTGACGAAGTTGATCGCGGCGACCAGCACGATCAGCACGCCGATGACCGCGATCCCGGCCAGCACCTTCACGTCCGCGCCCGGCTTCAGGTCGCCGGAGGCGGTCTCGAGGTGGATCGAGGTCAACGGCTTGAGCGTGAACACCTCGTGCAGATGTTCGTTCGGCGCCTGCTCGTTGATGGCCGGCATGATCCGCTTGGCGACAAAGCCGGGCAATTCAGCCTGCATCTCAGGCCCCGAGGCGCCGGGCTTCAGGCGGATATAGGTCGCGACAACGTTGCTGAGCGCCCCGCCGCGGCCATACTGACTGATGGCTGAGAAGGCGGCTTTTGACGAGCCGAACACGTCGCCCCTGAGGTGGCTGTTCGAGGGCAGATCCTCGATCACCGCGGTGACCCGCATCGGGTGGCCATCGACCTGGAGCACCCCGCCGATCGGCGCATCGCGACCGAAGTATTTGCGCGCGCCGCTGCGGGAGAGAACGACGGCGTCCGGCGCCTCGAGCGCCGTCGCGGGATCGCCCGCCACGGCCGGAACCGGCATGACCTTGAAGACGTCGGGATCGGCCCAGATGAAGTTCTGTTCGCCGACATTGATGTCGCCGCGGCGGACCGCGGGCGGAAAGCCGGTGCCGATCAGCCGGGCGGTGTATTGGATCTGGGGAAAGTCGAGCTTCAGCTGGTCGGCGAGATCGGCGGTCGTGGTGTCCTCGTTGATCGGCTGGTCGATGGCGCCGGTGATCTTGAGGTTGACGAGATAGACCTGGCCATGCCCCGGCACGAACTGGTCGTAGGTCAGCTCATGGCGCACATAGAGGCCGATCAGGATCGCCGCGGCGAAGCCGATCGCCAGGCCGGCGATGGTGATGCCGGCGTAGAGACCGTTGCGGGTGAGATTGCGCAGGGCCGCGGCCAGATAGTTGCGGAACATCGCCTCGCCCTCCCTTATGCCGCCAGCAGGGTCTCGGCGACCACCCGGCCGTCGAGCAGCTTGATCGTCCGGTGCGCCGAGGCCGCCTGGGTCAGCGAGTGGGTGACCATGACCACGGTGACGCCGGCCTTGGCCGCGTCCGACAGCAGCGCCATCACCGCCTCGCCATTGGCGGTGTCGAGGTTGCCGGTGGGCTCGTCGGCAAGAATCAGCTTCGGCTCGGAGACCAGGGCTCTGGCCACCGCCACCCGCTGTTGCTGACCGCCGGAGAGCTGCTGCGGCCGGTGCGAGGCCCGGTGGGCGATGCCGACCCGCTCCAGCGCCTCGCGCACCCGCCGCTTGCGCTCCGGCCCGGGCACCTTGCGATAGAGCAGCGCCACCTCGACGTTCTCCGCCACGGTCAGGTCGTCGATCAGGTTGAAGCTCTGGAAGACGAAGCCGATCCGGTCGCGGCGCAGGCCGGTCAGCCGGGCCTCGGAATATTTCGCCACGTCCTCGCCGAAGAACCAGTAGGCGCCCTCCGACGGGCTATCCAACAGGCCCAGCAGGTTCATCAACGTCGACTTGCCGCAGCCGGACGGGCCCATGATGGCCACGAACTCGCCGCCGCCGATCTCCAGCGAGACGTCGCTCAGCGCCAGGGTCTCCACCTCGCTGGTGCGATAGACCTTGGAGACGTGTTCCAGTTTCAGCATCTCGCCCTCCCTTGGGAAAATGTTGTCCGTGCGTGGTTCGAGACGCGCTGCGCGCTCCTCACCATGACGAGATTTGTTGGAGCCCACCCCTTTTCGTCATCCTGAGGAGCCCGCGCGAGCGGGCGTCTCGAAGGACGCAGGTTGTTCGCGGGCGGCCTCATTTGGTCAGCACCACGCGGTTCACCTTCTCGAAGGCCGCGTAGTCGGATGTGATGACGCGCTCGCCGGGCTTCAGGCCCGACAACACCTCGACCTGTTCGGCGTTGCGGGCGCCGATCTTGATGCGCCGCTTGTCGGCGTGGGTTCCGTCGGCGGAGACCACCATCACCCAGTCGCCGCCGCTGCGGTCCAGGAACGGACCGGCCGGCAGCACCAGGGCCGCGCGGTCGCCGCCCACCGCCAGCTTGCCCTGCAGCGCCTCGCCCGGCAGCAAGTCCTCCGGCGCGTCGCCCTTGAAAGCCAGCTCGATCCGGAAGGTGGTTTCCTTCACCTGCGGATCGACCCGGGTGACCACCAGGTCGTACCGACGGCCATTCACCTCCACGTCGGCGGTCTGACCGAGCTGGACCCGGCCCAGGTAGTATTCGTCAATATCCGCCTGCGCCTTGAACCCGGTGGCGGCCACCACCTCGCCCAGCCGGTCCCCCGGCTTGACGATCTGGCCGACCTGCAGGTCCGTGTCGGTGAGCTTGCCGGCCACCGGCGCGCGCAGGGTGAGCGCGTCCAGCTTGCCGCGGGTCACCGCCAGGCTTTCGCGCAAGGTGGCCATCTCGGCCTCGATCTGCGGCAGCTGCGAGCGGCGCAGCGCCTCCTGCTCGGCATTGGAGTCTTCCTGCATCGGCTTCAGCCGCTGGTCGTAGGCCAGCTCGTCGTGCACCTGGTCCGATTGCTCCCGGGGCAGGAAGCCCTTGGCCAGCAGCACGTCCCGGCGCTCGGCCGAGCGGGTCAGGCGGGTGATGTTGTAGTCGATGTCGGCGGCGGCCTTGGCGTTGGCCACCCGGGTCTCCTCCAGCTGCTTTTCGTAGCTCTGCAGCTGGGTGATCGACTCCACCAGCCGGCCCTCACGGTCGAGCACGTCGAGTTCGAGCTCGGTGTTGCGGAAGGTGACCAGCGGCTGGTCGGCGGCGACGGTGTCGCCCGCATGCGCCAGCACGCTGACCACCTGGCCCCCGTCGAGGCTGTCCAGATAGACCACGTCCTTCGGCACGGCCTGCCCCTTCAGGGTGACGAAGTCGTGGAAGACGCCCTCTTCCGCGGTGTCGATGCTCACCGTTGCCGCGGGCACGCGCACCTGGCTGACGGAACCGCCGGAGATCGCCGCCGCCAGTCCCAGCGCCGCCAGCACGGTCGCACCCACGCCCATGCCGATCAGCGCCGGCCGGCGGCGCCAGGCAGGTCGAGCAACAGGACGGTCCATCGCCAAGGTCATGCGATGAAGTATCCCGCCGGGGGGCGGAATCGCGAAAACGAGTTGGATCAACAAGTTATGGCCAGACGCTCATCGCCGCTAGCCGCCTGGTGTCCGAATCCGGACAGCGCCCCCTGTGGCGGACGGTTATGATCCGACGCTAGGGATCATGCACCACGGCCGGCGAGATGATCCTGCGTATGTGTTCGACCTTATGGAGCCGGAGCGGCCGAAGGTGGACGCGGCGATCTTGGAGTTCGCTCTGAGACAGACTTTTTTCGCTGGCGACTTCGTTCTCCGGAGCGACGGCGTGTGCCGGATAAAGCTGCCATCCGGCAGCAGCTCCGCGCATAGCCCCAGCGGTTCTACGCCCAGCGCAGCACAGCTCAGCGCGTCCCGACCCGGCTCTGATCCGCCCAGGTGTGGTAGCTTCGTGTATGTTCGGGGCCGTTCGCTATACCCCCCCGCCACCGCGGGGGAAACGTCGCGACGCGGAACGCGAGCGACAATTGGGGCGCTCACAGGCAACCCCACGTTCGGCGCGACTCGCGCCCGGAACAAATCCGGGACCGCAGCGTGCTTCGCAGGGCTCGCCGCTTTCCGCCGCAAGCGCGGGGGAAGGGTCTTTGCTCAGATCCGTTCCGGGATCATCGTCGGCAGGGTCTCGTAGCCCTTGATGAACGACGAGCCGACGCGCGTGGGTTCGGCCATCAGGCGGATGGTCGGGAAGCGCTTGAGGATCTCTTCCCAGATGACCCGCAGCTGCAGTTCGGCCAGGCGGTTGCCGACGCAGCGGTGGATGCCGAAGCCGAAGGAGACGTGCTGGCGGGGCCGCTCACGGTCGACGATGTAGTTGTTCGGCTTCTCGATCACCGTCTCGTCGCGGTTGCCCGAGACGTACCACATGACCACCTTGTCCCCCTCTTTGATCGCCTTGCCGCCGAATTCGACGTCGCGGGCGGCGGTGCGGCGCATGTGCGCCAGCGGGGTCTGCCAGCGGATCGTCTCGGAGACCATCGACGGGATCAGCTCCGGATTGGCCTTCAGCTTGGCGTACTGGTCGGGGAACTTGTTCAGCGCATAGACGCTGCCCGATAGGGTGTTGCGGGTGGTGTCGTTGCCGCCGACGATCAGCAGGATCAGGTTCCCGAGGAACTCCATCTGATCCATGTTCCGGGTGGCCTCGCCGTGGGCCATCATCGAGATCAGGTCGCCCTTCGGCGGCGCGTTCACCCGCTCGTTCCAGAGGTTGGTGAAGTAGCCGACGCACTCGAACATCTCCGCCCGCCGCTCGTCGTCGTTGCCGAAGCCCGGCGCGCCTTCCGGGGCGGTGATCACGTCGCTCCAGCGGGTCAGCTTGCGCCGCTCCTCGAACGGGAAGTCGAACAGGGTCGCCAGCGTCATGGTGGTCAGCTCGATGGACACCTTGTCGACCCAGTCGAAGGTCTCGCCGATCGGCAACGAATCCAGGATCAGCCCGGCGCGCTCGCGGATGATCGGCTCCAGGTTGGCGAGGTTCGAGGGCGACACCGCCGGGCTCACCGTCTTGCGCTGGGCGTCATGCTTCGGCGGGTCCATGGCGATGAACATCGGCGTCTGGAAGTCGTCCTTGGGGTCCTGGATGGTGATCGACCGCTCGGAGGAGAAATCCTGGTGGTTGGAATCGATGGCGACGATGTCGTGGTACTTGGTGATCGACCAATAGGGCCCGTGCTCGGGATGCACCGAGTGGTGGACCGGGTCCTCCTTCCGCAGCCGTTCGAAGTAGGGCCAGAAGGTGTCGTTGCGGAACAGATCGTCGTCCGCCACCTCGATCTCTTCGAGCGGCATGGAATAGGCCCGATGGCGCGCCGCCCGCCGAATGTCGTCGCCCGCGTCGTCCATGGCCTGCTCCCGTAAAGTTTCTTCTGGTCCGCCCAAGTTGACGGCCACGTCATGTTTTGGCCCCGATGGCCGATTTGGGCAAGCGCCCGGCCAAACGGGCGCCGCGCCGATGCCGAGGGCAGTGGTGAAGCCCGGCGGCGGCCCGTAAAGTTCCCGTCCAGATGTCCGAGACTCCCGCCTTCATTGTCGCCGACGACGACCTGGACGTGCTGAAGGCCGCCCAGGCGGTGCTGGCCAGGTCCGGCGCAGACGTCGAAGGCGCGCCCAGCATCGATCAGCTGGAATCCGCCGTCGCCGCACGCGCCCGGGACGCGGTGCTGCTGGATATGAACTTCGCCGCCGGCGCCCGGGACGGGGCCGAGGGCCTGGCGACGCTGGAGCGGCTGCGCATCGCCGATCCGGCCCTGGCGGTGGTGCTGATGACCACCTGGGGCGGCGTCGCCCTCGCCGTGGAGGGACTGAAGCGCGGCGCGGCCGACTTCGTGCTGAAGCCGTGGCGCAACGAGACGCTGCTGGCGGCGATGACCGCGGCGGCGGCGATGACCCGGGCGCACCGGGCCGACGCCGCGGCGCTCAACCTCGACGACCTGGAGCGGCGGGCGATCGAAAAGGCGCTGGCGATCCACGAGGGCAACGTCTCCCACGCCGCCGCCACCCTCGGCCTCACCCGCCCGGCCCTCTACCGACGGATGGCCCGCCATGGCCTCTAGCAAGACCTTGGGCTTCGCCGCCGGCGTCGGCGTCCGCGCGGCCGCCATCGGCCTGCTGGTATTCGCGGCGATCGCGGTGATGGTCTGGAAGCAATATTACGCCACCGGCGCGATCCTGCTCGGCGTCGGGGTGATCGTCGCCCTCGATCTCGCCCGCAGCGCCCAGGCCAACGACCGGACCATGGCCCAGTTCGTCGACGGCCTCTACGCCGAGGGCTTCGAGCGGCCTGTGGTGCGGCCGGGCGACGGGCGGCTGTCTCTGGCCATAGAGCGGGCGCTGGCGCGGATCGGCGAGACCCGGGCCGAGCGGCAACGGCGACTCGAATACTTCCAGGCGCTGATCGACACCGTGGCCGCCGCGGTGCTGGTCGCCGACGCCGACGGCCGCATAGAATTCGCCAACCTGGCCGCCGCGCGGCGACTGGGCGAAGCCGGGCGGCTGGACCAGCTGAGCGCCCTGGGCGCCGCGGCCGTCGCGGCGCTGGCGCAGGCGCCGCTGGGTTCGCGCCGGATCGTCACCCTCGCTGACGGACAGCGGATGCTGGCATCCATCGGCGGCTTCGCCTCCGCCGCCGGGCCGCGCCGGCTGATCGCCCTGCAGAGCCTGGCCGGCGACCTCGACGCGGTGGAGCTGGAGGCCTGGCAGGGGCTGACCCGGATTCTCGCCCACGAGATGATGAACTCGCTGACCCCGATCTGCTCCCTGGCCGAGGGACTGCCGGCGCTGCTGCCCGCTGACGTCGCCGGCGGCGCGGCGGGCGAGGCGATCGAGGTGATCGCCCGGCGCAGCGCCGGCCTGATGAGCTTCGTCGACCGCTATCGCCGCCTCGCCGACCTGCCGGTCCCGGACCGGACGCCGATCGCGGCCGCCGACCTGGTCGCCGGCCTGCAGACCCTGATCGCCCCGCAGCTGGCCGAACGCGGCGTTGACTTCGAGAGCGCCGTCGAGCCCGCCGACCTGACTCTTGAGGCCGACCCGGACCTGCTCGAGCAGGCGCTGATCAACCTCTTGAAGAACGCCCAGGAGGCGGTGGCCAGTCAGCCGGGCGGCCGCATCCGGCTTGCCTGCCGGCGCGAGGACGATGGCGTGGCGATCAGCATCTCGGACAACGGCCCGGGCCTCAGCCCGGCGGCGGCGGAGGCGGCGTTCACCCCGTTCTTCACCACCAAGGCGGCCGGCTCGGGCATCGGCCTCACCCTCGCCCGCCAGATCGCCCTCGCCCACGGCGGCCGCCTGGAGCACCGCGCATTGACGCCCCGGGGCGCGGAATTCAGGCTGGTGCTGCCGGAGGACCCGCGATGAACGACGCTCCCCTGCCCCTGGCCGGCATCCGGGTGCTGGACCTTACCCTGGCTCGCGCCGGGCCGACGGCCGTACGCCACTTGGCCGACTGGGGGGCCGAGGTGATCTGCGTGCAGCCGCCGGACGGTGGTTCGGAGATCCTCGCCCGGGACGGCTTCGACTATCAGAACCTGCACCGGGGCAAGCGCTTCATCAGCCTCGACCTCAAATCGGCCAAGGGTCACGAGGCGTTCCTGCGGCTGGTCGAACGGGCCGACGTGCTGGTGGAGAACATGCGCCCGCCGGTGAAACACCGGCTGAAGATCGCCTACGACGACCTCAAGGCGGTCAATCCGCGGCTGGTCTACGGCTCGATCAGCGGCTTCGGTCAGGACGGGCCCTACGCCCACCGCGCCGGCGTCGACCAGATCGCCCAGGGCATGGGCGGGCTGATGTCGATCACCGGCGAGCCGGGCCGTGGGCCGATGCGGGCCGGGATCGCGGTCTCCGACGTGACCGCCGGCACCCTGCTGGCGCTGGCGATCATGATGGCGCTTTTCCAGCGAGTGACCACCGGCGAGGGCCGCTATGTGCACACCTCGCTGCTGGAATCGCAGATCTTCCTGCTGGATTTCCAGGCGGCGCGCTGGCTGATGGCCGGCGAGGTGGCCGGGCAGACCGGCAACGATCACCCGACCCTGGCGCCGATGGGGGTGTTCGAGACCGCCGACGGGCATGTGAACATCGCCGCCTCATCGCCGGCGCAGTTCGGCCGCTTCTGCGAGCTGCTGGGCCAGCCGGACTGGCCGGCCGATCCGCGCTGGTCGTCGAGCCGCCGGCGGCTGGAGAACCGTGAGGCGCTGAACGCCGCCGTCGCCGCCGAGATCCGGAAACGGCCCAACGCCTGGTGGATCGAACAGCTGGAGACCGCCGGCATCCCCTGCGGACCGATCCTGGCCATCGACCAGGTGTTCGCCGATCCACAGGTCCGGCACCTGGGCATGGCCGGGCCGGTAGAGCATCCGCGGCTGGGGTCGACGCACATGGTCGCCTCGCCGCTCAACCTCGATGGGCTTGGCAAACCGATCGGTCCGCCGGCGCCGCTGAAGCCCGAGGACACCGACCAGGTGCTGGCCGAGCTCGGCTACAGTCCGGCCGAAATCGCCGCCATGCGACGAGACGCCGTCATTTGAGGCGATTTTGGGGGTTGGCTAAACCGCCCTCATGCCGTTAAGACGCGCGACATATGAAGCCCCCCATGAACAGCAGCTTTGCCGACCGCCAAAAGCTGTCGGCCGAAGCGAAGAAGGCGCTCGTCGCCAAATTCAAGCCCAAGCCCACCGTCGTCGACCCTGAGTTCGAGACGCGCAAGGCCGCGCGCCAGGTGGAACTGGAAGCCATCCGCGCCACCCGCGCCGCCGAGCGCGAGGCCAAGCGCGAGCATTCCGCCAAGCGCGACGCCGAGCGCCAGGCTCTGGAAGCCGAAATCGCCGAGGCCAACGAGCTGGAGCTGCGCGCCGCCCAGAAGGCCGCCCGCGACGCCCGCTACGCCGCCCGCAAGCAGCGCCGCAAGTAACTCAGCCGCCCGGACGGCGCATGCCGCCCATCGGCGCCATCACCGGACGGCTCTCCACCGGGTTCGACGATTGCGTCTGCATCTTGGCGAAAGCGATGGTGATCGTCTCAACCGGACGGTCCGTACCACCGCCGCCCGCATCAACCTTGGTGATCATCGCGTCGGTCAGCACATAGTCGACGGTCGCGCCGCCGCCGGCCTTGCGCACCGACAGCATCACCGTCGGGAAGTGCTTGCCGCTGGCGCAGGCCCGCATCAGCAGCGGGCTGGCGCTGTCGACGGTCTTGGTGATGTGGATGTCCTGCATCGAGACCTTGCCGGCCCCCGCGCCGCTGCTCGCGGAGCCGATGCTGGCGCTGTTGCTGGCGCCCCAGGAGAAGCTCGATATCTCGATCCAGCCCTTGTGGTTGTCGTCCTGGGACTCGCCCTTGATCCCGTCGATGTTCAGATAGGCGTCCACCGCCGCCAGCACCGCTGACGGAATGGCCGAAATGGCGAAGGCCGCACTCATCACCGCGGCCAGAAGCCCGCTACGAACCCGCATGCTATCCTCCCCGATCGTCCCGCCGCTTTTCGTCGGCGTCCGCAGCATAGCGTTGTTCTGCGAATAAGGCAGGAGGGCGGCGCGGGGAGTCTTCGCTCTTCCCTCCGCGCAGCGGGGGGAAGTGTCGCTGGCGAGTGAGCGCAGCGAGCGATACGCGGTCCCCGACTTGATCGGGGATGGGGGGACCCCTGCGGCAGGATTAGAACCAGCATCGCGGCCAGCTCCCCTCCATCGCATCTCGCCTGCTTCGCGGGCTCGCTCGCGACACCTCTCCTCACCTGCGTGAGGGGGGGAGGAAATTGGCGCGGATCAGGCCCCCCGGAACGCCGGCGTGCGCTTTTCCATGAACGCTTTGCGGCCCTCGGCGTAGTCGGCGCTGTCGAAGCAGGCCTTCACCGCCGCCTCGACCTCGTCCAGCCGCCGCCGCTCCGGATCGCGCATCGCCTCCCGGGCGGCCAGCTTCGAAGCTTTCACCGTCAGTGGCGCGTTGCGGGCGATCATGGCCGCGTAGTCGCGGACCACGCTTTCGAGTTCATCCACCGCCGTCACCTTGTTGACCAGGCCGATGCGCAGCGCCTCGGCGGCGTCGAACTGGCGGGCGGTGAACAGGATTTCCTTGGCGTAGCTCGGCCCGACCACATCGATCAGCGCCCGCACCCCGTCGAAGCCGTAGCCGAGGCCCAGCCGCGCGGCCGGGATGGCGAAGCGCGCGTCGTCGGCGCAGATGCGCAGGTCGCAGGTCAGCGCCGTCGCCAGTCCGCCGCCGATGCAGTAGCCGCGGATCATGGCGATCGAGGGCTTGGAGAGCCGCGACATGGCCGCGCTCGCCGCCGCGGAGTCGGAGCTGTAGACCGCGTTGGACGCGGCGTCGGCGCGGTTGCTCTCGAACTGCGAGATGTCGGCGCCGGAGACGAAGGCCTTGTCGCCTGAGCCGGTGAACACCACCACCCGGATCTCCGGATCGGCCTCGAACGCCGCCATCACCCCCGGGATCGCCTGCCACATGTCGGCCGAGATGGCGTTGCGACGTTCGGGGTTGTTGAAGATCATCCACCCGATCGCGCCGTCCTTGCGCCCGATCAGCCGTTCGGTTCCGGTTTGCATCGTTCCTCCACGTCTGCCCGACGTTGACAACCGGCGCGCTCGCCCGTCAACCACGGGGCCATGAACGGCAACCTCTACGCCCTGCTGGCCTCGCGCTTTCCCGCCGACCGGCCGCGGGCTGTTTTTGTGCTCGAGGATGGATCGCAGATCAGCTACGGCGACCTGGAGACCGGCGTCGGCCGGCTGGCGGCGCTGCTCGTCGCCCGGGGCGTTACGCCTGGCGACCGGGTGGCCGCGCAGACGGCCAAGAGCCCCGAAGCGGTGATGCTCTACCTGGCCGTCCTACAGATCGGCGCGGTCTTCCTGCCGCTGAACACCGCCTACACCGCCGCCGAGATCGACTATTTCGTCACCGACGCCGAACCGAGGCTGTTCGTCACCGACGCCGTCGCCCTCGCCCGGGAGGCGGCAGAACTGGCGCCGCTGACGGCCGTCCACGAGGCGGCGCCCGAGGATCTGGCGGCGATTGTCTACACCAGCGGCACCACCGGCCGCTCCAAGGGCGCCATGCTCAGCCACTCGAACCTGGCCGCCAACGGCGAGGCGCTGGCCACGGCCTGGGGGTTCACCGAGGCCGACGTGCTGCTGCACGCCCTGCCGATCTATCACGTGCACGGCCTGTTCATCGCCCTGCACTGCGTGCTGCTGCGCGGCGCGGCCTTCCGCTGGCTGGCGAAGTTCGACGAGGATCAGGTGCTGGCCGCCCTGCCGCATTCGACGGTGATGATGGGCGTGCCGACCTTCTATACCCGCCTGCTCGCCGACCGGCGTTTCGATCGCGCCGCCGCCGCCACCATCCGGGTGTTCATCTGCGGCTCCGCGCCGCTGCTGGAGAGCACGTTCGCGGACTTCGAAACCCGCGCCGGCCAGCGCATCCTCGAGCGCTACGGGATGAGCGAGGCGGCGATCATCACCACCAATCCGCTGGTCGGCGAACGCCTGGCCGGCAGCGTCGGCTATCCCCTGCCCGGCGTGGAATTGCGTATCGGCGAGGCCGGCCTCGTCGAGATCAAGGGCCCGAGCGTCACCCGGGGCTATTGGCGCAATCCGGCGAAGACCGCCGAGGCCTTCACCGCCGACGGCTACTTCATCACCGGCGATGTCGGTCGCACCGACCCCGACGGCCGCGTCTGGCTGAACGGCCGGGCCAGCGATCTGATCATCTCCGGCGGGCTGAACGTCTACCCCAAGGAGATCGAGCTGGTGCTCGACGAGATGGCCGGCGTCTCCGAGAGCGCGGTGATCGGCTGCCCGCACCCGGACTTCGGCGAGGCGGTGGTGGCGGTGATCGCCGGGACCGGCGACGAGGCGGCGATCATCGCCGCGGCCCGGGAGCGGCTGGCGGCCTTCAAGGCCCCCAAACGGGTGTTCTTCGTCGAGGATCTGCCACGCAACGCCATGGGCAAGGTGGAAAAGAAGGCCCTGCGCGAGCGGTTCGCGGACGCGTTCGCCGGCTGAGGCCGGCGTCGGGGCTGTGACACCGACGCCGGCCCCGCCGGTCAGCGGCGCATCGGGGAGTCGCGCGCTCTGACGGCGGTAGTGCAAGAAATCGCTTTGCGGGACGTCGACCAGGAGGGGGTTAGAACTCCTGGCCGACGCCCGCTCCACGATCCGCTCAGCCCTGGGTGGTGAAGGTCAAGCCGATACGGAAACTTGCACGAGTGGCCCGTCGGAGAGGCCAGTACTGATGCCCACCGCCCGCCGGGGATACTGCCCCGCGCCGACCCTAGCGGTGGATCGACGCCAACCTAGCCGCGCCCCTGCGCCCCCGGCTTGGACTGACCGGCCCTTCGACTAGGACTATGTGGTCCGGCGCAAACCCTCCGACGGCCGCCAACCCCGTTTCGCCGTCGCCTGCGTAGTCCCTTGTAGGCTCAAAGGAGGCGCAGATGGCGGCGGGCGAGAACACGGTGACGCTGCAACGTCGGACGGTGCTGCTGGCGGCGATCGCGACGGCCAGTCTCGCCGGAACGGCCAACGCCTTCGCGGGTCCCTGCCCCGTCGATCTGACCGTGGTGGACCGCGAAACCGGCCGGCCGCTCAGAGTCTGGCGCCACGATGGACGGATGTACGTCGCCGGCCAGCCGGGCGCGCGCTATGGCCTGCGGGTGACCAATCGCACCGAGGCCCGGGTGCTGGTGGTCATGTCGGTCGACGGCGTCAACATTGTCAGCGGCGAAACCGCCGGCTTCGGCCAGCGGGGCTATATCTTCGGTCCGCACGAGGCCTACGACGTCACCGGGTGGCGCAAGTCGACATCCGAGGTCGCCGACTTCACCTTCGCCCCCCTGCCTCAATCCTACGCGGCCCGCACCGGCCGGCCGGACGATGTCGGCGTCATCGGCCTGGCGGTGTTCGACGAGAGACGCCCGGTCGAGGTGTCCGAAGCCGAAGCGCCGGCCCGCGCTCCGATCCCGCTGGCCCTGCCGCACGCTGCTGCCGACCGTCAGGACGCGGCGGCTGGTGGCGCCGACAACAAAGCGGCCACCGTGACGGAAGATGTCGTCGTCGCCGCCCAGAAGCGGGAGCAGCATATCCGGTCCGCCCCTGTCGCCGTCAGCGCCTACACCAGTCAGCACCGCGATTTGGTCGCGGCCGAGCGCCCGGACGAGAAGCTGGGAACAGGCCATGGCGCGCGGGAGTGGTCGGTTGCCAACGAGGAGCCGTTCGAGCGGGCGACGCCCGATCCGCGGTACATCCAGCAGATCGAGTACGACACCTACGACAACCTGGTCGCCAGCGGCGTGATCCCCTCGTGGCGTCGCCAGGATCGACCGCCCCGGCCATTCCCATCCAGCCCTGACCAGCCGGGCTATGTCCCCGACCCGCCCCGCGATCCGTGAGGCTTGATGCGCTTGCGCTTGCAGCGGCTAGACTGCCCCTGATGGAGTCGGACTCGAGCGAGGACGCCGATCTGCTGCGCGCCCACGGCGCCGGCGACGCCCATGCCTTCGCGCGACTCTACGACCGGTACGATCGCCCATGCTTTCAGTTCATCCGCCGCACGCTGGGCGGCGCGCACGCCGACGCCGCCGAGGACCTGCACCAGGAAACCTGGCTGGCGATCTCCAAGAGCGCCGCCAGCTTCGACCCGACCAAGGCGAGCTTCCGCGCCTGGCTGTTCACCGTCGCCCGCCACAAGGTGTGGGACCATTTTCGCCGGCAGAAGGTGGCGGTGCTGGGATCGGCTGGAGAGGACGCCGCGTTGTTGGTTCCCGATCCTGGCCCAACACCGCTGGATCAGGCGCAGTCGCGGGAGCTGGCGCAGCGGATCGTCAGCGCCGTCGAGGCCCTGCCGCTGGAGCAGCGCGGCGCCTTCGTGATGTTCGCCCATGCGGGGCTGTCGTTGGAGGAGATCGCCCACGCCACCGGCGTCGCCGTGGAGACCGCCAAGAGTCGGCTGCGTTACGCCAGGGCGAAGCTGAGAGAGACCCTCGCCAGCGAAAGGGGGGCGATCCATGTCTGATCCGACGCCCGATCCGATCGATGCGGCCTATGCCAAGGCCGAGGCGGCGATGAGCGACGAGACGGCGCGCGCGGCCCGGCGGGCACGGGTGCTGGCCGCGGTGGCCGGCGCGCCGGCGCAGGCCTCGCCGCTTCCCCGGCGACCCTCCGTCTGGCGGCGCGGCAGCTGGCTGGTGGC
>Ga0182012_10003796_pt1 | contig 15966 bp, 16 predicted proteins | sample 612S2SmetaG_FD_120486 | JGI IMG/M metagenome (GOLD analysis project Ga0182012, IMG submission 120486) | Permafrost microbial communities from Stordalen Mire, Sweden - 612S2S metaG | ecosystem: Environmental > Terrestrial > Soil > Wetlands > Permafrost | place: Sweden: Stordalen | collected...
CGGCGCAACTCCTCCGCCAGCGGCGCGTTGGTCAAGCCATCGCCGTAAGTGACGGCAAAGTGTTTCGCCCGGCCAAGGTATTTGCGCGCGGCCTGGGCCACGCGGCTGCCGGTCATGTTTTTTTCGCCGGTATACGCCAGCGTGACCTCCCAGTCCAGTTCCAGCCGCGCCTCGTGCATGGTGACGCGGTTGGTCTTCAGGTGGATGGTGCTGTCGGCGTTGTGCAGGTGGAAATTGCTGAAATAATCCTTCACGACCTCCGCCTTGAACCCGAGGCACAACACGAACCGGCGGAACCCGTGCCGGGCGTAAGTCTGCATCACGTGCCACAGGATGGGGTGTTCCCCGATGGGCACCATCGGTTTGGGGCGGAACTCGGTTTCCTCCTTGATGCGCGTGCCCAGGCCGCCGCACAGGATGAAAACGGGTATGTCAACGGTCTTCATGCAGCCATCTTGTTAAAACCGGCGGGCTAATGAAAGCCTGAACTTGTCTGCCGCCGGGTTTTCGTCCAACCTCCGCCCAGGTGAAATCCCGGATCATTACCGCCATCCCCGTGTTCAACGGGCAGTCCTTCATCGAACGCACGCTGGCGTCGGTCGCGCGGCAGACACGCCGGCCCGACCGCGTGGTGGTGTTCGACAACGGTTCGACGGACCGCACCGAGGAGATCGTGCGGAATTATCCCGGGCTGGCATGCGAGTTCATCCGCAACCCGGTGAATCTGGGCCTGTTCGGCAATTTCAACCGCTGCCTTGAACTGGCGCCCGAAACGGATTTTTTGCAGATTCTGCATGCGGATGACACGCTGTCGCCCGCATTTTACGAGGTGATGACGGGGGCGCTGGGCGACGGCGATTTCACCGGCCTGGCGTGGTGCGTGGATGAGCGGATTGATGAAAACGACGCGCACCTGAGTTTTTCCGGCCCGGAGGGGGGTTCCGTAACCGTGCTGGACCGGGATGTTTTTCTCCAGCGCAAGGCCGAACTCGGCAACCAGGCCTTTTGCGCCACCCTGATCAAAACCAACGGGCAACCCGTGCCGGTGCGGTTTCCGCTGGATGCCCCGATCATGGGCGACCAGATTTATTGGGCCGCATTGGGGGCGCGCAGCGGGAAGCTCGTGTATGTGAACCGCTCGCTGGCCCAATACCGCTGGCATGGCTCCAACCAAACCGTCTTTCTCGCGCCCACCATCCAATCTCTGATCCTCGATGAATGGCGGACGATGGAACTCAATGAAGCGTTGCGCGGCAAGGGCTGGAGCTGGCATCGCCGCCTGAAGTTAAAGGGCTTGCTGGCGGTGCGTTCCGGCATCAAAGCCCGGCGGGTGCGTCAGAACGGTGACCCCAAATATTCACGCGAGATCACCGCCGCCGCCGCCAAGATCACTGGCCGGCCGCTCTGGCTCGCCGGTCAGGGGCTGGTGGCCCTGCGCGATTTTTATTTGTTCACCGTGCTTCGGCGGCGGCGGCATCCCAAGAACATTTACAGTTGAATGGAATACCGTTAATCATACCCTTAATCTATGCTGGAGTGGTTGTCTCATGTTTGGCTGGCGTTTATCCACGCGGTGGGCGCGGCGAATCCGGTCTGGCTCTTTTTGGCCGTGGCCGTCCTGCCGCTCGTCGGTTTCCCGACCAGTCCGTTGCTGGTCGCCATCGGTATTCGGATGGGGATTCTCCCGGGCATGATCCTGGTGACCACCGCCTACGTGCTTAATTTTACCGCCGGCTACTGGCTGGCCCGAAACTGGTTTCGCGCCCCGTTGGGCCGTTGGCTGGAACGGCGGGGACAGCGCCTGCCGCAAGTGTCCGCCGCCGACGAAACCCAGTTCATCCTGTTGGTGCGCATCACCCCCGGCCCGCCGTTGTTCATGCAAACCTATTTGCTGGGGTTTGCCCGGGTTAATTTTGCCCGCTTTCTGGGGCTTTCCCTGTTGGTCCAGTTGTTTTACGTCTTTGCCTTTCTCTCCTTTGGCCGGTCTCTGAACCACAACGCCGTCTGGCACGCGTTTCTGGCCGTCGCGTTGTTGATTGGACTCGGCCTCCTGGTAAACCTGCTCCGCCGCCGGTTGACTCCCGGCAAAACCCCCTGATCCCTCCATGACCACACCTTCCAATGGCGCAATTTTGCTGGCCGGGCTGTTTGCCTGGGGTATTTTCCGCCGCATCCGCCGCAATATTGGCCGGCAAAAATTAAGGCCGCATTGGATTATTTTCCGGCTGGTGATCCTCAGTCTGGTGAGTGTTTGCATGTTGTTTACGGCGGTAATCATGCCCCGGCTGGCGTTGAGTTTTGGCGCCGGGGCGTTGCTGGGTGCGGCGCTGTCCCTGTTGGGATTGCGCCACACGAAGTTTGAAACCACGGCGGACGGTCATTATTACACGCCCAATACGTATATCGGGGTGGCGCTTTCGGTGTTGTTGGTCGGGCGGATGCTGTATCGTCTGGTCCTGCTGCAACAGCGGTCTGCGGGCGGGAACCAAGCGGTGGCCTTTCAAAGTCCCATCACGATGCTGATCCTCGGCCTGACGGTGGGTTATTACCTCGCGTATTACACCGGTCTGTTTATTCACACGCACGACCGGCCGCCGGACGGTCCGGCGGCTTGACGACCCCGTGACCGTTCTGGAAGCCATTCAGAAAAGCACCGAGTTTCTCGCGAAGAAAAGCGTGGAGTCGCCACGGCTGCAAACCGAGTTGTTGCTGGCGCATCTGCTGCGCCTGCCGCGCATGAAGTTGTATCTGAATTTCGACCGCGCCCTCACGCCGGCGGAAGTGGACGCCCTGCGCGAACTGGTCAGACGCCGGGGGCTGCGGGAACCGCTCCAGCATATCACCGGCTCGACGTCCTTTTGCGGTTATGAAATGCAGGTTAACCGCCAGGTGCTGGTGCCGCGCCCGGAAACCGAATTGCTGGCGGAATGCGGCTGGGCCTTTCTCGGCGGCCGGCCCGCGCCCGCCGCCGCCCTGGATTTCGGGACCGGCAGCGGTTGCCTGGCAATTGCCCTGGCGGCCAAATGTCCCGCCGCGCAAATCACCGCCCTCGACATTTCCGACGCCGCCCTGGCCGTGGCCCGGTCCAATGCCGAAGCCAATCAAGTGGCCGGGCGCATCCAATTTCTGGCCGGGGATGGCTTCACCGCGCTGCCGCCCGACGCCACCTTTGATCTGATCATCAGCAATCCCCCATATATTCCCACGGCGGAAATCGCCACGCTCCAGCCCGAAGTGCGCGATTTTGACCCGCCCGGCGCGCTGGATGGCGGCGCGGACGGCCTGCGATTTTACGAATTACTGGCCGCCACCGCCGCCGGCCGGCTCCGGCCCGGCGGGAAAATCATGCTCGAATTCGGCGATGGCCAGGCCGTCGCCATCCGCCGGCAGTTTGAATCGGAAAAGTGGATTGTGGAAGCGCTCAAGGAAGACTACTCTCAACGCGCCCGGATATTAATTGCCGGTCGCTAAATTCATCATTTTGTCATGGAAAGTTTTTTGATCAAAGGGGGCGTGCCCCTGCACGGCGAAGTCACCATCAGCGGCAGTAAAAACGCGGCCCTGCCCATCATGGCGGCCACCCTGCTCACCGATGAACCCTGCCTCCTCCGGCGCGTGCCGGATTTGAGCGACACGCGGTTCATGGTCCAAATCCTGGCCTCCCTCGGGGCCAGCGTCACTTTCGAGCAGGGCGTGCTCCGGGTTCAGGCGCGCAAAATCACCAGTTACGCCGACTACGAACTCGTTCGCAAAATGCGCGGCTCCGTCTGCATCATGGGCCCGCTGCTCGGCCGGTTGAAACAGGCGCGCGTCTCGCTCCCCGGCGGCTGCATCATCGGCGCCCGGCCGATTAACCTGCACCTCAAGGGCTTTCAGGCGCTGGGAGCCAAAATCGAAATCAAGGGCGGCTATGTCTCCGCCCGCGCCAAACAGCTCACCGGTAATTCCCTTTTTCTGGGCGGCCGCGCCGGCCCCACCGTGCTTGGCACCGCCAACATCATGATGGCGGCGACACTGGCCCGGGGCGTCACCGTCATCGAAAGCGCCGCCTGTGAGCCGGAAGTGGTGGACCTGGCCAATTTCTTGAACGCCATGGGCGCCAAAATCTCCGGTGCCGGCAGCCCTACCATCACCATCATCGGCGTGGAAAAATTGCATGGCGCGGAACATGAAGTCATCCCCGACCGCATTGAAGCCGCCACCTTTCTGATCGCCGCCGGCGCCACCCGGGGCGAGGTGACGCTCAAGGGCGCGCGCGCCGAACATCTGCACGCCGTGATTGATAAACTGGGGGAAGCCGGCGTGGGCGTCGAACGGCGTGGCTCCGACCTCATCGCCCGTGGCCCCAATAAATTAAAACCGGCGGACATCACCACCCTGCCCTATTCCGGTTTCCCCACGGATGTGCAGGCGCAAATGATGTCGCTCCTGGCGCTGGCCCCCGGGATCAGCATCATCACCGAACGCATCTTTGAATCGCGCTTCATGCACGTGAGCGAACTGGCCCGGCTGGGGGCGGACATTGAAATCGAAGGGCCCAGCGCCATCGTCAAAGGCGGCAAGCCCCTCAGCGGCGCGCCGGTCATGGCCAGCGATTTGCGCGCCTCCGCCGCCCTGGTGATCGCCGGGCTGGCCGCCAAAGGGGAGACCCAGGTCAACCGCATTTATCATCTGGATCGCGGCTATGAAAGCATGGATGCCAAACTGCGCCAGTTGGGCGCGCGCATCCGCCGCGTGGAAGAATAACGCGATAAGGCGGCGGCGCGAACCGCCGATATAAAGACGATTCGCGCCCGCCCGCCGGCGTCCCCCACCCCTCAACTCAGCACGGCTGGAAGCCGTGGTCACGAACGCCCGCAGGCATCGTTCGTGAACACGGCCTCCCGCCGGCGAGAACCTGCTGATTCAACGCCCGGAAGCTCATGCGGTCACCAACTCCCGGCCGGCCCAAATCCGGGCCTGCCGCTTGGACTGATGCAGGGCGGCGGCGGTTTTTTCCTCGAACAACACCGGAAACACCAGCAAGGGGATGATGGTTTCCCAAGCCAGGGCCGCCGCCTCATTCGCCGCCCGTTCCAGCGGGGCTTCCAGATCCGGCGTGTTCGCCTCGTCCACTTCCCGCGCGAGCAGTCTCGCTTTGAGCCGCTCGAATTCCATTTCCAGGGCCGCCCGGAAGGTGGCGCCCGCCGTGGGTCTCAGTGCAAATTGGGTCTCCGCCTCGAATTCGGTCGGCACCCGGTTCAATGGTGTGTATTTTGTCTTCATTTCATTCCTTTGGTTGTCTGACTAAACAAAAACCCGCGATTGGGTGACAATCGCGGGTTTTAGAAAGTCAGTTTTTTCTGGTCAGAACATCAGCCCCGCGACCCCACCATGACACACCCCGCGCATCCAAATGGGTGAAATCCCTTTGGTCTGCGCCGGCTGCAGCTTGTTGGTATATGCGGTATTCATATCTAACCGCGCCTAATAAACCTTATTCGGCGCAAATTGTCAAATCCTTTAATAAAATTTTATTATTAATGCCGGCGGCGTTAACCCGCCAGGTCCGCCAGCGCCGGGTCGCCTTCCGAGGCCAGGCGGCGCATCTTTTTGACCGCCGCCCGCAAATTTCCCGCCTTGAACAGCGTGGTGCCGCTCACAAAGGTGTCCGCCCCCGCCGCCGCACATTCCCGCACCGTCTCAAAATTCACGCCCCCGTCCACCGCCACCCGGTAATTCAGCCGTCGTTCGCGCCGCCAGACCGCCGCCTGCTGGACCTTGGGCAGCGTTTCATGAATGAACGGCTGACCGCCAAAGCCGGGGTTGACGGTCATCACCAGCAGCGAGTCCGCCATCTCCAGATACGGTTGCACCGTCGCAATCGGCGTGGGCGGGTTCACGGCCAGGCCGACTTTCTTGCCGAGCGACTTGATCTTCCAAATCAGCGCCGGCACCTGTTCGCCCAGTTCAATGTGGATGATGATTTGATCCGCCCCCGCCCGCGCAAAGGGTTCCAGCAGGATGTCCGGCTGGGAGCACATCAGGTGAACGTCAAAAAACAGCTTCGTCAACGGGCGAACCGCCTGCACCACTTGCGGCCCAAACGAGATGTTCGGCACAAAATGGCCGTCCATGATGTCCAGATGCAACCAGTCGGCGCCGGAGCGGCCGGCCCGTTCCGCCTCGCGCCCGAAACGGGTGTGATCGGCGGCCAGCAGCGAAGGAGCGATAATCATGGGCGGAATAATAAGCCAATGGCCGGGGCAAAGAAAAGTTGAAGCTGCGGGAATTTTCATCGGGCGCATCCTCCTGCCCCCGGCCCCCTTTCAATGTTCCGGCCGGCACTCAGGGTGGGGGTTTCACCCCATGGGAAATGCGCTGGAAATGGTTAAGCTATATTCCGATGTCGGGGTGCGGCGGGGCGGTTGAGCGGTTTTTCCAAGTGCCGCCGCCGGCGACCCAAATGTCATTATGAAAACATTATTCACGGCGGAAGCCCTCCGCAGCGACCCACGGTCACCCGGGGGTGACCCCACCCCAAAAATCAACCTGAACCCCCCCGTTGATATACTCATATGCTGACTCCCCTGACCGCCCAGGCCATCCGCGTGCATTTGAAAACCATCCCCGACTGGAGCCAGCGTGCGCACACCATTGGCCGCACTTATAAGTTTACGGACTTCCTCCAGAGTCTCGACTTCGTCAACCGCGTCGCCAAAAAAGCGCAAAAGCTCAATCATCATCCGGACATGGACATTCGTTATGACCACGTGAAGTTGACCCTCACCTCGCATGATGCCGGTGGCCTCACCGAAAAAGACTTTACCCTGGCCGGACAATGCGATGCGGTTTTCGCCAAGTTTTCGGCGGCTTGAGCCCTCCCGATGCCAAACCAAATCATCAACCCGGGACGATCCTTCCCTCCGGTTGACGACATCCGGCTGCCGGCGGGCGAACTGGCCGTGCGCACCGCCATCGCGACCCCCAAGGAAACGGAATTGCTGCATCAGACCGGCCGTGAATTTGAACTGACGTTGCTCCTGACCCAGACCGCGCCCGGTGCCGGCCGGCGTGAGCGCGGATATGCAGAATCTCTGTGACCAAGTGTTCCGGCGGTGGTTGTCGAAAGCCAAATCGCCCCCCACGAACTCACCGGCCATCCGCCCTCCCCCACGCGCCTAATCGCGGCCCGGCGACGTTGAAATCCGGGTTTTCGATCTGGCTCCCCGGTGGTTTTTTCGCCGGGTTCGAAGCCTATTTTTGAGTCAAACCAGGGTCAACGCGGTCAAAAAAGATCATGAGTGAAATTGGCTCCCCACGGGTGACCGGGTCCGAAATAGGCGCGATTAGGCGTGGACAGTTTGGCGCGTCAATGGCACAATCCCGCCCTTAAATTATGCCCGTAGCTGAACGCAATCCCGCTCTCGCCGTGACCGGCGCGCCGGCGACCGCCGAGGTCGTGGTTTCCGTGCGCGGCCTGACGAAGATTTTCAAGGATTTCTGGAACCGACCCAAGGCGCGCGCGGTGGATAATGTGGATTTTGAGGTGCGGCGGGGCGAGGTGTTCGGGCTGCTCGGGCCGAACGGTTCGGGTAAATCCACCACGGTGAAGTTGCTGCTCGGGTTGCTGTATCCCACCAAGGGGCACATTGAAGTGTTCGGCCATTCCCCCCGGCATGTGGCCACCAAGGCGCGCATCGGGTATCTGCCCGAGGAATCGTATCTCTACCGCTTCCTGAATTCGCACGAGACGCTGGATTTTTTTGGCAATTTGTTTCAATTGTCCAAGGGCGAACGCGCCAGCCGGTCGGAGCAATTGCTGGACATGGTGGGGCTGGGCCAGACCCGCACCCGCGCCATCGGCGAGTTTTCCAAGGGCATGCAGCGGCGCATCGGCCTGGCCCAGGCGCTGATCAATGACCCGGATCTGATCATTCTCGATGAGCCCACCGCCGGGCTGGACCCGATTGGCTGCCGCGAGGTCAAGGACTTGATCATCGAATTGGCGCGCCGGGGCAAGACGGTGATTTTGAGCAGCCATCTGCTGTCGGATGTCGAGGATGTTTGCGACCGGGTGGTGATCTATTACGGCGGCAAAATCCAGGCGGCGGGCACGCTCAAAGACTTGCTGGCCCGGCCGGATTCACTGCGCATCACCACGCCGGTGTTGCCCCGGGAAACCCTCGAGCGGGTGTTGCAAACCATCCGCAAGGACATCATCACCGGGGAAGTGCGGGTGGATAATCCCAGTCAAAACTTGGAAAGCTATTTTCTCGAGGTGGTGCAAAAAGCGCGGGCCGCGCAGGAAACGAGCGGCGCCCAATCCGGCGCCCGCGTGGCGGCTTATTTGCGCGGCCCGGAAACGGCCGGCGGGGCGGACCCCGCCAACCGGGTGCTGGAACGCCTGTCCGCCCCGGCGGCTCCGGCCAAGCCGGCGGTCGCCCCCGCCCCCAATGCCCCGTCCGTGAATGATCAGAAGCTGGCATCCCTCGCGAAGCCCGTGGAAGCCAAACCGGTGCCGACCCGCCCCGAACCCGCGCCGGAAACCCCGCCGGTGGATTTGGCCAAAGCCAACGAAAAACTGTCCTCCCTGCTGGGCGGCCCCAAGCCATAACCGCACGGTCTTAACGAAAATCAAAACGATGCAAGCCGTGCTCGCCATTGCCGGGTTGACTTGGAAAGCCGCCTTCCGCTTCCGGCTGTTCCTGGTCTTGACGGGGTTGTTGCTGGTGGCGGTGGTGGGGTTGCCGCTGTTGATCCAAGACGACGGCACGGCGCGGGGCTTCACCCAGATTCTGCTCACCTACACCTTGAGCACCATCACCGGGCTGCTGGGGCTCTCCACGCTCTGGCTCGCCTGCGGGACGCTGGCCCGGGACATCGAGGACTGCCAGATGCAGGTGCTGGCCACCAAGCCCGTGGCCCGGTGGCAAATCTGGCTGGGCAAATGGTTCGGGATCATGGCGCTCAACGCCGCCCTGCTCGCCATCGCCGGCGGGGGCGTGTATGTCCTCATCCAATGGCGCGCCAGCCGGTTGCCGGCGGACGAACAGGCGGTGTTGCGGAATGAAGTGATGGTCGCGCGCGGGTCCGCCGGTCAGAAAAATCGCGATGCCGACATTGACGCGGACACCGAGCGCTACCTGCAGGCGCAATTGAAAGCCAGCCCGGTGGATGACCAGGCCGATCTGGCCGAAGTCCGCAAACAAATCCGTGAACGCGTGGCGGGCACCCTGCAACTGGTGCCGGCCAATTCCGCGCGCGAGTGGCGGATTGACCTCGGACATTCCAAAAGTTATTTCCGCGACCAACCCATGCAACTCCGGGTGAAGTTCAACGCCGGCCAGCGCAGCGCCTCGGGCACCTTCTTCGGCGAGTGGCGGGTGGGCGATCCCAAGACCACCAACTATTGGCAGAGCGAGATGATGAGCCTGGCCCCGGACACGTTTCATGAATTCGCCATTCCGGCGAACCTGTGCGATGACCAGGGCCGGTTGAACATCTTCTTTCTGAATCCCAACGACACGTCACTCTCCTTTCCCCTGGCGGACGGCATTTCCGTGTTGTTTCCCGAGGGCGGCTTCGCGCTGAATTATGCGCGCGGCCTGGGCATTATTTTATGCTGGCTGGCCCTGCTGACGGCGCTGGGGCTGACCGCCGCGAGTTTTCTCTCCTTCCCGGTGGCGGCCTTCTTCGCGCTGGGGCTGCTCGTGGTGGGGCTTTCGAGTGATACACTGGCCGAGGCGGTGGGCAACGGTTCCGTGGCGGCGGGCAACGAGGAAACCGGCGTGGCCGGCCATTCCGTGGCGGATGTCTTTTTGATCCCCGCCTTCAAGGGCGTCCTGACGGTGCTCAATCTGGCCCGGAGCTTTTCCCCGATTGAGTCCCTGAGCGGCGGCCAGTCCATTCCCTGGGGGGAACTCGGCGCGGCCTTTGTCCAAATCGTGCTCCTGCTGGGCGGCGCGATCGCCCTGGTGGGCATCCTGTTGTTTAACCGGCGCGAACTCGCCACGGCCCAGGGCACCCAATGAAGCCGCGCGCCAAAAAATCCCTGCTGCTCCTGCTGGCCGTCCTCCTGCTGCTCGGGGCCGGACAAGTGCAGCATTCCCTGAACGCCGACCGCAACCGGCTGGGCCTCACCCGCGTGGCCGCCCTGGACAATGCGCCGCCCATGCTGGCCTTCACCACCGTCGCGCTGGGCGGTTTCCGGGGGTTGATCTCCAATCTGCTGTGGATCCGGGCCAATGATTTGCAGCAGGACGACAAGTTTTTTGAGGCCATGCAGCTCGCCCGCTGGATCACCGATCTCGAGCCGCATTTCACCCAGGTCTGGCTGTTTCAAGGCTGGAACATGGCGTATAACATCTCCGTGAAGTTCAAGGATTTTCCCGATCGCTGGCGCTGGGTCGAGAGCGGCATTTCCCTCCTGCGGGATGACGGCCTGCGCTACAACCCCAATGACGTCCTCATCCACCGGGAACTCTCGTGGTTCTTCCAGCACAAAATGGGGGCCAACCTCGATGACGCCAACCTGTATTACAAACAGCAATGGGCGGAGGAAATGAAGCCGTATTTTGGCGACAACGGCACCAACTTCGAGGAATTGCTCCAGCCCCGGACGCCCGCCGCCGTGCAACGGCTGCATGACTTCACCAACCAATTTAAAATGGACCCCGCCTTTGCCAAAAAAGTGGACGCCCAATACGGCCCGCTGGACTGGCGCCTCCCCGAGGCGCACGCCATCTACTGGGCGGCCGCCGGGCTGGATGATGCCGCCCGGTTTCCCGACAAGGTCAAGCCCGACGATCTGGTCACCCTGCGGCGCAGCATCTATCAATCCATGCTCCAAGCCCTGCACCACGGGCGGCTGATTGCCAATCCCTTCACGGAAACGTATTCCATGGGCCCGAACCTCGAACTCATTCCCCGCGTCAACGCCGCCTATGAGGAGGAAATGGCGGATGAAGTGAAGGCCGGCGACCAAAACATGCGCGACCACATGAGCGGCGCCCATCGGAATTTCCTCCGGGACGCCGTCTATTTTCTCTATGAAAACGACCGCGTGGCGGACGCGGCCAAATGGTTCAAGTATCTGGCCGAACAATATCCCGACAAGACCATCATTGAGAATGACACCAATTCCTTTCCCCGCAATGTGAGCTTGGATGAATTTGCCATTGCCACCGCGCAGATTGACATCAATGAAACCTCGCAGGAACGCGTGACCTCGGCGGTGCAGGGGTTGCTCACCCGCGCCTACCTGGAACTCGCCATTGGCCAGGATGAACGCTACGCCGGCTACAAGCTGCTGGCGGGCAAGGTCTATCACCGTTACATGAGCAAATCGGCGGATAAAGACGGCCAGAACGTGCGCACGCCGCTGCCACCCTTTGACCTGTTGAACCGTTATGTGCTCAACCAGGTATTGGATCCGCAACAGGGGCCGCCGTATGGCGCCCGCGCCGTCATCCGCTCGCAACTCGGCCTGGCGGCCGAAACCAACGCCCCCGTCACGCCCGTCCCCGTCCCCGGCCCCGCCGCCCCGGACCTCACCAACACCCCCGCCATCAATCCCCGGTAGGGGAGCGGATCAAATTTCAAATTCCAACGTTCAAGGCCGAGGAATTCCAGTCCCCGGGAATAAATACGTCCGTCAGTTCCCTGGAGCAATCTTGGTTTTGGGTGGGTGTGGTGCGGCGGGCGCATCTTGGCACTGCCCCCGGTTTCCACCCACCGGACGCGAAGCACCGCCGACTTCCCAGTCTGCTGTCTCGCATCCCGCTTTTAAGAAACATCTTCGGAACATATTGATTTTTAGCAGGTTGCATTCAGGGCAAACCGGACAATTCCGCCAACCCGGCCTGTCCGCCATCCTGTCCGCCGTAGCTTTAGCGAAGGGGGAAGCTTTAGCGACGGCGGAAGGGTTGCCAGACAGTAGCCGGGGGTCGAGCGCCATCGCACCGCAACTTCGTCCCGGAGGGACGACCCGAAAATAGCCCGGCGTTTCAACGCCGGGGGTGGTTTTGCCGGGCCAAAGTCCCGCAGGGACGGCTGAAAATGGGCCATCTCCCACGGTTTGCCACGAATTTCAGTCGTCCCTTTCGGAACATATTGATTGGTAGCCAGTTGCATTCAGGGCCACAGGCCCGCCTTTATACCAGCCTGGGGCCCTCGCCCCAGGTTCCAGGCCCAAAGAATAACCAAGGGCTGAAAGCCCGATCCAATGCCTCAGTCGCTGCATCAGCACCCGCAGGGCGTCCCCGCTCTGCGGGACAAACCTGCCGGCAGTCGAAACCTGTGGCGCCCATGAGCTTCGGAAGATTTGCTGATTTGGCAATGGGCGATCCGGGGGCAGTATCAGGATGCGCCCCGGCGCGACCGGGGCAGGTATCTGTGCGGCGAAAGCGCCGTCGCCCCGCAACTTCGTCCGCAGGGACGGCTGAAATTCATTCCCACAAATATCGTTCGCCCTATTCAATGCGGTGTTTCTTCAGCCAGACTGGAAATATTTCTATCAGCTGAAGCCACACGGCCACTCTCACGGGGCCACTCCGCAACCCGCACGCAAAGACCGATTTCGATCGCGGACCCCCCGCAAAAAAAGATAAAAGCCTGAATCGTTAAATTCAGGCTTTTATTTGAAGAAGCTTTGTGTGTGTGGTGGAACGATTAAATCGTCTTCACCGTCAGCCGATTAGGCGGACTTTTTGGTGAACAAACGGCGACCGGCAAACACCAGACCACCGCAGCCCAGCAGCATGGCGCCAGCCACGGTCTGCGCGGGTTCGGGGGCAGCGGCAACCGCAAACCTCTCCGAGGCTGATTGAGGTTCGACGTCGGTGTTGTCAGTGGTATTTACGGGAGTAATATCCGCCGTGAGAGTATCAACACCCGTCGCGCCGGAAGCAATTGTCCAACCAACAGTGACACTGAAATCACTACCGGACGCTAGAGTATAGCTATTAATGGTAATCGAGGAAAAGAATCCCCCGGGAGTCCCAATAGCGGTGGGAGGAGTGGCTGTGATGGAGAACGCACCACCACCGGTATTATCAAACGTGAATACGCTGGTTCCGGAAGTCCCGGCCGCATAGGTATGAAGGCCACTGGGCCCACTGTTCGACCAGCTATCCGCCTGCGCACTCACGGCAATCCCCAACCCCAACACAGCCACCAATATTTGTTTGTTAATTTTCATATTTTTTATTTCTTTGTGTTTTATCTTTTACGTTGTTTTTATGTTTCTGATTCCCAATGATGGAACCACCTTTTTTAACTGCATTATTCCTTCTCCACCAAACTATTCTTGCCTTGCCGCCACAATATATAGTCTGATTTCATTTTTACTGCAAGTAAAAAAACTAATTATTATCATTTGCGTCCCTGCACTGCACCAACCATTCCCCATTCTCATTCAGCACCAATGACTGATCCTGAATTCGACCCTGTAAACTGTCTTAGCCCAAAACTCCCCATCAACCCAGCACTAAATTCTTAAATGGCTTTCCATTTTCGGTAGCCTCACATCCTTGCTTAAACTTCCCAAGGCCCGTTGCCATCTAAGTCTCACCAATATAGGTCAGTTCCGCCCGGATTGCAAGCGGAAAAAGCAATTTTTTACCCTGTTTTATTTCTATTAGACAGTGTGATCATGAACCATCAAAGTATAACCATGGTCTAAACAGCGCCAACGGGGAAGATTCATAAACAATTTAAAATCAATGGTTTATACAAGGCCGATTCCGGCGTCAATGATGACGGTAAAAGACCGAAACCGGTGCGCACCGGCCAATGGGGTGGGCCGGGGCTGAACTTTTTTTGCGCTCGGACGATAAATTGGATCACCACCCCGGTAATCGAGTGAATCAGTCACGGAGGAACTTGATGACGGTAGCCGTGCAGCTTCAGCCCATGGAATGAAGGGGAAGCAGCGTCAAGTCGCGACGCGACGCCTGACTTCCCCCATTTTCCCGAAGGTATGCGATGTTCATGGCCGAATTAAAGCGTTGCTCCTCGGACTTTCCCTATTCCCAATTGCGAACATAAAAAAAACGGCCTGAATTAGTTGAATTCAGGCCGTTGCCGCAAGAAACCTCGACCGGTGGAACGGTCAGAATGACCGGTCCAGCCAGTGGTTACGCGGACTGTTTTTTGAACAGGCGCCGACCGGCAAACACCAAACCGCTGCAACCCAAGAGCATGGCTCCCGCCACGGTCTGCGACGGTTCTGGGACGGAGGAAAGCGTAAATCTCTCCGAGGCTGATTGAGGTTCGACGTCGGTGTTGTCAGTGGTATTTACGGGAGTAATATACGCCTCGAGTATCCCTTTCCCCGTCGCGCCGGAAGCAATTGTCCAATCAACAAAAACAGTGAAATCGTTACCGGACGCATGAGTATAGCTGGCAACCTTAATAACGGAAAAGAATGTCGCACGCCCACTAGCCGTAGGAGGAGTGGCTGTTATGGAGAACGGACCACCACCGGTATTATCAAAAGTGAATTCGGTAACACCGGAACTCCCAGTGGTAACGATATTACCACCATTAGGCAAACCATTGTTAACCCAACCATCCGCCTGCGCCCCCAGGGCAACCCCCAGCCCGAGCACCACCGCCGCTACTTTTTTATTTATAATATTCATATTTTTGTGTTTGTATCTTTGTCTGCTTCTTCTTCTTCTGTCTGCGTTTATTTTCTTATGGATGGAACCACCCTTTACTTTGCATTCCATCTTCTAAATTAGTCAAATCTTGCCTTGCTACAACAATTTATAGTCTGCTTTTAATTTTTTATCAAGTAAAAAAACTACTTTTTGTTATTTCGCTTTCTTGTTTACTTCCCCACATCGCCCGCAAATTCAATTTTTCGCAGCCCGGCTGCCAATCAAAATTCCAACCCAATTCATTTCACAACGACCATTATCAATGGCAACAATCATCAATCTTTGATGCTTTCCTTCGGTATCCTACGTCCTTGCTTAAGCATCTCAATCAGCCTCAGCTCCATCAAAGCTTCACCAATATAGGTCAGTTCCTTTTGCTTTGCAAGGGGAAATTTCACTTTTTTACCCTGTTTTTGCTTTATTAGCATCGTTAACTTGTTGAGCGGTAAATGTTAACGCGCCTCCGCCCGCAAAAAAAGGCGGGGCGGCCCCGCGCCGGGCGGGAGTGCCAGGCCGGGAGCCGCACCGGGGGGGGGGAGGCCGGAATCGGCGCTTTCAAGCTGATTTACGGTTCTTCGCTGTATTCGGTGGAATGGGAAAAGGACGGATACGTTTGATTGTCGCGGTGATTTATCCGTGTGCAGCCTCGCGTTTGGTCGTCGCGGAGCGACGTCTGACAGTAGCCCGGCGTTTCAACGCCGGGGGATGGGGTTAAAGAACTAAAGTCCCGCAGGGACGGCTGAAAATGGGCCCCATCCCACGCTTCGACATGAATTTCAGCCGTCCCTTCGCCCCTCCGCCGGAGGCTCCCGGAAAACCCAAACCCTGCCCGCCGCCGTTTTTGCCCAAAACTATTTTTTAGATTGACAACTTTTATTTTTCAACGAAACCCCCGTCATTATTGCTTCCTTTGCCATTTTTCGGCCCTTTTTCGATGAGGTTCTCAGAACCTCACGCCGTTTCCCGGAGACGGTTAAAATGGGTGGGAGGGATGACTTGGACCTTCACCCCGTCGGGCGGGGGCCGGTCACCGCCACAACCTGAAAAAAACTATGCGCCACGGCAAAATCGCCCGGTTGCCCCGTGCCCTCCGCGATGAACTGAACCGGCGCCTCGATCACGGCGAGTCCGGCGAAACCCTGCTGCCCTGGCTGAACGGCCTGCCGGAGGTGCAGACCGTCTTGGACCGCCAATTCGCCGGCGTGCCCGTCAGCAAACAAAACCTCCACGACTGGCGGACCGGCGGCTTCGCCGAATGGCAGGCCCGGCAGGAAATGCTGGCCGATGCCCGGGAACTGGCCGCCGATGCGGCCGAAATGCA
>Ga0182012_10003797_pt1 | contig 15964 bp, 9 predicted proteins | sample 612S2SmetaG_FD_120486 | JGI IMG/M metagenome (GOLD analysis project Ga0182012, IMG submission 120486) | Permafrost microbial communities from Stordalen Mire, Sweden - 612S2S metaG | ecosystem: Environmental > Terrestrial > Soil > Wetlands > Permafrost | place: Sweden: Stordalen | collected...
CGGCGTGGACATCCCGGTGTTGGGGTTCGCACTATTGCTCTCCCTCGCGGCAAGCTTCGTCTTTGGTTTGGCGCCGGCGCTGTTCGCGGTGAACTCAAACCTGGAGAGGAGCCTTCGGGAAAGCGGCGCGCGCGTGGGCGGCGAAACGGGCAATCGACGGCGAGCGCGCAGTTTCCTGGCGGCGGGAGAAATTGCGCTGGCGATGGTCCTGTTGGTTTCCGCGGGCCTGCTGCTTCGCAGTCTTGCGAAACTGATGTCCGTCAGCCCTGGATTTGAGATCCAGCACATCGTGAAGGCGGATGTCTCCTTGCCTCGATTCCAATATTCGAAGCCGGAACAATGGGCCGCATTCTCCGATGATCTGCTTGCACGATTGCGGGCCCAGCCCGGTTTGCGGGATTCGGCCTTGGCCGTTCCTGTGCCGATCGCCGACGGCCGCGTCAACCTGGGGTTCGATATTGTGGGACGCCCTCCAGCGTCCGCGAACGAATCCAGAACGGCAGACTATGTTTCAGCGAGCCCGGACTATTTCCACGTGATGGGCATTCCACTGTTGGCGGGGCGCTTCTTCGAACAGCACGATGCGATGTCCACTAAACGTGTCTCGGTGATTAGCGAGGCCATGGCGCGGCTCTATTTCCCGGGTCGGAACCCACTGGGACAGCGGCTCAACTTCGGTTTTCCTCCGGGACCCGGAGAGGAGCGCGAAATCGTTGGAATCGCGGGCGACGTGCGGGACGCCGCCTTGGGCGAAGATCCCGCGGCGATGATGTATGTGCCGTTCGCGCAGGCCCCGTTTTGGGGCGGAAGCCTGGTTATCAGGAGCACCCTCAGCCCGTCCGCCGTGGCAGCCGCGGTGCGGGAGCAGGTTCGAAAGATCGATGAAGACCTGCCGGTGACCGGTTTCCAAACGATGCCGGACATTATGCAGACTTCGCTCTCGCAGCCGAAGTTCCGAGCGTTCCTGCTTGGCGTTTTTGCCGCCATGGCGCTGGCCCTGGCGGCTATCGGGATTTACGGCGTGATTGCCTATTCGGTGTCATGCAGGACGAACGAGATCGGGATTCGCGTGGCGCTCGGCGCTTCGCGCCAAGCGATTCTAAAGATGGTCTTGCGCGAAACTCTACTCCTTGCGGCCGCTGGCCTCGCGCTGGGAATTCCCAGCGCACTGCTGGCTTCCCGCCTGGTTGGGCACATGTTATTCGGTGTGTCCGCGAACGACCCCGCAACGCTTGCGGCTGTCGCCGTTACTCTCGCCGCGGTTGCGGCTCTTGCCGGATACGTTCCCGCGCGCCGGGCCATGCGCGTCGATCCTATGGATGCGTTGAGATACGAATAACGGGCCAACTAATTGGAGCTCACCCACATCGTGACGGCCCTGCCAAACAGAGGTCCGCCGCTAAACACACTTTCAAATTGAACGAATACCGGCGTGGGCGCGGCCGTTGTTGTCGGCACCACCGTATTCGGTATCTTCACATTCAACTGCCAGACTCCCACTAAGCCCGGCGCAAGGCCGGAGTAAGTTACATTCCCAGCTGGAACATACTGATCGCCAACTACTACCTGAGGGCTGGTGGAAGTCGATAACGCGCCGGCCGGCGCAACCCCGTCGGCGGGTTCATTGGCCACCAGCCCTGAGCCCGTTCCATAGAAAGAAACGATGGAGTTCCACGGTGCGGGATGGCTGGGCCCGTTGATGCTTCCGTCCTGATTGACGGCCGCTACCTGACCGCTGCCGGACGCATTCATAGTGAACAGACCGGGGGAAGCAGGCGCCATGGGGATCAGCGTGCTACCCAGAATCTGGCCGGTCGAGGCGCGGCTCACATTCACCGTGGCGTTTCCGGAAGTGGGCGCTTCAATGGGAATCACGAAGTTGATCTGGTTCGGGCCCACGAAAAAAAGAGGCGCCGGCGTGTTGTTCACCGTCACCTGGGTATCCCCTAAGTTCACAGGCACGGGAAGCGTAGAGAACGTTGAGGTGGTGGAGGAAAATGAATTGGGCTGGTTACTGAGCGAGAAGAGCGCGGTGATCATCCCCGGCGACAAAGCGCGCGCGGCGAGAATGTCACAAGTGGAAAGGGACACGCAAGGTCCCAGATAGTTCGCGGCATTCAATCCGGCGATGCCCGGATAGAACACGATCACCCGGTTCGCACTATCCGCTGCATAGAGCGCCCCACTCGAATCCAGAGCAACCGCAATGGGCGCGGCCTGTTCCGGCAGCGCGGAATCCGGTTGAAGATTATCGAGAGTGAGGTTATCGTAAGTCGGGAACCGGTAGAGCGCTTCCGACTGCGTGCCCGTCACCCAGATCTCTCCCGTAGATTGGCTGACGGAAACGCCTTGCGGAGAGGCGAGGCCTGAGAGTTCAATCGCCGCCTGAGCCCCCGGTCCGGCATTGGTGACCACATCGAAGATGCTCACGCGCCCGTTATTGGTATCCGCCACATAAAGGCGTCCGGAAGAATCGGTGGCGATGTGATGAGGCGTGTAAAGCTGCGCTGCGGAGTTCCCGGCAGTGGTGGTGGTGAGATCCGGCTGCCCGAACGCCAGAGTGGCCGACATACCGGATTGAAACTGGGCCGCGCTGCCGGGAAAGAACAGCACGCGATTGTGAACACGGTCAGAAACCAACAGGCCGTTGTCGGCGAAAAATGCGAGTCCGTAAGGCGCGGACATCGTGCTGGCCGATGCATCGGTGATGGTGAGCGTGAAATCCTGCTGGCCGATGACGATATCGGCGTTGGGCAGATTCTGCGGGTTTGTGAAGGGCGAAGGGAAGCGGAGCACGCGCGAGTTGCCTGAGTCGGCGACATACAGATTGCCGTTCACGTCGACGGCGACTCCGGTGGGGCCGTTCAAGCCGGCCTGGTTCGGCGGTGTGGCCGTGTTGGTGGGGTAGTTGACATCGCTGTGCTGCAGATCGGGTTGACCGATCACCAGATCCGCTGTGGTCCCCGCCTGTGCGGCGAACAGATTCTTATAGCAAAGGACGCGATTGTTATAAGGGTCTGAAATGTAGAGATGCGGAGGAGTACTCGAGTTGTCGATCACGATGCCCGCGTCACCCAAACCGCCCGAGAGGCTGGTGAAGTTGAACTCGCGGCCTTCGATCAGGTTGACCGTGCCGAAGGTAAAGCCATCCTGTCCCAGAACACGCGTGGCCGCGCCGAAGGTGGAACCGCTCTGCGGGGTAACAATCACGCGATGGTTATTCGTATCGGCGATAAAGAGTTCTGAACCCGAAAAGGCCAAGGCGGAAGGGGACTGGAGTGTTGTCGCGGACGGGTCGGGCTGACCACCGTTTACTGCGCCGCTGTTCAGATCGGTCTGGCCGATGGCGGCGCTGGCCGGCTCCGAATCCGGGTCCGTGCCCCATTGCGCGACGGGAGGATAGATCAGGACTCGATTGTTGATCGAATCCGTCACCAGGAGCTGATCGTTCGCGATCCCGATGGCGCCGGAACCGGCGCCGATCTGCAGGTTGTTCACATTGCCCGTGGGCGCAGCCGTAGGTGCTCCCACGATGCGCGTTGCCGGTTCGCCGGTGAACTGCGGCGCCGGATAAACCAGCACGCGGCCATTTTGATTGCTCAGCGATTCGGAGACGAACAGGTTTCCAGTGGAATCGAAAGCCAGGCCGGTCGGCTCTTCAATCACATTCACATTCTGGAGCGTATATCCGGTGGTCCCGTTGGAGGCGAACCCTGTCTGCCCGATCACCGTGTCCGCCGCGGGGTTGCTTGCGCCGGCGGTCAGCACCGAGGCGTTGAAGCGCAGAACGCGGTTGTTGCCCGCATCGGCTACCCAAAGATTGCCGGAGGAATCAAACGCGAGGTATGCGGTAAGCGCGCCCGACCCTGGATTGAAGGCCAGCGTATTCGCGTCGATGCCATTCAGATTCGCCGTGGCTGTGGTGAAGTCCTTCTGGCCGATCACCATGTTCGGCAGAATGGAGGTCTGCGAAAACGGTTTGGGGAAACGGAGCACGCGATTGTTTCCGGCGTCCGCGACATAGAGGTTGCCGGCGGCATCGACGGCTAGTCCCACTGGTTCGCTCATCCCCGTCTGGCGTGCATTGGAACCCAACGCCGGGCCGGCGGCGAAGGTGGTAGCAAAATCCGGCTGCCCAATTACAATATCGGCCTTCTGACCATTTGAAAACGAAGACGCATTGGCGAAGCCCAGGATGCGGTTATTCCCCGTATCGGCCACGTAGAGATGCGGAGGGCTGGCGGACATGTCGAGCGCAACGTCCAGCGGCGTATCGAACTCGCGGCCTTCCACCAGGTTGGGATTGCCACTCGAAATGGTGAGGCTGTCCTGGCCGATCACTCTGGTGGGCGAGGTGCTGAGCGTCACCTGGGCGAACCCGGAAAACGGCAGGAAGCCGGCGAGCAGCATCGAAATACGTGTAAGTGTCATAAACCGAACGCTTTTCGAACGATAGCATGGGTCTTCCATAACGCTTAAACTAATCTATTGAAGCCCCGTGTCTGCGCAGTCAGCTACCTGAATACTCTTCCCCTGGTTTGGGGTTTGAAGCACGGCCCGCAGCGGGGCCTGTTGGATGTCCGGTTTGAGATCCCGTCGGTGTGCGCGGCGCTGCTGGAATCGGGCGCGGTCGATATTGGGCTGGTACCCGTAATTGAACTGGAGCGGCAACCGCTGCAGAGGATTGGGGCGCAGGGAATCGCCTCGCACGGGCCGGTGACAAGTATTTTGCTGTTTTCGAAAGTGCCTCCGGGGCAGATCCGGACGCTGGCGGCGGATTCGAGTTCACGAACTTCGGTAGTGCTGGCGCAGGTTTGGCTCCGCGAGAAGTTTGGCGTGCGGGCCGCGGTCACCGCAGCCGCGCCGGACTGGAAGGCGATGCTGGCGCAAGCGGATGCCTGCCTGTTGATCGGCGATCCCGCGCTGCAGGTGGACCTTTCGCTCGCGCCGGGCAGGGTGTTTGACCTTGGCGCGGAGTGGACGGGAATGACCGGACTCCCTTTCGTGTACGCGGTTTGGGCCGCGCGAGCCGGTTTCGATTCCGCGTGGGCGGCGGAGGTGCTGCGAGATTCCTGGCTGTTCGGCAAACAACGGATTCCCGAGATCGCGGAAGCGGAATCGGCGAGTCACGGTGTGAGCGTGGCGGCCGCCGTGCGATACTTGTCAGGAAGCATCCAGTTCGAAATTGACGAGGGCTGTCAAAGGGGTCTGGATCGCTTCCGAGAACTGGCCCGATCGGCGGGTCTGGTTTGATGTTCCCTTGCTCCTCAGTAGCTCAACGGTAGAGCATTCGGCTGTTAACCGAAGGGTTGTAGGTTCGAATCCTACCTGAGGAGCCAACTTAAGTCCTTTATTTTCAACACATGTGTTTGAGAACGCGCAGTTTAGGGCCTTCTGGTTAACACACTGCATAAATCGCGGTTTACCCGTCCTTACCCGAATTTCCTATTCCTTGGACGCGTCCGGGCCCCCAGTTTCCCCCCAGTGAAACGGGTCGCCCTAATCGCGTGCGCCGGGACCCCATTTCAATCCTCTCGCGAACACCGCCTTATGGCCGGGAAACTTCCTCAATAAGTTTCAAAAGCAGGCTTGAAGGCGTTCGGGCCACGATCTGAGCCCTCAAATGATCAAGCAGGTCTTTCGCGATGTCCAATTCTCCGCTTGCATGTGCGACTAATGCGAGCCCATATTCGGCATACATGTGGCCTACTGTAATAGCGCCGAAATTCCGCATTTCCTCGAAATGCAGCTTGGCCTCTGTTAGGTTCCGAAGGCCGAGACACGCAAACCCAAGACGAGGTGCAATTTGATACCCGTGCCCTTCCCCACCATATTTGTTAACCTCGTCGCCACACTTTTTGTAATGCTCGTATGCGCTGTCGAATTTTCGCTGTTTCATGGCAACATCGCCCGCAGCCATGTTTACTCGATGCATGATCCAAGGGTGGGCCTCATATTTCAATGCAGCGGAAATCAGATCGTCGACCTCTTTAGATTTTCCCATTTCGACCATGACGCGGGCCTTCCAAGCCAGTCCCAGCGCCATCAAGTCGATCTGATCCATGCCCGTCGTATACCGATTCGCGATATTAAGGCCCTTAACGATTTCATCGAATGCTTGGTTGAGCTGATTGGCTTCGACTAGAGACCAGCTAATGGCGTCAATGCGAAGCAATGCTTCTTCTTGTCTTCGGCCTAGGCGCTCTAATGTGTCTATTGCCTTCCTAACATAGTCAATCCGCTCGGCATTCAAGAATCGGCTGTCCATGTAGTGGGCTAAGAGAATTACAAACTCGACGACTTCCTCGTCCAACGCCCAGTCCATCGCGGCCTGGATGCAGGACCATTCGGGGTCGATGTTGCTCATGCGGTCATGAACGAGAGTGTTCCAATAAGGCACCTTAGGTAGATCGCGCGAGACGTTGTGCCCAGCAAACCTTAGGAAATGGCTTACGCACGACTTCTTCAGGCTATTATTGAGCTCCGGGCGGCCTTCCAGATTCCTGCGCGCGAACGCTCTAGTCATCGAATGCGTAATAAATCTCCGATCGTGCGTTGGTTCCAATAGTCGAAACTCGAGTAGCTGATCCAGAGCGCGGTCGAAGTCCACTGGGTCGATTCCGCTCACTTCGGAAAGAGCTTCCAGTCTACTTATACTAGTTCCTATGAACAACGTCGTAATCATAAGAAGCTTCTTTGCATCTTCAGATAATAAGGTCCAAGACCACGAAAACAACTTTTCCAAAAGATTGTCGTGAACTCGCCTGTCTGTAGTTCCGCGAAGCCCCTCAACGACTTCCGCAAGACTGATAGTGCCGCCACTTACTAAGCCAATGGCGAGCTTTATCACCTGAGGATTTCCCCCCGACACATCGGCAAGAGAATCGACATCCCAAGTTTGCAGAGATTTGAAAACACCTACTGAGTATGCATAGTCTTTTGCCAGGTCGACCGAAGCCGACTTCTCAAGCCCCTGGAGTTGAACGTGGTAACACCTTTCGGTTTGGGGCGACTGTCGACGTCGCGTCGTGACGAGAACCTTGCTTGGATCCGGCAAGCCCCTAATCCACTCAGATAATTCTGGGTCATCGATCAGTTCGTAGTTATTGATCACGATAAGAACTTTCTTGCCGCGGACGAGTTGGTACTTATCACGTCTATACCCCTCCCCACTCTCGCGTAGGCGCTCGCCAGTTATGGTGACCGCCAAGGTATTCATTATTTCGTCAAGCCACAACTTCTGATCAGGCTTATTCGCTTGAACCCAAATACCATAGTCGAACTTCGTCGGAGACCCAGGACTGGACAGTGCGTCTCGTCCGACCGTGTAAGCCAGAGCGGTCTTCCCTACACCAGCAAACCCCCAAATCGAAATCATAGAAAAGTCGGGGCGTTCCAGTGCAGCGAGTATAGCCTCAGTGTCCGCGTGCCGGCCGAGCAGCCGCTTGTGAGCGGCAGGGGGAAAGTTGTTATTTGGAATCGTCTTCTGGCCATCGGTGACTACGGGGGCTCCGGAAAGCCGTTCGATCTCTCGGCGCAGATCTTCAACCCAATTGCTCACGGCTTCGATGCGTGAACTTGGGTCTTTCGCGCATCGAATGGAGATCACCCGAAGTCCTCTTCTGTTAAGGTCTTTTACGGTGACTTTTTCTGGATTCAATTGGATTGTATAGTGGGTTCGAGCAAAGCGGCCATTCTCATCAGTTATTCGTCGGAGTATCATCCGCAAGTCTAAGTCGCTGTGACTGTAGCCGACGAAGAGCACGGTACCGGTCTGAAACTCAGTACCAATTAGACGAGTCAGGCCCTGGTTCTTTCTGAAATATGACTCGTAGTCTTGTGAAGTGATTACATAAGAGTGGGGTTGCTCCATGTCTCCGTGTAACTTTATGATATTGAGGCGATCTCGATCGAACGATACTTGGGGGTCAGTATTGACTATTCTCCTGAACCGCACCCGAGCTTTTCGCGCTGCCGATTCGATTAACCCATCGAAGTTCGTCGTGTATATACGACCTGTGCCGACTAAATTTACCAGAGATAAATGCAGGTCAGTTGGGCCTTCGTCCGACTCTTCAAGCCTGTTCCGACATTTCTCGGTGAGGCTAAGACGCCCATACTCATTTTCGTAGAATTGCGCTATATCCAGAAAAGAAGCAGAGATGGGGCAATCCGGAAGGTCAGCGCGGAGCGGTTCGAGTAGTTGCTCCCAGTTCGGCAGACCCGCAGCCATGGACGCGCCCGCCCCAATGAAGAGCGATCCCGCTCCAGCCGCGAATTGCTTGATGAGATCCTTTGGGATATCTGTCATGTCAGGGTGCCCTGAGTCGGTACTGTATCAAACGTTACCGCCATTAATCAGATTTAATCAACAAGAGGGCGCTGGGTTCAACGGTCGCTACTCTCTCACCCCTGCGCGAAAAGCGCGATAAGCGCGAAAAGTCCCTGTCCCACTTACGCCGCACTCCTCGCGTGATACCTCTTGAACACGCCTGAGCAGCCCTGATCTATCTCATTGAAAAACAGTGATTTATCTGTAGACTACACCCGGACGCTCGTGCTACTTATGGCTTGGTTAAGGAGCCTGATTTTTGAGCACCCTGAAGCGAAGAAGCGCGGCAATCGGAGCCGACGACACGACCACCGTTCCGCGTGACGTGCAGCGGCTCCGCGTCGAGTATTGGCCGACCGAAAAGCTAACCCCATACGCCAGGAACAGCCGGAAAATACCCGGGCGCGCGATTGATAAAGTCGCCACGTCCATCAAAGAATTCGGGTTCCGAGTCGCCATCGTGGTTGATAAGGACGGCGTCATTGTCTGCGGGCACACCAGATGGCTCGCGTCGAAGAAACTCGGGCTGCGCGAAGTGCCCGTTCACGTCGCCGACAACCTGACGCCCGCGCAGATCAAAGCATACCGGTTGATGGATAACCGCAGCCACGAAGAGACGGACTGGGATCTGGAACTGCTCGGCCCGGAACTGGAGGAACTGAAGGAACTTGAGTTCGACCTCGAGTTGACGGGCTTCAGCGAACGCGAGTTGGAAGATCTCCTGGCCGATCCGGATCTCATCGACAAAGCCAATCAGATTCCCGACGTTCCTGAGAACCCGGTCTCCAAGCTTGGCGACCTTTGGCTTTGCGGCGACCCGCGAAACCCACACCGCATTCTATGCGGCGACGCCACGAGCCCGGAAGCAGTGGCGCGCCTCCTGGATGGGCGGAAACCGCTGCTGATGGTTACTGATCCGGCGTACGGAATTTCGCTGGATTCCGAGTGGCGCGATCGGGCCGGCTTGAACGGCGGCGCAATGGGCCAGCGTCGAACAGCCGCTTCGAAGGCGGCAGCCAAGGCCGACCCTTGCTACAAAGCGGAGCCTTCGTATATGCGAAAGCAGCGCACGGAAGGCCACCGGGAAACATCCATTTCCGGCGACACGCGGGCCGATTGGTCAGAAGCGTTTGCGCTGGTTCCCAGCCTCGAAGTGGCTTATGTCTGGCACGCCAGCAGGTTCACGAGCGAAGTGCTCGCGGGCCTTCTTCGCATCGGCTTCGTGCACCACCAACAAATCATTTGGGATAAGCAGCGGACGGTTCTCACCCGGACGCTTTACTGGTTTCAACACGAACCTTGTTGGTTCGTCCGGAAGAAGAATGCGCCCTGGTACGGAAAGCCCGGCGAGAACAGCACCATCTGGTCAGTGCCAAGTCCGAAGTTCATCTTCTCCGGGTCGAAAGAAGAAAAATTTGACCACCCCACCCAGAAGCCCGTTGAGTTGATGCGGAAGCCAATCCTGAATCACACCAAGCGTGGCGAGTTGGTTTATGAACCGTTCATCGGAAGCGGCACAACGCTCGCGGCCGCGGAAGTGACTGGGCGCGTCTGCTGCGGCATCGAAATCGATCCGAAGTACGTGGATGTCGCGATCTTGCGCTGGCAGGCGTTGAGCGGCCAGGAAGCGCGCCTGGACGGCGATGGCCGTACGTTCGAGCAAGTCAAGGCCGAAAGGATCGGGGTCGCCGCATGAATGGAACAGTGCCGCCAGGAAATCGCGGAACTGAAATCCCTAATCGCTTCGGGCCACCCGGATATCGAGGGGCTGTGTCTCGCGCTCGCGGATTGGAACGCCGAGCTTCGGCTCATCGAGGCGGAAGGGAATAGTTATGGCACGCCCGGAAGCCAAGATCGACCCCGTGGAACTCGAGAAACTCTGCCAGCTCCAATGCACGGATGAGGAAATCGCCGCGTTCTTCAACACCAGCACGCGCACGATCGAACGTAAGCGAAAGAACCCCAAATTCGCCGAGATTATGGAACGCGGAAAAGCAAAAGGCCGGGTGTCGGTGCGTCGCGCCTTGATTCGCATGGCGTTGAACAACAACAACGTGGCGGCCGCCATCTTCCTTTCGAAGAACTTGCTCGGCTACAAGGACGTGGTCAACACCGAACATACGGGCTTGGGCGGCGGCCCGATTCAGATTGCGGCCAAACCAGATTACTCACAACTTTCCAATGAAGAACTCAACCAGCTTCGACTCCTTGCTGAAAAGACCAAATCTAATGGACGAACTTGAATCAGAACTCGCGGTTCGCTCGTTTCGCGAGTTTGTCCGCCAGGCTTGGGCGATCGTCGAGCCCTCGACACCGTTCGTTCCTGGCTGGCACATCGACGCCATCATCGACCACCTCGAGGCGGTGACGCGCGGGGAGATTAGGAACCTTCTGATTAACGTTCCGCCACGCCACATGAAGAGCCTGCTGGTGTCGGTCTTCTGGCCAGCATGGGAGTGGCTGTGGTGCCCCCAGCGGCGGTGGGTCTACAGCAGTTATTCCGCGCAATTGAGTATTCGGGATTCCGTGAAGTGCCGGCGCCTGATCGAGTCGCCCTGGTATCAGCGGAGGTGGGCCGATCGCTTCGCTCTCACCAGCGATCAAAACACCAAAGGCCGGTTCGATAACGACCGCTCCGGTCATCGGATGGCGACATCGGTCGGTGGATCGATAACTGGGGAGGGCGGCGATAGGATCGTGTGCGACGATCCGCACAACGTGCAGGAAGCGGAGTCGGACGCCGTCCGGAAATCCACGCTGGAGTGGTTTGACGTAGTCATGTCCACCCGCGTGAACAACCCTAAGACCTCCGCCCGGGTCGTCGTGATGCAGCGCTGCCACCAGCGCGATCTCAGCGGCCATCTGCTGGAGCAGGGCGGTTGGGAACATCTCTGCCTGCCCGCGGAATATGAAGGCTCGCGCCGGGAAACGTCGATCGGCTTTGTTGACCCCCGCGTGGAGCACGGCGAATTACTGTGGCCAGATCGCTTCGGCCCGGAAGAGCTTACGTCTCTGAAGATCAGCCTGGGTAGTTACGCGTCCGCCGGCCAGCTGCAGCAGCGGCCTTCTCCACTGGCGGGCGGCCTAATCAAGCGTCACTGGTTTCGGTTCTGGGCGCCACCCGGATCGAAACTCCCTCCGGTCATCATTCGGATGCCCGATGGCACCGAACAGTCGTTCGTCGCACCAGAAATTGCCCATGTTGAAGAGCAGATCCAGTCGTGGGACTGCGCGTTCAAGGATAACGAGGACTCTGACTACGTCGTGGGCCAGGTCTGGGGCCGCAAGGGATCGGCTTACCTGCTACTGGCGCAAACCCGGGGCCGTATGGACTTTCCTGCGACCGTCAAAGCCGTCCGGACGCTTTCCAGGGACTGGCCGGGCGCCACAGCGAAGTTCATCGAAGATAAGGCCAACGGCTCAGCAGTAATTCAGACGCTGGCACACGAAATCCCGGGAATCATCCCGGTGAATCCGGAAGGCGGCAAAGTATCACGCGCGATGGCCGCCAGCCCGTTGATCGAGGCCGGCAACGTTTACCTGCCGCATCCCATGCGCGAGCCGTGGGTGAATGACTTCATCGAGGAGTGCGTCAACTTCCCAAATGGAGCGCACGACGACCAAGTGGACGCTATGACGCAGGCGCTGCTGCGCTGGAACATGGCTCCGAAAGTGTATTACTACGAGATGCCTCGGTACGTGATCAGCCCGATCTAAGACGACCCTGGTCGACCGTCAGAAGCGCTCTCGCGCCGCCGCCTGGGCATCGACAAGACTAATCTGTTTATCGCTGAGTTTTGCTTCGGCATTCGTCGTCCTCGATCCATCGAACAGGTCGGCAGAATATCCGATCATGGCGCGCGGCGCGGAGCGAGTACTATCGCGCTCCACGTTGAAAACTGCGATGCCCTGATGACTCGTCTTGCTGGCGGTAAGATCGCAGTTGTAGCTGTAGGTGAGCGTCCCCGCGGTCGAATCGAACAGGACAGCGTTCGAGTTCCAACTCGCATCCAGTGCGCCCGCCTCGGTGAACGCGTACCCGCGGACCGTGACGCCATCGAGCGTTTCTTCAAAATGTTCAACCGTGTATCGTCTGTCGGGGGTCGTTCCGTAGGCCCCTATCCAGGTGCCTTCCAGAAATTCGCTACCATAGACAAACTTTCGGAGGAAGCGGATATGCTCGAAAACCCAACGAAGAACGGTGGCAAGAAGCTGATAAAACGCGGCTGACCCCACAAGGGCGGCTAGGGCCTTTGTCGTTGTCGCCACTAGGGACGCGAACGGGCCCGACCCAACAAAATCGTTTATGGCCTTGGCGAGTGGAGCGAGGGAAGGTGGCACGCTGGCGGAGACGGTCACGTATGTTGACACAAAGACTGCGACCCCGATCGTAGCTGATACGACGGTCAGATGGAATCGGTTGCTGACAGACATAGTGAGCGCTCCCGCACGCGTAGCTTACCAAAGCCCAGATCGAGTGCCGCGTGAAAGGCCGCGTCACCTGGGGGTGCCAACCCACTCCCGTGGCTGTTGTCCGTCGGTTTTCTGTGAATCAGGGAAAATGCCGATACTCTTCAGTAGTTTCCCTGATGCCGAGCGGGCTGAAACCCGGAGAGCTTGGAGGTTCACCCACGGAGGCTCACGAAACCGTGCTTAGAAACCAATTCAGCGACGTGGCGAAATGGAAAGTCCACGGCCCGGTTGAAACCTTGCGACGGGAAGTCGCAATCTGGGATATCGCTCAAGAAACGTGGGTCGAAGACCGGCTATTTACGGTCACCGCGTTCCGTCCTGACGGGTCAGTCAGCACCAGCGATTTCTATAATCCCGATGGATCGATTGCGCATTCGCGCTCACGCTATGACGAGATGGGCCGGCTAACAGCGACCGAATCCCAGCTGGACGACGGGGATATCGGCAGCTTAGAGCATTTCTACGATGACGCTGGCCGTCGCGTCCGGACCGCCTGCAGGAGCCACGACGGCACCCAGTCCGAGTTGGAAGTCTGGACTTACGATACGGGCGGAAAGAGAACGGTGGTGCGTTTCTTGCATCACCTCGGAACGAACATGTTCTACGGAATCGAAGGTACAGAACAGGGGTACCCCGCTCCGGGAGCGGCCACGATGACGACGATGTACGACGAGTGGGATCTTCCCGCCGAAGTTGCTTTTCACGATGGAGGCCATAAACTCCTGAGGCACGTGACCTTCTTGCGAGATAGCGAAGGGAGGCCATTGAGCGAAGAGATGCACATTGATGAAGAGTTTCCGTTTCCAATCAATAACATCCCCGAGGAGCATCGCGGGAAGACGGTCGCCATGTTCAAAAGCGTTCTTGGTGCGAAGCTTTCAACCACCACGTATTGTTACGACGCCCAGGGTCGACTGCGCGAACGGACGTACAGAGTGGGAGCCCTTCACGAACGCAGAACCACCTATGATTACGGCGACCGCGATGATCCCGTTAGCCAAACCACCCAACACGCAAGCCGCGAGGCCGGCGGCGACGACAACGGGGGCGTGCACTACTCTCCCGACCACGTGACCGTACATCACAATCGATTTGAATACCTCTACGACGCGCAAGGGAACTGGACGGAATGTGTGGTGTGGTCCCGACTGGAGCCGAACCCAGACTTTCAGCGTTCCAACGTCGAGCGGCGAGCGATTACCTATTACGACGCGACTTGAACTGGCTGGAACGCAATTCGGGACGGTCAGACCGTTGATTCTTCTAGCCACCTCACAGAGCAGACAGATTGCAAGTCTCTCAGAATCTGTTATTTAAATGGCCTTCGCGAAGCAAGCACGTCGTTTTTCAACAGTTTTTCAAAGGTTTTGATACGTTTTTCTGCCCAAAAACGCTCTCTAGCAAAGCTCTATTTCGCGACGGCGAATGGCAGGCTGTCCGCGAGAAAGCGAGCGCTGGAGTCACCCGGGCGGGCGTGGAGGTAGCGGCTGGTGGTCGCAACGGAACCGTGCCCAAGCGTTGCTTGCACCAAGTGGATAGGCGCTCCGCGGTCGAGTGCGTGCGATGCGTGCGCGTGGCGGAGCCAGTGCGTGCTCACGTTGGCTGCGATTCCCGCCCGCTGGCTGGCGTCCTTCACGATCCGCGCTATCCGGGAACGCTCCAGCGGCTTGCCCGTCCGGGACGCGAACACTGGCGCTTCCGGGGCCGCTGTGGCCCTCAGCGGGGTGAGTTGGCCCCACACGTAAGGCGGGAGCAGGACGGCCCGCCTGCGGCCCCCTTTGCCGTGGATTAGGATCTGGCCGGCATCTCCGCGCACTTCCAGATTCCGCCACCGGAGCCCGCACACCTCCGAGACCCGGAGCCCGGCGGCGTAGAGGACCGCCAGTAAGACCCGGTTGCGGCCCTCGGGCTCCAGCGCGATCATCCGCTGGACGTCTTCCTGGGGTATGATTCGTTCGGAGAGAGCAGCATCCGTCCGGGGCAGTTCCAGCCCGACCGCAGAGTTCCGGCAGTACCCGATTCGTTCCGCGAACCGGAAGAAGCTGCGAATGGCGGCGAGCGTTCTGCCCTGGGAGACGGGCGCCAGCCCCGACCCGGCCAGCGCTTCCGCAAACCGCTCCAGATCCAGCGCGGTGGTTTCCGCCAGGGTTTTGTCGGACCAGTCCAGGAGCCGGGCGATGTCCCGCCGGTAGACGCTCCTGGTCAATGGACTCCGCTGGCGGTTCAGCCATAGCTCGACCATCCCGGACTCGGTAAGCCCTTTATCCGCAGCGGGTTGGATGGTCTCCATAACTGTTCTTATGTAGCGTTCACGCATGACCACCACATTCGCTCTTTGGCCACCACAAGTCCGCTCCGGGTAGTACCCAAACGAAGAAAAGCCGCCGAGCGCTTACGCGCCGGGCGGCTGACTGGGAACGGGCTGGTTGCTCGCTTACGCTTTGATCGAGTACGTGCGCTCCCCGCTTTCGCTCTTTGTGGATACCACAGTGAGCCCCATTTTCTTGCCGACCGTCCCGGAGATGAACCCGCGGATCGAATGCGGCTGCCAGCCCGTCGCGTCCATCAGTTCCTGCGCGGTGACTCCGCCCTTCCGTTTCAGAAGCTCCAGGACCGTTGCGGTCTTGCTGCCCTGGCGCACACCGTTGGCGGCAGGAGCCGACGTTGGCGCTTTCTTCGCTCGGGTGGTCTTCTTACTGGCAGGCGCTTCCTCCGGGGCGACGTCGGGCTTCTGTTGCGCTTCCGTATCCGGCGTTTCCGGAGCGGAATCGACCGAGTCGCCCAAACCCTGAATGGCGTCCCAGATGCGCGCCACTCCAACCTTGGTGCTGGTGAACTTCTTTACGGGCGTCACACCCGTTAGGGAGTTCCAGATCTCGACCAAGCGCTTCCCGTCTTTGCCGATCAGTTCCCCAAGTTGCTCCTGGGTGGTGAATACGCCGTCTCCGGTTTCGCGAGCGGCTTTGCGCGATGCGCGGACTGTGATGTCGTTGTCCGCGTTGATGCTAAATGCTTTCATATGATCTCCTTGCCGCCGGCTCACCCGCGCGGTGATCACATGAATGGCTCTGGTCGCGCGAAACATCAAGTCAAATCTGCCGGAAAGAAGGGGACGGCGAAGGTCGTAATCGGAATTGTCGGGTGTGCTCCTTTTTATAG
>Ga0182012_10003798_pt1 | contig 15962 bp, 13 predicted proteins | sample 612S2SmetaG_FD_120486 | JGI IMG/M metagenome (GOLD analysis project Ga0182012, IMG submission 120486) | Permafrost microbial communities from Stordalen Mire, Sweden - 612S2S metaG | ecosystem: Environmental > Terrestrial > Soil > Wetlands > Permafrost | place: Sweden: Stordalen | collected...
CTCCGCATCGCCCGCAACGGCGAGCCGGAGCGTGCCGGGCAAGCGCGCGCGCAGCGCTTCGCGCAAGCGCACCGCGGCCGTCGCTTCGCCGGCTCCGGCGGCACCGACGTACAGCGCCGAGGGCGCCGCGCCGCCGCTCACCTCGAGCACGGTCCGCGCGATCTCGCTCGCCGCCGCCTCGATGCCCAGCGACGTGGGGTTGGCCGGGCCGCCGCGGGCTTCGCGAACGAACGCGCCGTCGAGCGAGAGCGCCGCCACGGTCGACGTGCCGCCCGCGTCGACGCCGACTGCTGATGCTTGGCTCATCGTTCCCCCGTTTCGACGCGCACGCGCTCGAGCAGTTTCGGGAGTTCGAAGGGCGCGAGCGAGCCCAGCAGCGCGGGACGCCGTGCTCCGGTCACCGCGGGCAGTCCGGCGGGCCGGCCGCGCAACAACTCGTAACCGAGCAACGCGAAGGCTACTGCCTCCTTAGCGTCGGGATCGACCCCGGCTTCGTCGGAGGTTACGATCTCGAATTCGCGACCGAGCCGCTCGCGAAGCGCGTCGAGCAAGGCCGCGTTGCGCGCGCCACCGCCGCTGACCACGACCCTGGCGCCGCCGCGCACCTCGCGGCGCAGGTCGCGCGCGATGCTCTCGGCGCTGAGCGCCGCGAGCGTGGCGCAGCCGTCTTCGAGCGATAGCGCCTGCAGCGCGGGATGGGCGTACAGAAACGACGCGCCGAAACGCTCGCGACCGGTCGACTTCGGCGGCGAGAGCGTAAAGTACGGATCCGCGAGCATCAGCTCGAGCAACGCGGCGTCGACGTCGCCGCGACGCGCGTACGCGCCGCCGGCGTCGAAGGCTTCGGTGCCGCCCGTTCGCGCGCGCACGAACGCATCGAGCAGCATGTTGGCCGGCCCGGTGTCCCAGCCGCGCACGTCGTCGCGCCGCGCTCCCGGCGGGATCACGGTGACGTTCGCGATACCGCCGAGATTGAGCGCGACCGTCGCGCGTTCGGCGCCGCCGAAGAGCAGCGCGTCGACGTAGGGCACGAGCGGCGCGCCCTGTCCGCCCGCGGCGCAATCGGCGCGCCGGAAATCGTAGGCGACCGTGGCCTCCGCACGCTCGCGAATCGCGAAGGGATCGCCGATCTGCCAACTCGCGCCCGCCGCGCCGTCGTGAAACAGCGTCAGACCGTGGGAGGCGACGTAGTCGGGCGCAACGTCGCCGGCAACCGTGCGCACCGCCTCGCCGAAGGCGGCGCCGAGCGACGCATCGAGCGCGGCGATCTCACCGAGCGCGGGCGCATGCGGCGGCAATGCCGCGCGCAAGCGTTCGCGCACCGCTTCGGAAAACGGGACGGTAAGGAAGTGCAGCAGTTCGATCGCGTAGCCTTCGCCGCGCGGACGGATCTCGAGACAGGCCGCATCGATGCCGTCGAGCGACGTGCCCGACATCAGGCCGACGGCGCGCATCCGTCCACTTCTTCCACGACGGCGTCGCAGACCGCGGCGCGCACCTCACGCAGATCGTTGCGTCCGAAATAGACGGCGTTGGTCAAGAACACGATCGACAGATCGCGCTCGGGGTCGGCCCAGACGCACGTGCCGGTGAAGCCGGTGTGGCCGAACGTCGCAAACGACATCGCGGCGCCGCACGAGTTGGCGTCGCTGGTCTTGAGCGCCCAACCCAAGCCGCGCCGCAACACGGGGTCCGCGCCCCATTCTTCGACCGCACTGCGAGCCAAGACGAAATCGAGCGCGCCGCCCGGCCTGCCGGTGCGCGGCGCGAGGAAAGCTTCGCTCAGCAGCGCGACGTCGCGCGCGGTTCCGAAAAGTCCGGCGTGACCGGCGATCCCGTTCATCAGGTGCGCCTTTTCGTCGTGCACCGTGCCCCGCACCCGGCCCCGCCAGGCATCGCGCTCGGTCGGCGGAATCGTACGACGCTCGCGTTCGCCCGGGCGGTACGCGGTCTCGCGCGCGCCGAGCCGCGTGCAGGCAGCCTGCATCACCGCCGGCAACCCCGCCCCGAGCGCGCGCGAAAGCACGGTGCCGAGCGCGATGAAGCCCAAGTCGCTATAGATGACGCGCTCGCCCGGAGACGCCGCGAGCGGCCGCAGTAGCGCGAAGTTTTCGACGTTTTCACCGAAGAGCGTGCGATAGTCGGCGCCCGAGTACATGCCCGACGTGTGCGCGAGCAGCATACGCAGCGTGATCGGCGCGTGCGCCGTACCGCGCCATTCGGGAACGAACGCGTGGAGCGGCTCGTCGAGTTCGAGAGCGCCCGCCTGCACGGCGAAGAGCGCCGCGGCCGCGACGAAGACTTTCGTGAGCGAAGCCAGATCGAAGCGCGTGGTCACGTCCGTCGAGGGCGTTCCCGCTTCGTCGTCGAGCGTTCCGAACGCGCGCTCGAGCACGAGGCGCCCTCTGCGTTCGACGCGCAGCACGGCGGCGGTGAAACGCGTGCCGCACGCGGCGTTCACGATCGCCTCGGCTTTCATGCCACACGCACCGGCAGGCGCCCCCGCGGCACGGCGCGCCCGGCGAGCACCGAGGCCAGCGCCTCGAAGGTCGTCGCATCGTCGCCGAACGTGCAGAGCACGGTGCGTGCCTGGGGAAAACGCGCGACGTCGAAGGGCTCGAGCGCGGCGATCACGAGCGCATCCGGCGAACGCTCGAGCAACGCATCGACGGCGCGGGCCTGTGCGGGCACGAGATGCGCGCGACGGGTGACGATCGCCACCTGCCGGTCGCCTTGCGTCGCCAGCAAATCGACGAGCATCGCGACGATTTCGGCCGGCGGATCCAGCGGCACGCGCAGCGATTCCGCCCGAATCTTGCGCTCCCGCAACATCACGTGCAGCGCGCTCGCCTCCGCGCGCGAGCCGACTCCATCGGCCGCCGATCCCTCGAACGAGATGAGATTGAGCACGCGGCCCGGATCGAGCACGGGATTGCCGCGCACGAGTGCGATCGCGGCTTCGGCCACCAGCCGCGCGACGGTGGCGGGCGCGGGCTCAACCTCGCGCGCGGCGCTCAGCGCCTCCAGCTTGCGCCGGAAGGTCGCGGCGCGGGAGCGTGCGTCTTCGAGGCGTTCCAAGGGCAGACGTCCGGCACGCACCGCCGCGACGATCGCGTCGCGCGCAGCGACCGCAAGTTCGAGATCGTGACTGATCGTCAGCGCGTCGGCGCCCGCTTCGAGCGCGTCGACCGCCGCCGCAATCGTGCCGGGATCGCGCGCGATCGCATCCATCGAGAGGCAATCGGTGAAGCAAAGTCCGTCGAAACCGAGCTCGTCGCGCAACACGTCGTACAGCAGCCGCCGCGACGAGCCCGCCGGACGTTGGGAATCGAGCGCCGGCACGAGCAGATGGCCGGCCATCACGCCGAGCGCCCCCGCCGCGATGCCGGCCCGAAACGGTTCCAGTTCCCGCGCGCGCAAGACTTCACCGTCGACCAGGATGTGCGGCAAGTCGAGATGCGAATCGACGGCGCTCGCGCCGTGGCCGGGAAAATGCTTCAGTACCGAAGCAACTCCGCCGCGCTGCAGGCCGCGGGCAAGGGCGGCGCCGAGCGGCGCGACGCGCGCCGGATCGTCGCCGAGCGCACGCGTCCCGATGACGGTGCTCCCCGGTTCGAGCAACAGGTCGAGCACGGGCGCGAAGTCGACGGCGGCGCCGGCGCGCCGAATCTCCGTCGCGAGCGCGAGTCCGAAGCGTTCGGCAAGCACCGGATCGCCGCTCGCACCCAGCGCCAACGCCGAGGGAAACGTTGCGAAACCGCGCTGCAAACGCGCGACGCGACCGCCTTCCTGATCGATCGCGATCTGCGGCGCGTCGCCGTCCGCATTCGTCAGCGCTACGCGCAGCGACTCGACGAGCGCAGCCGTCGTTTCGGGCGCCGTCACGTTGCGCGCGAAAAGGATCAGGCCGCCCGGTCCCAGAGCGCGCAGCCGTTCGATGTCGGCGACCGTGCCCGGTGCGGTGCCTGTGAAGCCCACCCAAAACAGGCTGCCTGCGAGCCGTTCGAGCGTCACGCGCGGATCGAGACCGGTTCGATGCGCAGTCCGTCGCGCGCGGCGAAGAAGTGCGCGCGCGACGCGTCGATGCTCAAACCCACGCGCTCGCCGGCGGCGGGCAGCGGCGCACCGCCGGCGCAGCGCGCGACGAGCGACCCGAAGCCGCCGTCGACGTAGACGAATGCGTCGGCGCCGAAATCCTCGGCCGCGCGGACCACGCCGCGCACCGCACCATCCGCATCGAGCCGCACGGCCTCGGCGCGAAAGCCGGCAAGCGCGGCGCCCGGCGCGATTCCCTCTGCGGACACATCGACCTCGCCGGCCGCCGTGCGAAAGCGTCCCGCACGTATTTCGCCGGCGAGTTGTGCCATCGCGGGCGTGCCCACGAAGCGCGCGACGAACGCGTTGGCCGGTCGCTCGTAGAGTTCGCGCGGCGTGGCGACCTGTTCGAGCCCACCCTCGCGCATCACCGCGACGCGCTCGCCGAGCGAGAGCGCTTCGCTTTGATCGTGCGTCACGAAGATCATCGTCGCGCCGCAGGCGCGTTGCACGAGCGCCAACTCCACGCGCACGTCGGCGCGCAAACTCGCGTCGAGACCGGTCAGCGGCTCGTCGAGCAGGAGCACGCCGGGCTCGATTGCGAGCGCACGCGCCAGCGCCACGCGCTGCTGCTGCCCGCCGGAGAGCGAGGCGGGTTTTCGCGTCCACAATGCTTCGTCCACGCGCATTGCAAGCAGCGCGGCGCGCACGCGCCGCTCGATCTCCGCGCGAGCCACGCCGCGCGCCGCCGGTCCGTAGGCCACGTTGGCGGCCACGCTGAGGTGAGGGTAGAGCGCATAGCGTTGGAAGACGAAGCCGACCGAACGCCGCTCGGGCGGCTCGCCGCGCACGTCGCGGCCGTCGATCGCCACCGCGCCGCTATCGGGGTTCTCCAAACCCGCGATCGTGCGCAATAACGTCGTCTTCCCGCAACCCGACGGGCCGAGCACCGCGAGCGTGCTGCCGTCGTCGATCTCGAGCGTGACGCCGCGCAACGCCGCCGTCGCGGCATCGCCGCGGCGGTACGTCTTCTCCACCGCGTTCAAGCGCACGCTCGCCACCGGCAATGCTATGCGCCGCGCGCGCCCGGCTTCCCGCCCTGCAGCAGGCGCCGCTACTTCAGGTTGATGATTTCGGCGAAGAAGTGGTCGCCGCGCTGGCTCAAGAAGACGTGCACGCGCTCGCCGCGCACGATGTCGGCGATCGTGTGAAAGCCGTTCTCGGAGGCCTGGATGCTCGTGCTGGGCAGGACGATGACGTCCATCAAGCCGCGGTGCTGCGTATGAACGGTCATCGTGCCCGTGCGATAGTCGATCGAGACGACTTGGCCGTCGATGGCGCCGGCGTTGCGGTGGTGGAACGCGCCCGCCTCGCCGCGCTCGCCGTAAATGCGTTCCCCGTAGATCGGATGCGGGACGCGAGGCGGATGGGGCATGGGCTGCGCGGCGGCCGATCCGATCCCGAACACCCAGGCGAACGAAGCGTAGACCAGGGCAAACGACCGAGACCGAGGCATCACGAAACGGTAACGTACATCGTTATGAGGAGCGTTCCCGAGCGTGAATCTTCCCACGAGCACCTTTGGACCGGCAGGACCTTCAATAACCAGGCTCGGCCTGGGCGGCGAAGGCGTGTTGCGTACTTTCGGCCGCGACCGCGAAGCGCGAGACGTCATTGAGGCGGCCTTAACGGGCGGAATCACGTACTGTGAGTCCGCCAGAGCATACGCCGGGAGCGAATCATATTACGGGAAGGTGCTCGGCTCCCGCCGCGAAGCCATATTCCTCGCAACCAAAACGCACGACCGCACGAAATACGGCGCGCTGGCCATGCTCGAAGCGAGCCTGAAGGCCCTGGGTACCGGACACATCGATCTCTGGCAGATCCACGATATTCGCGAACCCGGCGAGGTCGATGCGCTCGAAGCCGACGACGGTGCCTACGCCGCGGCGATCGAAGCGCGCAAGCGAGGCCTGGTTCGCTTCATCGGCGTCACCGGGCACCACGACCCGCTGGTCTTGCGCGACGCGCTCGAGCGCCTCGCCTTCGACTCCGTGCTCTTGCCGGTCAACCCGGCAGAGGGCAGTCTGCCGGATGCCTTCGAGCGCACGGTGATCCCGGCCGCCCGGGCCCGCGGCATGGCGGTGATCGGCATGAAAGTCCTGGCGCGCGGGCTGCTTCTGCGCACGGGCATCGGCGTGGAGGCAGCGTTTCGGTACGCCCTCTCGGCCAATCTCGACACCATCGTGGTCGGTTGCGACGACGTGGCCCAGGTGGCCGCAAACGTCCGCGCCGCCCACACCTTCGAGCCGCTCGGAGTGGCCGACCGGGCGGCGTTGGAACGGCGCGTGGCGCCCGTTGCCGAGCGCTTAGCCTACTACCGCGGTCCCGCCTCGGCCGGGGCCAGCTCGCGCGCGTAGGCGGCCCGCGCCGCCGCTCCGAGCACGGCGGGGTCCGCGGCCTCGCCCGCATCGAGGTCGGCGAGGACGGCCGCGTCGCGGCGTAAGGTGGCCTTGAGGCCCGCGCGGTCGCCGTTGGCGCAGGCCCGCGCGATCGCCGCCAAGGCCCGTACGCGCCGGACGGCCTCGTCGCTCGCCGGCCGGCCCGCGAGGATCAGGCGCAACGCGATGAAGGCCTCGTCGGCGGCGCGCACCCCGACCGCCTCGAGCGCGCGGTAGAACGCGGCCGCCGCCGGCGCGTCGGAACGCTCGGCGAGCGCGGCCTCCAAGGCCGCGGCCTTGGAAACGGGTTCGCCGAGAAGGTAGCGGTCGACGGTTTCGAAGCCCACCACATGCGCTTCGCCGTGGCGGTCCTGGGCTGCTTCACCGCGACGCTCGCACTGGCGGGCGCGGACGACTCGCGCACGCAGCTCGACGCATTGCTGGCGCGCGTGCGCGATGCCGGCGGCCGACCCTACCGCTTCCACCTGCGCGCCGTCGCGAAACAGAGCGCCGACGCGGCCGCCGATACGTTCACCGTGGACGACGACGGGCCGCGCACGCTCTTGCGCCGCTGCAGCGGCCAACTCTGTAGCGGCACCTATCTCGACGGCGAGACGGTTTGGGCGATCAACCTCAACGACACGGCGCTGCCGCTCGAACCCGAAGACTCGCGGCGCATCACGCTACGCGCCATCGAGGGCGAGGCGTTTGCCGATCCGGGCTTCGAAGCCGGCGGCGGTCACGTCGCGCTCAAGGTACCCCTGCGCTTGAACGACGGCCGCACGATGCTGCGCGTCGCGGTGACCGCGCCGCGCGGCGCGACGCTCGACGCGTTGATCGATCGCGATACGGCGCTCGTGACCGGCGTGCGCGGACAAGATGTGGCCGTCACGTATTCGGATTGGCGCGCGGTCGGCGACCTCACGTTGCCCTTCGAGATCGATTCCGGTTCGACGGTGCGGCGTTTCGACGCGCGCACGATCGAGCCGGCCCCGCTCGGCGCACCGCGCGGTCTGGCGCCGCGCATCGAGGGCGGCTCGACGAGCGTGGCCTTCGCAAGCCTCAGCCGGCCCACGGTGGACCCGATCGTGCCGTGCAGCATCGGGCGCGAACGCGTCGCGTGTCTTTTCGACACGGGAAATTCCGGATTATCGATGAGCCTCGAATTAGCCGAGCGTTTGGGTTTGGAGCCGCTCGGCAAATCGCTGCAAGTTCGCGGGCTGGGCGAATACGAAACCGGCGTGGTGACAGGCCCCGAGCTGCAGATCGGCGGCGCCCGGTATCCCGGCGCCTACTATGCGGTGCTCCACGACGTGCAGCAGTACGGCTACGACGTCGTCGTCGGCGCCGACGCGTTCGCGCACGCTACGGTCACGATCGATTACCCGGCGCACGAATTGAGGCTCGCCCCGGAAGCGGCGAGCGCCGCCGGCGACGCGGCAATCGACATCGCCTTCGAAAACTTCTTGCCGGTCACGACCGTGCTGCTCGGCGACACGAAAGCGCTCTTAGCCATCGATACCGGCGACGAGTCGGCGATCAACCTCTCGAGCGCTTTTTACGTACTGCATCCCGGCGTCTTCACGCCGCAGACGCACGCGCGCGTGGCCGGCATCGGCGGGACGGGCGACGAATTGCTGGGCACGATCGAGCGTGTGGACGTTGGGGGCTTCAGCCTCCTGAATCAACCGATCGGGACGACGAATCGCAGTTTACCCACCGCCCAAGGACACATCGGCAGCGGCGCGCTCTCACACTTCGTCGCAACCTTCGACTACGCGCACCGCCGCGTCGGGCTCAGCCCAAAACGCGGCGATGGCGCTATCGCTACGCCTTCGGCGGTGAGGCGTTGAAGTCGAAGAAGTGCGTGCCGATGAACGTGCCCCCGACGATCTTGCTGCCGGAGAGCACGCCGCTCACGTGGAGCCCGCCCAGATAGGAGATGTTCAGCCAGATTTGGTCGCCGTTGAGACCGCCGACCACGGTGTGGAATCCGCCGTCGCCGTCCTCGGGACGGTAGATGCCGTTCACGATGCCGTCGCGTGAGATCGTCAACTTGAGCGTGCCGCCGTAATAGCCCGCGCCGCGCTGCGGAACGATCTGGGTATCGAGGTTGAGGTGTGCCACGCCCTGCGCGTCGCGTGCCGTCACGACGGCCGCAAAGGCCGGGAGGCTCGGGGTGGCGGCCAACCCGAAAGCCAGGACTGCTGCTGCCAAACGAGTGTTCATGCTATGTAATACCCTTTTTCGGGCCAAAAAGTGCCCTGAGGCGTCATCCTTCTCGATCCGGATAGGGTCGCCGCTCGCTTGTCCAGAACTTCGAACCAATTCGTCTCGACAGCTCGGCTCGGAAAAGATGCGTGCTAACGGGCTCGATGGCTATTCTACCATCGGGCTCGACATCGAGTTGTCGCCGAGCGTCCCTGGACGTTCGCGGGGAGCGGCTCGGAATTAACCATCAGCTCGAGCTTACTTATCGGTCGGCACGACGTGCACGGCGCTACTGGTCGAGCAGTTCAGGAAAGACCATCCCAAGTTGCCCTTCCAACAATCGGTGGCACGCCCGAAAACGGTTCGCTGACATTCTCGTCGACGCTCCAAAACGACTATCTCTTCACGCCGCGAACGTACGCAACCCTGGAGATCTGCCACCATCCTGAGGCCGGAGTATGCGAACGACCCCGGCAGGCTGCCCCGACGCTGCATTGCGTCTCGGACATTCCACCGGGGTCGCTTACGAACTGGCTCCCGGAGTTGGACTCGAACCAACGACCCGCTGATTAACAGTCAGCTGCTCTACCGGCTGAGCTATCCGGGACCGGCAGCCCACTCGGATTCCACGAGCCCCTGAGGCTACCTTCCGCCGTGCCCTGCGTTCCAACGTAGGGCGGTGCCCGCCGCGGCCCGAAAGCGCGGGCCCGTGAGGCTGGATCCGTCGCGGATCGACCCCTACGCGCTCATCGATGCGTTGCCCCAACTCGTCTGGATCGTCGACGAGTCGGCCAACGTCCTGTACTTCAACGCGCGGTGGTGCGAATACACCGGCCTCACCCTGGAAGAGTCGCTCGGAGGCGGGTGGGTCGACGCGCTGCACCCCGAGGATCTGGAGCGCACGAAGGCGGCCTGGCGACACGTGTTCGCGACCGGCGAGCCGCTCGACATCGAGTACCGGCTGCGCGCGGCGGACGGCTCGTACCGCGAGATGCTCGGCCGCGGCGTGCCCGTACGCGACGAGGCGGGCCGGATCGTGCAGTGGGTGGGCACGCTGACCGACATCCACGAACTCAAGCGCGTCGAAGCGACCCTCTCGCTTTTGTCGCAGGCGAGCGATGCGCTGGCCCAGTCACTGGATCTGCAACGCACGCTCGACGTGCTGCTCGAACTCGTGATTCCGGCCTACGGCGATTGGGGTTTGATCAGCGTGCGCGACGACGATGGCGGCATTCGCGCCGCGGCCGTCCGTCACGCCAATCCCGCACTCGCCGGCGAGGCCGAAAAACTGCGCGGCCAGATCTATCACGTTTCCAACACCGAGGTCGGCTCTCCGGGCGTGTATCTGAGCGGCGAGGCTCAAATCATCGAACACGCGCAGATCGAACTCGCCAAGGTGATCAAGCCTGAATTCGTCGCGGTCCACGAACGGCTCGGCATGGGCTGGGGCCTGTCGGTGCCGATCGCGATCGCAGGGTCGGTCATCGGCACGCTCGGCGTCGTTTCCGTGGGCACGCGCCGCAGCTACTCCGAAAGCGACCTCTCGATCTTGCAAGAGCTTGCCGCGCGCGCGGGCTACGCGATCTCCAACGCAAATCGCTTCGCCCGCCAATATCGTGCCGCATACGCTTTGCAAAAGGGCGCGCTGCCGGCGAGTTTGCCGAGCGTGCCCGGTGTGGATCTGCAAGGCTATTACGCGGTCGCAGCCGGCGATGCGTTCGTCGGCGGCGACTGGTACGACGCGGTGCGTCTCGACGACGGACGCGTCGTCATCTCGATCGGCGACGTGTCGGGCAACGGGCTCGGCGCGGCGGTCACGATGGCGGGCGTGCGCCAGTTGTTTCGCGCCGCCGCGCACATCGAACTGGATCCGGCCGCGATCCTCGCGGCGGCCGATCGTGCCTTGCGCAGCGAAAACCCTGACTGCTACGTCACCGCCTTCGTGGGCATCATCGACACCGCAACGTTTTCGTTTCGCTACGCCAACGCCGGCCATCCGCCGCCGCTGGTGCGCCGTCCGGACGGCGCGATCGAGGAACTCGAGGGTGGCCTCGGCCTGCCCTTGGGCCTGCGCACGCCGGGCACGAGCCGTCCGACCGCGGTGGCGGCCCTGCTCCCCGGCACGCTGCTCGTCCTCTACACCGACGGCTTGATCGAAGCCACGCGCGACGGTATCGCCGGGCTCGATCGGCTGAAGGTGGTGCTGGCCGACGCGCCGGCCTTCGGCGAATCGCCCAACGTCGCGCTCGACATCGCCGCCGCGACGCTGCAAGACGCGACCGCAAACGACGACGTGGCGATCTTGACGCTGGCGCTCGCACCGCAGGCCTCGGCCGATCGCGACGACGACGAAACGCTCGCGCGCTGGTCGTTCGAAGGCGGCGACGCCGCCGCGATCGCCCGCGTGCGCCAAGCCTTCGTGCGTCGCTTCGCGACGATCGGTTGCAGTCGCGACGATGCGATCGCTGCGCTGACCGTCTTCGGCGAGTTGGTTGCAAACGCGGTCAGCCACGGTGCGGGCAAGGTGGAGATCGTGCTCGACACCGCCGGCAAACTGCCCGTGCTGCACGTCCTCGATCGCGGACCGTCCTTTACCTGCGAAGCGCTCGTGCCGCCCGATCCGCTCGCCGAATCGGGTCGCGGACTGTACATCGTCGCGCAACTCGCGCGCGACTTCCGGGTCGCGCCGCGTCACGACGGCGGCACGCACGCCCGCGCGACGTTGGCCCTGGAACGGTACCAAAAATCGCGCCTCTGAGGCGCCGGCAGCGCCCGCAAACCAGTTTCGGCGCGGGCCTCATCGCGGGCGCGTCGGATAACGATCCCACGACCGTTGCGACGCTCGCGGTCATCGGTTCGACGACCGTTTACGCTCTGGCCTGGCTGGCGCTGCTGATCATCCCGATGCTCGCCATCGTGCAGGCGGTCGCCGCGGAAATAGGCGCGGTGTCGCGCAAGGGCCTCGAGGATTGCGTGCGTTACCGCTACGGCGCGTTCTGGGCCTCGCTCGCGCTCTTGACGGTGCTCGCGGTCAACGTATTGACGCTTGCCGCCGATCTGGAAGGCGGCGGCGCGGCGTTGCAACTGCTGACCCATGTCGATTACCGCTGGTGGATCGTGCCGCTCGGCGCGGGCACCGTCGCGCTGCTCGTGTTCGGAAATTATCGCGGCATCGAGCGCGTGCTGCGCTACGTCGCGCTGCTGTTTCTCACGTACGTGGGCGCGGCGTTCTTGGCGAAACCGGATTGGCTCGCCGTGCTACGCGGTTCGCTCGTGCCGCACTTCACCTTCTCGCCCGATTTCGTCGGCGGCGCGCTCGCGCTGTTGGGCACGACGCTGACGGCCTACGCCTACGTGTGGGAGACGATCGAACAGGCGGAGGAGCGTCCGAAGCTCGACCGGATCGGACTGGTCCAAGTCGACGCGATCTTGGGCATCGTCGTCGCAGGTTTGACCTTCTGGTTCATCTTGATCGCAACCGGAGCCACGCTCGGCGTCCACCACCATCGCGTCGAGACGGCCCAGGACGCGGCCGAGGCGCTGATTCCGATTGCGGGCAAGTACGCGGGGTTGGTTTTCGCCGTCGGCCTGCTGGGCTCGGCCTTGATCGCGATCCCGGTCATCGCGGGCACCTCGGCGTACGTGGCGGCCGAGATGTTCGGATGGCGCGGCAGCCTCGACGACAGCTTTGCTCGCGACAAGGCGTTCTATCTGACGCTGGCGGGCGCCGTCGCGGTGGCGGCGATCGTCGGATTGGCCGGGGTACCACCGATCCAACTCCTCTTCTTGAGCAGCATCGCAGCCGGCGTTGCGACGCCGTTCACGCTCGTGCTCATGGTGCTGGTCGCGCGCGACCGCAAGGTCATGGGCAAGCACCGCATTTCGCCGCAATTGGCCGCCGGCGGCTGGGTCGTGACCGCGGTCGTGACGGCGGCAACAGCCATCTATCTGTGGCAAAGCCTGCACGGCGGCGCCTCGTAGACTTCTCCCGCTTGACAGCAGCGGCTACACTATCTAGGTGAGATAGCAACGCCCCTCAGGGGCCGCGCGTTTTGACGCGCTACGGTCCGACGACGCCAATAGCTCGTTTCGATGGGGAGTTCTCTCATGGCCACACGCGCGGAAAGCATATTCCGCAATCGAAACTTCAGTTTGTATTACGCCGGCCAAGCGATGAGCTTCGTCGGCGACGGACTGCGCATCATCGCAATTCCGCTGCTCGTCTATCACCTGACGGGCTCGGCGCTCGCCATCGGCGTGACCTACGCGCTCGAGTTGGGTCCGTTCGCCCTGATGGGTCTGGTCGGCGGATCGCTGGCCGACCGCACCGACCGGCGCCGCTTGATGCTCGTCTGCGACTTCATCCGCTTCGCGATCATGTCGCTCTTCGCAATAGGCTATGCGACGGGCACGCTCAAACTCTGGATGCTCTATTCGGGCATCGCGGTGATTTCGATGTGCGCCGCGGTGTTCATCGGCGGACAGGCTTCGACGATACCGTATCTGCTGGGCAAGGAACGCGCGACCAAGGCGTACGCCGCGCTCTTAGCTACGGAGCAAACCTCGCAGATGATCCTGCCGCCGATCGGTGGCGCGCTGTTCGCCGTAATCGGACCGCTTCCGGCGTTGGCCATCAACGCGTTCACCTACTTGTGTTCGCAAGTATCGCTCGCGGCGGTGGACACGTTCGGCCCAGACGAACCGGGACATTGGCCTTCGCCGCGCACGATCGGGCACGACATCGCGATGGGTTTTCGCTTTCTGTTCGCCGAGCCGGCGTTGCGCGCGATCTCGTTCAACTCGCTCGCCTTCAACTTCTTCGGCTTCATGACCGGCGCGGTGTTCATCCCGTTCCTCAAGCGCGACTTCGGCGGCACCGATCTGCTGGTCGGGTACGCGCTCGGCATCGGCGCGATCGGTGCGGTGGCCGGCTCGTATCTGGGCGGTCACGTGCCGAAGTCTTGGCCCTTCGGGCGCACCATCGCAATCGCGTACGCAGTCGACGGCCTGCTCTTCGTGCCCGTGATGGTCACGCACAATTTCGCGGTGGCGATCTTCTTCTTGACGTTGACCAACGCGTGCGTGCTCTTCGAAATCACGCAGATCATCGGGTGGCGCATCCGCGTCATTCCCGACGATGCGATCGGCAGGGTCTCGGGCGCTGCGCGTCTGGTGGCGCTCCTGGGCACGGTGCCGGGCGCGATCGTGGGCGGCGCGCTGGCCGATCGCTACGGCGCGCGCCTGCCCATCGTGATCTCGGGCGTCGGCTATCTGATCATGGCCTCGACGGTTTGGGCCAGCCCCGCACTGCGCCGCGAAGCGCGCTGACCCGCGATCTCCGTCGTTCGGGCGGCGCGGATAAAAAACGCCGCCGTGTTTTGCACGGCGGCGCTCGGAATTCCCAGGTGGTGTTCGGCTTAGCCGGTGACGAGCGCGTACGGATCGACGGCGCCCTTGATCCCCGCGGCTGCGCGCAGTTCTTCGGCGAGGTCGATGCGTTCCCAGGGCAGGTCGAGATCGGGGCGGCCGAAGTGGCCGTAGGCCGCGACCTGCTTGTAAATCGGACGGCGCAGATCGAGGTTGTGGATGATCGCCGCGGGCCGCAGATCGAAGAATTGCTGCACGAGTTCGGCGATGCGCGACTCCTCGATCTTGCCGGTGCCGAACGTCTCGACCAGCACGCTGACCGGACGGGCGACGCCGATGGCGTACGCGACTTGAATTTCGCAACGATCGGCCAAACCTGCCGCGACGACGTTCTTCGCGACGTAACGCGCGGCATAGGCGGCCGAGCGATCGACCTTCGTGGGATCCTTGCCCGAGAAGGCGCCGCCGCCGTGACGGGCCATGCCGCCGTACGTGTCGGCGATGATCTTGCGCCCGGTCAAGCCGGCATCGCCCTTCGGTCCGCCGATGACGAAACGGCCCGTCGGGTTGACGAAGATGCGCGTGTCGGCATCGCGCAAGCCGCGCGGGATCACCTGATCGATGATCCGTTCCGAGACTTGCGTGCGGATCGTTTCCAGCGGCACGTCGGCATCGTGTTGCGTCGAGATGACGACTGCGTCGACGCGCACGGGACGCACGCCGTCGTATTCGACCGTTACTTGCGACTTGCCATCGGGCCGCAGCCAGGGGATGTCGCCGCTCTTGCGCGTGGCGGCGAGCATGCGGGTGAGGTTGTGCGCGAGCACGATGGGCAACGGCATCAGTTCGGGCGTCTCGCGGCAGGCGTAGCCGAACATCATGCCTTGGTCGCCGGCGCCGGTCAACTCGAAAGCATCGTTGCCGGTGCCTTCCTTGACTTCGAGCGAACGGTCGACGCCGAGCGCGATGTCGGGCGACTGCTCGTCGATCGAGACCGAGACGCCGCACGTTTCGGCGTCGAAGCCGATCTTCGACTTGACGTAGCCGATGTCGGCGACCGTCGAGCGGACGATCTTGGGAATGTCGACGTAGGTCTTGGTCGTGACCTCGCCCGCGATGTGGATCTGGCCCGTGATTGCGAACGTTTCGACCGCGACGCGGCCGAACGGATCGTCCTTGAGGATCGCGTCGAGCACCGCGTCGGAAATCTGGTCGGCGACCTTGTCGGGATGACCCTCGGTCACCGATTCGCTGGTGAACAAACGGCGGTAGGCCACGATTACGTGCCCTCCGACCAGGAAGCCATGTACTTCACTTGTTCCGGCGTCAGCGTGTCGATGCCGATGTTCATCGCGGCCAGCTTCAACCGCGCGACTTCCTCATCGATGTGCTCGGGCACCGGATAAACCTTCTTCTCCAACTCACGATAGTGCTGGGCCAAATAGCCCGCGGCCAACGCCTGGTTGGCGAAGGACATATCCATGACCGCGGCCGGGTGGCCTTCGGCGGCGGCCAGGTTGATCAGACGGCCTTCGCCCAGCACGCGCACGGTGCGGCCGCTCTTCAACTTGAAAGCCTCGACGAACGGACGCGGCCGTTCCTTCGAAACCGCGAGCGTCTCGAGCGCGTCGAGATCGAGTTCGTCGTTGAAATGGCCCGAGTTGCACACGATCGCGCCGTCCTTCATGGCCGAGAAGTGCTCGGCGCGGATGACGTGATAGTTGCCGGTGACGGTGACGAAAATGTCGCCAATCTTGGCCGCCTCGGCCATGGGCATGACCATGAAGCCGTCCATCGCCGCTTCGAGCGCTTTGCGCGGTTCGATCTCGGTGACGATGACGTGGGCGCCGAGACCCTTGGCACGCGAGGCGACGCCGCGGCCGCACCAGCCGTAGCCTGCCACCACGA